>Ga0136560_1000756_pt1 | contig 16315 bp, 9 predicted proteins | sample AntRauMeHopE1497_FD_104925 | JGI IMG/M metagenome (GOLD analysis project Ga0136560, IMG submission 104925) | Saline lake microbial communities from Rauer Islands, Antarctica - Metagenome Hop E1 #497 | ecosystem: Environmental > Aquatic > Non-marine Saline and Alkaline > Saline | place... | reverse complement strand
GTGTAAGAAATGAAAAAGGGTGGGGTAATATAAATGGCGATGGGAAGGGGGATGGAGGGAGAAAGGTGGGGGGGGGGAGGGGTGGGGGGGGGGGGGGGGGGGGGGGGGGGGGGGGGGGGGGGGGGGACAGTTGTAGCAAGAGGAGGGACGGGGCCAGCGCTGGCGTGTGAAGCCCACGTTGTGGGGCTCAGTGCGAGGCCGGGGCCTCCGCTGCCGCCTCACCAGGTCGACGAGCGAGACCTTGGAGCGAGAGACGACCATCTCCCCGTCGCCCAGGTCCGAGGTGCCCGCCGCCTCGCCGCCCGAGCGGCCGGAGGAGGCCGGGGAGGAGGCGTCGCCGCCCACGCGCCGCGGGGAGTCGCCAGCGCCGGCCCCCCTGCGGTGCCGCCGCTCGACCCCCACCTGCCAGATGGTGTGGGACCGAGAGCTGTGCTCGTTCATGTCCGTTGAGGCGAGCACGCGGTTGCGGGCCCCCTCCCAGAGGAGCGCCAGGACCTCCGCCTCGTTGGTGACGGGAACGGCGACGGCGTCGGGGACGCAGACGCCGCGCGTGGGGTCGTTGACAATGTCGAGGCTGGGGGCGGGCTTGGACCGGGCCGCGGGCGTGGGGCCGTGGGCGGGCCCGTCGTCGTCGTCGGGGGGCCTGAGGAGGTCGTACACCCGCTCGTTGTAGATCTCGAGGTACGTCACCGTGACCTTGACGCCGTCGGGGAGGCGGCCGCCGAAGCCGCCGGGCCCGGGGGACATCGAGGCCCGGCCTGGGGCGAGGGTGGAGCGGCGCCGGGCGCGGGAGGCGGGGGAGGAGTACGACGCCGGGCTGTGGCGCTGGGATCCACCAACAGTGGCGACAGCAGCGGCGCCGATCTGAAGCCGCCGGAACACATAGGCCATGGCGCGCGGGATGAGGCCCCAGTCGGGGTGGTAGTCCCCGTCGTACGCCATCAGGCGGTCCACGACGTCGGCGTACGCCGGCGTGCCGGGCTGCAGCGCGCCGCTGGAGACGGCGTCGGCGACGCCGCTGAGCAGCCCCGCGTCGGCGCGGCCCCCGTCGCCCCCCTTCTCCGCGAGGCGCCACATGTCCACGCCCAGCATCGTGTGCGTCTTCCCCGTCCCCGTCTGGCCGTACTGCGCGGGAGGGCAGGAAGGCGGCAAGCGGAGACCAAGCTCGTTGCGGAGGCACACCGGCCCGCGAGCCGACGCAAGCTCCGCCGATAGCATGCTCCAGCAGGCACCGGCGGGCAGGCCTGGCGCGGCGCCCGGATGCGGCCGCGTGCGGCGGCCGTGCCGGCGGGGTAAGCCAACGGGCCGGGTCTCACAGCAAACACGGTGGTGTTGAAGCCCGACAGCGCCTGGTCCAGATGAGGCTGCACCACGGCGAACATGGCGTCCTGCCCCTGGTCCGGCCGGACGATATGGTCCAGCCGGAACTTGGACGGGGCACCCGCGAGCGCCGTTGCCACCAGGACATCGTTGGCGCCGCGGATCTCCACGGCCCGCTCCTCGCCGGCGTCTTTCTCGCTCTCCAGAAGCGGGCGGATCCGGACCGCGACCTGGATCGTCTCGGCGCCCGGAGAGCGGATCGTCGCGCCCGGGGTCGTGGGAGGAGCCCGCTTCCCCGCGCCGGGGGTCCTGGGTGCCGTCGCCATCACACCGTTCGAATCACGCCGCTTGTGCCGCGTGCTTCGTCCCGCGAGCGGGCCGGGCTTCGGCCGCAGAACGCCCAGAGTGATCCGGCACTGAACGCTGAGGCAGGGCAGCGTTTCCTCCCGGGGCCAGGACAACGGCACACCGCCCTTACCTCGACGCAAAGCGCCGCCTTGGACGATGCTCGCACGAGCCGCTGTGTCAATGACGAGGACCGGGGTCCGGGGGATGGCGACCGTGCTGCCTGCGTCGCTTCACCTGTCTGCCGTGCCCGACTTTGACGGCGTGGTGACGCTGCAGATGAAGAACGCACCCGTTAACGCGCTCAGCTCTTCCTTCATGGAGTCCCTGTGCATCGCTGCGGACCAGCTCGCGCGGGACGACGAGGTCAAAGCCGTCATTCTCACGTCCGGCCTTGACCGCGCCGTGTTTTCCGGAGGCCTCAACCTCGCGGAGCTCATCGTGAAGGAGGACCACCCCGAGGACACGATCGACCCGGCCCTGGTCCAGTTCATCTCGCACGTCGCCTCAGTCACGCGGGCGTGGCTCGCCTTCCCAAAGCCGATGATCGCCGCCATCAACGGTGCCTCTCCCGCCGGCGGCTGCATGCTCGCGCTCACGGCGGACTACCGCGTGATGCAGGCCGGCGAGAAGCACGTGATCGGGCTCAACGAGACGCAGGTCGGCGTGCAGGCCCCCTGGTGGCTCGCCGGCCTCCTCCAGGACGCCGTGGGCGTGCGCAGGGCCGAGCGCATGCTCCAGCTGGGCGAGTTGGTCGGGCCGGAGGAGGCCCTGAGCATCGGGCTCGTGGACGAGGTCTGCGAGGGCCGCGAGGCAACGCACGACCGGGCGGTGCAGGCAGCCGCGCGCTTCGCCGCCGTGCCGGACCACGCGAGGCAGGCGACCAAGATGGGGCTGCGCCGCGCCCTGGTGGCGGCAATGGAGGACCAGGCGAGGTCTGACGCTGTGGACTTTGCGGCGCACGTGCAAGAGCCGGAGGTGCAGGCCCAGCTGCGCAAGGTTGTTGCCAGGATGCGCAAGGCATGAATAGCGCGTGCGAAATGCCTATGCCGCGCTCATCTGCTCGAGCAGCTGTGCTGAATGCAATGTCACGAGCCGCTCAGCCGGGTATGGCTAGACCGGCACCCGCGGTTGCAACTGTGGTCTACCACCCCGAATGACCCAATCATCACATTGCTCTGGCGGCGGCAGCATGCCGTGGAGCGGCGAAGTCAAGAGAACCCTTGCAGCCTGCGTGAGGCATCGTGCCCAATGCCAGGAGCCCGATCACGCCCTGCAAAGAGTAGACACCCATGCCACGCCCGAGTTTGGGAAGGGTGCCAACCATTTCCATCGTCCTTCAGGGTGCGGCCAGCAGCGGCAAACGCAGGCCAAAGCGGGGCGGTCAGGGTGGCAAAGCCCCTCACGTCATTCGGACTTTACGCGGTGGTTCCGCAGGCCAGGTTTCATCCTGAGGCCACAACCCGCGCGGCCCTCCCACCACAACGCCGCAGCAGGGTTGCGGTATCGTATCCGGCCGCCATGCCGCCCGATGCCGCGCGGGCGCAGGTCTCTCCGGCGCCGAGCCCCTCGAGGCACAGAAGCCGCGCCGCTCCGAGACGTCCGCTGCCGTCCGCCGCGGAGGCACAGTTCGCCAAAGCCCTCCACAGGCTCTATGGAAGCACGATCATGTGCTCGATCCTGTTCTGTCTAGGCTTGGGCCTGGCTGCATCGGCCGTGCAGTCGCTGCGGTGGTATACCGTCGTGCTCTCGGTCCTGTGCATTATCGGTGGGTCAATCATGGTCGTCGCGGTGTTGGCTCCCAGCTATACCACCGTGGCGAGGCTCAGGGACCAGGTCACGGAGCTTCAGTCCCGGACCTCGGAGCAGGCGCGGGTGCAGACTGCAATGGACGTCCACGGCTTTCACAGCGGTCACCTTGCCTCTCTGTCGCCGGAGGACAGGGCAGCTGTGCTGCAGACTCTGGCGGTCGACCAGGACGAAGAGCTTGGGCCCGCAGCCAGGAGGCGCGGCGCTGGCCGCGGGACGAACCCGGAGAGCGAAGGCGAGGAGGACTTCTCGCTCGAGGCGTCAGAGCTGGTGATGCAGCATGTGCTTCAGGAGGCCATGATTGACGCTCTGGAAAGCGTGGAGCGCGGCCAAGCCCGGCGGGGGCAGGGGCCGGCTTCGTGGCGCAGGGCCCGCGACCGCCATGAGCTCAGCCTTGTGGAGCCGCGTGCCAGTGATCAGGCCCGCGAAGGTCAAGCCCTGCGCATCGACCCTGCGGTGGTGGTGGCTGTGGCGGCAGCAGGGGCCAGGCGCCCCGATCAAACCCGCAGCAGGCACCGCCCATCTGACGCGACTGGTCGGAGGCGAGCCGCTCGAGCCGTCTCGCGGCTTGCACGTGCGCAATCTGAGCCGCGCGTCCGCGGAAGCGATCTGGCAAGGCCGCGGCGTTCCCATGCCGGGGCAGTCCTCGAGGCGCCAGCAGACATCCGCGAGATCACTGACACGGACAAGGACGACTGCGCCGTGTGCATGGAGCCGCTCAAGGGCGGGTGCGCAAGGTGTCTCGAGGCCAACCGCGGCAGCCGCTGCGGTCTGTCGCGCGGTACGTGTGGGCACGCCTTCCACGCGTGCTGCATTGGGGACTGGGTCGTGAGCTGTGCGAGGGAGGGGCGGGAGCCCAAATGCCCCGTCGACAACACGACGTGGAGGTTTCGGCCGCGGATCACCTAGGCCTCATGCCGGACGCGCACCGTTGTGTTTGCGCGTGGAGGGTGTGCCGGTCGGTTGCAATCTCACGCCTGGCGGATGCAGACGCTCGTTGCGGCGAGGACCGGAACTCTCGCACGCGATCACGCGGTAGCCGTGGGCCTGTCGTACTCGCCCGATGCCAGGGCCGCCGCGTCGTACAGGGACGCGCGGACGGCCGAGGCGCCAAACGTGCGGCCGTGCAGGGCTGCCGCCGCCGTGGCCGCCGCGCCGGGCTCGCCGAACTGCACAAACGCGCGCCCGACGCCGCGCTGCGGCGCACGGGGCACGATGATGGCGTCCATGACGCCGAAGCACGCCAGGTCGTCGGCGAGGGCGCTCACAAGGGCGGCGAGGGCGGCGGGGGACGCCGTGTCGGCGGGCGATGCCACGCCCTCGAGGCACACGGCCGTGCCCGGCGTGGCCTTGACCCCCGGGGGCGGGCCCATGACCGGGCCGCCGGGCATGGCTCCCGAGGCCATCGCTGCGAGGGGGTTCGCCCCGCCGCCGAAGCCTCCCGTGGCAGCGCCGAAGCCTGGGGTCCCGCTCTCGGCCTTGGCGCGGTTGACGGTGATCTTGCGCCCCGCGATCTCGATCCCGTTGAGCTGCGCGCAGACCGGGTCGATGAGAGCCCGGTCCGCGAGCTCGATGAAGCCGAAGCCCTTGGAGGCGCCTGTGGCGTCGCGGACGATGTGGATGCTCGTCACCGCGCCGAAGGACTCGAAGATCTTCCCCAGGCCGTCCTCGTCCACGGCCGAGGGGAGGCCGCCGACGAAGATGCGGTCGCGGACCTCGGCGCCGCCAGAGCCGCCGACCATCTTGGCCCCGCCCATGGCCGCCGCCACGCCGAGGCCCTCGACGATGAGGATCTCGGACCGCTCGCGGGTCTCGGCGGAGAGCGACCCCGGCTCGTAGTCGTTGGGGCGCTTGATCCGGAGGGGGAGGCCGCGGTAGTCGACCCCGTCGAGGGAGAGCATCGCCGCTGTGAGCTCCATGGTGGCGAACTCGATGAAGGCGAACTTGCGCTCCTGGCTGACGAAGCAGCTCATGACGGGGCGTGCGGTGGGGGGCAGGGGGTTGTGGACGAACTGCACGCGCTCCCGGACCATGGTGGTGAAGAACTCCTCCAGGGCCATCTGGTCGATCGGTGGCTGCAGACCACCGACGTAGAGCCGGCGGGCGTGGCGGGTGGCCTGGGAGGCGATGGGCGCGGCGCCCGTGGCGACGCCGGGCAGGGCCGTGGCGGCGACGAGCGTTGCGGCGTCGGGCTTGACATCCCACTGCGACTTGAAGCGGCGGCGGCGGGTGCGCCGGCGCTCGTAGATGGAGTCCTCGGAGCGGGAGCGGCTCCTGGACGGGCTGCGGCGGCGGTGCCGCTCCTCCTCGCGGCCGCGGCGGCTGCGGTAGTCGTCGTGCCCGGGCGAGCCCGACGGGGACCGGCGGTCGCGCCTCCGCCCGCGCCGGCTGCGGTAGGCTTCCTCGTCCTCGCCGTCGCGCTGCGCGCTGCCTGCGCGCCGGTCCTCGTCGCGGCCGCGGCTGCGTGGCTCGTCCTCGCGCGCCCTCATTGGGGGGCCGGAGCTGTCTGCGGGGACAGGGCGGGGCGCCGATCATCGAAAGCAGGGAGCATTCTTGAGCTGGCAGCGAAGGCTGGCGGCCACCCTGCATCGAGGGGGCGGGCGCGGCGGCGCGCCCAGCAAGCCAACAGGCCGCGTCGTCCGGGGTGAGAGCCCGCCGGCACAGCCGGCCATGCCTCTGGCGGGACTCCTGCACTACGTGCTCAGCCGCTTGCGCACGCGGCGGACGGGCTGGCGCCTGGCCGCGGCTGGCTGCTCCAACTAGGTGGAGCAATCCTCGCGCCGGCAAGCGAGCCCCCCTCACCAGCCATCCCGTGAAGACGATGGGGCGGGCTGCCTCCCTGAAACGGCGAGGCGCCGTGAGAGTGCCGCTCACACCGCTGCCCTGCCTTGGCCTTCCCTCGCACGGCAGAGAGGGGGGCTTGCGGGTTTGTGTGGAGGGCTTTGTGAGCTCTGCCGCGCAGTCGAGGGGATTTGACGCAGCCAGAGGGTCCACGGAACCGCACCACGCAGCACCCCGCAACAATGGATGACTGGGCTGCTTGGGTGGGGGCGCAGGGGATCGAGGCGCTCGTTGCGGACCCCGTGCCCCGTAAGGTGCCTCCACACCTCGGCGCAAGGGGCCTTGTGGCCGTTGCAGACGCCGAGGAGGGGGATGTCCTTCTGCGGGTGCCCCGGAGCGCCATGGTGACGGGGGATCGTGCCCGCTCGCTGCTTCCGGACGGCCTTCTGATGGCAGCCGGCGGGGAGGACGCCCTGGACGACGACTCCTTGTCCTTCGCGGCGCTTTTCATGGTGGCAGCTCACGCGGAGGGTGTGCTCCCGTCGCAGGGGGCGGGCCACGCGCGGGTCGAGTCGTCGCGCGGGGCCGAGGCGGCGGCGCAGCTCGGGCCTTGGGTCCGGCAGCAGCCCCGCCCCGCGGACCTGGCCGGGCTGCCTGTGGTGTGGGATGACAGCGAGATGGAGGCGCTCGGCGTGGGTAGCGCCCTGGCCTCCAAGACGCGGGCGCTGCGCCGCCGCTGGGCCTCGGAGCACGAGGGCGTGGCGGCATGGTGGGGGGAGGGCGCCCCGGCGGCCGGGGACTGGGTGTGGGCCCGGTGCTGCGCGCGCTCCAGGGTGTTCCTGGACGGCCTGGACGAGGGGGGGCTGTTCGGGGGCGGTGGGATGGGGGAGGAGGACGAGGAGGGGGAAGGGGGGGCGGCGGGGGCGGCAGCGAGCGCGTCCAAGGCGGCGGCGGGCGATGACGATGACGAGCTGGCCGGCCTGGGGCGCGCGTCGGCGTCGATCGGGCTGGTGATGGTGCCCCTGGCTGACATGCTGAACCACTCTGCGGCGGACCCGATGGCTGACGAGGACCTGGACGAGACGATGGACGCGTGGGAGGCAGCGGGGCACGACGCGGGGGGCGTGACGCCCGCGCACGAGGTCCGCTGGAGCGATGGCGATGACGGGGAGGGCTGCTTCGAGGTCGTCGCCGTGCTCCCCGTCGCCCGCGGGGACCAGCTCTGCATCAGCTACTGCCGGGAGTTCCTCGAGGCTCTCGACACCTACGGTTTCGTCCCCGTGAGCTCTGCCGGCCCGCCGTCGGCGGTCGGGATGACGACGGCGGGCGCGGTGCTGTCGCTGCTCGGTCCGGCCGTGTCGTCGCTGGAGGAGTCGGTGCCGCTGCTGCCGCTCTCGGTGCTCGACCGGCTCGTCTGCAGGAAGGCCCCCGGGGTGGACCCGGCAGAGGCGCCCGGCCTGGAGGCTCGGGCGGACGTCATGGCTCTGCTGGGGGCGGTGCCGCCGCGGGAGGCGGAGGCGGGAAGCGACAAGCACGGCGCCGGCTCGGGGGTGTCTGACGCTGGGTGCGTGTCCGTGCCGTGCCTGCGCGCCGGCACGCCGCAGGAGGCTCTGCTGGTGCTGCAGGCGGCGTGCGCGGCGACGCCGGCGGACCTCCGGGCTGTGGTTCCGGGGGACGGGGGCGGCGCCGACACGGCGGGCGGGGTCGGCCTGGTGACGAGGAGGCGGGCCTTCGAGGCGCTGGGTCGGCTCTGCTCGCACTTCGCCGGGGGCCTGGAGGCCACGGAGCCCGGGGTGGTGTCGCTTGCCCGCCTGGTGATGGAGGGGGGGCTGTCGGGGAGGCGGCTGGCCGCCGCGCAGTGCCGGCTGGCCCGCGCCTACGTGTGCTGGTCCGGCTGCGTGGTGGCGAAGCTGGGCCTGGCGGCGTGCGCGGGGGACGCCGACGGTGTGGAGGTGGCGATGCGGGAGGCGTCGGGCGCCGGGGCCAGGCAGCCCGCGCGGGACTGGCTGCAGGAGACGGCGTGGGACATCGCCGCGCTGCGTGACGCGGCCGCGCGGGGCGAGGAGTGAGCGTGGGTGTGACGCGTGCGTGACGGCAGCGGCTCGGGCTTCTGGCACGGTGCTCGCCACGGGATGACACACCGCCCGCGACGCCCCTCTAGCGCGACCCCTCCCACTCGGCGTGGAACTGCGCGAGGAACGCCTCCATGAAGGCGTGGCGCTCGGCCGCGACGGCGCGGCCGGCTGCCGACTTCATCCGGTCCTTGAGCGTCAGGAGCTTCTCGTAGAAGTGGTTCAGCGACGACGTGTTGGCCGACTTCTTGTACTCCTCCTTGCTGAGCCCGAGGCGGGGCTTCTCCGCTGGGTCGTGGATGGAGCGGCCCCGCGCGCCGCCAAACGTGAAGCACCTGGCGATGCCGATGGCCCCGATCGCGTCCAGCCTGTCGGCGTCCTGCACGACCTCAAACGCCTTGCGCTCGTCGCCCGCGAGCTCGTCCGCGGGGCTGCTCCCACCGAGCTCCGTCTTGAACCCGATGCTGGCCACGATGACCTTGACCAGCGCCGCACGCTCACCCGAGGCGCCGGCCTCAAGAAGCCACGCCTCCGCGGCCTCTGGGCCAGCATCATCATCCCCAGAGTACTTCCAGTCCTTCAGGTCGTGCAGGAGGGCCGCGAGCTCGGCGGTCTCAAGGAGCTCCCCAGTTAGCCCCTCGCGCGCCGCCAGCGCGAGCGTCGTGTTTCGCACGCGGTCAATGTGAAACCAATCGTGGCTGGAGTCGTTGGCTGCGCGGGATGGAAGCGCGAAATGCGACGGAAAGGTAGATGCCCGGCATCGGAAATGTTTTTGAAACTGGTTCCCATACGGGCCGGTGATGTGCGCTCGCCCTCACTGGAGAGCTCCGAGCGGACATAGCCGGCACAGCGCTCAGAAAGCGACTCGGCAGCACTTGCCATGGGAGCGTGGGACAAGAGTGGCGGCGCCGGCGAGCCGCGTGCAGAGGCGTTCGCCGCGACAAAGCCAGCTCTGGCACGTTGACGGCTGTCGTCGAAGGCGGGGATGGGATGCACAAGGACCACGCGGCATCGCACGGCAGGGCTTGAGGCGCGGGGCGAGTGGGAATGCCGAGGCGCGTTTCGGTGGCGTCTTGGTACGCACCGATACACGCGTCACCGGGCAATCCGTGCTCTTGGCCCGCCGCGAGACACGGTTGCGGTTGAGCTCCTGCCCGGCGCTCCGTCCTGCGGGGCCGGCGTCTCCCGGCGGTTTCAGGCGAGCGCCGCACCGCCCAGCTGCTCGTCCTTGAGCCACAGGGTGGTCCACTCCACCTGCCTCTCGGCGCCCATCTTGTCGTAGCAGTTCAGCGCCGGCTCGTTCCAGTTCAGGGCGACCCAGGCCATGCGGGGGCACCTGGTCGCCTCGGCGCCGGCCGCGCCCACGCGGATGAGCTCCGTCCCCACGCCGGCGCGCCGGCAGGTCGGCACCACGTAAAGATCCTCCAGGTACAGGCATCGGCCGCGCCAGCTCGAGTACGCGGTCGTGTACATCGCAAACGCGACGTCCACGTACCCGTCGGCCGCGCCGTCAGTGAGAGTAGCCCCACCCTCTTCCAGGGCCTCGCCAGCATCTGCTGCCGGCATGGACGCGACAAGCACGGCAATAGCGGGGCTGGGGCCGGTGCCGTCCCGCATAAAGGACTCCGGCGACAGCTCGGGGTCGTCCGGGGCCTTCTCATAGACCGCCAAGCTGCGCACAAACCAATCAATGGCCTTAAAGTCCTGCGCCGTCTCCGCCATGCGGACCCGAGCCCCGTTGCCGAGCGTGAAGGAGCCATCGGCGTTCGCCACGCCGCCGTGGAACGAGCTGCGGAACGCCAGGCCCCAGTGAAGCGCGTCCTTGAACCACGTCCGCTTCGCCATGTCAATACCCAGCGATGAGGGCTCGGCCACCATGTCCCGGAGCCGCGCATCGCCGGCGTCGGCGGCCTTGGCAGCCGCGGCCGCCGCCTCAGCCGATGCTCCGCGGGTCTCCCGGTTCAAAACCGGTGCTGCAGCTGCCATCGAAGATACTCAGGGCTAAGTTCTGGGGGTGCGGCGGTCCGCGCCATTCCGGCCCGAGTCCCTCAAGACGGCGGGCGAACCTCTGCCGCCTCGCCCGTTGCTGCCGTCCCCGGAATCTCGGGGACCGCCACCATCTCCGGTTCTTCGGCAGCAAACACGCGTACTAGAGCTAGCACAGGCATCCATGCCCGGAAGGAGACCAAGGCGTCAAGCAGGGGCTGCGGAGTCGGGTGCTAAGCGATCAAAACGACGAGGTCGGACTGCATCGCCAGTCCAGCGACCAGATGGCATTCCGCCGCCTCCTGATGGTCCGAACAATACTAGTGGGATGGAGCGGCGACGGTCCCGGGCCTCTCGTCGCAAGCGGTCACCGTCAGCATCAAACGGTGGCAAGCAGCCAGCTCGGCCGCGCCCGCGCACACGTGGTCGGGACAACGTGCCACACGACTCCCCAGCGGGGGATGGGTCTGATTCAGAAGAGCCTTCGGATTCGGACCGCGGGAAGGCCCAGGATCAGGACGTTACGGCCGGCGGGCATACGGTGGCAGCTTCCGCCGCCGCATCACCGGCTTCTCAGAGCCCTGCGTCTGGCTTAGAGGAAGAAGACCCCGCAGGTGAAACAGACCAGACCGACGGGGGACCTGCGGCCGGTGTTGGCGTCGGCGCCGGCAGCACGGCATCGTCCGTGGCTGGCGACCGCTCCTCTAATGAGGTTTCCGCTCCTGTCCCCGCTGATGCGCCAGGCGCCGCTCCCGGGACGGACGCACCTTTGGCAGCCGACCCCTCACCTGACCCAGCACCTGGTGGATCGACGGCCGCGCCCGAGGACTCGGACCCGCCCGCCGTCGCCTCGCCCTCGGGCCTCGTGGTGCCTTACTCGCTCTACCGGCAGGTGAGTTCGATGCTGCGGGAGTCGGTGGAGGACATGGGCGGGTCCATCCCCGCTGAGACGCTTCGCAACGTCATCCTGAATCACCTCAAGAAGCAGCGTGAGCAGAGCCGAAGGACGGCAGCAGACCTGACCATGGCGGAGGCGCCGCACCAGGGGGGCGCATGATGCCGCAGCGCGGACGCCACTGTCAGCTAAGGCCTGCGTTGCCGGGCGGCCCCATCCTCGGGGCGCAGCCCTCCCGTCTCTTGCCGCCCCGGATCACTTCTCCTAGGCTGTCTCGCACCGAGCGTGGATGCGCCCCCGCCCCTCCCCCTCCGCAGACGCCGAGGACGGTCACTTCAACGCGGACCAGGCGGCGGCCATGGTCGCCTCGAGCGTCGTCAGCGTCGCCCTGGGCATGGACCCGGACGACCCCGCGGCCTTCGCGGCTCTGTCGGCAGAGCCCGAGGGCATCTCAGTCGAGGAGGGGGCAGCCCCCAAGGTGGTCCCTGGCGGTGACACGCGGCGCCTGGTCGTGTGGTGGAGGCGCCGCCTGCCCTTCGCGGCGTTCCGGCCGCGCTGCCTCGGCGTGTGCCGCGCCCGGTCTGCAGTGACGCGCCGCGAGATCCGTTTTGAGGCCAGCGACCCAGACATCGTCACCAACGTCGACGCGTCCATCCGCTCCGGTGAGAACAACGTCCACGACGAAGGGCGAGCGGGCCGCACGAGACGCCGGCCCAACGTCTGCCAGCGTCGAATGGCTCGCGGAGCCGGACCTGTCACCACGCTGCCCCCCCCGCTTCCCCCGTCACTCGCAGCCGTGTCCCGGCACCTCGAGTCCTCGGCGGGCGACAACCTCAACGTGTACGCCCTGCTCAACGCGCGGGGCGACGTGGTCGTGCTCAGCAAGAGCTGGTTGCTCGAGTGCCCGAGGGCGAGCCAGGCGCCGGGCACAGAGGGGTTCGGGGCCGCTGCCGAGGGCCCGCCGCCGGAGCTGCGCGTGGCCCAGCTCGGCAGGGCCGCCGACAGGGACGAGGAGCACGACGACGGCATGCCGTCGGTGCAGCTTGGTGCCGCTGCAGAGCTGGCGAGGCACGTGCGGCTGGCTCTCGTGCTGCTGGCCCTGCTCAGCCTGCTCCTCGGGTCCTGGCCGTGGGACGCCGCCGCCTACGCGGGAGGTGCCGCACTGGGCGTGCTGGATGCTGTGGTGCGGCTGCCCGCGCCTGCGGGCCTCGCCGCGCTCGTCTTGGGCCCGTCGGGATGGTCTTACGCAGCTGCACCGGCCGCCGTCCTCGCAGCCTGGGTGCTCTGCGCCGTCGTCGTCCTCGGCGCCTCGGGGCTCTGCGCTGTCGCCTCTCCCGCGAGCATCGCAACGCTCGTCTGGCTCCGGTGAGCGACGCTGCGAGCGACGGCCGCCGAGCCCTGCTCCCCGGCGAACTCAACCCGCGCCTCAGATCCGCTTTGCCACCCGTCCGCCTCCCCTTGCCTTCCCCTTGCAGTCACGTCTTCCACATGAGGGTGCTCCGGCAGTGGTGCGCCGCCGAGCTGCGGCCGCGCTCGGTTCCTCTGCTGATGGCAGCCGCACGGGCGGCCGCAGCCAGGGCGCCAGTCCTCGTCTCCGCGGCTGGTAGCGTCCTCGGGCTCCTCGCAGCCGGTGCTGCCGGCCGCATGGCGTGCCCGCCGGCGGACGCGGCCGCCCCACCGTCGCTCTTCGTCGCTCCGTCGTCGTGTGGGTCAGCGCCGCTCCGGAGCGCTCTTGCCGCCGCCGTCATCCTCTCCGTCCTCCTCCCCCCGCTGGCGTTCGTGTGGGGCATTTCATCGTCCTGGCGGTCCGCTTCAGCCACTGCGGGCCCGGGCCGAGACGCTGGGGACCCGGAGCCGCACGAGGCTCCTCGCCGCGGCCGCAACCCCGCGCTGCAGGACGGCAGCAAGGAGGCGCTGGCGTTCTGGCAGCCGCGCCTGTGGGACGCCAACACCGTCTGGCGCCGCGGAAACTTCCTGTGGACGGAGGGGCCGGACGCGACACAGCCGGACCGCGCCGTTCTGGACCGATGGACCGCCGCCTGCCGCGCCGTGGCCGAGGCCCGGGCCGGGCTCGAGCGGTTCCGCGACGGAAAGCTGGACCTGGTGATGACGGCGGGGGACGCGGGGAGGCGCGGCGCGGCGGGTGCGGCGGGGCTTGTGGGGAGCCTGCGGTCGGCGGCGGCGGCCATCACGGCTGCGGCGGCGGCGCGGCGCGAGCTCCTGGGGGAGCGACGGGCGGTGGAGGGCGGGGAGGGCGGAGCCGAGGAGCTGGCAGCCAGGATCTGGGCGGCGCTCAGGGCGGCAGAGCCCGAGCGGAGGCTCATGGCGGCGGGCGTCGGGCTGTCTGAGGGGGACGTGTCCGAGCTCGTGCGGCCGGGGTGGCAGGCACCGGCGACTTCCGAGGCCCGGGCCCTGGCAGAGCTGCGGCAGGCCCTGCTGGAGGCAGAGCTGGCCGCGGAGGACGCCGTGGCAGAGGCCAAGGCCAAGCTCGCCGAGGCGGGCAGCATCTCCGTGCGTGCGTTCAGCGTTGTATGGGACGTCGGAGAGCGGGTGTTGCAGCGAGGCGAGCACGGGGAGGCGGAGGAGGAGCGAAAGGCGGGCATGGCGGCGCAGGAGGCGCTGCTGGGCGGGGCGGACCCGCCGGGCTGGGCGGCCGAGGCCGTCGGCAAGGCCGCGACGTCCGGCGCTCTCAAGGAGTGGCACCGTGCGGTGCGGGCGGCGGCCCGGCACGACCCGGGGCGCGGCTTTGATCTCGTTTTCGCGGCGCCGAGGCTCGCGCCCGTCGGGGCGACGCTCCCCTGGCCGATGGCCGACGCGGGGGGATGCGCCGCCCGCCTCGCGGCGTGGCTCTGCGGCAGGCCGTGCGCCGGCCGGGCTTCGGCCAGGCTCACGGGCGCGCGGGAGGACCCTGGTGACGCGGAGCTGACCGTGGTGGCGTCGGCGCCGGTGCTGGCATCGTGGCCTTGGCAGCGCTCGCTGCGTGCCGTGTCCGGCGTCCACGAGCGAACATGCCCGGTCCCCGAGGCGGCGGGGCCGGAGCAGGCCCAGGGCGACGACGGCGCCCCGGACGGCGGCCCCGCCCTGCCCGACACCCCGCAGGCCCTGAGGGCGGGGCGGGCGGCGGCCAAGGTGCTGGAGGCCACGGCGGCGACCCCACCAGCCGGGGCACCGACCTGCCTCGGCTGCGCGGCACGCCTGCTCAGCCCGGTGGCGCGAGCGGCGGTCGGTTGCCTCGGAGGCTGCTCCCGCCCCGCCCCTGCCCTCGCCAAGGACCTGAAGCTGCCGGAGCTCGCGCGGCGCCTGGCCGCGCAGGATCCCTCCACGCTCGCGCCCCGCGCCCCGGGCACGGTCCCCCTCGTGACCGGCGCCTCGACAGCGGGGCGGCGTTTCCGGGGGCGCCGGGCCGCCGAGGAGGACTCGGACGAGCTCGCGCGCCTCGGCGTTGACGGCATCACGGCCTCCTACCTGCTCGGCGGAACGTTCCGCCGGTACGCGACGCGGCGCCTCGCGTCGTCGGCGGTGCTCCCGGCGGTGGTGGTCGCGCTCGGCTGGGCTGCGGTGTCGGCTGTCCTTCGGATGCTGTCACCGATCTGGCCCGGCCCCGCCGCGAGCCTCACCCCAGCCTCCGGCCTCATCCTGTCTCTCGTATCTGCCGACTGGCGCCGCCCCGCACCCGCTGCTGCCTCCTGGCTGACCTGGGCGGTCGCCCTCGCGCTGGTTGCGACGGCATGCTCCGCGGCAGAGACCGCCGCCGCACCCATGCTCCGGTCGGCAGCATGGGCGGAGAGCAAGCCGCGGCGCAAGGGGCCGGGCGCGCTCCGCTCATGGGTGCTGGAGCCGGCGCTACGGGCAGGCCTCGTGGCGCTGCAAGGCGCGGCCCTCGCCGCCGTCCTCCCCGCATCTGCGATCAATCAGGCGTGGAGCGGGTGGCTGTGGCAGCCTGTCCTTATGGCGGCCGCGTCGGCCGTAGTGGGGAGGGCGCTCGTCAGCGTGGCGGCGGACTCCGTCGGCGGCGGCGCCGGCCTTCGCCGCGCCGTTGCGTGGTCCGGCGTCGCCCTCGGCGTGCTTCTGGTGGTAGCTGCACCATGGGCTGCGTGCCGCGTGGCGCTCGGCCTCGGCCGCGGCTGCTCGTCCCGCCTCTCGCTGCGCGCCGCCGCCGTCGCCGTCGGCCTGACCCTGGGATGCGTCGCGGAGGCGCGAGTGGCGGTGCAGGAAGCCGCCGGGCCCGCTCCGGCCGCGATCCGCCTCCGAGGGCTGGCATGGCTCTGCTGCAGCGGGTGGGCGCAGCCTGGTGCTGGCACCGAGGCGCTCGAGATCCGCGCCGCCGACCGGGCCGCGCTGGCGCGAAGCGAGCTCTCGGCCATGGAGCATCCCCTCGCGGGGTGGCCGCTTCCCTGGCCGCTGGCCCCGGCGCTCCGGGCAGTGACGGGCCAGGGTGCCGCGGCCGCGAGGCGAGCGTGGGCGCTGCTGATCGTGGGCGGCCCGGCGGCCGCCGCCTTGGGAGCCAGGGGGTCCCTGCCCGTCGTGACCGTGATGGTCGGCCTTTTGGCTGTGACGGCGTGGCGTGCGGGGCTGCTGCTGGGGGCGCTTCCGGCGGGCTGGAAGACGGGGGCCGTGCCGTGGGCGGTCCTCGTGGTCACTGGCTGGGCGCTCACGTCGCAGGCTGTGGGCGCTGTGTGACGTTTGGGCAGTCGCGAGCGGCGTTCGTTGGGGTTGGGACGTGATTGCCGCGGGCGCTCGCCCTCGCAGCACCCCGCCCAGCACACGCACACGCGCTGGCTCCGCGCGGTCCGGGCAGGGGCCGGCCGCGGCGGGGCTCAGGCATAGTACTGCAGGCTCTTACGCTTCTTCATCTGCACGGCGGCGATGCCGTCGACGAAGTCCTCGTGCTGGATGATGTCGCTGCCGCGGCGCAGGGCGATCATGCCTGCCTCGACGCAGATGGCCTTCATCGTGGCGCCGTTAAAGTCCTCGGTGGAGCGGGCGAGCTCCTCGAAGTTGACGCTGTCCTTGTCGTAGCGCATCTTGCGGCTGTGGATGCGCATGATCTGGGCGCGGGCCTTCTCGTTGGGGTGCGGCAGCTCGATCTTGCGGTCCAGACGGCCCT
>Ga0136560_1000755_pt1 | contig 16326 bp, 7 predicted proteins | sample AntRauMeHopE1497_FD_104925 | JGI IMG/M metagenome (GOLD analysis project Ga0136560, IMG submission 104925) | Saline lake microbial communities from Rauer Islands, Antarctica - Metagenome Hop E1 #497 | ecosystem: Environmental > Aquatic > Non-marine Saline and Alkaline > Saline | place... | reverse complement strand
GACACGGCGCAGGTCGCGGCACGGCATGCCTGCGACGTCGGCTTCGGGGAGGGGCGCCCAGTCTGGTCCGAAGTCGCTCCCGAGAAGGGTGAAGTCGGTGCGGCGTGTGCCGGCGGCGTAGACGAAGGGAGGTACGAGGCGGAGGAGGGACGGAGGACGGTACGCCATCGTGGCTGTGCTGGAGGGAGTCTGGTTGAAGCCGCCCGACGTGACCAAAGTCACGGCGTTGCCCCGCCCGGTCCCTGGAGGCACGACGCATGAGATGGTGGTCGACGAGAGCACCTCGAAACGAAGGCAGGGCATCCCGCCGATCTGAAGAAGCCGCACGTCGCTCGTAGACTTGCCTACGCTCGTTCCTGAGATGCGGACGGTCGTGTTCCCGGCTGCCGGTACTTCTGGCGGCAAGACGCTGATCAGAACAGGTCCTGCTGTGGCGGTGAACCGCCCCGCCCCGCCAGAAGACGCCACAGCGCCGTGGTAGACGACGACGTCGGACCCCGTAAACCCGCTTCCTGGAACCTCGCACGTCAACCTGCCGGGGTTCTCCCACCTCATAGTCGTGCAATTCAAGCCGCCTACCTCGACCCTTGTGATGTCGGCCTGGCTGCGACCCAGCCTCACGCCCAGGATTTCGACGGAATGGGTGCCTCGCAGCTTCTGCAACACCATGGAGGGCGACGCGCCTGTCACCACTCCGCCCTCGTACGAAACTGAGTCGTTGGTGAGCGTCTGCAGGCCGCCTGCCGAGATTGAAATGCGGTGTGGACCGCCGATCCCCTCTGCCGCTGTACACCCGAGCTGAGTGCCGTCATCGCTTGTCCAGACCTGCAAGCACTGGAACCGGCCGATGCGGACCACGACGGACGACGCCACGTCACCCAGTGCCCTCTTAGCAAACAGAGAGGTGCCATTGAGCGTGACCTTCGTGCCGCCCGACTGATCCAGTGCCTGTGGCTGTCCGCTTAGAACGACACTCGATACCGTGGGTTGCTCGTACTCAACGAAGAAGTTTGGCTGCGAAGCCCGAGCTGGTGACCACACTGAGCCCCCCTGGCTGTTAGCGGTGCGCACGTACACCCCCCGCCGACCAAATCCTGCCGGAGCAAGGCAGCAGACATTGCGTGGCGTAGTCGAGCACGAGCTGCTCATGCCGTGCTCCGACACCAACACCTGTGACGTCACTCGCTCGAGTGCATCACCGGCCGTGAATCCTGCACCGATCACACAAATCCGGGAGCCACCCGCTTGGCGCAGCCGCAGCCCGCCGGACACGTCTGTAAGTTGCGCGGGCCTGACAGATGCCGCCGGCGTCACTCTGCGAGGGAAGGTTGCATAACCCAGGTCCTTAGCTGTGGCTTGCCATCCTGGCTGGCGCGCAGTGGTCAAGACAGCGCGCAGTGCATACCCATGCGAAGCCACTGGCGACGAGCTTTGTCATGTTTGGCTACGCTGGCTCACAAGCGGCGCAGACAAGGAGAAGCAGAATCAACTCACGTCGGGGTCGGTGTCATTGTGTTTGTGGGGGTCGATGAGGCTGTCCGAGTTGGTGTTGGGGTGGACGTTCCAGTAGGGGTTGAGGTGGATGTCCTGGTGGGTGTTGGGGTGGACGTTGTGGTTGGTGTTGAGGTGGATGTCCTGGTGGGTGTTGGGGTGGACGTCCTTGTTGGTCTGGGCGATTGGGAGGCCGGTGCCGGCGGATCCTCGTCGCCGTCACCCAGCTGCCTCGTGACCGACCGGACGTCTCGTAGATGTCTCGGTGCTAGCCTTTTGACTGATGATGGCATAGTCCCGGCAGGTGACGGGCTCCGTCCGGCTCGGGCCGATACCTCGAGGTGCCTCTCATCCCCCACGCAATCACTACCGAGGCTTGCCGAGCTCCAGCCCGGCCTAGGAGAATAGGAATCACGAGCTGGTGGAGCGAAAGTTGCATGGCCATCATTTGCAGGTGGGTTGCCAGACATTCTGCGAAATCATGACCCGGCGACAAGTGCACCCGAGGGCGAGGTTTGGCTGCTGGTCGCAGTCTCGCCTTCATCCCAGGAAGGCGCCCCTTCCAGGAGGGGCGCAGCAGGACGTATGGCCAAGCCATTCGCCGCGCGGTGGTGCTCACCTTCGGCAGTCTCTGGCGTGGGCCCGATCCGGAGGGCCGCGGGCCGCCGAGACAACAGACAAGATCAGCCACAATGCCAAGCCCAGGAGCGCCAGGTGGGCGGCCGCCAGCCCCTTCCCTCTTACCATCAGCTGCAAACGTGAGATACCTGTGCCCAGCCTCCCTGATAACGGGGCAGGGCTGAGAGGGGGAGCGAAGAGCGGGGGTCAAGCAAAGCTGGCGAGCTCGGTGTTCCAGGCTTCGTTGCGTGAGGGGCAATGCGTCCCCCTTCGCCTGCACTGCTTGCCTCGGTGCTGGTGGTTGTGTGAATGCCATCGCAGCTGCCTGCTGTCTGCTGAGAGGTCTCGTAGCAGAGTCCCAAGATCAGTCTCAAAGCAAAGCTGGAATCGAAGCCCGTTGGGTGAACAGCGCCCGCTGGATGACTCCCACCGGGCAGAAAGCGCGAGGCCAACACCACGGCATGCACGAGCCGGGTCAATCTTTGCCGCACGGACAGGTCACGGCAAGAGCCATGGCTTGGTTTCGGACACCTGGAGGACGAGTGGTGCACAATGCTAGCAAGGCTGTCTCGCTTGCGTTCCGACCTCGTTGCGGCCCAGTTCTTGTCAAGCAGCGTCTGGTCGAGGCTCGGGGCTAACGGTTTGTCAGCTCCCAGAGTCCTGGCTGCAAGTTCGCGCGGACCAGCGGCCTGGGCGGCACGCCGTAGTCAAGCGGAATCGGCCCGGGCTTCAGCTGTGCCGCCCGTCAGCGCAAGCAGCTTCGCACACGAAAAGATGGGGCATTGTGCCACACGCAGCGCTTGAGATCGGCCGGTTTTGAGATGTTTTTTTGGCGGAGTGGAGGTTACTGATCGCAAGTCGCCAGGGCCGGTTCTGTGTGCCGAGCGAGCCTTCACGGGGCGTTGCTGCCTGCAAGCGAGCACCCATGTCATTGAGGTAGCCTCTTTGGGGACGGCGGGCGTGTCCCGCTCAGCGTTGCGAGTCTGAGGTCGCGGCACCTGCCACCGCCGCCGCTGCGGACAGCGCTGCCGCGACCCTCGCCGAGTCGGCGGCCCCCGCCATGTCAGCTCTGCGCCTGATGATGGCCGCCGCCCGGTCCTGGCCCAGGCGCTCCCCGTCGAGCGCCCACTCCTCCGCGGCCTCCTCCACGCTGTCACAGCACAGGATCCGCGCCGCCTGCAGCAGCGACGACGCGTGGGTCCTCGCCTTGAGGCCGCCCATGCGCTCCAGCGTCGCCGCCAGCAGCCGCGCGTCCCTGTCGAGCCTGACGGCTCCCGACCCGGTGACGTCCCGCCGGAGCGCCGTGTCGAGCACACGGCCGCACACGAAGCGCGCGACGGTGCACACGCAGTCCTGCGCCGCCGCGGGTCGCAGGAGGGCGCGCCACGGCGCGAGGGCGCGCGCGAGGGCCCCGAGCACCCCCGATGCGAAGGCCGACGACGCCACCGAATCCTCCGCGGACGACGGGGCGGCGTCGTCGTCGTACCGCACCTGCGCCGCCGCCCCCGCCAGCGGGATGGTGGCCGACCGGAGCGCGGGTGACATCGCCGCGCAGAGCCTCGCGATGGCGGAGCGGCGGAGCTCTGCCATGGCCGCAGCCGCGTCGTCGAGCGCGCGCGCCGCGTGCTCCACGGGCGACACGGCGGCCTTGCCGGAGTCGAGCGATGCTCGCATCAGCAGGTGCAGGCTGCCATCGCCGTCCCCGGCCTGGGCCCGGACCCACGCCGCGAGGCCCGCCGCCGCCTCCTCGGCCTCGTACACGGCGTTGATGGCAGCCGCCGCGGCAACCTGCTCGGACGAGGCGCGCCGGAGGGCGCAATGCAGGGCGACAGCGTCGTCGAGCGCCCCCGCCCCGTCGTCCTCGTCCCCTCCCGCGCCGCCCTCCTCCCCCTCCCCGTCGGCCTCGTCCCCCGCCCGCTCGGCCGCCCTCGCCGCCAGCGCCCCGTCCGCCAGCACCCACAGGTGCTCCCGCACGCACGTCACCACGTCATCGCCCGTCTCAGCGAGAGGCAGCGCCTCCGCCGCGGACTGCGCGCCGGGGCTCTGCCACACCGAGGCGGCGGCGGCGGCCATGGCTCCCATCGTCGAGGACCGGGTCGGGGTAGCTGCGCCGGCGCCCGCCGCGGCCGATACCGCCCCGTGCCCGCCACCCCGGCGCCCCGGCGTGCCCGGCCCGGCGCCCTTGGCCCCCGCCCCTGCCGCGCCGTGCCTCGGCGCGCGGGCTGGCATCCCCTGCTGCCGCTTCCCCAGCGCAGCCTCGACCCGCAGCTGCAGGCCGCCCCGCAGCCCCTGCGCCCACGCCTCCGCCGAGGCCTTGGCCACCGTGCCGAGCACCGCCGGCTCGCCCGTCGATGACGCCCGGGCCAGGCTCTGCCGCACCACCCACACCGCGTCCTCCACCAGCGACGTCCGCGCCGGCTCCACCCCCTCCGGCGCCTCCACCGCCGCCACCCGTGCCAGCCCCACCTCGAGCTGCAGCCGCTCCAGGGTCGACGCCATCGACGCGCAGTCGTTGCACGCCCGCACCAACGGCCCACACTGGCTCTCGACGAAGCGCAGGGACCATGCGGCGCCAGCGGGCCCCGGGCCCGCCGCGCCCGACGCCCCGGCGACGCGGCCGAGGAGCAGGGACCGGAAACGCGTGGCGCGGCGCAGAGCGAGGCTGAGGCCGTCGAGCGCCGACCCGAGGCGCTCCAGCGGGGAGCCGCCGTCTGTCGGGTCCGACGGCCCGAGGCGCCTCGCGAGGTCGACCCAGACGCAGCCCCCGGCCCCGCCCTCGTCCTCCGTCGCCCCGTCCTCCGTCGCGGCCTGCGCGAAGGCCAGGCACGGGTGGAGGCCCGCCCCCGCGGTCGACGCCGCGTCTCTCACCGCCTCCTGCACCGCCGAGCGGGCGCCGACGAGCGACATCACCCCCTCGCTCCCGGCCACCGCCGCGATGGCCGCCGCCGCCGCCGCCGCCGCCTCCACCGCCGCGGCGCCGGCCACCAGCCTGGACCCCTCACCGCGCACCCCAGTGCGAACGGCCCAGTCCGAGCCGCCCTCGTCGTCCCCCGGCCCCGGCTCGTCGAACGCCGCCGTCACCACGGCGCCCGCCCCCTGCACCTCGCGGATGGCAGCCGCAAAGGCCGCCGAGGCGGCGTTGACCGCCCGCACCGCCGACCCCGCCACCGCCGCCCCCGCCCCCGTCCGAGCGTACCACGCAGCCCACGCCGCCACAAGCTCCGCGTCCCGCGCGCCGAGCAGCGCGGCCGAGCCCACCACGGGAGGCGCCCCCAGGGCCAGGGCGGCGGGGTCGGCAGACTCCACCCCGCAGGCCGCTGCCACGGCGGCGGGCAGCCCGGCCCGCAGGCGCTCCCGGAGCCGTGACGCGAACAGGACCACGCCCTCCGCGCCCCTTCCCAGCACCGCCAGCACCCGGCAGCCCGTGGACACGGCCTCCTCGTCGCCCGACTCCATCGCGCGCCGAAGCGACGCGCGGGTCTCCGCCACGACCTGTTTCTCCGCCTCCCGCACCCGCTCCCGGTCCTCCGGTGCGACAGGGAGCGTCTTTGCCACGCCGTGGAAGCGCTGGATCGCGAGCGCCGCCGCCTCGGCCTCGCCGCGCGAAAGCGAGCGCGCAATATCCGCCGTGCACGAGCGCAGCTCAACGACGTCCTCCACGCGCTCCAGCGCCTTCTCCGAGCGCGAAAGCGCCGCGTGGAGCACCGCGATGTGGTGCATTGCACGCGCGGCCGTCGTGAGCGGCCCACGCAGCCTCGCCCGAAGGCCTGCGGCCCCCTCCGCGGCGTCCTCGACCGCGCGCATCGCCTCGGCAACGGCCGCCGCACGGTGGCCCAGGGGAACGCCCGCGTCCGAAAAGGCGGCGCTGCGGCGCGGGCCCTTGCCCAGCAGTGCGTCGCGCTCGTGCTCGGGAAGCGCCTCCCAGCGGACTGGCCGCGCGTCCCGCACCAGGGCGCCCCGCACCGTTTCCTCGTGCGAGCGAGCGGCGGCGAGCTCGGCTACGGCGCCATGGATCGCCGCGTCCAGCGCGGCCACTGCCATCGTTGTGGTGCGGCGCTGTGCTGCGGCGGGGTGCAGCGCACTGGATCTCCCCCTCGCGCCGGCAGCCACGGGACGCCCGCCCCCCAGGTCGCTCGGAGCGGTGTGGGCAGCGCTCACCTCGCGCTGCGGGGGGCAGCCCCCGCCGCCCGCTGCGGTCGGTTCCAGAACACTGCGCTCTGCACCCTCAAGTTGGTGCTGTGCGCTCGTGACTCACAGCGCGGCGCACGGCACCACCGGGCCTTTCGCGGCGCGCCTTTTGGAGCAGGCCGCCTTCCGGGGTCACGGACCGCTGGCTGCCAGCTTGCTCGTCGGGGGAGCGTTGCTGGTCCGCCCCACCGAGATTCTGCCAGCGTTGCGTCTTTCGGCGCGGCGCGGAGCTCGACACCCAAGCTCGGGCGATGGTCTCTTCGGGCAACGTGCTGTCTCGCAGCGCGGTCCTGGACTGGTCTGTGGGCTGGGGTGACAACACGAGGGGTCTGCCCGTGCCTGACGCACTGTGGGCGTGCATGACGCTCGCCATTCTCGTTGTGCTGGCGAGCAGGGAGGCACTCGTCGCCGGCAGGTGCTGTGTCTGGTGCCATTGCGAGTCGCGCCGCGCGACGAGGCTGCTCCATGTGTCCCTCTGGAGGGTGTACGCGGCTGTTTGCGCGTCGTTGGTGTCCGTCATCGTTGCGTCCGCCGCGCTGTACCTGGGCGACGAGGCGCTGTCGGCCGCGGACGCGTCGTCGGGCGAGGGCCCCACGGGGGTCGAGGCGATGCTGGTGATCCTGGTGGGGCTGCGGGCGTTCGCGCTCGAGGGCTTTTTCGCGCTGCTCGGCGCGTACCTGGCGCAGCGCTCCATCCTTCACATCACGATGCGCGGGGGGCTCGGCCCCGCGCTGCTGTGGGCGTCGGTTTGCGCCCTGGCGGCGGCGGCTGCGCGGCTCGGCGTCGCGCTCGGCTGGTTCGGCGACGAGCCGGCGGCGCTCGGCCTTGCCGTGGGCATCGCCTGCGCCTCCATCTGCCTCTACGCGCTCGTCCCGTGGGCATTCGGCGTGGGGCGGCCGGCGCTGCGGGTGTGGGGCCTGGCCGTGACGACTGTGCGCGCAGCGCAGATGGTCGCCCTCGGCCTCGAGGTCGCGGGGACCGTCCCCGACACCCCGGGGATGGGCGGCTACAGCTCGTCCGGCCTCGCGCTGGACATCGCCTTCCTTGCGGGGACCAGCCTGGTGGTCGCGTGGGGGGCCCTGGCCAGCCTCCACGCCGACGTCGTCTTCCTCCAGCAGCTCGGCGTCACTGCCGCCAGCATGGGCACGGGCGACCGTCTGGCCGCCGCGAGCTTCGCCCCGCGGCCCCTGGGCTGCGCCCAGTGGTGGTGCCGCGCCTGCGCCCCGCTGGGCATGTCCTCCCTCTCCGTGCCCAGCGCCTTCGCCTACGGCCCCGGCCTCTCCGTCTTCGAGGGGAGGGGCCTCCGCCCGCCATACGCCTGCGAGCTATGCTGCCGGCCGGAGGCGTCGAGCCGAGAGCTCAGGCGATTCTCCGTCGCAGCCTTCCGGGAGCGGCGGGCAGAGCTCAGGGCCGTCGGCAGAGCCCTGCACGCGGACGACCGGTTCCGCTCGTTCGGGCTGGTGAGCGCGGACTCTGCTGTTTTTGCGGGGGCGGAGGAGGAGGTGGCGGTGAGGGGGAGGAGGAGGGGGGCGGGCGGCGGCTGCTGCGCGGGGCAGGCGCGGGGTGGCGGGGGGCGGCGCCGCGCGGGGCGGCGCGCGCGGAGCGGCGTGCGGGATAGCTACGGGAGCACTTCGGACGACGGGCGGGGGGACGGGGCCTCGTCGCCGACGTCGTCGGACCTCGCTCTGAGCGCTCCGAGCCCCAGGAGCGGGCGGCGGGGGCCGGGGCGCCGCCCGGGTATGGCGTCGGACGGCGTGGCCCGGGGCATGGGGTCGCCGCTGCTCTCGCGGGAGGATAGCGCGTGGACGGAGACGGGGGAGTTCGTCGGTGTGGGGGCTCTGTCGGCGAAGGACTGGGAGGCGAGGAGGCGGGAGGCGGGGGACGAGGAGGAGGAGGTCTGGCCGGGGGCGGCGGGGCCGGGCGGCACCGGGCTCTGCTGCGGCGCGGTGGCCCGGCCGACGGTTGAGATGATGCTGGGGGTCGCTGCGGCGGCCCGGCTGGTGCGGGACGAGCCCCTGTCCTTCGCGACGGTGCGTGTGGCCCGGTCACGGCCTTTCCTCGCGACCACGGTGTCACGCTCCCGGCAGCTCTCCGTGCTCGTGGGCGTGCCTGGCGGCGACGCCGTGGACCTGGCCGTTGGCTCCGCCATCGGAGCGGAGTTCCTCCTCGGCCGCTTCGACCCCAGCACGCCGGACGGCCGGCACATCGCGGAGAGCATGATCCGCGGCGAGCTCAACCCCCGCACCGGCGCGGGCATGGACGTCATCCTCATCCTGCAGCAGGCGGCGGGGGACCGACTCCTCGACATCGCGCGGCTGCGGCACACCCACCCCATCTTCCACAACGGTGGCTCCGTCGTCTTCGCCGGATACTATGACGGCACCCCCGCGGTCTCTAAAGTCGGCTGCAAGGACCTCCACCTCATCGCGCGTGAGTGCGTCACCGTGCCACGCGCCCCGCGGCACCCCCGCCTCAACCGCTTCCTGGGCCTCGCCCACCTGCCGCCCTTCTTCCACCTGGTCTACGAGCGCTGCGCCCTCGGCTCCCTCGCCGCCGCCATGGCGCGGGCCGAGCGGGCGTCCCGCCTCCTCCGCTCCGCGCGCTCGGGGGACGCCTCCTTCGTCTGGGAGGACGGACGGGTCCTGCCCGTCCCGGGCTGGGTGGCGGACCTGCTAGCCATCGTCGAGGACGCCAGCGCCGAGGGAGAGAGCGACAGCAGCGCCGAGGAGGACGAGGAGGACGACGACGACGAAGCCGCCGCCGCGGCTGCCGTCGTCCCGAGGGTGCCGGCGGGCCTCGAGGCCGGCCCGGGCGCGGCGAGCAACGGCTCCTCCCCGTCCGCCTCGTCCTCCTCCGCCTCCTCCTCCGCCTCCTCCCCGTGCACGTCCCCTGGCGCCCCCCGCCCCGACGGCCCCGTGGACGGATCCTTCCCCGGCTACCTGCCCGGCGACGTCCCGCCCGGCGCCCCCGCAGGCTCCGCCAAGCACCACCGCGCCGCTCAGGCCACGTGCGTCTCGGGCGGCGAGCTCCGCGGCGTCACGCCGCGCCGCCTGGACACGGCGGTGCGCCGCTTCCTGGCACGGCAGCCGCGGCCTCGGCGCGCCCCGTCGGTCGGCGATCGCGTCCGTGACGTCATCGGGCAGGGACTCGGCGGCCCGATGTCCGCCGGCGCCCGCATGTACGGCGCGGCGGGGGACGACGACGGGCCCGCACCGCTTCTGGACCCGGTGTCCAGCCTGGTGCTGGAGGACGTCCGCTTCGCCGTGGCGCTGTCGTGGCCCGTCCTCGCCCGCGCGGGCGCCGACGTCGCCCTGGGCCTCGCTGTCCTGCACGAGGCGGCGGCGCCGTCCGGCCTCGGGCCCGCCACCGCCGGCCAGCCCTTCGTGCACCGAGACGTCAAGCCGGACAATGTCTTCCTGGACGCGTCGCTCCGCGCCGTCCTGGGCGACTTCGGGAACATGCGGGCTCTGCCGCGGGGGACGGCGCACACGGGGGCGTGGGCCGCGGACACGAGCGCGCCCGACGCCGCCCCGCCGTCAGTGGGCATCGGAACGCCCGGTTTCATGGCCCCAGAGGTGCGAGACCGCGTGGGGGGTGCGGTGCGCGCCCCGCACCTGGACAGCGCGCAGGGGTCCGTGCTGGAGCGCCTCCTCAAGGTGGTCGACGAGGCGAGGGAGGTGGTGCCGGCGGCGGCGAGGCCGGGGCAGGCGGCCGTGGCAGAGCCGCGGGCGGCGCGGGCGGCGGCGGCGGCGGCGGGTGAGGGGGCCGCTCCCGACGCGCTGGACGCGTCTCCCCCGGCGCGGCGGCCGCTCGGGCTGGCCGACATCGGCACGCCGGTCGACGTGTGGGCGCTGGGCCTGGTCCTGTCGCGCCTCGTGAACGACGGCTTCGGCCCGCACGCCGACGTCAGGCGCGGGTCTCACCCCGCGGTCCGACGCCTCGTCTTCCGCTGCCTGCAGTGGGACCCGGCGCTGCGCCCCACGGCCAGGGAGGTGGCGGACGCGATGGGGTCGCTGGCGACGTCGGCGGCAGAGGCGCTCGACGTCAGGCGGCCGGTGCTGGACGGGTGAGGCTGGGGGGCCGCCGCGGGCGCGCGGATGAGTGACGTGCGCGATCGGCGCTGAGTAAGGCGAGCGAGTGCGCATCGGCGAGAAACAGGGGCGAGTGCGCGGCAAGCCGGGGCTCGTGATACAAACGGTGCGACTGACAGCGTGCGCGGTGCGCAGCGGCTCCGTGGACAGCGAACGGGCGACGCTCCGTCCACTCAGCAAGGCCAAGGCGCCATCGCTCGCGGCAGGCAGGTCCAGCCCCACGCGAGCCCCCCCTCCCGCCGCTGTCGCCCCATCCGCTGGCTCCTCGGCTCAGGCCATGACGCTCGCGAAGTCGATGGGCCAGCGTCCCGACACGGTCTGACCGAACATGATGAAGTCCGAGGCGAGGCTGAAGGAAGGGTAGATGAACGTGGCCGGCTGGTTCTTCTCGAACACGAAGTGGCCCACCCAGGCGAAGCCGTAGCCGCAGACCATGATGGCGATGGGGAGCATGAGGCTCTTGGTGGACCTCCAGGTGAGGAGGACGAACGTCACGCCGACGACCGCAAACTCGACCAGGCCGTTCGGCTGGTAGCGCAGGTACGGGAAGGCGGCCATGCCCAGGCCAAGGGCCGAGACCATGGACACCGCCGCAGCGGGCTTCCACAGGAGGACGAGGATGACCAGGCCGGTGCCGATGACGTGCAGGAGCCGGCTGGTGTCGTTCGAGTGCTCCACCTTGTATGTCTGGTTGAAAAAGGTCATCAGATCACCGTGCGGCTTGGTCAGCGCGGGTGTGGTGATGCCAAGCTCGGGCAACGCCTTGTCGATGGCGGGCTGCGGCGACGGGGCGGCAGGGTGGAGCGAGAAAGCTGGGCGGGAAGTTGCAGCAACCATCCGCCCTGGGGCTGCGCAGCGGGCGTGCAGTACAGGGACCTCTCTTGGGGCGTGCTCACGATGCCGTAGGAGGTGCCCGCAAGGAGGACGGCGGCGATGACGCCGACAATGATGGACGGCATCAAGCTGCCGGCCTCGGACTCGGACCGCTTGTCGGCGGAGCTTCCCATGAAGCGGCCGGGGGCCACGCTGGGCGAGTGGGGGCGCGGGCTGTCGCTCATGGTTGGACCGGGGGGCACGGGTGCGGCCAGGCGCGGGCAGTCCCGGCGGGCGCCTTTGCCCTGCTGGTTCAAGCCGTGTTTTAGCGAGGCAGAGCCGTGTTGCTCCGTCCCCATGGGACGCCGAGCACAACGCACCCAGCGCTTTGACTGCGCTGCAGTGCCTGCGAGCGGCAGCCCCCGTATCCCAGCCCAGGGACACGTGATTCAGCCGTCGGGAAGCATGTCTGGCGCGGCACCCGACACCCTGTCGCCACTGGCCACCGCCAAGCCCGGGAGAGACGCCGCCGGGCGCACAGGCCAGGACGCCCGCATAAAGCAGGGCAGGCCGCCGTCCGTGTCCCTGCCTTCGGAAGCAGCACTCGCCCACATGGCCCCGCTATCGCCCGACGGCGAGGCGGGCGCCCTCGGCGGGGAATCCACGCTGACGTTGGACGAGCCATCGATGCCGGACTGGGCAGGAGGCGCCCGCCCCGGGACTGTCACCCCGAGCGCGGGCGCAATGTCGCCCATGCAGGTTGGGGCGGGCCACCCCGGGTTCGGCCCCGACGGCAGCGGCGTGGAGGGCGGGCACGGCGCCGCGAGCTCGGCTTCTGCAACCTCGCCCGTCAAGACGACCAAGAAGAAGAAGAAGACCAAGAAGCGCCGCAAGAAGAAGAAGAAGGTCAAGGCCGCGTCGAGCGTGAGCGGGGCCGGCTCCGCGACCCTGGGCTCCCCGGGAGGGTCGTCGCCCTCGCTCCCGCCGGTCACGCGCGGGCGCCACGGCCCGTCCGCCCTTTCCGGCCCCGCCGCGACATCTGTTCCGAACCTCCCGCTGGGAAGCACCGCGCCCGCCGCCCTGGGCGCGCGCAAGCGCATGGGGGCCGGCGCCCTGACCTCAGCCTCGGCGGCGTCACCGCCCCGCCGCGGCCGGACGGCCTCCGTCGCGTCCCGGGCGTCGTCACGCGCCGGGAGCCGCGGCGTCGCGGGCTACGTGCCCCCGACCAGCGCCGCGGACGTGGAGGGCGAGACCCTGGAGCGAGCTCGGGCCATTGTGGCCGACGCGGCGTCGCTCCGAAAGCTGGTCGCGGACGAGCGCTTCTGCGCGGCGGCGGAGCAGGTGGGCGTTGCGCCCGACGAGCTGCTCCCGCGCAAGCTGGAGTCCTTCCGCGGCACGATGGGCACGCCTCGGTCCAGCCTCGTGGAGCGGCGGCGGTTTCACGACGACAACCGCACGCTGAACCTGGCCATCGTGATGTCGCACCAGGAGGCGTCGCAGGCGGAGGCGGCCACGCACGCCGAGCGGCAGCGGCGCATGCGGCAGTCGGCGGCCAAGGACCTTCTCGCCCGGGTGGAGCGGGAGCGAGCGCGCATGGAGAAGGCGGTCATGGCCCGGGAGCGGCAGCGGCAGGTGGTGGAGCGCGAGAACGAGCGGCTGCGGCGGGTGCGGGAGGACTACGCGCTGGTGCTGCAGCGCGAGGACGACATCCAGGCGCGGCGGGCGGCGCAGATTAAGGAGCGGCGTGACGCCATGACGAGGCGGGCGAAGGAGGTGGCAAGGACCATGGCACGGGTGCGGGCGAGGCGGGAGGAGCGGGAGGAGGAGCGGCTTGACGGCATCCGCAAGGCGGAGGAGGCCAAGATGGCGCGGTCCGCGCAGCTGGCGCGGCGGCACGCGGAGGACCGGACGAAGCGGGGCCTGAGGGCGAAGGCGAAGGACCGGCTGATCGAGGAGCGGCGGGAGGCGTCCATGTCGACGATGGAGCACCGCAAGGACACGATGATGCGGCACCTGGAGGAGCGGGACCGAGCGATGGGCGCGAAGGAGGAGGCGCGACAGCGGGAGGTGCAGCGGGTCAAGGACGAGCGGTGGGTGGCGGAGGCGCGGGCCAAGGCGAACTCGGAGAGGCTGCGGCGGCAGCAGGCGGCGCGCCGCGCGGCCAAGGCCTCGCTGACCATGATCGGGATGGAGAAGCAGGAGATGTTCGAGGAGGTGTCCTCGGCCATCGAGAAGGAGCGCCGGGCCATCCAGAAGGGCCGGATCATCGACGAGGACGAGTGGAAGGCCGCGACGCCGCTGGAGCGGAGCGTCATGCCCGGCCCGGGCGAGTACGAGTTCCGCCGGACCTCCGACCAGCTCACCCAGACGGGGCGGTGGCGGGACCCGCCGCTGCCCGAGGTGCGCAAGCTCATGGAGACGAAGAGCTGGGTGGACCAGACCCCCGGGCCATCGCACTACGGCCTCCCGGACGACAGCCTGACGCGGTCGTCGGCCGCCGGCGCGGTCAAGTTCCACGACGCCAACCCCAAGAGCTTCCTGGACTGGGCGGCGCACAACAGCAAGCAGATGCCCGCGCCCTCGGACTACGGCAGGCCCGCGCTGACGTCCCCCCAGCGGTCCTTCGCCTTCTCGAAGCACAACCCGCAGGGTTTCATCGAGCACGCGGCATACATGGCCAGGGACAGCCCCGGGCCGGGCGGCACCGTCATGGCGGTCAGCTCGCCGATCTCGCCCAAGGCCGTGATGGAGGCCAACGCAAGGCAGCGCCCCTCCACGACGGGCTCGGCAGGCATGCGGCGGGCAATGTCCTTCACCGCCACCCCGGCGCCACCGGCTGGGGCTGCCCAGCGGTCGACTTCGCGGCTCGGGCGGCCCAAGACTTCGGGCGCCCTGATGCGTGCCGTGTCAAGCGTCGAGCTGCGATCCGCCAGGGGCACCCAGCTCGTGCGACGTCGCTCGCAGAAGGAGATGGCAGGGGAGATCGGGCTGGCATCTCGGATGAAGGGGCTGGGCGCGGCGGCCAAGTACAACCCGTCGCTCGGCACTGTCAGCAAGCAGCTGGAGGACCTGGTGGCCGAAGTGGCAGAGGAGAGCGAGGATGACGAGGACGACGGGGACGCGGCCGAGGAGTTGGACGAGCTGGACGCCGAGCTGATCGCTGCTGCCGACCGTACCGGGGACGGGGAGGCCGTGGTTGATGCGGCACTGCAAGCGTGACGCATGCGCGAGAGGAGCCGCACTGAGCTTGGCCAGTTTGTGCCAATACGCACTCTGCGCCGCGACTCTTCGCTCACGAGTGCAGGTGACCGTCGCTTGCAAGGTTGCCGTGACACAAACGCGAGTGCCGATGCGGAGCGAACCTCTGCGAGCCGAGCGAGCGGCCGAAGTTGGCTCGGATAGCGCGGCCCGAGTTGCCAAAAGACGTAATCCGCCGCCAATCGGGCTTCAGGGCACAGCGCCAACGCGGAGACTGGCGATGCCAGCCACGGTTCGAAAGAGCTCACTTCGTGCCAGAACTGCCTCAAACACTCTGCCACTCATTGCGACTGGGCGAGGCGGCGCTGGTGGCGGGCGAGGCTGACGGAGCGCCGAAGGGGTGGTGCGACGCTGCGCCGAAGCCGGCGGATCCAGCACCAGCGGAGCCCGACAGTGTCGCGGCGAAAGGAGCAGGCGAGGCGGCGCTGGGAGCGGGCGAGGCTGACGGAGCACCAAGGGCTCCTAACTCCACCTTTTCAGGTGCACGGGCTGAGGGAGGCGTGTTGAAAGGGTTCGGGGCCTTTGAATCGGTTCGAGCCGGCCACGGTCCGCTGGGGGGCGCTGCCAAGGCCGCATCACCGGGGCCTCGACCTGCCGTTGCAGCTGAGTCGCTGGTTGCATGCGCGTTGTCTGTCGGCACGGGCCCAAATGCGACAAGCGCGTCTCCCAGCGCAGCGAGGTCGCAGCGGAGGGCTGCGGCAGCCATCGCCAGGTCGGTGGGAATGCAGCTGCCTCGGGCGCTGCCAGGAGCCGAACGTCCGCCCGTACCGGCCCTAGTCGCAGGATCAGCGGCAGCTGCTGTGAGGCCCGCGAGGGGTTCTCCGGCCGGGCATCCAGGGTCAACCCTAGACCGGCTTGTTTCCACCCAGCGGGTGAAGCTTGAGGAGCGCAAGAGCCCCACGAGGTTGCGCAGTAGAGCCGATGCCTCGCCCAGTGACTCTGCCACGGCCTTGTCCGCCTCCGCACCGTCAAAGATAACGGAGGGCACGTTTGCCCAGACCTCACTCAGCCGGTCGCCGCGGCCGGCGAGTTTCGCAGTGCCGTCTCCATCGCCCGGGCACAGAACGCAGCCTGATCTGGTCATCTTGGCCCTGTCGCGAAGGAGCTGCCGTTCGTTGTTCGGTGCCAAGACTCGCATGGCGTCCTCCAGCGACCCTTGAAGCCACGATGCTGGCGCAGCACCGCTTAGCTCGACGACGGCCTCGCATGCGTGGAGCAGTATCCGGGCATTCCTGAGGTCGACTGTGGGGCCGGATTCGCCAGAGGTTCGCAGCGCCACCCGCCACTTCTCCACGACATTTCGGATTTTGTGAACCGCACCGTCGGGCCGGGTGCAGATGATATCCGTCAAAGAGCAGAGCAGCTGCCGATAGGCCGAGATGCATGCCATTGTTTCCGGGTGGCGCAAGGTGGCACCGTCAGCAGCTTGAAAAAGCTTGATCGCCTCCCGCATTCCGTCTGCAGCCTCGACGTAACGCCGAGCAGCAAACAAAAGGTTTGCTCGGTTGTGCGTGATGCTGCACAGCTCCCCAGTTCCACCACCTGCCGTGAGCCTGGCTTTAGATCTCTCGTACTCGGCGATGCTCCCGGCTTCAATCGTGTCGATGTCCACTGCTGCTCCTAAGCCGTACCTTGCCGCTGCCATGCCTGAGGCGTACCCTGCGTCTGCCATGATTGCTGAAGCTGCGAAAGCCGCGCAGTTGCCAAGACTCGGCGTGCTTGGGCTTCGCACAGGGGTGATGTGCCAGGGGTGCTGGAATCACTCGGTGTTGCCCTAACAGCATAATATCTAACCCTGTTTGATGGACGTCGGCTCCCTGTGACCCTGCTCTGCCGGTCAAAGTACGGAAAATTGCCTCGCGCGAGG
>Ga0136560_1000752_pt1 | contig 16361 bp, 16 predicted proteins | sample AntRauMeHopE1497_FD_104925 | JGI IMG/M metagenome (GOLD analysis project Ga0136560, IMG submission 104925) | Saline lake microbial communities from Rauer Islands, Antarctica - Metagenome Hop E1 #497 | ecosystem: Environmental > Aquatic > Non-marine Saline and Alkaline > Saline | place... | reverse complement strand
TAGTGGGTAGTGGGTAGTGGGTAGTGGGTAGTGAAGAAGATAGATAAGAGACAAAAAATATCGAATACTCTAACGAATGTAAAAATATCAAAAACAAAATTACCCTCTACCCTCTAAAAACTACCCACCGAAAAGACAGGAGATTTTGAATTTGAACTTTTAAAAAGCGTGAGGCGCAGAGCGCAAAGCGAACAGCTGTTTTTTAAACTCTTCTGCGGCCTGCAAACTTGTATTTGAGTTTGATTTTTGTACTTGTATTTGATTTTTGAACTTGAACTTGAACTTTAAAACATAAGAGTGTACTGCATCGTAGACATAGAGACCACCGGGAACGGAATAAGGGGCAACCGAATTACCGAAATATCTATTTTCAAATATGATGGTCATGAGCTGGTGGACGAGTTTACCAGCTTGGTAAATCCGGAATGTGAGATTCCCTATTTTATCACGGGCCTTACCGGCATAGATGACGATATGGTCAGAAATGCTCCAAAATTGGCCGAAATAGCTCCCAAAATCCTCGAAATAACCACGAATAGCATTTTTGTGGCCCACAGTGTGAATTTTGACTACAAGGTCATAAAAAATGAGCTGCAAGGGCTTGACATTCCCTTTTCACGCAAAAAATTATGTACGGTTCGTCTTTCGCGAAAACTATTGCCCGGATACCGCTCCTATAGTCTAGGAAAGCTATGTTCCGCCATCGGTATTCCGCTAACGGATAGGCACCGTGCACGGGGAGACGCCCATGCGACCCTCTTACTTTTTCATAAATTATTAAGGGCGCCGGATGCGGAAAAAGTGTTTAAAAGCTTTCTAGACGCCCGTTCGCAGGAAGCGACCTTGCCCCCTGCCCTGCCAAGGGAAGAGTTTGAAAAACTTCCCCAAAGTACCGGCATATACTATTTCAAGGATGTGAAAGGTGGCATTATTTATATAGGCAAGGCCATCAATATCCAAAAAAGGGTGCTGAGCCATTTTTATGATAAGTCGACCAAAGAATTGGCGCTCTGCACAGAGACCCATTTTCTGGATTTCGAAGAGACCGGGAATGAATTGTTGGCTTTGCTCTTGGAGTCGGGAGAAATCAAAACCCATTTCCCAAAGTACAACCGTGCCCAAAAAAGAAACATACAACAGTATGGCATCTTTAGCTATGAAGACCGAAACGGCATCATCCATTTGGCACATAATAAATTAAAACTGGCACCAAATCCACTGCGCATTTTCTATAACCTTACCGATTGTCGCGCCTTTATGGAGCACCTTTGTGAAGCCTTTGAACTTTGTCCCAAGTACTGCCATCTGCAGGAAAATGTGGCCCACTGTTCGCATTTTAGGATACAAAAATGTTCAGGTATCTGTAGGGATGTAGGTCACCTTACGCAGTACAACAACAAGGTAAACTTGGCTATCAAGGCAATGAAACATCGCAAGAGCGATTACATTATAAAAGGAAAAGGGAGAAACCGCGAAGAGGAGACCATAGTGCTAGTAAGGAACAATTTGTACGCAGGCTACGGCTTTGTAGAAAAGCAAGAACAAATAACAAGCTATACCGACTTGGCACCTCATCTACAACTACAAAAAAATACTTTGGAAAGCCAGCGTATCGTAGAATCCTATCTGGTTAAAAATCCTAAATCCGCAATAGAAATCGAAAAAGAAGCGTGGAGTTTAGATGGGTTTTAGTCGTTTAGATCGCGGTACATTCGCATAACAAAGACAATCCATATCACAAAAATGATACCTACAAATATGGAATACATGAGAACAAAATCCACTATCTTTTTCCCTTTAAATAATTCATAAAACCAAGAATGGTAGGTGCCCAGATCGCTATAAAAATACCATCAAGCTTTTTACCGCTAAGAAAAAGTACTTCAGCAACAACTATAATGGATAAGACTACCAGAAGTAAGATACAGTTCATTACTCCAACCCGCTCTATAAAATTTTTGATCATTGCGTACTACAAATCTTAATTAAAGTTAGTAATTAATTTAACACGCCCGACCTTTTTGTTAAGTTTTTTTTAACAAGGCAAAATCTTATACATTAAGATTTCAGATCATCGAAACAACCGAACGATATCAGGCCCATACCCCCTAATCTGCTATATCTACTTTGAAAGTAGTCAAAAGAGGTTATCCCAATGGTACCGCCGAAACGTCCAAAAACAACCTTGAATGTATCAACAAACGAATTACATCATTCTTCACAATTCAAAACGGCAAAAAATCGACATCGGTCTACACCTAATCAAAAATATTGCACAACGGTCCTAATTCCGCTCCTTTTGAGTTCTAATACCAAAACTGGATACGACCAATTCAACAGTCCTATAAATGACTACTTCTTTTTTCTTTCACTATTCACAAAACTGATCAGCACCGCCACCAAGATGACACAAACCAAGGCAAAAACACCTATCATGATAATACCGTTACTCCAGTTGACCAAGGGAAAAAATAGCTGCATAATTTAAAAATTAGGTTATTGTTAAAGATTTTGGGTACTTACTCCAAAAACACCGTAAAGGGGACAAAAACCGACCAAACTTGTTGCAATAAATATTCCGGCTACGGCGAGAAGCACAAAAGCGGAAGAACCGTCTATCATACCTAAGTACACCATAAAGCCACCTATAATCGCCAAGATAGTCCGAACTGTCCGATCCAAGACCCCCATGTTTTTTTTCATACCCACTTTGTTTTCGTTCGATCGTAAACGTTCACAATGACCCAGTGTAATGGCCAAAGCTATAATACTATGAATTACAGAGCAAAGTTAGGGGAGCAAACTAAACTAAAAAATGATAAATATCAGGTTTATAGCGTGGAAGGACAAACATAATCCGACATAGCAACTCCTTCTTTCTTTAGCGCTCCATAACCTCCGGCAACATCGATCAGATTATGGATTCCCCTACTTTTTAGGATGGATGCGGCAATTACGGAACGATAGCCACCTGCACAATGTACAAAAAAATCTTTCTCCCTAGGAAATTGCGAAAGGTATTGGTTGAGATTGCCCAAGGGCGTGTGCACGGCATCCAAAACATGTTCAGAGGCATACTCGCCCTCCTTGCGAACGTCAAAAACCGGAGCATGCCGGGCGGCTTGCTGTTCTTTAAAGTCTTTAGCAGAGACCGAGGTTATACTATCCGTTTCCTTCCCGGCCGCCTCCCATGCCGTGATGCCTCCTTTTAGATATCCGACAGTACCATCAAAACCCACTCTGGATAATCTCGTGATCGTCTCCTCCTCCTTGCCCTCCGGTATGACCAAAAGCAAGGCTTGTTTGGTATCCGCTACCAAAGCACCTACCCATGGCGCAAAATCCCCGTTAAGGCCAATAAAAATAGACCGTGGAATATGTTTCTCCACAAACTCGTCTTGATGCCTTACATCCAATACCAAGGCTTCGGTGGTATTGGCGGCCAACTCAAACTCCACCGGAGAAAGTGCCGTTGTTCCCCTATCCAGAACCGCAGCAATGTCCTCATAGCCCTCCTTGTTCATCTTTACGTTCAAAGGAAAATATTTTGGAGGGGGCAAAAGTCCGTCCGTTACTTCTTTCACAAACTCTTGCTTGGTCATATCGGCACGCAGGGCGTAATTCATTTTCTTTTGGTTGCCCAAACTGTCCACCGTTTCCTTCATCATGTTCTTGCCACAGGCCGAACCCGCCCCATGCGCGGGATATACGATCACATCGTCCGCCAAGGGCATAATCTTGTTCCGCAGGCTATCATATAAGGTTTCCGCAAGTTGTTCCTGTGTTAGGTGGGCTGCTTTCTGTGCAAGATCCGGCCTACCGACATCTCCCAAAAAGAGCGTGTCCCCGGAAAAAATGGCATGGTGCTTACCATTGCCATCCTTTAGAAGATAAGTGGTGCTTTCCATGGTGTGCCCAGGCGTATGCAATGCTGTGATGGTGAGTTCTCCCAATTTAAATTCCTGACCGTCTCTTGCGATAATGGACTCAAAAGAAGTATTTGCGGTAGGACCAAAAACAATGGGCGCACCGGTTTCCTTGGACAGGGTCACATGGCCACTTACAAAATCGGCATGGAAATGGGTCTCCAAAATATATTTTATTTTTGCATTGTCCGCAGCGGCACGCTCTATATATGGTGTTACCTCCCGCAAGGGATCAATGATCGCCACTTCTCCCTTACTTTCTATATAATAGGCGCCTTGTGCCAGACATCCTGTGTATATCTGCTCTATTTTCATATTTTCAATTTTTTATTAAGATTACTCCGTGCTATATTTTTGACCCTTGCACACTGTTTGTTTTACATCGATTTTCATAAGCTACCCTTGAACTTGTTTCGGATACGGCCTTTGGGTCATCAAAAAAAGCCACGGCTTCCTCCGTCTTTACAAATAGATATTCCCTGTGCAGCTCCCTTATAATTCCACTACTGAATATCACATCCCTGGTAGGCCCTATAGCGCCTGCAATATAAAACTGCAGCCCTAGCTCATGAATCTCTTGTATGGTCTTCGTTAACATATCCGCAGCGGTGGCATCTATATAATTTATAGCTTCGGCATTTAGGATAACCCCTTTTAAGGTATTTCCTTTTAGGGCTATTTCCTTTAGTAATTCGGTCTTAAAAAAAGTAGCGTTCCCAAAATACAATTGGGCATCGAAGCGGACAATCAACAAATCGTCCCTATAGGCTATTTCATCCCCAAAACGTTTTATGTTTTTATAATAGTGCGTATTTTTTACATTTCCAAGTACCGCAAAATGGGGTTTAGACGTTCTATAGACCATCAACAACAAGGCACTTAACATTCCTATGAAAATCCCCTCCTTTATTCCCAAGAAAAGGGTGGATAAAAAGGTGATCAGCAATACCACAAACTCATCGCGCCTATTCTCCCAAAGATTTTTTGCATATGCTATATCGATTAAACTAAAGACGGAAACCATAATAATACTGGCCAGCACCGCATTGGGCAAAAACCGAAAAATAGGGGTCAGGAACAATAAGGTCAACACCACCAATACCACGCTAAAAAGTGAAGCCAAGTTAGTTTTGGCACCTGCTTGCTGATTTATGGCCGACCTTGAAAAACTCGCCGTAACCGGATAGGCCTGAAAAAGAGACCCTACGATGTTGGAAGACCCCAAGGCCAACAATTCCTGATTTGGATCTATGGTCTCCTCCCCGCTTTGAACTTCCAATGCCTTGCCGATAGAAATCGCCTCCAAATAGCCCACCAATGCCAAGGCCAAGGCTATGGGCCACAGCTGTTCCAAGCTGTCCCATTGCAGATCTGGCATTACAAAATTGGGAAGTCCACTCGGAACCACACCCACGAGCGCCACGCCGTAATCGCCCAGCTTGAGGGCATAGGCGGCCACCATGGCCAATACTACAACAATCAAAATTCCAGGAATACGGCGGTTCCACTTTCTGAAAGCCCAAATCAGGACAATCCCTAAACCACCTATACCAATCGTGTACGGGTTTATATCGGATACATAGCTATACGCATCTATCAAAAGTGTATGGAACTTGCTGCTATTGCTAGAGGATCCGGTGCCCAGAAGATGTTTTAACTGACTCAATATAATGATGACCGCCGCACCGGACGTGAACCCGCTAATTACAGGTTTGGACAGGAAATTTACCAAAAAGCCCATGCGCAACAGACCTAAAACCAACTGTATGACACCTACAATAAAGGCCAAAACCGCCACCATGGCAATGTATTGCTCCGGCCCTGCTATGGAAAGTGTACCTAGTCCGGCCGCAACGAGCAGCGAGTCCATAGCGACTGGGCCTACCCCTATTTTTCTGGAAGTACCGAGAAATACATAGGTAAGTACCGGTAAAAAGGCGGCGTACAGACCGTAAACCGGAGGAAGGCCCGCAATCATGGCATAGGCCATGGCCTGTGGTACCAAAACGATACCAACGGTAAGTCCGGCTATAAGGTCTTTGGAAAAGTAGCTCTTTTTATAGGTAGCGACCCACTGTAAAAATGGAAAAAAACGGTTCACAACACAAAGTTACATAATAATGGTCGTTCCCCTGCCTATGGTATTGGAAAGCTGCCCATTGATAGCGATTTCCGTTATTCGTTACGTTTTCCCAAGAAGAAGTTTACTTTGGGATTTATGGGATTACCGGACGCTCTTCGCAGTACCACAACCTGGCCTGCATGCCACACGGCATCTTCTATAGGGCCGTTTATTTGGTTCCAAAACGGAAATTCCGAGCTACCGTTTTCCCGAACAATGACAATGGTGTGTTTTGATATATCCCCGGAAGCCAAAAATAGACCGCTTGCCAACCTGAAATTTTCCAAGGTGGCCAAACGCCTTTCCGACGGACTCAGTTTTGTTTGCGCTATAGTGACATCCGTAGGTTCTTGTTTGGCGGAGTTGACAATGGTTCTGGATAGGCCGTAAATATGGTCTAGGGTCTGCTCCAAGGTTCTGGCATCCGGACTTGGTTTGTAACTTAAATCGGTTTCCGTTAAACCTTCCGTGGCCCAGTAATACCGGAAGCCCAAACCATCTATCATTCGGGAAACTATAGTTCCTGGCGTGTATGTTACGGGGACAGCCGGCATCTCGGCATAGTAGGAACCATCCTCATTAGGTTCTTGGGCAAAACTGTTTGTGCCGACTATCAACATAAAAATAATTATCTTACTTTTCATACGTGACTCTATTACTGGCCAATAGGTTTCAAAAACACGGTGTACTCCTTTACAGCGGCATCCAAAATCGTAAATCCTTCGTGCAGGTTTTCCTGTGCCACCGCATAGGGATAAAAGGTAATGGGTTCTATACAGACCATGTTGGCCACCTCTGTCCACAGCATAAAATCCCTAAATCCGGTAGTCGTAATTTCTATGGATTGGCTATCCGAAAGGACAATTTTTTCGCAGTTCGGTACATGTAGCGCCCTGCTGCCAACGGCCATGACCTCGGCAATGGAAATGCTTTTAATATTCGTTTTGATGGATGCGTTCGCTGTATCTAATTTAAAAGCAGGATGATAGCCCAACATAAAAGGCATCCCGGTTTCCCCAGCAATACCAAAGCTAATCCGAAGACCGGAATCCGTAAGCAGCACCGTTTTGGTAAATTCAAAAGTATAAGGCCAAGACAGTTGTTCTTCCTTTGATTTATGGGGGAATTTTGAATTTTGAATGACCGAATTAGCTTTGTACCGTTTCGTAAAAGCCACCTTGGTCCCAGTTTGCTCCAGTACCTCATAGTTCATTTCCCGCAACAGGCCGTGCTGGTCCTGTATCGCTTCTCCCTTTGGTGTCTTCACCCTAAAATTTGCTTTGTCCGTAGGCCCTATAATGGGAAACATTTCGGTATCCGAGTTGCGCCATCCAGGACTTCCTTTTTGATGGATAAATTCGCGACCGGCCACTTCATAACCCGTTACTTCTCCCGCGTCAATTTTTACGGTTTGGTTTGCTAGGCTTAGTATTATGTTTTTCTGCATAAAACTTTAATTATTTGAACACTATTAAATGGCTGGAACTATCCACCGCTGGCCAGAAATCCTCTTATTTTCCCTAACTCAAGATACCAAGACGATTTCTGCCCTAGCATCCATTAGTTCCAATAGATTGAGGAGGGGAAAAGAGGACGGAAATGGGCTGATTTTGACAATGAATAAACAGTTATAAGGAGATTGAAAACTACTTCATCCAGTTTCATCAAAAGCACTACAGCCCCTCTATTTCAGTATCCATCCATTGCAACCTATCTTCTATCCAATCGGTCATATACCCTAATTCCTGCTGGTAGGTGTTCCCAACAAAGTTATTGGGCCATATGTAGATTCCTAGAACGGGCCATCTGATAAAGTTGTTATTTGCTGCAACGGAAGTAGTCAACAAGGTGGTGTAGGAATCTATTTTTAACAAAATTGCACCGTTGGACAAGGTGCTGCCGCGCAGTTCGTTCCATCTAGATTGCAACTTGACGACATAGGCAGGGTCTTGCAAGAGGCGTTCCCACCAAAAGGGCACTTGCCAAAAATCCTCCGGACAGCGCTCATTAAATTGGTAGGCCCAGACATCGGTGCTTCCGCCATCACAATAATCGGCATTTCCGAAGGCAAGGTTAAAATCCCAAATAGGTCCCATTTTTAACTTTCCGTTTTTATCCTTATGCATAAACGTGCTTAAACGGTACCCGTCCACATTGTTGGAAAGCTCGTTAAGGATAAAGAAATCGATAAAACTATCCACATCTATATAAGTTTCGTAACCGCTTTCGGTATCCGTAAATTCTTCCGATGCCAAAGCCGTCTCGAACTGACCAACATAATCGGATATATACGTTTTCTGTTCCATGGTAATATCCTCGGCATCCGGTTCCTCGTACATAAAATTAATTTCCTGCCCCAAGGTGGCGACCGGGGGCGCAAAGGCCGATACAAATGAGTTTTGGTCGTTGTACCCTTCGCCCAGATTGCTGCCTGCGGTCTTATCTATTTTTAAAATATAACCTCCGGTAATATCGTCGCCCGAATTTTCATTTTCTCTTAACTTATTGATATCAATGCGACCGGAATCCCTTTTCAGTTTTTCCATAAACACGTACACTCCTTGATATGATTCATTTATGGTAACCTCCACAAATTTTGTCCTACTCGCATATTGGTTCATATCTCTGGACAAATCATAAATCAGCATATTCCGCATCAGGGCTTTATCGCTATACGGCGCATACAAAATCCAGTCTTCCTCCTCTGGAAATCCAAGTATCGACACATCCAAATCCTCATTGGCGGCATCCCTAGTTTCAAACCCGAAGGATTTTTTTGGAAAAAGTTGAGAGGAAGCGCCCCGAATCTCAATCCCCATCCTACCCTCATAGGACACTACATCCCCTTCGGTGACGGTAAACGTAGCATCGACCTTAGGCTCGTCTACAATCTGGTTTCCGTTGGTAGAAATTGCAAACAAGGGCAACCGGTCTTCAGGTGGAATTACCGTTTCCTCTTCAATTGGAGGTGTTGGTGGCGTATCGTCCGAACTACAATTGAAAAGCAATAGCGCTAGAAAGAGTAAAGCCAAGTGACGGTAAAACAAAGAATAGGAAGGAGGTACGGTTTTCATAAGTCTAATTTTTTACTAAGATACCAAAAACAAGCTTTACCAAACGCTATACTCTTTCTGGTCAGCAACAATTTTATCAATACAATTATTTATAGTTTTCATAGCAGTTTGGCCAGCCTATATTTTAAATCAACTATTTGTAAAAGCTACTCCAAAAACCCCTGCTCCCGCATCCATTCATCATTGAACATCTTCCCCACGTACCTGCTGCCGTGATCGTGGAAGAGCACCACCACCACATCGTCCTTGGTAAAATGTTCCTTCAACTGCAACAATCCCTTTATGGCAGCACCGGCGGAATTTCCCAAAAACATGGCCTCTTCCTTGGCCAAGCGTTGCGTGTACACTGCGGCATCCTTATCGGTTACTTTGGTAAAGCCATCAATGACACCAAAATTTACGTTCAGCGGTAAAATATCCTCGCCTATTCCCTCTGTGATGTAAGGATAGATTTCCTTTTCATCAAATATCCCCGTTTCATGGTATTTTTTAAAGACCGAACCATAGGTGTCCACACCCCAGATCTTAATATTGGGGTTCTTCATTTTTAAATAAGAACCCACGCCCGATATGGTGCCGCCGGTGCCCACACCTACCACAAAGTGGGTTACCTTGCCGTCTGTTTGTTCCCAAATTTCTGGGCCCGTGCTTAAAAAGTGGGCCTTACAATTGGAAGGATTGTCATACTGGTTCACGTACCAAGAATTGGGTATTTCCGTAGCCAATCTTCTCGCCGTGCTATAATAGCTTCTAGGGTCTTCCGGTGCTACATCCGTTGGGCAAACGTACACTTCGCTACCTACCGCCCTAAGGATATCCATTTTTTCCTTGGATTGTTTGTCGCTCATCACACAGATCATCTTATATCCCTTGATGGTTGCCGCCAAGGCCAGTCCCATACCCGTGTTGCCCGAAGTGCCTTCGATAATGGTGCCGCCAGGTTTTAAAACGCCGGCCTCCTCGGCATCCTGTATCATTTGGACGGCCATGCGATCTTTGACCGAGTTCCCCGGATTAAAGGTCTCGTACTTTGCCAGGACCAAACACGGCAGTTCGGCGGTCAAGCGGTTCATTTTTATCAAGGGCGTATTCCCAATGGTTTCCAATATATTTTCTGCGTATTCCATTTTCTTTTTACTTGTTGCTATTTACGATTGAATCGAAATCAATCTTTAAAAAAATACCTTCTACATGCCAAGATAAGACGGCCTATTTCCCGATACCGTACACCAATAATCTCAAACTGCTACTCAAAACGTATCGCTTTGACCGGTGTAATCTTCGTGATGATATACGATGGCACCAAAAGCATTAAAAGACATAACACCATAACGCCCGCGTTCAATACCACCACGGTCATCACATCCATGTGCACCGGAATGTGCTCTATATAATATTCCTTTGGATTGGGAAACTTAAAAGGTTTAAATACATGTTGAACAAAAATAATTCCAAGACCAATTATATTTCCCCAAAACAGACCAATACCGATAAGATAGGCCGCATTGTACAAAAACACCTTTCTTATGCTCCAATTGTTGGCACCCAATGCCTTTAAGATGCCGATCATGGGTGTCCGTTCCAAAATAAGTACCAGTAAGGCGGTAATCATATTAAAGCCACAAACCACGATCAAAATGCTAATGATAAGTATAATATTAAAATCGAACAGGCCTATCCATTCAAAGATATTCCGATATTTATCCTTCAAGGTTTTGGTGTCCAAGTTGGACAAGGTCTTTCCGTAGATTTCGGCACTTTTTTCATCGATCGCATCAAAACTTTCCAAGAATATTTCAAAGTTCCCGACCTCATCGGCCGCCCATTTGTTCATGCGTTGTATGTGCCGAATATCAATAAACATAAAGAGTCCGTCTATCTCCTCAAAACCGCTATCGTAAATTCCCTTAACGGTAAATTTCCGTTGGTTGGGTAGCGCCTTGGGATCCTCATTTTTCAAAAAAAAGGTAAAAAAGGAATCGCCCACCTTCAGCTTCAACCTATTGGACATGAGTTTGGACATGAGGATATCGGCGTTCAATCCATTATTATAATTAGGCAACTCACCGGCTACCAAATACGCTTCCAACGCTTCCCAGTTATAGTCGTTCCCGAGGCCTTTGGCAATAATGCCCTCAAAGGTTTCCGCGGTGCGGATGATTCCGGCCTTGGTAGCTACGGCCTGTACATGCACAATACCGTCTACACTCTTGAAATCAGGATAAAAGTCCTGATTTCTGGATACGGGCACCACCGAAACCTCGGAGTTGTTGTTGTCGTAATTGTAGATCTGCACATGCCCGTTAAAAGCCGTTACCTTTTCCCGTATCTTGTATTTTAGGCCTACACCGGTAGCTATGGCAATCAACATCATGACCAGCCCCAAAGCAATGGCGGCAATAGCTATTTTTATTATTGGCGCGGAAATGCTAATTTTATGCTCTTTACCCGTAATAAGCCGTTTGGCAATAAAATACTCTAAGTTCAAATGATGCTATTTATATCCAGTTTCAAAAATACAGTTTTATTATCGTTTTTGATATGCGCCGGGTGCGGAAACCCTGCCAAATCGACCAAGGACAGAGCGGAAAACAATAACACAATAGCTGCACCTAGCCCGGCAAAACCTATTGTCGTAGCCGCAAACCGAACCCAAGCCTATGTTCCCATGCTCCGGGACAAAAAAATAGCCGTCGTGGCGAACCAGACCAGTGTTATCTTTAAGGAAGAAGGGTACACACATTTGGTGGATTCCCTGTTGGGCCTGCAAATCGATATCAAAAAAGTATTTGCACCCGAACATGGTTTTAGGGGCGAGGCCGATGCGGGCGAAAAAGTAACGGACGGGGTTGACAGCGAAACGGGACTTCCGCTGATCTCGCTTTACGGCAAGAACAGAAAACCATCAAAAGAACACTTGAAAGGGATAGATGCGGTATTGTTTGATATACAGGATGTGGGCGTGCGTTTTTACACTTACATTGCCACCTTACAACTGGTCATGGAGGCCTGCGCCGAAAATAACATTCCAATACTAGTCCTTGACCGTCCCAATCCCAACGCACATTATGTGGACGGCCCTACAATGGAAACCGAACATACCGGATTCTTGGGGATGACCGAAATTCCTTTGGTGTACGGCATGACCATTGGGGAATATGCCCAAATGATCAATGCCGAAGGATGGCTTGATGGTGGAAAAAAAGTGGACCTGACCGTAATCCCCCTAGAAAACTGGACACGCGACATGGCCTACCACCTGCCCATAAGGCCATCGCCCAACCTTCCCAGCGACACTTCTGTTCACCTCTACCCCAGCCTTGGTCTTTTTGAAGGCACCAATGTCAACGCCGGGCGTGGAACGGAATTTCAATTTCAGCGCTATGGTGCGTCCTTTATGGATTCCACCCGATATGATTTCAGCTATGTGCCACAGCCGAATTTTGGATCCAAAACTCCAAAGGAAAAGGGCAAAACATGCTATGGAAAAGATTTGTCCGGTATTCCGAGAATGAACGAAGTTTCCCTGAAGTGGCTGATGGATGCGTACCAAAACACGACCGATAAATCCAAATTCTTCCTTACCTCCGGATTCACCAAACACGCGGGAACGGAGAAACTACAAAAACAGATCGAAGCGGGACTCTCCGAGGCCAAAATAAAGGCCACTTGGCAGGCCGATTTGGAAAAGTTCAAAGGCATTAGGGCGAAGTACTTGAGGTATGAATAAAAAAACTCAACTGTATGCCAAGGGTCTGTGATGAAATAAGGGGACTAATTTATTTCAAAACAGACCCCAAGCAGCCCAAAAAGAAAAGTGAAACGAAGACACTATTTTTTAATTAACGCCGTATCAAGATATACTTAGTTATTATTGGTTCTTCTTATTTTAATACAAAAAGCTTCTTTTGGGTTTCTTACCATAATTTGATTAATATCCACATCTGTAAATCCATTTTTAAGCATTTCAGGAATTAAATTTTCAAAAATTGCATCAAACTTTTTTATTTCGCCTCCATTACGGAAACCATTCCCATCATGAGATACTAATACTTTATGTAGTAGGTTCTTTTGTTTGAAAAACTTGAGTATTTTGATGTACTCGCTGATATTAGATTGATTTACCCCATCGAGTGAAATCCATGCTCCCTTAGATGCGAAATCAACTAAAATATTATCATTTTCAACTTTGTTAGCATGAGTCCAAATCCATGCACTTGGATGAATATTATATTCATTTAAAAGTTCGGCCTGTAATTGTACAGCTTCCATATTTTTTCCAGTATGCACCGCCAAGGTCAAGCCTGTACTAAGGTGAGTAAGGATTCCGGCTTCGAATAGCTTTTCGTCAATATTTGAGGGTGGCATACCATCATCAAAAGCTAATTTGATAAAGCCAGGCTTAATTTTCGTTCCTTTAATTCCGTTTTCAAATTCGTCAATCCAAATTTCTGAGATAGATTTAGCGCTGGCATTATATGCAAACTCTGGAATGTAACGGTCATTTGCCGCTCCGTAAATCCCAGTATTTGTAATGATTTGTACTTCTGTGGAATCCGATATCTTTTTTAACAAGTCAACTCTTCTACCAAAATATTCTGTGGTACAATCAAAAATTGAATTAACACCTAATGATTTTAATTGCTTTAAATAGGGGATAACTTGATTGAACAATTTAATGCTATCATAATTTGAAGCCTCACCTATTTCTTTACCAAAATTTGACATTATGTGTTCGTGGGTTAACGATATTCCCAATTCTGACATATTGATTGAGCCTTGGACGGTATTTATTTGATTTAGCGTTTTATCGTTTTGGCATGTCGACAATAGGGAAGCTAAATTGATTAGAAGAAAAAGTTTGATGGCGAAAATTTTCATAATGTGAGATTACTTATAGTTCTGATTTTGAGTATTAGTTACTTCATGAATGGTGTATAACGTCTCGTAGTCGAGTAGACCCGGGGAATTTCACCCCAAGCCTCTCACAGAACACTTCGACAGGCTCAGTGCACCGCCGTACTTGAAAGTCTCCCCTCACACGGCTCTTCTAATTATACTTACAAAGATAAGCTCATCCTTTTGCAAGTTGGCAAATTGCATGTATAATTAGCCCATCCCTTTGCTCCAGTTCCATTACAGAAACTTCATCACTACTACGAATGAGTCTGCCCCTGATTATAACATTGGTATTCTACCTCTAGGTTGTTCCTATTGAATGTTTCCCTTTGTATTTATAATCAGGTTCCCGAGTTCCGTAAATAAGCCCAAATAAAGTTCTTGCCGTCTGAATGACGTCAGCCTTACAGAAAATAAATAGGTTATCTCTGTAATTAATATCATTTCCAACATTACTTTTCGCTCCATGCAGCCACGCACGCCAGCTGGCTCGTTCGCTAAAAATGTCCACAGGACATTTTCTTTACGCTCCGCCCTGTAGCTTTTGACTGGAGGCAGCAACTTCTCGACACCTCTTCAATGGTTCACTTACGTTCAACTCCTTTATTCATACCTGCCAATCTCATGGATTAGATTCTCCTAAACGCTCAGTACCAAGACTATTAATCAAAGCACCTTTAGGTGGTTTAGAGCCATCGCCTATACAACGACCCTGATGGACCTACCATCATCTTACTTACAGCATTCAACCTTTTATTGCCGGGTTGATTCTTGGCACACTATGGTTTGTTACGTGTTTAAGCAGTAAATTTAGTTTATAAAACACGAACCAAGAAAGTCCGCAGGACTTTCGTAACTAAGCGAATACCAGCTATAAACTATACACGTTGAAACAAAAGTCGGGTAAATACCCAAAAAAAGTACGGGCATGAAATCAAAACTTCGGTCGTTGTGCGGTTTTCAACAGAAAGGGAGCCTATAAAGTGGCACCGAACCGATTTTCCTACTTGCCAAGATTCCCGCAAACCCAGCTTATTCCCCCTTATCTACAATCCCAGATCAGTCAAAAGATTATATAGCGCTGGCCTATCGGCGCGCCATAGACTTAGTTATTACCCTTTGTTATTTTTCAATTCGCCAGTTTATAGTTGTTCACAAGCACAGAAGCAGATATTTGTAAGATTCGCTCCAATTCCCTAATCATATCAACAGTCAATCTTTTCTTTCGGTTTAAGACTTCTGATACTCGACTTTTCCCGCCGATAATTCCAACTAAATCTTTTTGTCGCATATTCAATTCTTCCATTCGGATTTTTATCGCTTCGATTGGGTCAGGTGCTTCAATTGGATAATGTTCGTTTTCATAATTCTCGATAACCAATGAAAGAATTTCCGCTTCGTCGCCTTCCTTTGTGTCAATTGGCGCATCGAAAATCACTTCCAAACGTTCGAGAGCATTTCGGTAATCTTTGTCAGATTTAATTGGCTTTACATTCATAATATTATTTTTAAATCGTGTCTGCATTTATTTTGTCATATTCAGCGTGTGTGCCGATAAAACGAATAAATGCCCATTGCTTTTCATAATTGAACTTTACAATCAGTCTGTAAGAATTTCCTTTAATATTGAAAACTACTCGACTATCTTTTAGAATGCTCGCGTTGATGTGAGTTTGTTTTACATCATTTGGTGAAAACCATTTGGCACTTTTGGCTGTATCATACCAAGTTTTCAAATACTGTTCGGAATCAGCGTGTATTTCCCAATATTCCCGAAGTGTACTTTTTGCAATTATTCGTTTCATTAATTCAATTAAAGCACAAATATACGATTAGTTCTCAAATGTTGAACTACTGATGAATGTTTTTTTCAATAAAGGGTAACGTTTGGTGGTCGAGTAGACCTGGGGAATTTCACCCCAAGCCTCTCACAGAACACTTCGACAGGCTCAGTGCACCGCCGTGCTTGAAAGTCTCCCCTCACACGGCTCTTCTAATTTAATTTACAAATATAAGCTCATCCTTTTGCAAGTTGGCAAAACGTAAATCTAATTAGCTCATCCCTTTGCTCCAGTTCCATTACAGAAACTTCATCACTACCACGAATGAGTCTGCCACTGCATACAGCATAAGTATTCTGCCTCTAGGTTGTGCCTATTGTACATTTCCCTTAACATTTGTATGCAGCTTCCCAAGTTCCGTAAATAAGCCCAAATAAAGTTCTTGCCACCTGAATGACGCCAGCCTTACAGAAAATAAATAGGTCATCTCTGTAATTAATGTCATTTCCAACATTACTTTCCGAACCATGCAGCCATCCACGCCAGCTGGCTCGTTCGC
>Ga0136560_1000751_pt1 | contig 16392 bp, 16 predicted proteins | sample AntRauMeHopE1497_FD_104925 | JGI IMG/M metagenome (GOLD analysis project Ga0136560, IMG submission 104925) | Saline lake microbial communities from Rauer Islands, Antarctica - Metagenome Hop E1 #497 | ecosystem: Environmental > Aquatic > Non-marine Saline and Alkaline > Saline | place... | reverse complement strand
TATGATCCTAGTTTGTCGCTTGGCGATTATCTCGAATTGGCAGGTGGTGTACGTGAGTTTGGCGATGCATCGAATATTTATATCGTTAAATCAAATGGTTCGGTTATTGTGCCGGGGAATGATTTTTGGTTTAAAGGACAAATTAAAGACAATTTAAATCCAGGTGACACGATTGTTGTTCCACGTGATGTGACTAATTATGAGAACATTTCTTTGTGGCAAGGTGTTACGCAGATAATTTATCAAAGTGCCATTGCTGTTAGTGCGATAACTCGCTTGTAATTAACTTGCGTGTCAATGGCATGAATCGGATGTTGTATTAGCATCGAAAATAATATTTAGTTGAGACAAAGATGTCAAATAATAGTGATAAGCGAAGCGGCCAAATGAATAGTCCGCAGTCGTATGAAGATGAAATAGATTTAAGTGAGTTATTTACTGTTATTTGGAAGGGTAAATGGCTTATTATAAGTATGACTGCTTTATTTAGTGTAATTGCAGTAATATATGCATTAAATCAGCCGAATTTCTATAGTTCTGAAGTATTGCTTGCGCCCGCTGAGGAAGAAAAATCGCTCGGAGGTCTGCAGGGCCAATTTGGAGGGCTGGCAAGCTTAGCCGGAATTAATATAGGCGGCAGTTCAAGCAATAATACCCAGTTAGCTATACAAATATTGAAGTCTCGTAGATTTACTTATGATTTTATAGAAAAGCATAATATATTGGCCGATTTAATGGCAGTGAAAGCTTGGAATATCAAAAATAACACCATCACTTATGATGAAAGTTTATACATAATGGAAGACGATAAATGGGTAAGGGAGGTTGTTTTCCCATTACAATCTAAGCCCTCAATGCAAGAAGCATACAAAAAATTTAGTCAAGCTTTGAATATAGTGACTGATGGTGACACCGGCATGGTCATCCTTAGCGTGAAACATTTATCGCCATTTATTGCCAAACAATGGGTGGATTGGTTGGTTGAGGACATCAATTCAACTATGAAAACGCGAGATGTATACGAAGCTGAAAAAAGCACTGCTTTTTTGAGTGCGCAAATAGCAGACACTAAACTTACTGATATACGCGAAGTGTTATATAGGCTGATTGAAAGCCAAGCTAAAACTATTATGTTTGCAAATGTTCGCGATGAATATGTTTTTAAGACTATTGATCCTGCAGAAATCCCGGAGAGAAAAGCCGGACCAAAGCGTGCCTTAATTTGTGTGTTAGGGGCTATTATTGGCGGTATATTAGGTTTAATGTCTATCTTTCTAAGATACTTTTTTAAAAAATAAAAATCGTAGTAAGCTTTTATGTAATAACGTAACACCATGCTCCTTTACTTCTTTTTGGTTTGAATTTGAGTGGATAACGGTGTGTCGAAGTAGTTAAAAATGAGTCGGAAATAAAATGGTATTAAGTTTAAAGAACCTAAAAATAGGGATTATTGGTTTAGGTTACGTTGGCTTACCTTTAGCTGTAGAATTTGGGAAATATTATACAACTCTCGGCTTTGATATAAACAAATCCCGTGTGAATGAACTATTAACAGGGCATGATTCAACTTTAGAGGTTAGTGACGCTGAATTAGAAAACATTAGCATGTTGACTTTCTCATGCCTTGAGGAAGACTTAAAAAATTGTAATGTTTATATTGTTACCGTTCCCACCCCTATTGACGATAGTAATGCTCCCGATTTAACTCCATTAAGAAAAGCTTCTGGCTTATTAGGTAAGTTCATCTCAAAAGGTGATCTAGTTATTTATGAATCTACCGTTTATCCAGGTGCAACTGAAGAAGTTTGTTTGCCAATTATTGAGAAAGTTTCTGGATTGATATTTAATATGGATTTTTTTGCAGGCTATTCACCAGAGCGTATTAATCCCGGTGATAAAGTCAACACCTTAACAAAGATAGTCAAAATAACATCAGGCTCGACTCCAGAAGCGGGTAAGTTTGTTAATGAACTTTATCAATCAATTATTACAGCTGGTACGCATTTAGCAAGCTCGTTAAAAGTTGCAGAGGCGGCGAAGGTCATCGAGAACACGCAAAGAGACCTGAATATAGCAATAATTAATGAGTTTGCTAAAATATTTAACCGCCTAGGGATTGACACCGAAGAGGTACTCAATGCGGCGGGCACTAAATGGAACTTCTTAAAGTTTAAGCCAGGCTTAGTTGGTGGGCATTGTATTAGTGTTGATCCATATTATTTAACCCATAAAGCCTTAGAAGTGGGTTATCGACCTGAGGTGATTTTAGCCGGTCGTAGAATAAATGATGGCATGGGTGAATATGTTGCTACACAACTAGTCAAAAAATTATCTAGTCACAAAATTCATATTGATGAGGCCAAAGTGCTAATGCTCGGATTTACTTTCAAAGGTAACTGCCCCGACGTTCGTAACACAAAAATTATTGACATTGTAAACGAATTAAAAGATTTTAATATGACCGTTGATATTTACGATAACTGGGCTGATAAAAAGGATGTAAAGCGTGAATACAACATAGATTTAATCACAGATATTAATTGCGATTACTATGACGCTATTGTGCTAGCCGTCGATCACAGTGAGTTTAAGAGCATGGGCGTTGCTGCAATAAGGAAATTTGGAAAAAAAAATCATGTTCTTTACGATGTGAAACATGTATTTGGCCCGAAAGATTCGGATATAAGGTTATAATAAGGTATTTAATGAAAAACTTCGCACTTATCGGCGCATCTGGTTACATTGCTCCGCGCCATTTGAAAGCAATAAAAGACACAGGCCACAATCTCCTTGTTGCTATGGATGTAAATGATTCTGTAGGCATTATGGATAGTTTTTTTCCTAACGCGGAATTTTTTACTGAATTTGAGGACTTCACTGCATTTGTAGAAGATCATGAAATGAAAGGCCTTAAATTAGACTATGTGGCGATTTGTAGCCCAAATTATTTGCATGTGGCGCATATGAAGTACGCCTTGAGAAATGGTATAGATGTAATTTGTGAAAAGCCATTAGTATTAAATTCTTCCGACATGGATGTATTGAAAGAGTATGAGTCTAAATATGGTGCAAGTGTTAATTCAATTCTTCAATTAAGATTGCATCCTTCAATTATTGCTTTAAAAGAGAAGGTCGCCGCAGCGCCACCTGACAAAATATTCGATGTGGAATTAACGTATATGACGTCTCGTGGGAAGTGGTACATGAAATCGTGGAAAGGTATTGACCAAAAATCAGGTGGGGTTGCTACCAATATAGGTGTTCATTTCTACGATATGCTACATTTCATTTTTGGCGAATTGAAGTCAAATGAGCTTCATTACAGAGATGAAAAAACGGTTAGTGGCTATCTTGAATATGAGAGAGCAAGAGTTAAGTGGTTTTTATCTATTGATGCCAACAATCTTCCTGCGAACGCAATTAAAGGCGAAAAGCTAACGTATCGCAGTATAACTGTTGGAGACGAAGAGCTTGAGTTTTCAAAGGGTTTTACTGATCTCCATACACTAAGCTATTTAAACATTTTTGCGGGCCATGGTTTTGGAATTGATGAAAACAGGGTAGCTATTGATACCGTAGAAAAAATACGTCAAATGCCAATAGTGGAGGCCGGTAGTAAAGCCCATCCATCACTTTCAAAGGTGATTTAGGTATGCTTTATTATACCCACGAAACTGCGATCATTGATGAAGGTGCAATTATAGGAAATAATACAAAAGTTTGGCATTTTGTCCATATATGCAACGGTGCCCAAATAGGTGAAAACTGTTCTTTGGGTCAAAACGTGTTTGTGGGTAGCAAAGCCGTAATAGGTGATAACGTTAAACTCCAAAATAACGTGTCGGTTTACGATAATGTTTATATTGACGATGATGTTTTTTGTGGACCTAGTATGGTGTTTACAAACGTATATAATCCTAGAGCATTTATAGAACGCAAAACTGAGTACAAAGACACCCGAGTAAAAAAAGGCGCAACATTAGGCGCTAACTGCACGATTGTCTGTGGTGTAACTATTGGTGAATATTCACTAGTTGGTGCTGGTGCAGTAATAAATAAAGATGTCCCAGCATTTGCCTTAATGGTAGGTGTACCAGCAAGGCAGATAGGATGGATAAGTAAGTATGGTGAGCAACTAAATTTACCACTACGGGGTGAAGGAACGGAAAGCTGTCAGCATACCGGTAACAATTACAAGCTAGTAGGCTCTAAATTAACGCTGAGTGAAGAGTAACATTTAATGCAATTTATAGATTTGGCCGCACAATATCAATATCTCAAAGTAAAAATTGACAAACGTATACAAGCCGTATTAGACCACGGCATTTATATTATGGGCCCTGAAGTTGAGGAGCTTGAAACAAAGCTTGCAGAATATGTAGGGGTAAAGCACGCTATCACTTGTGCCAATGGCACAGATGCGCTCACGCTGGCGATGATGGTGTTAAATATAGAAAAAGGTGATGCGGTTTTTTGTCCTACCTTTACCTTCTTCGCAACCGCCGAAATCATTGCCTTTGAAGGTGCAACTCCGGTATTCGTGGATTCTGATGAGGTGACGTTTAATATCTGCCCAATTGATCTTGAAACACGCATTAAAAAAATAATTACAGAAGGCCGCCTAATCCCCAAAGCTATTATCGCAGTCGATTTATTTGGTTTACCTGCAAACTATCCAGAAATTCAAAAGTTAGCGAAAAAATACAATTTGAAATTAATTGAAGATGCAGCCCAAGGTTTCGGCGGCAGTATAGACGGAAAGCGTGCGGGCAGTTTCGGTGACATTGCGACTACCAGTTTCTTTCCAGCAAAACCTTTAGGTTGCTACGGCGACGGCGGCGCAATATTTACTAACAATGATGAATACGCCGAGCTTTTAAAATCGTACCGTGTGCACGGTAAAGGTAAAGATAAATACGACAATGTTCGAATTGGCATGAATAGCAGGCTTGACACTATTCAAGCAGCAATACTAATTGAAAAGCTGGCAGAATTTCCAGTGGAACTGATTAATCGCAACAAAGCTGCTGACGATTATGAGGAGGCACTGTCAACAAAATACAAAACACCTAAAGTGCCTAAAGGCTATTTAAGTTCATGGGCTCAATACACCATTATATCTGATGATCGTGAGCGAGACATGGCTCACTACAAAGAGCAAGGTATTCCAACAATGGTTTACTATAGTACGTGTTTGCATGAACAATCTGCGTTTAAAGAGCTAGGGTATAGCCGCGGTGATCTTCCGATAGCAGAGAAACTATCTAAGTCGGTGTTCAGTTTGCCGATGCATGGCTATTTAGACAAGCAATGATGCAGAGCTACTCTGCCTAATCAAGTCGTATCGATAAAAGTGTTAAACGGGTTATTGTATTATTATGTTACGAGTAATTTTCTTACTAAAAAGATCTTTTCATTTTTTGCGTAATAGGATGAAGAAAAAGTTTAATAGGCATGTTTCCATTGGCGACTTATTTACTTCTCGGTGGGAAACTGCCGAATTTTTAGGCTTTGGCAAAGGTACATCATGTTATAATAATGTTCTGGTATTAGGCAACGTTACGGTGGGCGAAAATACGTGGATTGGCCCAAATGTTATTTTAGATGGTAGTGGTAGCGAACTGGCAATAGGTAACTATTGCTCTATAAGCGCAGGGGTGCAAATATATACCCACGATACGGTAGACTGGTCAACGAGCTTAGGCCGTAAGCAAATAAGTAAAGGGTCAACCGTAATTGGGAACGGTGTTTATATAGGTCCAAATTGTGTTATTCAAAAAGGAGTGGTAATTGGTGACAATGCGGTTATTGGGGCAATGTCGTTTGTTAATAAAGATGTTGAAGCGAACGATAGGGTTTTTGGAAGTCCCGCAAAATCAAGGTACAATAAAGGCACTCAATGATATCTATTGTTGATTATGGTATTGGAAACCTAGGCTCAATCACAAACATGCTAAAACATATTGGTGTAAAGAGTCAAATAATTAGTACGCCAGGTGAACTTATGAAGGCAGGTAAGATCATTTTACCTGGTGTTGGTAGTTGGGATAATGGTGTAAAAAAGCTTAATGATAGTGGTTTACTAAAAGCGCTCAACCTTAGAGTTTTGAACGATAAAGTGCCGGTATTAGGAATTTGTTTAGGTATGCAATTACTCTTAGAGTCTAGCGAAGAAGGCTCATTTCCAGGGTTAGGTTGGATAGCAGGAGAAAACAAAAAATTTGATTTTTCGGCTGAAAAGTTCAGTCATTTGCATCTGCGCGTACCTCACATGGGATGGAACGTAATTGAGTCAAACAAGGCATCCTGTTTGACAAACGAGCTTAATGGTGAAACGCGATTTTACTTTGTACACTCATATCACGCAGTAATTAAAGACCCACAAGACGTACTAATGACATGCAACTATGGTTATACTTTTACGTGCGCAATTCAGAAAGACAATATATGGGGTGCGCAATTTCATCCAGAAAAAAGTCATAAATTTGGGATGGCATTAATGAAAAAGTTTGCGGAACTATAATTTTGTTAAGAACACGAGTTATGCCATGCTTATTGCTAAAAGGTAAAGGTTTAGTCAAAACGACGCGATTTCAAAATGAGCGTTATATAGGTGACCCAATTAACGCTGTTAGGATTTTTAATCAAAAGGAAGTTGATGAATTAGTATTCTTTGACATCGACAGCACTGTAAAGAACTCCCCTATAAATTACCCTTTGCTTGAACAAATTACGTCTGAATGTTTTATGCCAATTTGTTATGGAGGAGGCGTCAAAACGATTGACGATTTCAGAAAGCTCTTTTATATGGGTGTTGAAAAAGTTTCAGTTAACACTCTACTATTCCAGCAGCCGAAAATCATAAAACAAGCTGTAGCTATTTATGGTTCACAAAGTATTGTAGCTACACTTGATATAAATAAATCAAGATTTAGAAAGAAATATTTTGTTTGTACCCATTCGTCAAAAAGTAAAGTGAATATGTCTGTTATTGAGGCTGCAAAATATGCTTGTAGTTTGGGTGTAGGAGAAATAATTATAAACACAGTACATAAAGATGGTACTTGGCTAGGTTTTGACTATGAGCTGATTCACCAAATAACTGAAAGTGTTAATGTCCCAGTAGTGGCTGTTGGGGGAGCTGGCTGTTTGAATGATATAAAGAGAGTTGTGAATGAATCTCGTGCATCAGCTGTGGGGCTAGGCAGTATGGCTGTATTTCAAGCAAAAGATATGGGTGTTTTAATTAAATTCCCTAAACAATCTGATTTAATTAAGATTCTACCTTAGGTGTTAAAATGACTTATCAAATTTGTTCTCGCTGTATATATGATATAAATGTGCCCAATATAACGTTTAATGACCAAGGGGTATGTAGTTATTGCATCCAAATTGAGGAACTATCAGAACAATTTCCAAACGACGAGCGTGGTGAGCGTGAATTACAGCATTTGGTTGATGAAATAAAAATAGTTGGGAAAGGTAAGAAATATGACGCGTTGATAGGCGTAAGCGGTGGCTGTGATTCATCTTATTTGTTAGATCTTATGACTAAAAAGTATGGATTGCGTTTGCTCGCTGTGCATTTTGATAATACTTGGAACTCTACAGTTGCGACAGAAAATATTCATTGCATGACTGAAAAGCTGGGCGTTGATTTGTTTACCCACGTTGTTGATGGTCATGAATTTGATGATTTAATATTGTCGCACCTAAAAGCAGGCGTTAAAGAGATTGAGAATCCAACCGATATCGGCTTAGCAACGACTATGAATTTAGCCGCTGAAAAGTACGGTATAAAATATAAAATAGATGGACACTCATTTAGGACTGAAGGCTCAGCGCCAATGGGCTGGATATATATGGACGCCAAGTACATTGAGAGCGTACATAAAAAGTTTGGGAAAGTCAAAATGAAAACCTTTCCAAACTTATGGCTCTCAAAACAGTTGAAATGGATGTTGTTCAATCAAATAAAGTCTATTAGACCCCTCTATTATCTTAAATATGACAAAGAAGCAGCAAAAACGATGCTGACTAAAGATTATGGTTGGACTTGGTACGGTGGGCATCATTTAGAGAATAGGACATCATCATTCTTTCATAGCTACTTTTTCCCTAAGCGTTGGAATATAGACTTCAGAATTGCCGGCTACTCGGCTTATTGTCGGGATGGCAGGATGACAAGGGAGGAAGCTTTATCGTTAATGAAAGAAGCGCCGCATATAGAAGATGGTTTGTTAGCATTTTATAAAAAACGACTTAATCTTTCAGATGCCGAATTTGAAAGGTTAATGAATTTACCTAAAAAACAGTATACGGACTTTAAAACTTATAAAAAAACATTCGAAAGAATGCGGCCATTTTTTTACTTAATGGCCAAGTGGAAGTTAATTCCATGGAGTTTTTATATCAAATACACATTGCCTCATGAAGTCCAAAAAATCAAATGATAATTAGCCGAGTTTTTGATTGAGATTTTTATTTATGCGTGACCTAGTGTTGTTAACTATTGGCTTAGTGCAACTTAGCTTAGCTAAGGCCTCTTTTTTTATTTGTAGTTTGTTTTTTAAGAAAACTAAAAGGCGTGGTTGGGTAGTTGTCGGCGTAGAGACCGCGCTGATGTTGAAAAATATATCAAGTGCCTTACCTTATTCAATATCCGTCAACTTTGAATCGAATAAGTTTTATAATCGTAGTTATACTTTTCAACTATATTCTAAATCGATAATACAAAAAGCAATCGTTACCTTTTATTCGCCTATGCTGCTTGGTTATTTAATGACTCGCCACGATCGTTTTCTTTATCTTGGAGCAGCAGGATTTATTAAGCAACGATCTGATGGGCGTCGTAAAGAATTTAAGTTCTTAAAAACGAGAAACAAAAAATTAGTATGCTACTTTTTGGGCTCTGAAATAAGATCATTCACGCTATTAAACGATTATGCAAAAGTTCATCAAATAGACGTAGTTACGACCTATCAGGGCATTTCACATGCTGGTATTAATTCAACGCAAAGAGAGCTTAACCGAAAAACCTTAGGTGAAGTTGCTGATGAATATGCTGACAAAATTTTTAATCCAAGCACTGACCAAATGAGCTACATAAAGCAAGAAACATTCCCATGTATGTATTTTTTAGAGTCTAGTCTTTTTGAATGTATCAAAAATAAATTTGAAAGTGTTGAAGAAATAGTAGTATTGCATGGCCCCAGTTCGCCGATCATTAAAGGAACGCCGATTGTGCGGGCCGCGATTAAAAAATTAAAAGAAGAGGGTTATCAGTTTAAGTACATCGAATTAATCGATGTACCTCACGATTTAATGCTTCAGGCATTAAGCTCTGCTCATATCGTTTTGAATGAATTTTATGCATTTGTCCCTGGAGTATTTGGGGTTGAGGCCCTTGCTCATTCTTGTGCTTTATTGACATCTGCAGATAGCAATATTGAGCCAACCCTGTCTGAAGGTGCCAACAATGCTTGGAAAGTGACGCCTTATTGGTCTGTCTACGATAATTTAAAAGTCTTTTTAGATAATCCTCATATGATTGAACAACAAGCAAAAGCGGGTTATGAATGGGCACTAAAGAACTGTACCTATGAAGCAAGTGTTGCCGAACTCAATAGAATTGTAAATGATTAGGGTCTTTTTTAAAGATTCTGCACTGTATACTTTTGCAAATTTGTTTACTCGTGGTATCGGTTTTATTCTGCTGCCGGTTTATACTCGAGTTGTTTCTAAAGAAGAATACGGCCTGTTTGACTATTTAACTACCGTCGGATTGATATTAGGCGTTGTTGTGTCATTAGAAATCACGCAAGCGATTTATAGATTCATTCCCGAATATAAGAACAATGCACTTAAACAAACACAATTAGCCTCCACTGGGTTTTGGTTTTCAATAGCAATGTATTTGCTGTTATGTGTATTTTGTATTGTTTTTGCGCAAGAGTTAGCGTTCGCTATATTGGATGATGCTGTTTATAAAGAATTAATAATTATAACTAGCGTCCTTTATCTGGCAAATGCTATTTTGTATAACCTAACGTCGCTAATGCGGGCTCATTTGCTCTCGAAAAAAGTTGTTATTGTGTCGTTAATTAACGCGGTTTTTGTCGCCTCTTTTTCATTAATATTTGTTCTCTATTACGATTTTGGCTTGCACGGTCTCATCACTGGGCAGTTGATAGGCGTACTCTTAAGTGTATCGGCATCATATATAATAGTTAAACAGTGGATTAAGTTTACATTTTGCTTCACGTTGTTGAAGACAATGCTGACATTTTCAGCACCATTAGTATTTTCAAGCATTGGTGTGGTGTTGACAATGTTTGTTGATAGAATAATGCTGAAAGAGTTTTTAGGTGCAGAGCAACTTGCGTCTTATGCAGTAGCGATTAGGGTAGCAAGTATTGTTAGTTTGTTAATAGTTGGTTTTCAATCTGCCCTTACGCCGCTAATTTATGCAAATTATGGAAAACAAGATACCCCTAGCAAAATAGCCAAGTTGTTTAATATTTATCTGATAGCTTCACTAGTTTGTGTGTTTATTCTTAGTATTGCTTCAACAGCACTGATAAATATTGTTGCCGGTGAAAATTACTCTGAGGCAGGTGCATATGTTACTCCACTAGTTTGTTCAGCATTGTTATCGAGTATGTATCTATTTTTTCCAGGGCTTAGCATTGCTAAAAAAACAGCTGTAATTGCATCAATTAATATTTTTGGGGGTCTTGTTAACGTAATACTTAATTACATTTTCATACCTCACTATGGGGCTATAGGTGCAGCATTCACTACACTCTTTTCAGTTTCTATTTCATTCTTCATTAATGCAATTATTGCGCATAAATTTTATAAAATTCCGATTAATAAGCCTTTAGCTGTATTTACATTTTTTTCGATAGGCACCCTATTGTTTATATGAACTAAAACCAGATACATTTAATGCAGTTATAGACTGAGTTCGTTGTGGCAAGTATATGTTTTACTTCAATAATGACGATAAACAGCTAATAAGTGAAATTTTAATATTTTGTGTCTATAATATGAAATCGCTATCAGTGCAGTAGGCATAGGCGATAGGGATTTATCGTTTAAACATCGATGTGCAAACGATGCAACTGTTCTAGTTTGACAAACACTGGCTAATCGCAGTGTTTGTCAAGTACAAAAAGTGAAAATCAAAAAGCCGTCTAAAGTTATCATTTATAAATCGAGAGGGCATTTACAAATATATTAGACTTAAGGAAATCAAATGCCAGTACCATTTATAGATTTAAAAAGATTCGAACCAGGCTTTCTTGAAAAGTGGAAGGAAAAAGTCGCCCACTTATCGACAAATGCTAGTTTTATTGGGGGAGAAGAGGTCGCAGTATTAGAAACGAGTTTGGCTAAGTTCATCGCAAAAAAACATGCCGTTACGTGTGCAAATGGCACCGATGCTATTCAATTGGCACTTCGGGCCGTTCAAGTAGAAAAAAACGACATCGTGCTTGTTCCAAATATGACATTTTGGGCTACTTTTGAAGCGGTTGTTAATGTTGGTGCAAACCCAGTAACAATTGATAGTGACATAGTCGACGGTGGTGTTTGTTATCAATCTTTGTTGACGGCAATTGACAAACACCAACCAAAGGCTGTAATTATTGCCCATCTTTATGGCTGGGCGTCAAATTCCCTATCTAAAATCAGAGAATATTGTAAATCTAAAAACATTCCTCTAATTGAAGATGGCGCACAATGTTTTGGTACTTTATACAAAGGTAAATCTATTTATAAGGGTGCCTACATAGCAACGACTTCATTTTATCCAGCAAAAGTTCTTGGCGGGGCTGGAGATGGAGGTGCAGTATTTACCGATGACGAAGCATTATCTATACGAGTAAGACAATTAGCAAATCACGGAAGAACCTCTCATTATGGTTATGGTCTTGTAGGGTGGAATTCACGATTAGATTCATTGCAAGCCGCGTATTTAAATATTTCAATAGACTACCTTGATAAAAGAATTGAATCTAGAAAAAGTGCAATCGCATATTATAATGCTGAATTACCAAAAATTGGATTTGAGCAAATGATTGCGCCTGCTGATTTCGATGAAAATGGTTATTGCAATGTGTGCATAATAAGAGACCGAGATATCAAAGATCGGGTACAACACACATTAAAAGAAAATCAAATAGGGTTTGCTAACATATACCCAGGCACGATGTCTGAGCAAGTATGTTCAGATAAATATATGCTTGAACACGTTGGTGGTGCAGGCGCGGAAGATATATGCCATTCGGTATTAAACCTCCCTGTTTTTCCTCACATTAAGCAGGAAGAGCTAGAGTTCGTAATCACCACATTAAAAACAATAGAAGTGTAAAATATGAACAATGATGTTTTCATCCATAAAACGGCAAGTGTCGATAGTAACAGTGTAATAGGTGTAGGAACAAAAATTTGGATCAACAGCCAAGTCAGAGAGAACGTATCAATTGGAAAAAATTGTATTCTTTCCAAAGATGTATATATCGACTGCAATGTCCAAATAGGTGATAACTGTAAAATTCAGAATGGCGTTTCTGTTTATGATGGCGTAACCATTGAATCAAAAGTATTTGTTGGTCCGCATGTTTCCTTCACCAATGATAAAGTTCCGCGGGCATTTAATGATACTTGGACCATTACCAAAACATTGGTTAAAGAAGGCGCTAGTTTAGGCGCCAATGCAACTATTGTTTGTGGTATTACAATTGGCGAGTACTCGATGATTGCAGCAGGGGCAGTAGTAACAAGAAGCGTTCCCCCATTTGCGTTAGTTATGGGAAATCCCGCAAGAATAGTTGGTACAGTAGATATAAACGGCAGCAAAATAACAGAGGGGAAACAATGATAAGAGTAGCTGTTTTAGGCATAGGCAAGATGGGGAAAAATCATCTTAGAATACTCAATATGTTAAAAAATGTTAAAATAGAAAAAATATTCGACGTTGATGAAGAGGCACTTAGCCAAGTGTCGAAGCAATACGGGGTTAGTTACACAGCCGACATTAATGTGGCGGTAGCAGGAGTCGATGCGGTTTTGATTGTTACTCCTACGTCGACGCATTTTGATTATTTCAAAGCTTGCGTTGGGCACGTAAAAAATATTTTCATAGAGAAGCCACTAGCTGCAAACTATGCTGATGGCATTAAAATTACAGAGTTAGCTAAAGAGCACGATATATTTATCCAGTGCGGCTTTATTGAGCGGTTCAACCCTGTCGTTTCGGAATTAAAAAATATTCTAAAAAATGAAGTAGTAATAAACTCAGACTTTACAAGGACCAATAGATTAAGTAGTAGAATTACGGATGTTGATGTAGTACTTGATTTAATGATACACGATATTGACTTGGCCTTGTTTTTAAATGGAAAAGTTGAAGAAATATTTGCATTTGGTAAAAAGGAGAATGGTTTAGTATCGTTTGCTTCAGCTTTATTGCGTCATAAGTCAGGTGCACTTTCACGAATACTAGCAAGTCGAATGACAGAGAAGAAGATGCGAAGTATAACGGTCACCACCGACACCTCGTTTATTGATGCGGAGTTGGTTAGGAAGGAGATTGTTCTACATAAACAATCTGAAATAATACAAACTGAGGGTCAACCGTACGTTATTTCTTCGTTGGAGCAACAGGTTGAAGTTAAGCAGCAAGAAGCGCTACTAACTGAATTGCAAGTTTTTATTGAGGCATGTAATAAAAATTACCACCCAGATATCCCGACGGTTCAGGACGGTTTAGAGTCACTTAGGATCAGTGAAATAATTTTAGGACAAATAAATAATGATTAGAGACAGTTTAGATGGAAAGTCGGTTTTGGTTACTGGTGGGGCCGGGTTTATAGGTAGTCATCTGTGTGATGCTATTTACACTTTTGATATAAAAGAACTTATTATTATTGATAATTTATTCGTAGGCAGTGAAAATAATATTAAGCATCTTATTAAAAAAGGTGCGGTATTTTATAAAGAAGATATTGAATTTAAAGAATCGTTAGAATATATATTTGAAAAGCACCAAATTGATGTGGTTTTTAATTTAGCTACAAAAGCGCTTAATTACTCATTTGTTAATCCGTCGAATGCATTTGACACTAACGTGAAAGGTATTCTTAACTTATTAGAACTTCAGAGAAAGTCATATTTTAAAACCTTATGCCATTTTTCAACTTCTGAGGTTTACGGAACAGCAGTTTACGAGCCTATGGATGAACTTCACCCTAAAGCTCCTACTACGACCTATGCAGCCGGTAAAGCGGCGGCAGACTTAGCGCTAGAAAGCTATGTGAATATGTTTGCCGTAGATGCCTTTATAGTGCGTCCGTTCAATAACTACGGCCCAAGACAGAATTATAGAGGATATTTAGCGGGCATAATTCCGATAACAGCATTTAGGATTTTTGAAAATCAAAAACCTGAAATACACGGAACAGGGCTTCAATGTAGAGACTTTATTTATGTACAAGATACAGTAGATGCAGTAATAAAATTGTTACCGTTAATGCCTGCTGGTGAAAGTGTAAATATATCAACAGACAATCAAATAAACGTTAATGATTTAATTGCGTTAATTGTAAAACATTACAGTTATGACGGCGAAATTCTAAAGTTGGAGTCAAGAACCGCAGACGTTGAAACTCATGACGCGAGCAATAAAAAAGTAAAGGGTTTAATCGAATATAGCCTAACGCCCTTTAGCGATGGTTTAAAAATAACCTTAGATTGGTACAAAGATTTTTTCGAGGTTCAACATGGCCGATAATATTAAATTAATAAAACCTTATATTGCATTTGCTGATATCAAAAATGAACTTGAAGATGTTTTTGAAAGTGGGATGTTCACGAAAGGAGTGAACGTAGATAAGTTTCAAGAGCAATTGAAATCATACACCGAGGCCGCCCACTGCTTTTTAACTACATCCGCAACCACCGCCTTGTCAATTTGTTTACAGTGCATAGGAATCAAAAGTGGAGATAAAGTAGCTATTTCCGACTATTCGTGGCCGGCAACTGCGCATGTTGTCGAAGAGATAGGCGCTATACCTGTTTTTATTGACGTTGACATTGATACATTTAACATGAAGTTATCTTCATTACTTGAGATAATCGACAGTGATATCAAAGCCGTAATATTTGTTGATGCTTTGGGTAACCCTTCTGGAATAGAAGACATAGCTAAAATTTGCAAGGAAAAGAAAATTCCTTTAATTGAAGATTCGGCGTGTGGGCTCGGTAGCTCTGTAGCGGGCAAAAAGATTGGTAACATAGCCGACCTAACTTGTTTTAGTTTTCATCCACGAAAACTGATAACCACAGGAGAGGGGGGGGCCGTAATGACTAATAATTCTGACTATGCTAGATGGATGAAAGTCAAGTTGGCAGTTGGTGTTTCTGGGATGAAAGATAATATTTTAGATTTCACTACTTACGGGTACAATTACCGCCTAAGTGAAATTCAGGCATTAATGGGATGGAAGCAAGTCGAGAAGCTCGACTCGATTACTGAAGAAAGAAACTTAATTGCAGATGTGTATGAGAATAAATTATCTGAATATGGTTTTAGTCGACAGAAAAGAGATGGCAATGTTTATCACAATGTTCAGTCGTTAGTATTTAAAGTACCAAAGCACTTAATTAGAGATGAGTTGATAAGCCACTTAGCGCTGCATAATATAGAGTCAACGCTTGGCACTTATTGTTTATCTTCCACCACATATTATTCAGTGAAGTATAATAGCGTTCAGAAAGCATCGAGCGAACTCGAAAAGTGTGCAATAACACTACCTTGTTACAAAAACGTCGATGTTGATAAGATTACAAATTTAATTATTGAATTTAGTCAGGCCCGTAAGCTAACGTCGGTAACATAGTTGCATTTGAGGCTAAATCACTTTAGCCTCAATTCAATTATGAATGCTAGGTCAGCTTTGGCCGGTGAATATATTCTAGACTGGTATGTCGTGGTGAAATTAACAGAACGCTTCAATAGAGGATAAACTTCTACTATGAAGGCGTGAAAATGACTAAACGTACAAATAAGAATTACCCAAATAATTTTAATTAACCTGAGCTCTGCTTAAACAACGTAAGCGACCGTTGAACCTACGTCCTTACTTTGTTGATTCTTCTGCTGCATAATATCTGGTTGTGCTCCAACGCGGAGATACTGGCCCTGTGTGCCCTGATAAATCTAAGAAGTGATTAGTGAGTAAGCGATCATTTTAGACCGTTCTTCTATTTTTAATCTAAGCCTATAAAATTTAATCATTGATTAAAATAGGAGATAACATCAATGATTAGACGAAGCCCTCAAGAATGGCAGCAACTTATCTACGCGCAAGAAGTTAGCGATATGAG
>Ga0136560_1000750_pt1 | contig 16397 bp, 15 predicted proteins | sample AntRauMeHopE1497_FD_104925 | JGI IMG/M metagenome (GOLD analysis project Ga0136560, IMG submission 104925) | Saline lake microbial communities from Rauer Islands, Antarctica - Metagenome Hop E1 #497 | ecosystem: Environmental > Aquatic > Non-marine Saline and Alkaline > Saline | place... | reverse complement strand
TTCAACGACATTATCGCTGCCATCGCCCGCATGGACGCCGACGTGATTACCATTGAAACGTCGCGTTCCGACATGGAACTGCTGAACGCCTTCAAGAACTTTGACTACCCTAACGACATTGGGCCCGGTGTTTACGACATTCACTCCCCGAACATTCCGCAGGTCGATCAGATTACCGGCTTGATGAACAAGGCAGCAGAACGGATTCCGGCGCAGCGGTTGTGGGTAAACCCGGATTGCGGCCTGAAAACCCGCCGCTGGGAGGAAGTGCAACCGGCACTGGAGGCCATGGTAAACGCCGCCAAGGAGCTGCGCCAGAAACTGGCAGAGCAAGCGGCTTGAGCCGGGCCTAATAACCCCCGCTGTCGCGATCCAGCACCACCTTGAAGTCCAGCGCCCGGTGCACCTTGGTGGTGAACGCACCGGCGCTGCCCAACTCGAACCATCGATACCCCGGCGCCCGCTCTTCAACCGAGAACTCACGGGCGCCTGCGGTAAACTGAATACAGGTTGACGGCGTGCCTAACAGGCGCACGCCGTTTTCCTGCCTGTCTACTTCCTGATGAATATGACCCCAGGTGACTACTCTAACCTGTGGGTGGCGATGAATAATTTCCCAGAAAGCGTCACGGTTGTGCAAGCCAATGTCGGCCATCCAGTGGGCGGTTATATCCACTGGGTGATGATGTAACGCTATCAAAGCGGGCAACCGGGGATTAGCTGTCAGAGTTGCGTCTAGCCATTCCAGCTCTTGCCGGGTTAACTCGCCGTGCACCTTACGCGGTACCGATGAGTCCAGCATCAGAATCTGCCAGCCGCCCTGTTTCAGGTGTTTGCGTTCGGCACGGTAGCGCCGGGCAACCGGCCACAGCCGCTCGGTATTGTCGTGGTTACCCGGAATCCACAGGCTGTCGCAATCGAATCTCGCCAGCCCCTGCGCCAGCGCCTCGTAGGCATCAACGCTGCCATCCTGCGCCAAATCACCGGTGGCCAGCACCAAATCCGGCTGGCCGCCGTGTTTCAGCACATCATCAATCACGGCGGCCAGGCTGTCGCGAGTGTTAATGCCAAGCAACCTGGCATCGCGGTCGGCACTCAGGTGGGGGTCTGTCAGCTGCAGAACTCTAAGCGGTCGCAGTTCTTGCAACTTTTGTAGCTCTTGTAACTCTCGCAACTCTGGTAACAATGATTGAGTCGTCATGGGGCAGATCCGGCAAACATCGCGTTAAGGGTGACTCCCAGTTTACGCTGCCCGGAGCTTGCCGGCCCTTCACTGAATGCTAAAGAAGTCACATTCTGGCCAGTTCAGGCCGTGTTTTTGTGCGGTTCGGCAGGTTATCAAAAAAGGTTGGGCGGAATTAATTCTGGCGGTCACCCGATGTCCAGACCGCGTGTTCCATTGGCAGGTGGCCAAAACGCAGGCAGTAATCCAGCCAGTCAGCCAAAAAACTGTTCACCTGCACTTTCTCGTCGGGGTGGTGCATATAGCGATTGGGGTAGTCGTTCGCCGGCGCAATATGGCGGTCACGGTAACAGCTGATCACTTCCGCCATATTGGCATCGTGGTAAACCCGCACGGTCATTTGCGGATTGTTCAGCCAGCGCCCGGCGTTGTGCACCTGTTCAAGCAGCAGGGTTTCGGTAAAGCGCGCGGTTTGCAGAATTTCGATACGCACCCGGCCTAAATACTGGTGTTCGCGGTGAAGCTCAAACTCTGCAACGGGCTGGCCGTCGGCTTCCAGCTGGCGCAGCTTATGCAGCCTTTGATAATTACCATCACCCAAAGCGCCCAGCTGCCGCAGATCTGGCACGTAGCGTTTGGGCTTCATGGTCCACTGATTCATCGATTCATACCTTCCCGCAGGCGCGGGCGATTCAGCTCCAGCCATTGCAAAGCAATAATGGCGGCGGCGTTGTTGATACGACCGTCCTTGATCATCGCTATGGCGTCTTCAGCAGCCAGCACGTGGGCGCGAATGTCCTCGTGTTCGTGTTCAAGGCCAAACAGACCGCCGGCGTTCGCGCTGCTGATTTCTCCATAATACAGGTAAATCATTTCGGTGGTGCCACCGGGCGACACCAGATAACTGCAGATCGGGTCCAGGCGTTTGAAACTCAGGCCGGCTTCTTCGTCGGCTTCGCGGTGGGCCACGTCTTCCGGGTTTTCGCCCTCTTCGTTCATGCCCGCCACCAATTCCAGAAGCCAGGGCGACTGGTCGCGACCGATTGCTCCCAGGCGAAACTGCTCCAGTAATACGACTTGATCGCGCTGCGGATCATAAGGCAGCACGCAGGTGGCGTCGCCGCGTACAAACAGCTCGCGGGTGAAAGTGGGCATGGTGCGGCCGTCAAAACGCGGATGGCTTAGCCACAGTTTGTCCATGCGAAAAAAACCCTGAAACACGGTTTCACGCTTTTCGACGCTGACGTTATTGGCTTGAAACTGGAACGGCTTGGTCATGATTTACCCTAAGCTAAAAACAGTTATGAAAGATAATCGCTGGCTAGCGCTGATTGCAAGTTGTCCGTAGGTTTAGAGCGAGCATTCAGTTTGAGTGCAATTGGGAAATACATGACTTCTACAACGGTAGAGCTGCCGGCGATAATTGGCCATAATGAGCCATACAGATTTGCTTGCCATCAAGCGGGCACTCGCCCAAGCGCACAGGTTCTCAGGAGATGAAATGAAGAAACAATTGCTATCCGGGCTTATTAGCCTTTTTGCGGCTACGCCCGTGCTTGCCATGGACCTGATTGAAACCTATGAAAAAGCACTTTCCTACGACTCCGGTATTGCGTCTGCCCGCGCCAGTTTTGAAGCCCGGCAGGCGGCCAGCGATATCAGTCGTAGCAAATTGCTGCCGCAGCTTGGCGCCTCCGCCGACGCTAATTATACGGATAGCGATGGCCCGTCACAGAATGTGGATTACACAACCCTGGGGCTTGGCCTGCAGTTGACCCAGCCGGTGTTTCGCGCGGACGCCTGGTTCAACTACGATGCCAGCAAATTCCAGACCGACTCGGCTCGCGCCGAGTACCATCTTGCCCAGCAGCAGCTGATTCTGGATGTGGCCTCTGCCTATTTTGACGTACTGCTGGCGCAGGACACAGTGACCACCCTGCGAGCCACCGAAACCGCTATTCAGCGCCAATACGACCAGGCCCAGGAACGCTTCGACGTGGGTTTGATTGCCATTACCGAAGTGCTTGAAGCCCGCGCGACGTTTGATGACAGCCGCAGCCAGAGAATTGCCGGGGAAAACAGTCTTAACATCGCCCGCGAGCAGCTGGCACGTTTAACCGGCGAATACACAGAGGAGCTTGAAAATCTGCGCCAGAACTTCCCTCTGAACCCGCCCGAGCCGATGAACCCGGACTTGTGGGAAACCACCGCGCTGGAGCAGAACTGGAGCATTCAGGCGGCCATATTTGATCTGAAAGCCAACGAGGAAACCTTGAAAGCGGCAAAGGCCGGGCATTATCCAACGGTGGATTTTCAAGCCTCTTACGGCACGTCCAAAATCGGCGGCCTCGATAGCGGTGGCCCAGTAACCCAGCAGCGCAACGGCACCACCACCCAGGGCGTTATTGGCTTTCAGCTAAACGTTCCGCTTTACTCCGGCGGCGGCATTCAAGCCGGTGTGCGCCAGCAGCGTTCGTTGTTGACGGTGGCAGAAGAGTCACTGAACACGGTGCGCCGTGACGTTCGCGTAGACACCCGCAGCCGCTTCCTGACCATCAACAACAACATCGAAACCGCGTCGGCCTTGAACCAGACCATTATCTCGCGGCGCAGCGCACTGGACGCTACCCGTGCCGGTTATGACGTAGGCACGCGTAACATCGTAGAAGTGCTGGATGCCGAACGCGCTTACTACGTGGCGCTGCGAGACTTCGCCAACGCCCGTTACGACTACGTGGTGAACTCGTTACGGCTTAAGCAGTCGGCTGGCACCCTAAGCCCGCAGGATCTGGTAGAGCTGAACAACTGGCTGAGCGCAGACGCACCAGGCATCGAAGCTCTGGCCAACGACGACACAACGCTGAATAGTCAAACAATGGGCCAGTGAGTCTATAACCGTATTTTTCAGCCGGCGGGTCTAAACCCGCTGGCTAATGCCTGCCACCACACGGTCCAGAGCACCTCTGTTACTTTCCACTACCGCCAAAGCGCGCTGGCCGCTTTCGTGCAATGCCTGCTGATTACCCAATAGGCGAGCCAAATAACCCCCAAGCTCTTGGGCCGAATTCACGATCGTAACGCCCTCGTGTTTCTCTAGACTCTGATAGATCGACCCAAAGTTAAACACGTGGGGTCCGGAAACCACCGCCAGACCCCAGGCCGCCGGTTCCAAAGGGTTATGGCCGCCGCGTTCAATTAACGAACCGCCAATAAAAGCCACATCACTGGCACCATAAAGCATCATTAGCTCGCCCATGGTGTCGCCCAGGTACACTTGCGCCTGGGCGGGGCTCTGCTTTAACGAGCGCCTTGCCAAACTGAAACCTTCCTCCGTAACAGCACTGGCTACGCCTTCAAAGCGTTCGGGATGGCGCGGCACAATAATCAACAGAGCATTGGGTAACGTTGCCAGCAGTTGTCGGTGTGCTTTCAGCAGTTGGCTGTTTTCGCCGTCATGAGTACTGCCGGCAATCCATACCGGGCGATCGCCAAACTGCGCCTTCAACTGCTGAGCCTGCTCACGCACCCGCGGTTCAATGTCCACGTCAAACTTCACGCTGCCAGTAACGGCAATCTTGTCGGCAGCCACGCCAATTCGACGAAACCGCGCTGCATCTTGCTCGGCCTGGGCGGCCACCCAACTGATGCTTTGCATAATCGGTCGGGCCAACCCGCGAACGCGCTCGTAACCCCGAGCCGAGCGCTCGGACAAGCGCGCATTAATCAGAAATATAGGCACTCGCGCCTTGCGGGTCTGGCTGATCAGATTGGGCCAGATTTCGGTTTCCATGATCACCAGAATACGCGGTTGAACCCGTGCCAAAAAACGCTTTACCGCACCTGGAGTATCGTAAGGCACGTAAGCGTATTGCACCTGATTGCCAAACATTTTCTGAGCCTGGGCCAGCCCGGTGTCGGTCATCGCCGTCATCAAAATGGTAGCCTCCGGGTTGCATTCCAACAGGCGTCGCACCATGGGTGCCGCGGCAATTGTTTCCCCCACCGACACCGCGTGCACCCAGATAACAGGGGCGCTGACCGCCGGCGCAAAGCCAAGACGCTGGGCCCAGTTACGGCGTAAGCCAGGGGAATGGCGACCGCCCCACCACAGGCGCAGCAAAATGTACGGCAGCATCAGGCGGATCAGTTGGGAATATATAAATTGCAGCACAGCGGGCTCCGAATAAGGCAGTGCGCTATCATAGACCAAACATCAGCGATTTGCCTTTAACAGCGGCACCCGCTATTGCTAGTGCCTGGGCATACCGTGCTCTGGCTCAACCAAAATTTCAAAGACGTGCGAGTTTGACCTTAGTGAAGAATAAATACCGTAAACAACCGCGAAATACTGACTTAAGTGCATATCGTCACCCACGCTGGTGGCCTACCTGGGCGGCCATGTCTTTTATGTGGCTGATAGCCCAGTTGCCCTTGCGCGTGCAGTGGTGGCTTGGCTCCGGCCTGGGGCGCCTGGTTTTACGCCTGAGTAGCAGCCGGCGGCGCATTACCGAGACCAACATCCGCCTGTGTTTTCCGCAACTCACCGAGCAGCAACAAGGCGAATTGGTCAAAAAATCGTTTATCGCCAATGGCATTGGCTTAATGGAAATTGGGGTGTGTTGGTTTTGCGACACCACCAAATTCAAAGCCATTACCACCTTACACGGGCTGGAGCACTTCGAGCGCGCGCTGGAAGGCGGCAAAGGCGTGCTGTTGGTCGGCGGGCACTACAGCACCCTGGAAATGGGGGGCAGCCTTGCCACCCATTTCATAGAATCAAGCGTTATGCAGCGGGACCATAACAACCCGCTGGTAAACGCAATAATGACCCGGGCCCGTGAGCGCCGCTATGGCATGGTGCATGGCGCGCGCGACTTGCGCGGACTGTTTCGCAGCCTGAAACAGAACCACGCAGTCTGGTACGCTACCGACCAGGATTACGGCCGCAAGGACATCGTGTTTGCGCCTTTTTTCGGGATACCAACCGGCACCATTACCGCCACTTCCCGCATTGCCGAACGCAGCGGCTGCAAGGTGGTGCCCTTCAGCCACTTTCGCCGCACCGGCAAACCGGGCTACGACATTTACTTTCAGCCAGCTCTGGAGAACTTTCCAAGTGGCGACGATCTTGTTGACGCAACCGAGATCAACCAGATCATAGAGCAGGAAGTAAAACGCACACCGGACCAGTACCTATGGATGCACCGCCGTTTCAAAACCCGGCCCGATCCGGATGACCCAGGCTTCTATGGCCGCAAGCGCTAAAACATCCTGCCCGGTTATCTGGCTGCTAACCGACAACAAACCAGGCCACCGCAACCAACTCAAAGGCCTGGGCAACCGGCTGCGGGTATTGGCCGGCGCGTCACTGCACTGGGTAGACGTTAACACCGTTAAAACGCCTATATGGCGTGTGCTTCTGAGGCGGCCACCCGCGTTAGACCCGGCCCTACCAAAGCCCGATTTGATCATCGCCGCCGGCTCCGGAACCCATCGTTTATTATTGGCCCTGCGCAAGTTAAAAGGTGCACGCACACTGGTGCTGATGAAACCTGGTTTCCCGCTACGCTGGGTAGATGGCGCCATCATCCCCCAACACGACCGAGTGAAACCGGGCCCGAACCTGTTTCTGACTCAGGGCGCAATCAACGCCGTAACCCCCGTTAAAGAACTGAGTACGCAGCCCCGCGGACTCGTCCTGGTAGGTGGTCCGTCGGCGCATTTTCAGTGGAACGACGATGCCGTCATGGCGCAGATCCAGGAATTGCTGCACAGCTACCGGCAGTGGAGCTGGGTTATCAGCAGCTCCCGGCGAACGCCGGCGAGTTGTTTACAAGCGCTGGCCGCGCTGGAAACCAACCGGATTCAAGTGTTAACACCGCAGGATACCGGTGAACACTGGCTGAGCACCGCTTTGGCACATAGCCGCTGCGCTTGGGTAACCCCCGACAGCATGTCAATGGTGTGCGAGGCGGCAACCTCTGGCGTGCCCACCGGAGTGTTTCAGCTGCCTGCCAAGCGCCGCAGCCGAGTTGCCCGGGGCTTGGCCGCCATGCAAGATCAACATTTGGTGGCCACCTGGAATGATCACTACAAGGTTATGACCGCCAGCCCAGGATCACGTATTCTATTCTGGCAGGCAGACGCTGCGGCGCGCTGGGTTATAACGCATTTTTTGGCAACCGGGCCTAAACCATGAAAATTCTTCAGGCGCTTCCAGCGCTGCACAGTGGTGGTGTGGAACGGGGTACTGTCGAATTCGCCAGACAGCTGGCGCACCTGGGCCATAGCTCTTATGTTGTGTCTAGCGGCGGGCCGTTGGCGGATATGCTTGAGCAAGAAGGCAGTACCCACATCACCATGCCCATACACCGCAAATCACTGGCCTCTTTTGGCCAGATTTGGCCAATGGCGCGGCTACTGAAAGAGGTGCAACCCGATATTGTGCACGTGCGCTCGCGCATGCCCGCCTGGATTATTCAACTGGCGTTGAAAACCCTGGACAAACAACTGCGCCCGGCCATTGTTACCAGCTTCCATGGAATGTATTCGGTAAGCCCCTACAGCGCGGTGATGGCCAAAGCAGACCATATTATTGCGGTGTCGAACTGCGTAAAAGACTACGTAATCAACAATTTTTCCGTGCCCGAGCAAAAAATAACCGTGATTCAGCGCGGTGTCGACGTGAACTATTTCCGCAAGCGCCCCCCTTCAGAGCATTGGCTTCAGGACTTGTTGCTAAGCTATCCCCAGCTCAGTAATAAACGCATCCTGATGATGCCAGGGCGAATTACTCGCTGGAAAGGGCAGTTACAATTTTTGGACGTGATGGCTGAGCTGGTGCATAACACCCCTATTGCAGCAAACGAGCGGCCTTGCCACGGCATTGTGGTGGGTGGAGCCGAACCGGGTAAGAAACACTTTATGGAAGAACTGAACCAGCGCCGTTGCAAGCTTGGCCTGCAGCAACACGTCAGCTTTTTGGGCCAGCGCAGCGATATGGCTGAGTTGTACCAGCTAGCTGATCTGGTGTGTCATCTGTCCACCAAACCCGAACCCTTCGGCCGTACGGTTACCGAAGCACTGGCGTCCGGCACGCCGGTTGCCGCGTTCAACCGCGGCGGCGCCGCCGAAACCCTGCAAGCCTGCTTCCGCGAAGGACTGGTCACGCCAGACGATGTGTCTGGCTTTGCAAAAACAGCTCAACACTTGCTCAGCCATAACCAACACATCATCGAAATCCCCTACCGCTTCAAACTGCAGGCGCAAACTGACACCACTTTAAGCGTGTACGACAAAGTTCTGGCAATGCGGGAGCGCTAGGCAATGGCCGATTCAATCACGCTACGAGTCCTGCTAGTAATGGTATCGGCAAACCCCGGCGTTGGCGGATTGGAGAAACACACTCGTGAATTGGCGAATGGCCTGGCACAGGCTGGCCACTGTGTGTCCGTCACCTGCGCCGCTGCCCATCAGCATGGGTTAGCGCCGGAGATCGGTCGCACTACGTTGAATCCAAAACAGTCACGCTATAACATTCTGTTATTAGCCAGGCTCTATCAGCAGATTCGCGACGGGAAGTACGACCTGGTGCATGCCCAAGGCACCAAAGCCGTAGCGCTACTGGCACTAATAGCGCGTTTTTTGCACGCACCTGCGCCAGCCCTGGTGGCCAGCTTTCACGGTTTCAAATCCCGCTACCCTGCCCTGCACCGCTTCACTGCAGTGATTGCCGTCAGCAACGCGCTGGCCAAGCACTTACCTAGCACCAAGGCTCAGGTGGTGTACAACGGGCTGCTGGCCGAACACCGAGAGGCAGTTCTGACAGCTCTGAAAAACTCGGCCAAACCGCTGATAACAGCCGCGCCAAAACCGGTATGGCTTGCCGTTGGGCGCCTGGCCAGCGTGAAAGGTTTCGGCTTTTTGATCGACAGCTTCAAAAGCGTGAATGGTTGCCTGTATATTGCAGGCGACGGCCCTGACAGAGCGCTGTTACAACAGAAAATTCACGATAACGAACTGCAACACCGGGTTACCCTACTCGGCCATCGCGACGATATTCCGGCGCTAATGGCCGCCTGCGATGGTGTGGTTATTTCGTCGCAGCGGGAGGGTTTTTCTTATGTGTTCGCCGAGGCCATGCTGGCATCAAAACCGGTCATTTCGACCAACGTACCGATTGCCAATGAATTTCTACCAGAACATCACATTTACCACAGCGACACACCCGATGGCTTTGCCAAACTGCTAAACCGCGACTTGGATGTGGTTTTTAATGACCAAATTACCCCCCGTGAACGGGCGCAGAAGGAATTAACCATTAAGAGCATGATCAACAACACATTAGCGGTTTATTACGCATGCTGAATTTAAACGGGCTTACGCCATTTGCCCAGGGCTCCAACCGCTTTTGTTTTATTCATCCCACAGACCCTGACGTTTGCCTGAAGGTAATTCGCCCGGAAAATATCGAACTGCGCTTTAACCGGCAATCAGCGCTGAAAAAGTGCCTGGGCAAAAATCGGCTGAATGATAACCGCCAGGAAATGGCCGCTTATCGCCAAAGCGCAATCACATCGCTGATCACAGCGGGCGAAGCGCATCAGGCATGGCGCCATCTACCAGAGCTTTTTAGCCGTGTTGTAACAACCATGGGGCCGGCGAATGCCAGTGAACTGATTCAGTGCGCCGATGGCACAATCGCCCCCACTCTTGAAGATCTGCTAAAAAAAGACGGTTACACACCGATGCTAGAAGCGGCCGTTGAACGCTTTATTCTGTGGCTGAAAACCCACGGCATTCTTACGCGTAATCTTTTGCCCCATAACCTGGTGCTTTCAAACAGATCAGGAACAGCAGAACTGTTTTTAGTCGACGGCCTGGGTGCGCCCCCGCTTCAAAATCGGATGGCGCGAATGGCGCGCTGGCGACATCACTACATCCGTCGCAAAAGCGAACGTTTTAAGCAGCGAATCGAATGGGAAGCCCGGGGGCGAAACACTTCTTGGGAAGCCTTTCAGAAAACAGAATAGTCGTTTCAGAGGCTTGCTCAAAGCCAATCCGATCACCTCTGTGTGCTAAGATTAACCCCCTCGTGGCTAAGTTCGTCACTGCGCTTTTGCGCTCAAACTCGGAGTAGGCTAATGATTTATCCGGTAATATTGGCCGGTGGTACTGGCTCACGACTTTGGCCACTTTCTCGCCAACTGAATCCCAAGCAGTTTTTAAAGCTGACGGACCCAAAGTGGTCGATGCTGCAATCCACCGCCGCCAGACTCAACGGCCTGCCAGTGCAGCCGCCGCTGATCATCTGCAATGAAGAACATCGCTTTATTGCCGCCGAGCAAATGCGCCAGGCGGGCTTTAAAGGGGCTCATATTATACTCGAGCCCTGCGGCCGCAATACGGCACCGGCCATCGCGCTGGCAGCCCTGCAATTGCAAAAGGCTCGCCAACAGGGTGAAGAAGACCCGGTCATGTTGATCCTTGCGGCCGACCATCTTATTCAGGATATACCGGCCTTCCAAAGATGTGTTCAGCACGCGAATACCCTGGCGCTGGCCGACAAACTGGTTACCTTTGGTATTACGCCAACGCATCCAGAAACCGGTTACGGTTATATTTGCCAAGGCGAAGCCATCAATGAGCATGGCCATAGGGTCGAAGCCTTTGCTGAAAAACCGGATATTGACACCGCCAAAGCCTATCTAAAATCAGGCAACTACCTTTGGAACAGCGGCATGTTCATGTTCCGCGCCGGGCGTTATCTGGAAGAGCTGGGCAAACATCGCCCGGACATTCTCGTAGCCTGCGAGGCAGCTATGGAAAACGTGCGCCAGGATTTTGATTTTACCCGTGTGGACGAAGCCCGCTTCGCAGAGTGCGCGAATGAGTCGGTAGACTACGCGGTGATGGAAAAAACTGACGCTGCTGCGGTTGTGGCGCTAAACGCAGGCTGGAGTGATATCGGCTCTTGGTCTGCACTGTGGGAAGTTAGCCCGAAAGATTCCCAAGGCAACAGCACCAGTGGCGACGTGATGACACTAGACACCCATAACACTCTGGTACGAGCCGAAAGCCGCTTGCTGGCGACCCTTGGGGTAGACGATCTGGTGATCATTGAAACCAAAGACGCCGTGTTGGTGGCGCACAAGGACAAAGTGCAGGACGTGAAAAAACTGGTGGCGCAGCTGCAAGCAGACGGTCGCCACGAGCATTTGAACCATCGCGAAGTCTACCGCCCCTGGGGCCTGTACGACTCCATCGACAACGGCGAGCGCTATCAGGTTAAACGCATTACCGTAAAACCAGGCGCCAAGCTGTCCGTGCAAATGCATCACCACCGCGCCGAACACTGGGTTGTGGTCAGCGGTACCGCGAAAGTGACTAACGGCGAAAAAACCTATCTGGTCACAGAAAACCAGTCTACCTACATTCCTTTGGGACAGGTTCATTCGCTGGAAAATCCGGGCGTAATCAATCTGGAGCTGATTGAGGTGCAGTCTGGTTCCTATCTTGGGGAAGACGACATCGTTCGTTACGAGGACACATACGGTCGCACATGAAAAAGCTGAAATATTACACGACTGCCTCTTTATTACGCGCGGTTAGCTGGTTAAGCCTGAGTGCTGCGCAACGGCTCGGCGGGCTGGTTGGAGGTATTCTTTGGCGACTGCCCACGAAAACACGCCAGGTAACCGACATCAATCTCGCCATCTGTTTACCAGAGCTGAGCGCGGGCGAGCGCGAACAACTGTCGAAAGACTCGGTGAAACACACCACCATGACAGCGCTGGAAGTTCCGCTGATGTGGGAGTGGCCAGTGGACAAGTGCCTGAGCCTGGTTCGCGAAACCGTCGGCCTTGAGTTGGTAAGCGAGGCACTGGCCAGCGGCAAAGGGCTGATTTTGCTAGCTCCGCATTTGGGTAACTGGGAGCTGGCCGGGCTTTATTTTTCATCCCTCTACAAAATGACAGCCCTTTACAGCCCGCCCAACATGGCGGAATTTGAAGACTACATGATCAAGGTGCGCAGCCGTTTAGGCTCCGAACTGGTGCGGGGCGACCGGCGTGGCTTGCTGCGCATGATGATGATTTTGAAAGAAGGCGGCGTAGCGGGCATACTTCCAGACCAGTCGCCGAGAGGCAAAACCAACGCTTACGCGCCGTTTTTTGGCATGGACGTAAAAACCATGACGTTGGTGGCCAAGCTGATGCAGAAAACCGGAGCCAATGCTTTGGTAACCTACGCAGAGCGGCTACCTGAAGGTCAGGGATTTCGTATTGTGATCGAAAGACCGGCGCCAGGGTTGGCTGATGAAGACCCTGTAGTCGCCGCCACCGCGCTTAATCAGTCCGTAGAAAATGTGGTACGCCAGGCGCCCTGCCAGTACCAATGGGAATACAAGCGCATGCGGCACCGGCCGCCAGGGCTGCCTAACCCCTATAAGCCCGGCGTGTTGACCTAACGAAAGCGGTTCAAGCTAACGCCAAGATGGCGATTAGGCTGCGCAAACTGCGGTGTATAAGTCCTGATAACGACCCGCAATTGTCGATGGGCTGAACGCATCTAACTGCGCAGTGGCGTTATTGCTCAGTGCCTCTCGGCGCGGTTGAGAGTCAAGCAGCCCGGCAATAGCCCGGGCCAGAGCTAGCACATCGCCGGGCGCAACCAGCAGCCCGGTTTTTTCCTGTTCGATCATGTCCGGAATGCCTCCAGCCCGGGAGCCAATCACCGGTACGCCGTGCTGCATGGCGTCTAATACCGTTGACCCCATACCTTCGCGAAGCGATGGAAACACAAACACCTCCAGCGCTGCCAGCCAGCTGCCTACATTGTTTTGATATCCAACAAAGCACACATTAGTTGCGCCATCGGCCTGTTGTTTTAACCAACTCTCATCTGGCCCTTCACCCAAAAACACAAACATGACATCCGGATAACCTGTTGCCAGCTGTTGCGCTGCAGCTATAGTCACCTGATAACCTTTGTTTTCCTGCAAGCGCCCTACTTGTCCAACCAAGCGCTTTCCGACAAAGCGCTGGCGAATGGCCTCAACGTCTTTCGGTATCGCATCCAAGCCAGAGAAACTGTCCGGAATAATTGTACTATTGGCCCCTGCTACCCGCGCCTGCACAGATTTGGCGACAGCATGACTAAGGCACACCACGCGGCTCGCGGTTGTGTAGGCTGCTCGCGTTAGCCATCCTTTACCCAAAGGGTTCTCCACCCGACGGGTAACCAGATAGGGCGTTTTACGCAGATGCCATTCCAGGTAGGCCCAATACACCGCTTTACCGTCATGGCAATGAATCAGGTTCCAAGCACCAGCGCCGTGCCCCAATAAAAAGTGCTTGCAACTGCGAAATGCCAAGCCAGGTAGACCTGCCAGCTCATCAAACAGACGGCTGCCGGGGCGGGCAACCAGGGTTTGCTGCAGCTGCCGGCCGGCAAGTTCGCGAATCAAATTCACCGTTTGTTGCTCGCCTCCAGAGAAGCCTCCAGCAAGATTTACGTGACAGATATGCATACCAACGCTGGCCTTTCGATGTTTAAATAGCTGCAGTTTAAGCGACCACCCAGCAAAAGGACACCTGCCCGTGAAGCTACTTGTCATCAGTTCCTACGTTGACACCTGGAACGCCGTTCGCCCGGAAGCCGAGATGCTCATCGAGTTGTCAAGGCTGGGGGTAACCGTAGAATTGATGACTCAGCCAGACGCCGAATACCGCGCCCGCTTTGAAAGCGAAGGCATCAAGGTACACGGCTATCACCCGCGCAAGAAGTTTGAACGGGAGGCCATCGCCCGCATTCGCAACGTGCTCAAAGACGGCCACTTTGACGCAGTTTACAGCTTCAACAACAAAGCCATTGCCAATGTGAATCTGGCGGCCCTGGGCCTACCGGTAAAAGTGCTGACCTACCGCGGCCAAACCGGCAACATCTCGCGCCGGGACCCCAGCTGTTACCTGACCCACCTGAGCCCGCGGGTAGACCGCATTCTGTGCGTGTCCAAAGCCACTCGCGACGATTTGCAACAACATGTATGGGGCAACCGCAACAAGGTTTGCGCCGTGTACAAAGGCCATGACCTGCAGTGGTACCAGGACACGCCTATAGACCTCACCAGCCTTGGCATTCCTGCCGGTGCGTTTGTAGTGGGGTCGGTAGCCAATCTTCGCCCGCGCAAAGGCCTGCCGGTTTTACTGGAAGCGGTGCGGGACCTTCCCGCCGACAGCAACATACACCTGTTACTGGTAGGTGGAGGCCTGGACACACCAGAAGTAGACGCATTAATTGCGGCTTGCCCTATGGCCGAGCGCATTCACCGGGTTGGGTTTCGCAGTGATGCGCCAGCCTTGATTGCCGCTTGCAATGTGTCGGTGCTGGCTTCCACCAAACGCGAGGGCCTGCCAAAAACGGTTATCGAAGCCATGGCTTACGGCGTGGCGCCCATTGTTAGTGACACCGGCGGCAGCGCCGAGCTGATTATAGACGGCGTTTCCGGCATTCGGGTAACACCCGGCAGCGCGCAGGAAATATCCGCCGCCATCAAACGCCTATACGCAGACCCGGCAGCCTGCAAAACCATGGGCGAAAAGGCCAGTCTGCGCATTGCCAACCACTTTCACGTAAAACAGTCCGCTCAGGCATTACTGCAGGTGCTCACGGAAACCGTTAACGGCGAGTTTTAATCCATAAGGCGGCGTATTTGTTGAACACATAGTGCGCAGTGGTCGCCGCCAGTAAAAAACCGTGGCGCCCGTCTAAAAAACCAAGCTTGAAAAAATAGTAGCGTAAAAAAGCCGCTACGCTGTGGGTGCAAGCATTAAACAGGTTAGCTTTTTCCCCACGCTGGGCCCGTTCTTCCGCCCAATCCGCTGCGTAACGAACAGATTTGTTAAAATAGTCTTGGAAATCCGTGGCGGTATAATGCAATAACTCACCGGCCAGCACGCGAACCTGCGCGCCTTCGCAGGCAACTTTTTCGTGCACCATAGCGTTGTTGTAGCCAAATTCATCACGGCGGTATAGTCGTACCACTCTGTCCGGATACCAACCGGAGTGGCGTATAAAACGGCCAAAAAACCAAGACAACCGGCTAACTTTGAGCACGGTGTTCGCCGGGGCTTCTTTTATAACCGCCTGCACCGACTGCGCCAGCTCATCACTGACCACTTCGTCTGCATCTATCCAGAACAGCCACTCACCACGGGCGTATTGCTGGGCATGCTGGCGCTGTGGCCCAAAACCAGGCCATGTCTCTGAACTGAAAACCCGTGCGCCTGCGCGCTCGGCAATGGCTATAGTGTTGTCAGTAGAGCCTGAATCCAGCACCACAATTTCATCGGCAAACCCCAGGCTTTGCAGGCAGCGTTCGAAGTCTTCACCGGCGTTTTTTGTGATCAGTACCGCGCTGAGTTTCAAAGGCAAGCCTCCATAACCTGTTGCACCGGAATATTGGTCAGGCATTTGTAATGGCCAAAGCGGCAGGTTCGTTCAAAACAGGGGCTACATTCAATAGGGTATTGAATAATAGTAGCGCGCTCTGTAAGGGGAGGCGTAAATTCCGGGCTGGTGGAGCCGTAAATGGCCACAACCGACGCGCCCGATGCGGCGGCTACGTGCATCAAGCCGGAGTCGTGGCTCACCACCCGCTGGCAGTGATGGAACAGGTCGACGGTGTCCTCAAGGCGTGTTTTTCCGCACAGACTAAATACTCCGGCTTGGTCGCCCGCAATTTCATCACCCGCAGGCACGTCTTTTGGGCCACCCATTACCCACACCTGGTAACCCTGCTGCACCAGCTCCCCGGCCAAAGCCCGGTGATTCTGCAACGGCCACTGCTTGGAGGGGCCGTATTCAGCGCCGGGGCAGATCGCAATGGCCGGCAGGCCAGAGTCTAGCCCTAGTTTGCCCATCACCGCGGCGGCATTATCGGTATCTACTCTCAAAGCCGGCAATGGCACCGTGAACTGATAGTGCCGGTATTCTTCAGGGGTTACGCCCAGCCCCAGGTAACGCCACACGGTGCGATCGGTAATGGTTTGGCCGCTACGAGTAGGTCGGCGCTTACGCCCATCGGTCAGCAACAGCGAGCGGCCTTCGCCTCGAAACCCCACGCGCTCGGGAATTCCTGCCATAAACGGCACCAGCGCCGACTTGAACGACCGTGGCAAAATAATAGCCTTGTCGTACCCTTTCAGGCTGCGTG
>Ga0136560_1000749_pt1 | contig 16399 bp, 3 predicted proteins | sample AntRauMeHopE1497_FD_104925 | JGI IMG/M metagenome (GOLD analysis project Ga0136560, IMG submission 104925) | Saline lake microbial communities from Rauer Islands, Antarctica - Metagenome Hop E1 #497 | ecosystem: Environmental > Aquatic > Non-marine Saline and Alkaline > Saline | place... | reverse complement strand
TGGCACTCATCTCTGCCATGAAGAGTCCATTGATGCACATTTATGTGATGAATAAACCTATTATCTGAACAGAGCCTTGTTGTTGTTGGTTCACTGAAAACGTATCGATTTTCGCGCCCTGGCACAGTCCCGCACCCCAATCTTGGTGCTGTGCAAGGAAGGCAAGGCTCAGCTCATTCTTGGCTGCCTGATCAGCTGCTCACTGGGGCCCAGCAACGCGTCCCAAAAGTTTTCCACCTGCTTGTCGATCCACATTCGGCTCTCGGCTGCTCGAGGCCAACCCTAGCTCACCAGAATGGCATCGGAGATGCTAGAATCCTACGTTTCCATGATCGAGTGCGGTGCCGACCCGGACACGAAGGCGATGCTTCTCGGAGAGATTTCGTCCTTCCTCCTCGTGGACAGCTCGCGGGTGCCGTCGTCCCTGATTCGGCGACTGCAAGTGCTATCGCACGCTGCCATCGTCGAAGACATCGGGGACATTGGGCTCTGGCGGTCCGGGGTAACCCTGGCCCAGGCCATCGCCAAAAGCGGCGAAAGCTCCGGAAGCGCAGCAGCGATGACCCCGCCGCCGGAGCTCGTCACTGCAATCGCAGGCAAGGTCGAGGAGGTCGTGGCCACGGGCGAAAAGGCCCTGGCGGACGGCATGTTTGAGTTCTTGAGGCTGTGCTCGCGTTTCGCTGCCCAGCACGGCATGAGGTTTTCTGGCAGAACGCCTCCGGGCGATTCGGGCGGTGAGGCCAGCAGGCGGACCGCGGCGGGCTTGGCTCTCGCGGAGGCCGCGAGCTCGCTGCTGGCGGCGACGGGGCGGCTGCACATGGACCGCGTTCACATCGAAAAGACCCTCCAGCTTGCGAATCAGGCGGCCAGGGCGGCGGGAGGCGACACAGCACGGCTCCTGGCGCTTGTGCGCGGCCTTGGCGGCCAGGCGGCGCGGCTCATCCTCGGCTCCGGCCCCGCCGAGAGCGAGGCGGCGTGCGCACTGCTGGCGACGTTGTGCGCCGCGGCGGCGTCCGCGGCATCAACGTCTGCCACGGGTCTTCATGCGGCAGCGGGCGGCGCGGAGGGCTCGCTCCACCCCGGTGCGGCCATCGAGGCGGCGCAGCGCATGGTCGGGGAGGCGGAGATGGCCTTTGAGCAGGCGGCGGAAGCGGGGGACGACATGGGCGGAAGTGACGACGAGGACGGCGACGGCCCGGCAGAGCGGGCGCTCATGCATGCGCAAGAGCACCTGCTCCGGCTCAGGGCGGCGGCCGGTGGGACGTCCGGGGCCTCGGGGCGCGGCTCCCCCGGGTCGGTGGCTTCGGCTGAGGCCATCGAGGGGGCGCGGAGGGGTGCGGAAGAGGCGCTGCGGGCATCGCTAGAGCTGCTTGCAGCCGTGGGGGGGACGGTGGCGGTCCTGCTGAAGGCATCGCTCACCGACGCCGCGGGCTCGAGCGACACCACCAGCAGGCTCGTTGCCGCGTCGAAGTCCCTCTTCGCCGGCCGCCACGGGCGGGGCCACTTCCTCGCGGCGGCCTCTCGCATCAACCTGCGCCGCGCCGTGTGCCTAGGCATCGTCACGGCGTGCGGCGTGGACCCCGCCGGCACGACGTGGCACACCTCGCGGAAGGCCGCGCCGGTAGCAGAGGCCCTGCGAGCCGCGCGGGAGGGCCTGCACGAGGCGCCCCCGGTCCGGACCTCGGCGGGGGCCCCTGCCACCGTGCACGGCTCCACGGCGTCGAAGCGAACCAAGGAGCTCCTACAGCTCGCCACCACCCTCCTGGGCGGTGGGGGCGCAGACGCCGACGCCTCGCCGGCCCAGGGCGCCGCCGCAGGCGCCACCGCGTCGCTTGGGGCTCTGGAGGACGCCGCCCGAGACAGGGCCGCGGAGGATGCAGCCGCTGCCGATGCCGTCGCCGTCGTGCTTGCCGGCATGGACGACAGCGCACGGGTCTCTCTCTCTGTGACACCCACTCAGGAAGCGGCGGCTGCTGTGTCGTCCTCCGGCCCGGCTGGGGCGGTCGCCAAGGACGCCGAGGCGTCGGAGCTCGTAGCAGCCCTCGTCACCGCCGTGTGTGCGGTGCCGGTGACGTCGGGCGCGTTCGATGCGCTCACGGCGGGGCTCGCCGACGTGCTGGATCCGCCGCCGCGCCCGGCCGCGGCGGCACCGGGGTCGGCCAAGCCCGCGGCCGCCGCAGCGGCCTCGAGCTCGTCGGCGGCGACGCCCGCAGCGGCGGCAGAGGCCGCCGCAGAGGCTGCTGCCCCGACCCTCTCCCTGCCCGCGAGCGTCTGCGCCGTGCTCGAGGCCTCCCAGGCCCCGCTGTGCGCCACGTGGTTCGCCATGCTGTCCGGCCGGCAGGCACAGGACGACAGCCTCGCGGCCTCCCTCCGGTGCCTCTACGCCTTCGTTCGAGCCTCGCCCGCGGGTGCGGCGGAGGACCTCTGCCGGATGGGTTGCGACACGATGCTGCGGGAACTGGGGCGGGGCTCCCACCCGGCCGTCAGGCCCGACGGGACCTTTGCCGCCGCAACCAAGTCCCGCCCCGTCGTGTGGGCCTGGCGCTGCCTTGTGGCGCTGGAGGAGCGAGTCACCGAGGCCACCCCGGCGCTGGGGCCCGTCGTCGCGGCGTTTGTCGAGTCGAGGTCGGCAAGGCTGCTCACGGACTCGGCCGCCGCGGAGACTGCGGCCTCGACGGCGGCGGCCAAGGGTGCGACGACGCCCGTGGCGGCACGAGCCACGCGCGAGGCGCTGGCAGCGGTCCCCGGCTTCGGCGTCGTGCGCGGGCAGTCTCGCGGCCAGAGCGCCGCTCCCCGCGCGCTCTCGAAGCGCGTGTCAAGGTCCCTCGGGGCCTTCACCTCGGCGGGGGAGCTGCGCTCCGCTGACGCGGCCTCCTCGTTCCTGTCCTCCGCGCTGGTGCAGCCACACCGCGAGCCGCAGCCGGCGGAGGAGCTCAGTGCCGCGGTCGCCAAAGCCGCCGCGCAGTTCGAAACCGGCGACTCAAGGTCGGTGGTCGGCTTCGACGCGGACGAGGCCGCCTCGGCGCCTGGGGCCCTGGTGTCAGCGGCTCCCGGCGCGATGGTGCCGACCCCGGCGGTTTTGGCCGACTCGCTCGGGGCGCCATTCTGCTCGGCCGCGCTCGTGAGGCTTGCCTCGGCATCGGCCGAGGTCCTCGCCGCGGCCGAGGCGGACACCGCCGCTTGCCTCGACCGCTCCGCGGCCGTCGACCGCCGGACGACCCTGGCACGCTGCGTCCGCGCGCTCCTGGGGCTCCGCCGCGTCGTGGAGTGGCCGTCCGTGGTCACCGGGCACGAGGTGGCGGCGTCGTCCATGCCGTCCGCGCTCGCCTGCTTCCTGTGCGTGCACCCGACGGCCGGGCTCCTGGCAGAGCTCCGTGCCTCTCCCGAGTCTGCCCTCGGCGCTGTTGCCCGTGCCGCGGCGGCTTCCCGTGCCCCTCGGATGGACTGGCTCCCCGCTGACGCGCCCGTGCCCGCCGGCCCAGCGCCGGATGGCGCGGCGTCGCGGCTGGAGCATGCAGCGTCCCCGAGCGTCGACGCCCTGCTCGGCGCACGGCGCATGCACGCCCTGGCGCTGGCGTTCGCTGGCGACGCCGGGCGAGCGAGGCGCGGGTTCCTGGCATCGGCTCCGCCCTCGACGGCCGTGGACGACGGCCTTGTGTCGGAGCTCCCGGCGACGTCGGCCCTCGGCTCGCTGTGCCTGGCACTGCAGCAGGGCGCGGGAGGGCGCAAGCGCGGGATCTGGAGCCACGTGGGCCACTCTGGCACGTTCGAGCAGCCGTCCCAGCTTGCCCACTTTGGCAAGCACACCACGACGTTCGAGCTGCGGCCGCTGCCGCGGTCCATCTCGCGGGCCCTCGACCGAGCCCGGATGGCCGGAGCCTCGCCGTCGGGCGTGAGGCACCTGGACCGCGTCCTCCGGGGCCTCCTCCGCACGTTCCGCGTCACCGTCCCGCTCCACGCCTCGGTCCGCCACGTCAGGGACAGGGCCGTGGCGTGCCTCGCCCGCTATGCGGCGGGCATGGTGGAGGACGTTGACGGCGCGGGGCGCGCGCTGGGCCTCGTGCCGAAGGGCGCGTGGGAGGGCAGGGGGCTGCAGCCCCGGAGGCTGGACCTAGCGTGGGAGCGAGCCGAGCTCTCGGCCAGCGATGCGGCCGCGGCCGTATGCGACGACAATGCTGACGCCTCAGCCGCGGCGCCCGGGCCGTCAGGCCTGGCTCTGGCGCCCGTAGGGGCCCAGGGGGCCGCTGCCACGATGGTCGCGGTCTTGCCGGCGGCGGCCCTGGCCCCGGACGAGCGGCTCCTCCAAGTTGTCGGCGGCAGGGGCTTCGTGGTGTACGTCGTTCAGCGCCCGGGCGGGGTCGGTGGGCGGCCGTACGTGGGCGTGCACGTCCGAAGCCTGGTGAGCTGCACCGCCCGGGTCTGGCTCGCCGTCCGCCTCGGTGACCACGGCGCCCTGCGGCCGGGGCTTGTCTTCCTGGGCCTCAGGGACGCCGCAGGCACGCTCCTGGGTCCGGATCCCCACGCCCCGGTCATCCACGCGCCCCCCAGCCTCCCCCACGGCTTGCAGCGGCAGCCTGGTGCTGATCATGTCCATGTCGTCCGGGTGGTGGTCCCGCCGGGGGCGATCCTTCGCGATGCCGTGGCCCTGGCGCCGGTTGACGACGGCGCAGCCGCCGCGTCGGCTGCTGTGCAGCCGTTCAACGTGTCACTCTCGATGACGTGGGCCTGGCGGCCGTGCGTGGCGAGCGACGACGACCTGATGACGTGGCCGCGCTCGTGGCCGTCCCTCGGGCCCTCGGTGCGTGGCGAGCACGGGCGCGGGGGCGACTCCTTGTCTGGCATGGTGCCTCCCCGCCGGAACCAGCCGCCCGTGCTGCTGGGAAAGTCCCAGCTCCTTATGCAGGACGTGAGGCAGCCCGGGATCGGCCGCGGAGCGTATGCCGGGACCCTGGCGCGCTCCCGGTCGGGCGCGGGGGACGCGCCCCCCGGCTCCGACGCGGCAGTGTACGGGGACATGGACCCCGACGCGGAGGGCCCCAGGTGGGAGGGCATTGCAGTGGCGCAGCCAGCCGTGGCCGTGGTGGTCCGGCTGACGGGCGCAGCCGCGGCGATACCCACGAGGAGCGGGTCGGTGACCGCCGGGACGGTGCTCCAGCCGTTCGCCGACGGCCTGACGTCGGCCGCGGTGACCAGGGATGCTGTGGCGAGGGGAGCGGTCATCGGCAAGCGCCGGGCGGTGCGAGCGTCCGAGGACGGCTCCGGGTTTGGCGTGCCGGCCAGCCTGGACGTCCCAGCGGCGGCTGGCACCGCCGCCACCGCTGCCGCTGCCGCCACCGCTGCCGCTGCCGCTGCCGCCGCTGCTGACCCCTTCCCGTGGTCAGTCGGGCCAGCGTCTGAGGCGCCGGGGGGCATCAAGCAGGTTCGGCTCCGCCTCCACGAGCACAGCCCCGGGTTCGGCCCCGCTGCTGACTTCTGCCTCGTGACCGTGGTCATCGCCGACCCTTCAGTCCACGTCCCGGACCGCCCGGGCATCATTCTGGCGGCCGTCCCCGCCGGCATGTCGACGTCGATGCTCCCGGTCGACGCGCAGGAGCTCGACACGCACATCGAGGCGATGGGGTCGCTCACTTCGGCGATCAGGGCAACGGCGCGCAAGGGTCGCAAGTCCTCCGGGTCGCCGGCCGGGGCAGGCCGAGGCCGGCGGCGGCGAGACCGTGACGGCGGTGGGGGCAAGGCCGAGAGCCAGCGGGCGGCCCTCCGCTCGCGCCTCGCTCAGATCGAGAGCCGTATGCTCGAGGCGGGCATGGAGCTCACACCGCCAGTCGCTGTGCTCGAGCGCGAGCTAGGCTTCGTGACGGACGACGCAGAGGCGGCGGCCGCCGGGGAGGCCGGTGACAGCACCGTCGGCCCCGGCCGCAGCCTGTCGGAGGGCGACCAGGGCGGGGCCACCGTGCGCATCCGGTCGGCCTTACGGCCGGGCCTGGGCGTAGACGAGGAGGCGGCGCTGGCCCGGGCGCTCGGCTTACCTCTGCCAGAGAGCGACGCCGCCGCCCTGACGGCATCAGCAGCTCTCGCATCCACCGACCCGGACTCGGCGCCAGGGCGCGGCTCGGCCGACGGGCCGTCGAGCAGGGCCGTCGCCTATCGCGTCATCGTGCCGCTCGACCGCTCGTGCATCGACGTGGTCTCGGTGAGGGACCTCGACGGAAGGTTCGGGGCGCCGGGGACGTACTTCGTGCACTGCCACCCGCTCCGGGGCTATATGTCCGAGATGGCGGTGCCCGCCGCGTCGTCCGGCAGGCGGCGCGGACAGTCAGAGGGTGGTGGTAGGTCGCCCGTTCTTCCGGGGCGGCGGAGCCCCGGCAGCGGCAGTGGCGATGACGGCAGGACCGCCGCGGACGCCTCGCCCCTGTACCCCGCGTACGTGGCAAGCCTTCCTTCCAGCGTCCGCTCGCAGCGCCTGTCCGACGCCGCGCTTCGCTGCGCCAGGATGGTGTTCCGCGCGATGGCGTCGGCGCCTGTGCTTCCCCGCGACGTGGCGTGCATGGCGTCGGCGCTGTCGGGGGTGGAAGCCGCGGCGGGGAGCGCGGACGAGGCTGAGGCTGGGCCGTCGGAGCTCCACCAGCCGCCGCCGTTCTCGCCTTGGGCCGAGGGCAGCGCGCAGGCTCCCGGCTCCGAGGCTGGCGCGCCCGTGAGCCTGGAGCTCGACAGCAAGGCCAAGGATGGCTCCCCGTCCCTGGTCCTGGGCGGCGATGCCATGCCGAGGACCACCGGGAGGTCCCAGGCCCGGGCCATGACCAGCGCGGACGTCGTCAGGTTTGCAAACGCGCTGAGCGGCGGCTTCATCCCCGCCGGGGAGCTCGACTTGGCGGCCTCAAGCGGCCGCACGGCGAGCACGTTCCGCCGTTTCGGGCGCACGTACGCACGCGCGTGCATCGATGCTTGCCGCAGCCGGGGCGCCCCGCTACCCTCCTTCTTCCGAGCCGCCAGGGCCGCGGGCGAGGCCGAGCTGGCCCGGCGCGACGAGGCACCCGGGGCCGCGACCGCGGACCTCCCCGGAGCAGACACGCCCCCCGCCGGCATGACCGATGCGCAGGTCGACGCTCTCGTCCGCGTCGTCACCTCGCTGGACGCCCACGCCGTGGACCTTGCCGCGGTCAGCGCCCTGCCTCGCAACGCCTGCGGCCTGCCTTTCCGGCCCACGCTCGCCGACCCGGTGCTGGCAGAGAGCGACTTCCTCGCGCTCTGCCTGGACGCCGCGGTCTCGAACCGGGACGTCCTTCGGCGGGACTTTGGGCGACTCGGCGTCGTGCCGTCTGGCGCCGGCCTGGTCGCGCCGTTCAACCCGGCAGTGTGGCCGGCACGGCTCGACCTGGGCTCGCACCGTCCCGGAGCGGCGGGGATCTTCGACGAGACGCACACTCTCAGGGTGCGACACGCCGCGGGGCCCGGCGCCGGGCGTCCGGAGGCAGGTGCTGCCGCAGCGCTGCGCGGCTCAGCTGCGACCGGCCCGCGGCCCACGGCCGGGCTGGCTGGCATGTTCGCCAGTGGCGGCGGCGAGTTAGGCGCAGACGCCTTTGGAGCTGGCTCCCGGTATGCCGGTGGCTATGGCGCAGCGCCGGTGCCGGGGCACGGCGGCGGTGCCGGAGATGGCGGCCCGATGGGCCTGGGCGACATGTCTGAGGAAGAAATGCTGGCGATGGCGATGGCAGCGTCGCTGGCCGACTCCGCTGGCACCCCCGCACCGGCAGAGGAAGCTGCCAGCCCGGAGCCTGCCGAGTCGCCGGGAGAGGCTGCCACGCCGGAGGCGGAGGACTCGGCACCCGGAGCGGGCGGCCCCGAGGCCGCGGAGGCAACCCCCGCAGCCGTACCTGGAGGCTCCGACGCGGCGGAGGGCTCCCCGGCGGCCGCCCCGGCTGAGGCCGATACCGGCAATGGTGCCCCGTTGACCGACGTGGAGCCCAGCGAGACGGACCAGGGCCCGGGCGAGGCCGCAGGCGCGCTGCTGCCGGAGCCAGCGGCCCCTCCGTCGCGCCGGCTTCCCCGCGGCATTGCAGCCGTGGTCTCAGACCTCGCCCTCGCTGACGCTTGCGCGGCAGAGGCGCACATCGTCGCGGCCCTCCACGCGCAGCCCATCATCGGCAGCAGCTGGGAGGCGCTCCGGCAGCGGTCACCGGCCCACGCGGCGGCGCACCTCGCGCTCGGGGGCATCACCGGGGTCGATGAGATGCGGCCGCCCACCGCCCTGAGCATGTCCTCGACCCTCGAGGGCGCAGAGCTGCTCCACGTGCGTTCCGAGGCCATTGCTAACGGCATCGCCTCCGCCAACGTGTCTCGCGGCGCGCCGCCCCGCCCGTGCTCGGGGGCTGGCGGCGGGAGCGGAGCGACGGCCGCGTCTGCCCGCGCCGCACCGTGGTCACCCTCGACGACGGGCTCGCTCCCGACGCGGCTCGTGCCTTCGGAGGACGCCGCGGCCGCAGCCGGCCCGCTTCAGGCCGTGGCGCGCCGGCTGGCCGCGGAGATCGGCTCCTTCGAGCAGTCGCCGCCCGGTGGCGCGTGGGCGGGGCCTGACCCCTCGGCACCGGCAGCGAGAGGCGAAACCCCGCCGGCATGGACGGGAGTGGACGACGGGTTGGAGGTCGCGGCGGCGAGGGCGGCCGCTGCCTCGGCTGCCGGCGCCGCGCGCCGGGCCGACGCAGCGGCCGCATGGGCCGGGCACGAGCCGCCGCCCGAGGACGACGGCGATGACGACGACCTCGGCGACGATGACAGCGGGGACCGCGACGGTGACGAGCGGCACGACGACGAAAGCCGGGACCTCAGCGGCGGCATGCGGCAGTCGACGCGCCAGGCGCACCGGCTGGAGCGATCCATGCAGGAGCAGGCATCGGGCCAGGCGATGCCCCGGGAGGAGACGGCGCGCGAGCTGGACCTCTTTGCGGTGCGGCAGGTTCTGCTCCGCACGGCGCGCGAGCTGTCGCCCGAGGCTGACGGCGGGCCCGTGTCCGCGGCGAGCGCCGCCTGCCGCGCGGCGCCGGGCATGACCCCCGCGGTGCGCAGGCTGTGGCAGCACCCCAGGGCCGAGGACGAGGAGGAGCTTCGCTTCCTGGACGATGCCGGGGATGCCGCCGAGCCCAGCGGTCTCACCGTCACGCTCGTCTCGGCCCAGCTCCAGGCACAGCTCGACGCCTGGGCGGCAGAGCCGGCGGCGGGTGGCGCCGATGCGGCGGCGCACCGGTCTGCCATCGAGGCCGCGGCAGCCGATGCCGCCCGCGCTGCCATCGGCTCCGGCACGGCGTTCTCGCGCGATGCTGACGTCATCGAGGCGCTCCGGCGCGTCGCCTCGGACGCCCTGGCTGGCACGGCTGCTGCGACGGGCGCTGCCGCTGGCCCAGGCGCGGAGGCCAAGGCCCTGGTGGGCGTCAGCGGCGCCGCCGCCGCCCTCAACGCCTCCACCCTGATCCGGCCGGAGCGGCTCGTCATCGGCCTGGCGCAGGAGATGCGCATCAGCTCCCGCGGGGTGGGCGTGGACCTGGACTCCGGAGCGTACGCGCTCGATGCCTTCGCGGTCGCGCTCGAGCCCGCCGTGGCGGCGGCCGGGGCGCAGGCGGGCCCCGCGCCGCCCGGCGACCCCCGGGTGAGCGGAGTCCCCCTCAGCCTCGTGTTTGGGGCGGACGCCCCGCCGGCCGGGCTAGCCCCCCCCGACGCCCCGCCGGGCGAGGCGCACGTCGGCTGCTACGTGGCCGTGGACTGGTCGCCCGTCGGCGTGAACCGCTGGTACGGCGGCGTGGTCAGGGCAACCCTGCAGACGCCCGACGGCATCAGGCACATCGTTGACTTCGACGACGGCGACACGAACGCCATCGAGCTGACCACGAACCCGTACGTCGTGGTCGCGCTCCCGGGCACGTTTGGCTACGTGGCGGAGGAGTCCGTCTTTGCGGAATCCCAGGCGCCCTTGCCGCCGGGCGCGCTCGCGGGGAGCGGGCGCCGTGGCATCACACGCCTCGGCCGCCGTGCCCCGATGCCATCGGGGTCGGCGTTCGTCCGCCATGTCATCGCAACCATCGTCAGCGAGGCGCGAGGCGAGCCTCGCTCGCGCGCTGCCCACCGCAGCGCGGCGGCGGCGACGGCGACCCGGGCCAAGCGCGTTCGCCTCCTCGAGTACGACCTCATGGGCGCGAGCATCGAGCGGGACGACCTGCCGTGGGCGACGGCCGCTCTGGGCGCCGAGGCTGCCACGGCCGCGTCCGCTGGCACCGGCCCAATGGCCAGCGGCCCGCTCCTGCTGGCCGGCCCGACTGTGGCAGCCGACGACGACCTCGGTGCGGCTCTGGCTTCGAGCGACGGCGAGGACGACGTGTCCGCGCTCGATGTCGCCGACCTGGTGCAAGCCGCAGCCGGGCAGGGGGGGTTGACGCGGGGCCCTGTGTCCGAGGCCGAGCCAGCCGGCATCGCCGCTTCGGCCTCCACCGCACACGCGGGTGCCGCGGCGCTCCCTGACGATGCCTTCACCCTCTCCGTGCCGCTGGGCCTGCTCGTCTCGGCGGACGCGGTCATGGAGGACGCACGGCGCCGCCTGGGCCTGCAGCCGGGCGCGACGCTCCTCGGGTCGCGGCTCCCCGTCACGCTCACAGTGGCCGTGCATGGCAGCGCGTCCTGGGGGGCCGGGCCTCCCGACGACCGGGACGAGGCCGAGGACGCGGTCTCGGCAGGCGTCCTCGCCGCGGGCGGGGCCGGCCCGGCCACCGCCTTTGCTCGCGCGGCGGGGTGCGCCCGCCTGGGCCGCTCCCTGGCCGTGAACAGCCACACACCCGTCGCAATCAAGCCCTCGGCCACGGGGGTGGACGCCATGGTTCACAGCATGGGCGGGCCTGGGGACTCATGTCCGTCCCGCCCGGACCAAGTGCGCTCCGCCGTCGACGCCGCCGCGGCCCACCCGCGGCGGGTGGCGGCGCTCGTTGCCCACATCCCGTGGATGGAGCAGGCAGGGCGGGACCGCACGGTGGGGGACTCCGTCGCGTCGCTCGGCATGGCCGCGTCCCTCGCCTCGGAGCTCTCAGCGGCCATGATGCCGACCTACTCGGAGGGCCGCGCCCTGGTCGGCTCGCTCGCCTCCACCGTGCTGGACCAGCGGCTCCTCCTCGTCCCGGCCGCCGTCGCGGCCTTCGAGGCGCAGCTCGGGGACAACGTCGCCGTGGCGTTCGGCAGCCTCCCGCGCTGGCTCCAGGCCGTGGCAGTGACCGCCCCGTTCGCCATCCCGCACTCGCTGCGTCGGCGCCTCTTCTTCTACTCGGCCTTTGGCCCCACGAGGCGCATGCTCGCGGTCCAGGACGAGCTCGGCCTCGCCCGGCCGGGGGAATCCGAGGAGAAGGCGGCGGCCAGGTCCAAGGCGCGGGACAACGACCCGGAGCGAATCCTCCCCGTCAAGGTCAAGGCCGTGGCGTCGCGCTCCTCCGTCCTCCGGTCCGCCCGGGCCATCTTCCGCTGGTGGTGCGCCCCCGTGCAGCGCCACCAGCGCGCCGCGTCGCTCGTCAGGCGCGCCCGCCTCCTCGCACACGTCAAGGACGCAGCCACGGTCCCCCGCTCGGCCGCCCCGGCCGGCGGGGCCTCGCCCGACGCCCGCGCGCTCTTCAGCGCGGCTCTGCCTGCGCGCTCGCAGGGCGGCTCCCACATGGCAGCCGTCCTCGGCTACGGCGGGGACATGGCCGAGATCCTGGCGGCATCGCAGGCCTCGGACACGCCGCTCGGCGCGGACCCCGGCCCGTTCGCGACTGCGCCCGAGCTCCGCATGCCCCGCCCCCCGCCCGGGTGCGACAGCCTTGGCCGGCGCAAGGGCGCACTCAACGTGAGCTTCCTGGACGAGGAGGCGCACGGCGCCGGCGTCACCCGCGAGTTCTACACGCTCGTCTTCCGGCAGCTCCAGCTCACCCGGACGGGCCTGTGGCGCGACACGCCCCAGGAGGAGGCGCAAGGCCCGACGCCCGCGGCCGGCGGCGACGTCCTGGCCACCCCCCGGTACGCCTTCGCCCCCCACGGCCTCTTCCCGGCGCCGCTCCCAGCCGGCGCGGACGACGCGGCGCGGGTGCTTGACCTCTTCGTGCTCGCGGGCCGCGCCGCGGCCAAGGCGCTCGAGGACGGCCACCGGGACATCGACCTTCCCATCGGCGAGCCCTTCGCCAAGCTCGTCCTCCAGTGCCCCCTCGGCCTCCGCGACGTGCCGCAGGTCGACCCTGGCATGGAGGCCACGGTGCGGGCGCTCGAGGACGTGGCGAGGGCTCTGGACGAGGCGGACGCTCTCGACGACGAGGCGCTGCGCCGCTGGGCGGCGGAGCAGTGCGACGCCCTCTGCCTCACCTGGACCGTGGGCGACACGGAGCTCGTCCCCGGCGGCGACGAGGTGCAGGTGACGGCGGCCAACGCGCGGTCCTTCTGCCGGGCTGTCGTGCACCGGCTCCTCGTGCGCCCCGCCGCGACGCAGGCCCGCGCCTTCCGCCACGGCTTTGCCAGCATCGCCGACGTTTCGGCGCTCCGCCTCCTGCGGCCGAGCGAGCTGGTGTCCCTCCTCACCGACTCCCACGGCGACGGCGGCGTGTGGCAGGACCACCTGTGGGCCGCCGAGGCCATCCGCGGCAGCCTCACCTTCCACTCCTCCGAGCAGTTCCGCTTCCCCCGCGACCACCCCACCGTCACGGCGTTCTGCGAGGCCCTCCAGGCCCTCGGCCCGAGGGAGCGCCGGCTCTTCCTCGAGTTCGCGACGGCCTCGCCGCGCCTCCCCGACAACGGCTTCGCGGGGCTTCGCCCGCGGCGGCTGCAGGTGAACAGGCGTACCCCGAGGGCCGGCCGCCCCGTCGACGACGAGCCCATCTTCTGCCGGGTCTGCACGTCCGAGCTGTCGCTCCCGGACTACTCTTCCCCCGAGATCCTGCGCGCCCGCCTCCTCGAGTCCATCCACAGCATCGCGGACGGGCTCGGGGGCTTCCGCAAGAACGCGTAGCCGCTTTAACGGCCATGCTTCGACCATTGGTGCGTGCGCTTGCGAGAGTCCCCGCAAGGCAGCAGGCAGCGACAGCGCGTCACACCCGAACGCGCTCACGCTCGCCGTGGCCCTAGCATCGCTCACGCACGCCACGCACTCGATTCGCGGGTGCAGTCACCTGCGGCCGCGCTTGCTGGGCCGGCGGGCGGGCTCTCGCCCGGTCCCAAACCCAGAGGCCGGCCCCAGTCGCCTGCCTGCCGCCCGGCGCACGTCCTCGCGGTCGAGCCGCCCGCCGTAGAAATGTCCCTGCAGGAAGGCCGCCGCGTTGGCCGCCTGGCGCCTCGAGTCAGCGAGGACGACGTCGTCGTCGTCCCCAAACACCACGTGACGGCCCAGCTCGTCCTTGACCGTGCCCTTGCGGCGCATGCGGCGGCCCTTGGCCTTCAGCGTCACGCTCCTCCCCTGCCCCGCGGCGGCGGCGCCCGGCCTGTCCGCCTCGCCCTCGTCCTCGTCCCACTCGGCCTCGGCCTCCGCCTCGGCTGCCTCGGCTGCCTCCTGGAACACCGAATCGTCTAGCTCCTCATCGCTATCACCAGCCACATCGGACGCCGCCGCAGCCGACGCCTCCGCCTTGCGGGGCCGCTTGCGACGCTTCTGCGCGAGCCTGGCCGCGGCGTCCGCTTCGGCGGCCTCGGCCGCGATGGCGGCCTGCCGCGCCGCCGCAAACGACACGCCCGTGGGCACAGCACCGTCGTCCTCGCCGTCGCTATCGCCGTCGGCCGGTGCGGGAGCCGCTGCCTGCTTGCTGGACACGTTCTTGGACTTTCCGTGCTCCACGAGCCGATCCACGAGCTCCGCCTGCGAAATACCGTGGGCCGAGTACCATAAAAGCGTTGTGAGCTGATCGGTACGGGTTGCAAGCCGCGACTCGGGCGCGCTTGGGGGCAAAGCGCTCACCTTGACACCATCGGTGCTCAGGCCAACGGCCTTGCAGGCCTCCACGAGCTGCACCTTCTTGAGGCGCATGAGCACCTTCTCATCGTCGGCCATGGCTGCCACAGCTGTGGCCGCGGCCCTTTGCTGGGGCTTGCTACCCACGCGCGTCTTCGCGAGCAGAGCCGCACCGCGGCCTCCACGCTCGCGGGCTGACGCATGACGCCCGCGCATGAAGATTTGACCATCGGGAAGCTAGCACATGCAGTGATCGGGGCCGCCGTGCAATGCTGCGCGGTGGATCAGCCAAAGGTTTCTCCATCCCGCAGGCTGCCGCGCTCGGCAGGCATGATCGCAGTGGCACCGCGTCCGGCGACCCGAGTGACGGCGCACGCGTTGATCGGCTCTGGAACATCGAAATACCTTGGTCAGCGCGCGTGCAAGCCCACGTGCGCGCGAGCAGACCGGAATTCAGGGACCGACCTCCACTCGCACGCAGGTCCGCGGACCGGAGGTTCACACCTCGCGCACACCAGCGCACCATTGCGGACGGATGCCCTCAGAACGGCGACCCGGGGCGTGATCGCCGCACGGAAGCCTTGCGCGAGGGCCGGCCGGCCCGCTCCTGCTCCAAGAACGAGCGCTCCAAGGCGTCGCACCCCGGCATGCCGGCCAGAGGCCCCGAAGGCGCCCCGCCGCTTGCGACGAGGTCGAACCGCCGCGGCCTGGCCTTGCGCTTGCTGGCGGAGCGTGTCGACATTGTGAGAAGCTCAGACGCCGCATCGTCGAGCACCCGCGCATCCTCGCTCGCCGTGTTGGCAACCGGTGCGCCACGCCGCGACGGCGTGGCGGGGGAGAGCAGCAGCCCGCTATCGGGCTCCGCGGCAAGGATGGTGGCGGCCACTGCCGCGGCTTCGGCGGCACATTGCTTCGTCTCGGCGCGTTCCATCCTGCTCCAACGGTTCGCGGTGCGACGTGCGGGTGTGATACCGCAGCAGTTGCTCGAGTTCGTCGGACCCGGGCGCCAGGGGAGTGGTTCAGCCGCCGGTGGGAGCAGGGCAAATGTCGCCCGCGCGACTCTGCCTTCGGCCCCGACGCCAGGCCCCGGGCTGCACCGGACCCGCACCCGCGATGTCGGACATCCTGACGCAGATCTGCGAACAGCGGCTCAAGGATGTCGAGGCGGCTCGCGCCTCGGTCCCCGAGGCGGACCTCAGGGCCGCGCTCGCCGGCGCGCCGGCGTGCGGGAGCCTTCTTGACCTTGCGGCGGGCGCCGGCCCCGGGGAGCTCCTCGTCGCGGCCGAGTTCAAGCGTGCCAGCCCGTCCAAGGGCGACATTGCCCTGGGCATTGACCTGGCCGAGCAGGTGGCGACGTACGCGCGGGGCGGGGCGTCCGTCATCAGCGTGCTCACGGAGCCGACCTGGTTCAAGGGCTCCCTCGACGATCTGGCCGCAGCGAGGGCGTCTGTAGACTCGTTTGCGGCGGCGACGGGCGGGCGCAGGCCGCTGGTGCTCAGGAAGGACTTTGTGGTGGACGCGTACCAGCTGCTTGAGGCACGCGCGCGCGGCGCCGACACGGTCTTGCTCATTGTCGCGTGGCTCGGCACCGCGGACGCCGTGCGAGTCCTGCTCTCGGCCGCGCGCGACCTGGGCATGGAGCCGTTCGTGGAGGTGGCGTCGCTGGACGAGCTTCACGTGGCGCTCGAGGCCGGGGCCAGGGTCGTGGGCGTGAACAACCGCAACCTGCGGACCTTTCGCGTGGACCCCGACATGACCGCGCGCGTGGCCCAAGAGGTGGCGCGGCTCGCAGGGGGCGACGGCGACGGCGACGGCGCCGGCCCGCTCCGCGCAGCGGCGGCGGGCGCGCGGCTCTTCGCCTTCTCCGGGATCAAGGGGGCCGACCACGTGAGGGAGCTGCGGTCGGGCCTGGGCTCGCCCGGCCACCCGGTCCGCGGCATCCTCGTCGGGGAGCACCTCATGCGCGTGCCCGACGCCGCGGCGGAGATCGCCGCGCTCCGCGCGGCATGGGCCGAGCGCGCCGCGGACGCGGTGTCCACGGCGTCGGAGCTCGCGGCTGCCGTGGGCGGCCGCTGCCTCGCCAAGGTTTGCGGGGTCACGTCCGAGGGCGACGCGCTGGGGGCGGCCAAGGCAGGCGCCTCCCTCGTCGGCCTGATCCTGTGCCCCGGGACGCCCCGGACGGTGCCGGCGGACGTCGCGGCGGCCATCACGGCGTCACTCCGCTCGTTCCGGGAGACCGATCCTTCGGCCCTCCTCGCCCGCGCCTGCGCCCCCGGGGCGGGGCTCGCGGAGCGCACGCACGCCCTCGTGCGCGCGGCCAGGCGGTCGCGCCCCCTCGCCGTCGGCGTCTTCCTGGACCAGGGGCCCGCGGAGGTGGCGGCCGCGGCCGCGGCGGCGGGAGTGGACGTGGTGCAGCTCCACGGGGCGGAGGACCCGGGAGACGCAGGGTGGGCGGCGCTGGGGCGGCCC
>Ga0136560_1000747_pt1 | contig 16427 bp, 20 predicted proteins | sample AntRauMeHopE1497_FD_104925 | JGI IMG/M metagenome (GOLD analysis project Ga0136560, IMG submission 104925) | Saline lake microbial communities from Rauer Islands, Antarctica - Metagenome Hop E1 #497 | ecosystem: Environmental > Aquatic > Non-marine Saline and Alkaline > Saline | place... | reverse complement strand
GTGACAAGTTGTTGCCGGTTGCTCTCGACGGGAACAAGTAACACACACATGGCGGAAAAAGCTAGTGCAAGCTCCATCTGGAACGCTCCTGGTGCAGCGACTAGATCCCGTCAAAGTCCTGTTAATGCTGCTTCTAATGGTAAAAATCACACTGCTAACAATCTATCACAGGAATTGACGCAGCAAAGTGCAGATACAATTTGGAAAACGACCATAGGACCACTACAACTGAATAATATGTGACCAAGTTCAACTACCCAGGTCTCACAACGAATTAAGGTTCTGAGGCCTCGCAGAAGCCGTCAAACCGCGCAAACACAATTAAATAGTAAATGGCTGTAACGCTGTCTCGAATACTTTTTTGATGTGGAGATAAACGCAGGCAAACCGGATTGATTTCAAGGTGGCGCCGCCCTCCAGCGGAACGCGGAAACGGTCACGGTGCGTTGCGGTAGCTAGGGCGCCAGAACTACATTCTGATTCCCAATCTCATAAGTATACTTAAAAGTATGAAAGAAAATACCCAGGTGCTGTCCTCGGCTCGATTAGGGACCGTTGGGATGATAACCGTAGCTTTTTTCGCCTCAGAAACCCAAAGTCGTGAGCTCATCCACAGCCCCGCGACTCACCTTAAATGCACACAAAGCCGGATACAACTACTCTGGTCTTATTTTATGCCATCATATGTTTGGGCTCAATCGTTTGGACGCCAGCCGAAACTCTTGAGCATCGGTGCAATCACTGCAACTGCTCAACTTACTAGGCAGCAGCTGTACCGAGACGAAATGCTGGATACTGCGAGCACAAAATAGCCTTGACATAAACGAATGAAATTTACCTCGAGGGCTGATGTTTGCACGGTTTTGGAGAAAGGTTGGCTCTTAGATAGGCTAGTTGTATTTTTTACTTCAATACATTTTCTTCTTCGATAATTGCTCGCAGGCTCTCCTTCTTTGGAGCCAGATTTGAGTTGCTCGGCTTTACTTGCCGATGAGCATACATGTACAGTGTAGGGTACTAGAAGTGGTAATCTCTGGGGCTGGAATTCGTACACCAACGACGTTGGATAGATCGACAGTACATATACTGAATTCCGCTATCATGCGGATCGCAGCGAATGGAACTTGTAGCACCTTCGGCCAGGACAAACATTTCGAGGATAGGTTGTCCTGTACGTGCAACCGGGGAGACCTACCACTTGTAGCCCTCAAGGAACTGCTAGTGGAACTTTTGACGCAACTGCTAGTGCGCACGTCGATGGCACATGGGCGATAGGTGGAAGATTACTCGGCCAAAGCACCCAGGTTGTGCTCAAATTCATGCAAAACGATCGAAGTGGGATAACTGTCCTTACTGAGGAGAATCCGAGCGGGTGGGATTTCGGTGGGGAGCCTGCGCCTGGCGGTGCGACCAGGCTAGTAATCCCCCCTCAGCATGCTCACGACTTTGTTATTGGATGGCGGAAGCAGCTTTCGTCTGGTAGAGGGTTGCTGAATTATATAGACGAGTACAACAAGGGCAACAAGCTACAATGCGGTGGGAACACGAGAACCTCCATGAGCTTCTCCGCGGTCGCCCCGTCCTGCTAGCCGGGCTTCTACCAGGTCGGCAGTTCGTGCTACAGCTGCGCAACGAACTACTACAACCCTTACAGGTACCAGCTTTAGCCTGTAGATGCCTTGCAAGGGGATAATAACCACCCGTGCTAGGTTTGCTCCTCTATCGCAGAGGAGGACGGTGCTCTAAAGGAGGGATTCCATTGCAGGTACTGCCAGAAGGGACTCGACGATCAAGAGAACCAGTACGTTAGGTCTGGCTTCTGCTTTGCCGACGGAACTTGCCAAGATAGATTCTCGTAGCAGTACGACTCGCTAAAGGATCGTCCTAACCCTTGCATGCAGTGTCTCCCATCAGTCAACTAGTGGGGTTACTCACCGGCGAATGGAGTGAACTGCAATGACGATGACAAATGCACCAACAACGATCGCTGCAGTAACGGTCTATGCAGGGGGGTAGATTCGGGCTGCTTGACGCTCGCGCGAACTGGTAGAGCACACCGCGCTTGTGAAGTGTGCTCGGATCGATCGGCCTCAGGATGCGCTATCAAGCCAGGATTCAGGGGCTGCGTCGTTGACGAGAACCTATCCACGGGGGAAGCGCGATCGTGCGGGTGCCTTATTGGGACGCAATGCTTCCCACACGGTGCGAGCAATCCTAGTAATTAGTGCCAAGTGTGCGATGTGACTCAGAATGCCGCCGATTGGAGCAACAATGACGGTGGTCAGTGCTCGGTTGGCGACCCATGTACTCATAGCTCCAGCTGCACAGCAGGCATTTGCCAAGGTACATCATACACGTGTCCAGATGGGCCTTGCATCGCTAATAGCTAGTGCGATGGAATGGGCGGCTGTGCCGTCACTTTTCTTGGGAATGATACCGTCTGCCGGGCTGGGGTTGACGCGTGCAAGCCTGAGGTGCGTTGTACGGGATACTCTGGATCTTGCCCTCGATCCATAGATATCGCCCCAATCATTAAGACTGGCCGTCTGCTGCCAGCCGGAGCCCCGCTAAGTGGAGGTGCAGCAGTGTCTTCTCAGGGTGCCCTCTCGCCTCTGCTTACTAGCGATGGTAGGCTCCAGCTACCGCTGCCCGTGTTCTATGGATTCCCCATGACTTAGAACTACACGGGCGTCTCCACACCACCTTTAGATCAGAGGTTAGACGTAGTGAATCGTAAACTTTCCATCGGGGCCTACGCGTTCCAAGTTACGTGCGGTACTCTGTCATATGAGTGGGGACTGTTCCGAGATCCTAAAGGCACGCGAAGCTGCTCTGCAGCCCACGCGAACTCTGATAGCGATGCGCTATTATTAGGAGGCTTTGATAATGTCAGCAATGATATATTGGGCGCTGATGCTAGGGATTTTTCAGTCCCATGGATGCTAAATCGGGGCAGGAACGCCACTGGAGATGAATCACTGGCAGATGGAGATCAAGTAAGGGCTGTCGTTCGAGTGACTACTATCCGTGGAAACTCCAGGACCGTTTGCTCGCTGCCTTTGCGTCTGGACTCATCTCCACCTGTGCTGGGAGTAGCAATTGATGCGCCTGCTGCGCTGACTGGACAGCAGATGAACCCAAGAGTGGCTACTTTTGCAGCATCCACAGCAAGCTAGACATCTGCAGCTGTAGATCTATTCGATGCTGACACCACATCCGCACATGTTCTCACAATCAGCTGGAAAGGATTTTCCGATCCGCACAGTGCATTTGATGGAAATAGGCTGAGGTATCGGTACTGTATTGAAGTTCTGAAGGGTCCTCTGTGCGGAGAGCAAGGCTGGACCTCTGCAGGAATCGGAACTGGGTCGGCAGTCACGTCTTTGCTGTTTCTTCGGCTCAGGTAGGATACCATCTACCAAGCTCGTATCCGAGCTTTCAACAGGGCAGGAATGTACGCCGAGGCAGTCACTGATGGAGTGTTGGTAGACTTTTCACCACCATCCATCAGCTCCTCATATTTCGCTCGAGTATCAGTTCGTTCTGAGAGTAGTACTGCAGCAACCTCAATATCAGATCCTATAGCGACAAGCCCGGGTTTGCCAAGGGCTGTCAGGCTGCCAATAGAATATTTAGGGGATGCCAGCGATTTTTCAGAGTCTAGAGATGCAAATCGATTGAAAGCCGCGATTGCGACTGCAGCTACATCTGGAACCGAAGCAGAGCACCGCTTTGTACGGCATGCTTCGCTGGCAGGTGCCGTGCTTGTATCGCCGGCCAGTGACGTATCTGGAATTGTTCGTTACGAAGTTGCCTGGGGCTCGACTCCAGGAACTGCTGATTTAGACGATTGGGTTGTTCTATGGGAGGCGGAAACAGTCGGCCGTGTTTCACCAGATGGGCCGCTTCTGCCTGGAAGAGTGCCTAGCACTGCTGACCTCCCAACGGCTACGGATCTCTCCACTAATGCTCCTGCAACTGTTGTGAGCTCAATGGTGCCGGGTGCAGCTGTATTTGCATCGTATCGCATCTGGAATGGGGCAGGGCTCCACACAGTGGTTTCTACGGGGTCAATTGGACTAGATTCGACGCCACCTCGCGCCTGCTCTCTGGTGGTAGATGGTGCTGCTGTTCCAAGTGGGCAAAGCTTCCAACTGTTGCTCTAGTGTACCGAACCCGAATCTGCACTTGCATCCGCCATCTTGAGGGTCGCAAGTGGTGTGGGCCAATAGGTGCCTAGCTAGCAAAACGTCCTCTCAGATACTCCCGTACATGTTACAGATGCACAAAGGCCCGGAGGCGCATTTGGTAGCACAGTGCGTGCAGGTACACTGCTTACTCCCAATCTGCGCAATGGTGTTAATGTTGAACGATTTCTGCAGCATGGAGAGACGCTTCACTTGTGCGCGCTTGCTCGTAATGCAGCAGGTCTACAAGCTGTTGAGTGGGCCTGCGCGACAGCTATCATCGATGAGACCAGCCCTGGCGACAATATCTTAAGTGCTGCCGCGCCCGCGAATAATGATAGTGTAGCTGCGAGCTGCATGGGTTCTGGACTGTTCCAGTTCCAGCCGGCGGGACCTACGCCGTCAGCAACTCCGTCGTCGTCTCCGATGCCCAGTGCATCTGCCTCTGTTGACCCTTGCGACTCAATCGCTGCTGCAGTCGGGAATTGTACACGAGCATCACCGTCTCCAACCCCCAGCTCGTCAGCCTCACCGTCTGTATCAGCGTCGCCGTCTCCCGGTGTTGGGTGGCTTCTGGGCCCAGAAGCAGGTTTGCCTGGTGCCTCTGTCGGCTCGATAGGGCCAAGTTTCTTCCTGCGCTGGTCGGCAGCTTCAGAAGATATTGGATCCCTGCTTCGCTACGACATTCGCATGCTTGGACTTTTGGATGCGGACAGGCAGCAAAGAACCTACGGTGTAGTGCCGGGCCAGTCAGATGCTGCCCGACTGACATCAACCTGGTCCAATGGGTACGGTGGTATCTCAGAGTCAGTTCACGCAAAAATATTGGCGTTAATTGAATAGCAAGCATCAAACAGGACTGGAGGAGTCTCAAATGCTGGCCTACTGGGTAGTTCTATTTTGAGTCGGTCATCTGCATTGGCTTCAGCATCTGTTGAGGTTGTGCTTCCGGCGCTTGAAGTAACTCAAGAGACGTCAGAGTTCGGCGCTCGGACGAGGAGCATGGATGTCCTCGCAGATAGACTCATCTTTGGAACAAATGCTGGCAGTAATCTCGGTCTCGGTTCAATATCACCTGTGATTCCTAGTGAACTGGGCGTGGTGGTTGATTGGGTCTCAGTGGGGCTAAACTTGTATGCTGACCTAGACGGGCCAGAATGGGCCTCATCTGATGCTAGTGCATCCACAACGTGTGCCGCGGAAGGATTCGGAGGCGAAGCGAATGCTCCGGATCCGTCGAGAGTTATCAAGACCCTTCTGCCGCCATCTGCTATCCAAGACGGCCGAGCTTTTTATGCACAGCTTCGAAGCGTGTCGAGAAGTGGACGCGCCCGGGTGAAGACACTTGGGCCTATCTATGTAGATCGCACTCCCCCGGTAGGAGGCCTTGTCGCTCCAGGAGATGACCTCTGCGAAGAAGGGGATAATTCGATGCTGCGACAAGCCTTGCAGCCGTCTCAGATCACACCGTACTCGATAGAATCGAGTCTAGGAGCACATCCGTGCCCCTTCCCCACCATGCTTGCCGGGATCGAACAGTCATCCATTCCAAGTCGTAGCGGACTCACCCGTAGACTGAGCTGGCGACATTCAGATAGACTGACCGTACGATTCGGTGGTTTCGGGGATTCACAAAGTGGTTTGTCGGACATTGAAATCGCTGTTGGTTAGTGTGGCTCAAACCCAGAAAGTGCTCTGGCTTTCACCAGTATTTCTAGTATGCAAGGATGGCAGAATGGAGCCCAGGTAGCGGGAATAGATGTTACTAGGGTGAGAAGGCAGCTGCAATCTACTGCGACTAGCTCGTCTGACTGGGAAGTGACTACTGTGAGTGTAGCAGGGCTGCAACTGCAGCACATGCAGAGCTATTGTGTATCGGCACGAGCTAAGAACCGTGCTGGACTGGCGGGTTCTATGGTACAGTCGCTGCCGATACTGGTGGACCTTGAGCCTCCGACACTTTCCGAGCACCATGGAGCTTCTGCCGTACAGGATGTATCGATCGGGCTTGATTCTGACGAGTGGGACACAGTCACGCAGAGGCAGCTGGATTTACTACTAGCGGGTCTACGTGGAAATAGCAGCGGTGGGTCTGTCTCGAACTCTACACTACAAACTGCGGAAGCATTCTTGGTGCCACCTCCAGCATTGCGCCCGCAAGTATCGATTGAGTAGCCTATAGGTTCATCTGGCATGAGCTTGACTCCATCGTTCCGATAGCATCGTGATTGGACAAGCCGCAGTAGCGGCTCCGAGAAATGGGCAACTGTGGATGCGGACTATACTGCCAATTCAGCTGCTTTGGCGGTGAATTGGACCGGGTTTTCCGATGCATTTGACATTCTTAATGGCCGCTAGCTACGCACTGCTATTGCCGTTGGAAGTACACCAGGCAAGGATGATATTTTGTAGTGGAATGTCGTATCAGCTGGCACAGGTTCAGGAGTCGCTGCTTTATCGATTGCAGACATCTCCCCGGTCCTAACCGGCGGCAGACGCATGTTTGTTTGCATCATGGTTATTGATGCTGCGGGTTGGACGACAACTGCATGCAGTGATGGCATCATCGCGGATGCATCTCCACCGGAACTTAGCGTCCCAATGGATGATAGCATAGTTCGAGCAACTTTCCCATAGGCTCCAACTGCGTTTGGCGAGTCAAGCAGGATGCCTGCATTCATGCTTTCTGAAGATACTGTTGTGTTCTCCGTCGTAGGAATAGTAGATGACGAAAGTCCAGTGGCAGCGCTCAGATGGCAGCTTGGCACAAGTCCAGGTCTAGGTGACGTGGTTGCTCCTACAGATGAAGGCCCAAGCCTCGCAGTCGGTGGTGCCGCTGGAAGTGGGGTTTTAAAATTTGAATTGGATCGAGGCCTCGTCAGAATGCAAACTGGTTAGCTTTACTATTTAACTGTGGTCGTGTTCAATGGAGCTGGCCTCCCACGAGTCATCATCGACTCGAGAGGTGCCGCCGTAGATGTAACGCCTCCTGATTGCGGCGACCTTGTTGTGCAGGCGTCGTCTATGCCGGTCCGTCCACCGGCGTGGGCTGGAGTAGCGGTCAGTTCCCTCAGAGGCTCCCATAATGGCGAAGATGAGCGATTCCTTTCCAGCGAGACGGACCCAGCAGTCGTTCAGTCACCGTCAGCTGATGGTTGGACGCGAACAGACGGAGTTGAAGCCCAGTTGAGGGGACTTCACGAGCCAGAATCTGGCATCGTAGCAATCTTCTGGAGCCTAGGCACGGTTGATAGATCGCAGTTGCCATTCCTTAGCGAGCTGCAGCTTGCAGCAAGTATCCAACTCGCTGCTTCGTCAGGGCTGCCCGCTGGCTCTGGTGAACTTGCCGCCCTCCTCTAGAGAACGCATCCCTCCATCGGGTTAAGCCACTTGAGGGAGGAATCAGCGCTGCGATTTGCTTCGGGCAAGCGGCAAGCTGGAAGTGGTTGGTTGCAAGGCGTCGCTGAAACCCTTTATAGGCCCTCCGTAGTAAACGCAAGTGACCCATAGGTCGCTCGGCACCCGATCACGTTCTCAATAGATGCTCCCATGCTTTCTCGCCAGCTCCAACACGGGTTGACCTACCAGCTGAGCGTGTTAGCTGTTTCTGGGACGGGTAGGACCTGTGCTTCTGCTTCTCCTCCCTTCACAGTCGAGGACCCAACTCGTCCGATGGGGGAGCTGATTGTCTGGGTAGGGCCTATGGGTGGGTTTGGCGACTTCAATAATTCAGTTGCCCCAGAAGTACTGAGTGCAATGCGGTCGGTAGACTCATCTGCACATTCAAGTGCAATTGCGATTCGCGGTGATCATGTTGATGATGTTGTTGATTTGAGTTTCCGTTTGCCTACAGAATGGTTCCATCACGGGGCTGTAACGGAGAACGCTACCTTTGCCTTGGATGTCTGGAGCTTGCTTCAGCTGTCGGGAGCATCGTTAGAGTGGGCAGTAGGATCTATCGCTGGACTCGATGATGAATATGGATGGAGCTCCTTGCGCCGCTCTGAGTTGCTGCCTCTCGGAAATTTGCAACCTGATACTGCTGAGGCGCTCTTGAGAAACAACTCAGCTGCTTAGATATGGTGGTATGAGCATGGACAACGACTCGCTGGGAGCATTCGACCGCATCACTAGCCTCCTACTTCACAGTGGGTCCCTCTCACATGGCGAGACCTCGGGGCCGGTAGTCATTTCATCTCATTGCGCGTGATCTCAAGAGGCGGTCGAACAATGGTCGGGTCAGCCTCTGGTGTCATAATTGACACGTCGACTCCATATGCGGGTAATAATGATCTAGATTGGAGAGTGTGGCCCCGTCTCGTACCAGGAGGAGAAGCATCTGCCGTTGACTACACGGAGATGAGTGGTGTGCACTACGCGAGCGTACTTGGGGGTTCAAGCGACCCTCTGTTGCTCGACTTGAGCTGGGCTCCGTCAACGGATGATGAGTAGCCGATAATCGCCTACGAGGTTTGCCTAGGGTCGCAGGTATCGTTCGCACCTCGCTGCGGGGCTCTTGAATGGAGGGTGGAGACTCGAGCTAGTGGTGTTGATGCAGCTCAAAACTAGATCGACATGCCCCAAGCAACTATTGATCTTCGTACTGCCAACAGTACCTTCCTGTGCATCGCATCACCTACATGTTTAGCTCAAGCTCGGCAAGAGTCTTCAGACGAGTGGTAGCTTCAATACGATGCTGCGCTTGCTGCTGCTCAAGCTAATCGATCCCGATTCGACAACAGCAGCATTAATTTGTCCGGTTTTGATGAATCACAGCGTTTCGGATTGCTTCCGGAGGAGCCCACTGGTTTAATTGCTAGAGTGCGCGCTCGCACGGCTTCGGGATATACTTCGATGGTGTCATCGAAGCCGATTGTTGTACTCCTAGATGAAGACCGTGTGGCTGCGATGGAGCACCAACGAAATGCACATAAGGGGCCACGTGTAGGAAACTAGCCGAATGGACCGCTGGTGCTCTCGTTTGCTGTTGAGAGCAGTAGTATTGATGAGATTGTTAACATGGTAAATGTCAGTTAGAACGCCAGTGCGTTGCCTGCTTCTCAGCTCGTTCGATAGTTGCGATCTTCTGCTCGAGGCTTGGTACTTCCAACTGCATTTGCCTGGACTGAGAGCGCCCGACCACTAACCCTAGTTGAGATTTGGGATGCATCAACCGCACTAGCTGAAGGCCGCACGATTCCAGCCCGTTCTTAGGGGGCGGATTCCGCAGCCGGGCTCGCTGCTCCGACGTCAGAGGTCGATCGCGTGTGGAATGATGGGTTTGCTATCGCAGTTGGCTTTTGGGGAGTTGCTGCTCATACAGGAAGCCTTGAACAGACGTCGGCATTGTTATTTGCATCGCATGCAGCTAGGCAAGCTCTTTTGTCTGCCGGGTTATTGGATCAGTTCAGCATTAATTCTTCGGAGGCTCGAGACGCACTAGCCAATGGTGCAGGATTTGACATACCTGGCCCAGAGCAGCCGCCATTGGTACGATACGAGGTTGCGATTGGTACACGTGTCGGTGCATCAGATGTCCGAGCCTTTACGTCTGCGGATACCTTGCTAGAGTTCAGAACGCTTGTTGGAGCTCCTGGTGTCAATCCGAGAGAATTGACTCAGCATGATGTAGATTCATAGCAGGCCTCTTGGCAAGTGAACCAAGTACGTCTAGCAAGACTCGATAGCCAGCAGTTGTATCGAATCCGTTTGACGAAGCCTCTGTCTGCTCAACACGGCCAGAAACTTCATTTTTCCGTTCGTTTCATCGATTTGATGGGGAATTCAGCGACCCTCCATGCGCCGTTCGTTTTTGTCAGCACGAGACTTCCAAATGACCTCAGGGTGTTCGGAGGTCCGTTCAAGAAGCAATCCCAGCTCAACGCTCCAATTACGGCACAGCCATTTATTGACAGGGTTGAAGCGCATTGGCTCCCAAGTCAAGCTGCGAGCACGCCGGCAGGCAACGAGGCGGAATGGATCCAATACGATGCTGACCGTGTTGACTACTTGACCATAAGCATAGGTAGGGCACCTGGACTCAGAGACTTGTTCGGTCCCGTCCGAATTGCAATGATGGCGGAACAACGGCATGTAAACGGAACTACAGTGAATCTCACTCCTGGGCAGCCGGGCGAATCAGGGGAAGGGACCACCGTGATCGTCGGGCCATTTCAGTGGAGTTCTGGTGCTGGATCTGTCACGTTGCTTGGTGGCTCGACCCATTACGTCAGCATAACTACGGTAGCCCTATCGGGACTTTCAAGGCAGTTCGTGTCCCAAGGTGTCCTTGTGGATTCGGCAGATTGTACCGCTGGAGAGGTGTCTGCGCCTAGATATGTGGCCGCAGCGAATGCTTCAGATCCTTTTGCTCGCTCCGTTCATATTTCGTGGAGTGGTTTTGCAGATGTGCCCCAGCAAAGCTCTAGTGATGCTCCCGAAGCCGCGAGTGGAGTAGTAGGGTTCATGGTGGGACTTGGCAGCAGCAATGATCCCACATCAACGAACGCTGTTTCACAAGTACCAGGAGGCACCCCTCTAGAGGTTGGACTAGACACTTCGACTGTGTTCTCTGAGATACATTTGCAGCCGTCCACTTCGTACTATGCTCACGTGTGGGCACGAGATGCTGCTGGGAGGACTTGCGTGGCTACCTCCCATGCCATCCAAGTGGACTCAACGCCCCCAACGGCGGGTTCGGTGTTCGAGTTAGCAGAAGCTGCGCCGTTAGTATCAGCGGCATCAGGTGGCACCTATGTTGATTCATCTATGGATGCTGCTTGGATATCGAATACAAGCTGGATCTTCGTTGCCTGGGACGATGGATTTGCTGACCGCGAATCTGGCGGGGTCAATGGGACGAGCGAATTGGTTTTTGAAGTTTCAGCAGGACTTTCGAGCGGTACAACAGACATCATTGGGTGGACTCCTGTGATTCCAAACCACAGATCCGCTATCGAGGCCTAGGTAGGGTAGTCGAGTAGCGGAAATGCACCTGGATCGAGAAGGTTGCTGCCAGCGCGACGACTAGCTGAGAATGGTGCGGGGGGGCAAGAGCATTTTGCCATGCGAGGCTTCATCATAGCAGGTGCAGAACTGTTGCACGGGGACTGTGTGCACCCACGGGTTCGAGCAATTAATGCCGCCGGTATCAGAGGGCCACATTCGGCTGGAAATGGAGCATGCGTTGACCTCAAGCCTCCGAGCAGGCCGACTGGGCTCCTATTTGAGGCCATCCTCGCCAGTCCAGAGGATCTGTCCCAGGCGAGTGTGAATGTTAGGCTAACTTGGACCGACGCTGTAGATGAAGATGGCGCAAGTACTTCGGCGAGTGGCTTAGAATCGATAAAGGTGGCATTTGGACGTGCTCCTGGCGACGATAGTGCCCTCAGCTGGACCACCCTGGCTCCCACAGCGCGCTCGAGAGAGACAGGAGCAACTTAGGCGCTTTCTCTTGGTGAATACTACGCCACCATTGTTTTGCGAGATGTTGCCGGAAATGAGGCCACTTTCCATGAAAGATCATTCCTGGATGTCACTGCACCGCTCGCAAACAACGCCATTGTCCTGGATGGAATCCACGTCGGTGAAGACACTTCAGTTTGCCGCTCCCCAGGGCTTCTTACTGCAACGTTCGACGGGTTCGAAGAGATTGATAGCACTCTTGTGCAGTACCTTGGCTGTGTGGGTGAGTGGGACGCCGTGACTGGCGGTCTGCTTGCTCCTGAAATTGGTCGAAACTGCAACTTCACGAACGGATTCTCCCTGTCTTCCCCAAGCTCATCTCGAACCATCGAATTGGACCTTGAGGGCGCCGGCTTGAGCTTGACTCGAGAGCATGGTTACTATTTCGGTGTTAAAGCAATTAATATCAACGGTGCAGCCAGCAGCGTTGTATGGTCAGATGGTTGCGTGTGGAGTGTCCACGCCCCAGAACTCATCTCCGCTCAACTTTCTTCGATGTTGCTTGCGATTGAAGAGCAAGAAGAGTTAAGTGGGTTGGGAAGAGCTCCTTACCGATACGATGGAGACATTGCTGTTCTTCTTATCGCGTGGAATAACGCAACTCGGCATGGCGATGGGAGCCCCGAAGGGGAATAGAGACGACTGTCCCCACAATTTCGCGATTCCTCCTTTCCACTTTAGGCGGCAAACCAGAATCGTAGACTAAGTTTCAGTAGCCAACCCGACGAAATGGATGCGTAGCTTATCCATGACGATAGAATCACAGATCCATCTGGCCTTGGTGACGTGCTAAGGGTGCAGGTGCGCCCTCCTTTGGCAACGATTGGGCGCCCATTGCGCGGAGGTGTGGCTACAGAAGACGAGACCCAGTGTGTATGCGCAGCACCAGGCATGGTAAGCGTGCCGGTATATGACGGAATTCAAGCGCTTGAATAGAGTGATGTATCTTTGATCCAAGAGGCAGACGCATTCGGGGCAATAGAGAGCGCTTGCGTGTGCGGTGAAGGATTTGAGCCTTCTCAGCTGTTCGAAGGGCTGTGTACTCCCTGCCTCCCAGGGTACTTCAAGCATTAGGCAGGTATGCATCGATGTAATGCATGTCCACTAAGTTCTATAAACTCTCCGATGTCTGAAGACTATCAGCGGCAGTAGCGATTGGATGCGATCGAGAAAGACATTCGAAGAGTTGTTGACGGTCATTTGCCCAGCCGAGGGCCGACTGCTGACGCGGATGCTGGTGCCAGTAGATGTCGCTGTCCAGATCCTGTTTTGCAAATATTCCTTCTGCCTGAGGCTGGAAGTCTGACTTCAGATGCCTCGTGTGCTTGCGTAGCTGGGTACGAGCCTGCGACATCAGAGCGATTGGAAGAGCTTGCGTTCGAGTCGGCAGGTACCGTGGCGTTCGCGGACTCCCAGGATGGCTTGAGCACTCAGTGCGTTCCTTGTCCTGCCGGGTCATTCCGGTCGAATCTTAGATCCAACACTTGCAAATTGTGCCCGGATGGTGTACCTTCGCTCCCTGACGGCACAGGCTGCGACTGCCAGTACTCGAGTAGTGCTCCACGGGGTAGCAAGTTCGATGATAAAGCTGAACTTTGCTCATGCCCCATGTGGTCGCAACTGTCACCTAGTGGTGCTAGCTGCGAACCATGCCCTCTTGGGACATTTGCAGCACGTGCTGGCCCAGGAAGCAACCCTGCGGATACATTCGCCTCTCCGAGGGTGTGCTCGCAGTGCCCAGCCGAAGCCTTGCCTCTGCTTGATCTATTCACCGGAGAACCGACATGTGATTGCGGGGCTACGATTCTCGGGGCCGTATTTGAGCCTTCCGTCGGTGAGTGCGGCTGCCCCGCCGGAACTATGCTGAGCGGTGGTGCTTGTGTGTCATGCCTTGCCGGGGTGCTCCCGCCCGACTGGCAAAATTGGCAACGCACCGAATCCAGCGGTGTCGATTGGACGCACCGACGTGCCGCACTGGCTCAAACTGAAGAGGCCGTGCGGAATGGTACGGCTAGCACTCTGATGAATTCAATCGAAGCCGAGGGTGGTGACTTGCGCAGCAGCATAAATCGCGCTAGGCAAAGCGCAACCCTCGCAGATGTGGCAGTAGCTGGCCCAATAGGCGACCTGTTTCAACCGCGGTGGAGGCCCCTTAGCGAAGCGAGCGCTCCTTGCCAGGGTATCTGCGCATGGGATGCCCAAGCTACAGGAAATGGGTCGATTCTTGTGGCTGGGGGAGCTGTGGCTAGCCTCGTTTCGCCAGCCGTCAGCAGTCGCCCGTACCTTTACCTGGACTGGCATAGTATTCTGGAGCACAAACCCACGGCACCTGGCATATCGATGATACGGGTTGCAGTTGGTACGACGCAAGGAGGGGCATAGCTGATGCCGTTCACTGACATGCCACCTGAAGCTACTAGGTTAGAGGTGAGGCTGCCTGATGGTGCCCCACAGTCCGTGCCCATATTTTCGACACTTGTCTTTGTTGATGATGCCGGTAGTCAGCTAGTGATAGAGGAACCTCGACCAGTAATGTGGGAAACGCTGTCACCATCCGGTGGTGATGCGGTCGATGCCTGGGCTTATGATTGGGACCAGACATGGCTCCTATAGCGTAAGGTAGCGCAAGCCCGTCGAGTGGTGGCACAAGAAGATCTTGAGGCGGCTAACTCAACGTCAGCTGCCAAAAACCAGACCCAACTCCTTACTCCGATCGATGCCGAAGAAGACGCGGCGCTTGAACTCGCTCGGCTGTAGATTGCCATTGATGCTCTAAACGCATCTGCGCTGGCTCTGAGTGGCGAGACAGTACTGGATCCAAACTACTGGCAGCTGGATCCTACGTTTACTTCAGTTGGGAGACTTTCAGATGCAGATGTCACAACCAGTCCTGAAATACTTCCAATAGCGTTTGAGCCGTTCTCCGGTATCTGCGGAGATGCGTGTGTTCACTCCGTGGCGGTGTGTCTCGGCACACGTGAGTACGAATGTGATGTGGTCCCAGCCAGGCGACTGGACGGTACGATTTCTACTATTGTTGCGTAGGTAAGCTTTGGAGGTGCCGCCCTACGCTCTGGGGTAGAGTACTTTGCTACCGTAGCGGCTCGATCGCACGGTGGCCTTGTGTCCATGTCTTCATCGGACGGCGTGCTAGTGGATTTGGAAGCACCTGCCGCAGGCTTCGTGGTAGACGTGTTTCCGACAGGTGTAAGCACGCCGGTTGGTTCAGCAGATCTTAGTGAGGACATAGATTGCATCGGAGTATCAGCTGCTGCAAATGGCTCCGGCATCGCCGGGGCGTGGAATGGATTCACAGACACGGCATCCCCCCTCTTCGTGGGTAGCCTGCTGGGTCCAAATCTGCAAGCATCGAGCGCGTACCCTGCAGTAAAAGCATCTGGATTGCGTGAGTTCAAGTGGTGTATTGGCACCTCGGGTTTCTTTGATGACGTGCTTCCGTGGGCACCAGTAGGTCTCCAGACTCGCGTCTCGGACTCAGAGGCTATTTCTCGGTCCCTCGCCGCTGGTGTGCTGAATGTCGGTGACATGGTTTTCGTGTCCGTGCGCGCATACGACCGCGCAGGCCACTTCGTCGAAGCTTCCAGTGACGGCGTTCGACTTGTCTGCGACCCCGAGGCACGCAAGGCATCATCTTGGGGCTGTGGCACTGCAGAGGCTGCAGGAGAGGACAACGATCAAGCTGCAACGGACGAAGGAGATTTCCTCTGTTTCAATTCTTTTGAGCCCGCCTCGCAATCGCACTTGGCCGCAAACTCGAGCTCCGTGGCCGTGCAACTCGCTACTGGTGCCCTGGTTCGGACAGCCCTCAACACCGCTGCAAGCGTGCCTGCATTGGAAGATGTAGTCGGGTAGGCTCTGACTTTCTGACCTGTATCTTTGTTACATGTTGTGTGATTTAACGAAACAGTAACGAATGGAAATTTGATGCGCTCCTGATTAAAATCCATTTTTCCGACCCCCCCACTCTTTGTGCACATGCACAACCAAAAATTAATGTTTTGATCAAGTGCGTACTCTGCTCAACCACCTCTATCGATACATCGGCGTTGGTTACTCGGTTGCCCCAAACCCTAGCAACACAAGACTACACACCCCAGCGATCGACAGAGCACCTGCAGCAGCCATACTACCGTCGTCTGCACCCCCTGTGTCGTCGTCCTCGCCGTCATCACCTCCACCACCGCCACCGCCCCCACCCGCGTCATCGCTTCCAGGACTGCAGCACTGTGCGGCCGCAGTGTAGTCGAAACTCGCACCGGTGCCTGTCTTTGGCATGTAGGTGACTGAAACAGCCTTACCAATGGAAGCATAGACGTCACCTGGCAGCGGGATCTCTGACCTTGAGCTGCCCCTCTGATCCGGCTGGAACAGGAGGCGACCCACCTGGGTGCTGTCCCCGCTGGTGGAGGCAGGGAGGGTGATCCAAAGGTAGGATTCATCGGAGTCGTACGCAAGACCAGGGCGGTCGTTCATCGTAATTTGCAGTCCAGTGACGATTGCATTGAGGCTGGTAATGTTGGGCAGCTGGAAGGACTAGACTGCACCCTCAGTTCCGCGCTCTGAGTCACGGTGCTCAAAGTAGAATCCTCCGGTTTTGGCGGCATTCAGGACGATTCCGTCCGGCCACCAGTCCTGGCCCTAACTGTACTGGAACGCCACGCGGGCAGTTCCAGTAAGGCTCGGCGGACCTGTCATGATGCCCTGGATTCGTGAACCAGGTGACTGCGTCGAGTTGCCATCAACGGAGAAATATAG
>Ga0136560_1000745_pt1 | contig 16432 bp, 5 predicted proteins | sample AntRauMeHopE1497_FD_104925 | JGI IMG/M metagenome (GOLD analysis project Ga0136560, IMG submission 104925) | Saline lake microbial communities from Rauer Islands, Antarctica - Metagenome Hop E1 #497 | ecosystem: Environmental > Aquatic > Non-marine Saline and Alkaline > Saline | place... | reverse complement strand
TCCGCGTGTGCATCAGCGGCATGCTCTGCAAAGGTCAGCCGCGCGGACGGGCTGTGTGGGCTGCGGTGCCGCGGCCAGTTCAAGGCGGAGACAGAGCCGCTGGCACGCACACACTCTCGCACCAGCACGAACCGGGCGCGAGGGCGCCGAGGCTTCGGGCGCTACATGGTCTCGTACAGCATGTTCGGCAGCTTGCACTGGAAGTCCCCCGCCAGGCCGCCGGCAAAGTCGTGATCCTGGTCGCCGACGACGCACACGATCCGGAAGCCGCGTCGCATGAGGGCGTACCGCACCTCGTACTTGAACTGCCCGGCGGTGGCCGTCTCGCCCCCGCCCGGGAGCGCGGGGCCCCTGGTGATGAGGTGCCGGAAGCCGGTGAAGCCGGCACGGTTCAGCGCCTCGAGCGTTGCCTTGCGGGCCTCGGGCGGCCGCTCGGACACGAAGATGGGCACCAGGCCGAGCGCCCGCGCGTGCCTGTACAGCTGCAGCACGGGCTCGATCGCCGGCGCGTTTGCGGACAGGAAGAAGTGCGGGAGCAGCGAGGGCACGGCGGTGAAGCCCGTGTCGGCCATGGCGTGGAAGGCAGACAGCGCGGTGTCGTCCACGTCGAAGAGGATGGCGGGTGTCAACTGGGCGAGCGGCCCCGGGGCGTCCCCGACGCCGGCCCCGTCCGTGCGCCCCCGCCCCGCGACGACGGCCACGGGGGATACGGGCAGGCCGCCGCCGTCGCCCCGGGGAGCCGGCCTGCCCTCCCCCAGGGCATCCCCGCCGTGAACCGACCGCGGGCCCGCGCGGGGCCGCCCGGGGCGATCCGCCGGTCCCGACTCGGCTGTCCGGGCGGAGCGACGCCGCAGGGAGCCGGCGCGGGGCCCCGCCACGGACCTCGCGGCGTGCTCGGCGCCCCGGCCGCCCGCCTCCGCGGACGGCGGGCGGGGCATCGGCGCCGGCGGGCCGTCGCCGGGCTCCGCTGGGTCGGCGCTGGCCCAGCGGCGCAGGTAGCGCCTGCAGACCTTGCAGGCCAGGCGCACTCCCCTGTCGTACTCGCCCCCCAGGTAGAAGGCCAGGACGCTCGTGCGGGACTGCGAGTCGATGGTCGCGAGGTTCAGCACGCGGGGCACGGGGCGGGCCGTGGCCAGCGCGATGGCGTTGAAACGGAACGCCTCGGCCTCGGAAACCACCGGCTCTCGGAGCAGCGCCCTGCCGTCCGCGTCGGTCGTGATGCCGTCGCCGCGAGCGGCTGCCTCCGCCTTCTCCTCGGGCCGGCTGCCCCCCACCGCGAACGAGCCGTTGCCGCGCGAGCTCAGCCGAGCCGAGCTGCCAGTCCGGGCCAGCCCCCTGGCCGATGGCTTTGCCCTCCCCAGCCGCGCCGCCGACGCCGCAACCGCCACGGGCCTGAGCCTCTGACGGCTCGTACCCCTCAGGAGGTCCGCCTTGGGCCTGGAGATGCCGCTGCGGGACCGTCGAAGCCCGCCGCCGCCGCCGGTGTGGCCCGCACGAGACGACGTGGACGAGGCCCGGGAGCCAGCGAGGGACCGGGACGAGGCCGAGGGGGCCATCCCCGACGGCGGGTGGCGCGACAGGCTGCGGCCCCGCGGGAGCCGCACCGGCTCGGGGTCCGGGGCCGGCGGCGCGTCGTCGGCCGGCTCGGCCGGCCGGGCCGCGTCTGGCACCGGCAGCGGGGATCCAGCCCTGCCTCCCAGCTCCGCCGGCCCTGCGCCACCCCACGCGGACACGTCGTCGTCGCCGTCGTCCTCCCCCTCGCCCGCCTCCTCCCCGGCGGTCAGGTCCGTTCCCCCCGTGGCGCCACCCATACCCTGTGTCACAGCCAGCAGCGCCCGCCCGATCTCCGCCTCCGAGCCCTCCTCGGAGCCCTTCGCCGATGGTGACGCCCCGGATCGACGGCCCCCGCTCGACGCGGCGGACGACGCCCCGCTCGTCGACCCCGCCCGAGACCCGCCGCGCCGCGCCGCCCCCGTCGACACTGACCGCTCCCTCGCGTTCGCGCGCCGCACGCCTCGGGCAGCCTGCCTGGGAGGCGCCTTCTGGTCCTGACGCGACCCTCCCCCGCCCTGGGAGCCTGCCTTGCCGCCCGCCGCCCGCGGCTGCTCGGGCTGAGCCGTGTCGGTCCAGTCCACACCCATGCCGGATTCCTTGGGCTGCAGAGCGCGCCCCTCGGCATCGCCGTCGGTGTCGTCGTCCTTGGCCGCGCCAGACCGAGACTGCGACCGCTGGCTCCCCTCCGAGGCCGCGCCGTGGCCCGAGGCCGCCTCCGACGCCCCGTCATCCCAGTCATCCTGAAGCGTCGTGTCCACCAGACCGTGGAGCTGCGCCTCCAGCGCGGCCGCCGCCACTCCCGTCTCCAACGCTCCGGCGGCTCGGGCCGACCTCCCGGCGAAGCCGCGCCGCGCCCCGCCGGAGCGGGACGAAGACGACACCGACGCCGCCGACCCCGCGGGCTTGAGCGGCCGCTTTGGTCGCCGCGTGCTCCCGCTCCGCGACGATGCCGCGTCCGACCGCACCTTGTACCGGCTCTCGGACCGGCGCATCGGAGCCTTCGCCGTGGGCTTCCGGGCGAGCCGCCGCGACGACGCCTTGGGCCGTATCATCCCGCGGGACGGCTTCGCCCCGGCCGCTGCACTGAGCTTGGGCTTGGGCCGGGGCTTCGGCCTGCCGGGCCTCTGCTTGCGCTTCGCCGCCGTGCTAGCGTCGTCCGCGTCCTGCATCCATGCCTCTGCCTCGAGCAGCTCTGCCTCCAGGGCCGATGCGTCGCCGGCATCGTCCGCATCGTCGTCGTCCACCGACCTCCCGTCGACGTCCACGTCGCTGAACGGGGACGACGCCGACGAGAGTGAGCCCACGTCCTCGTCGCCGTCCTCGTCATCCTCGTCATCCTCCCCCTCCTCCTCCCCCTCCTCCTCCTCCTCCACGGTGACGGCCGGGGTGTCGCTCGCGGAGCCCGACGAGGCGTGCCGCGGCCACGAGCCGAGCGCCACGGGAGAGCCGCCCGACGAGGGTGCAACGCCGACCACGGCCACCCGCCGCCCCCCCGGCGTGCCTGCAGCGCCGACCGGCAAGGGCGACGCCTCGCCCGCCGCCGGAGCCGCCGCAGGCGACCGCGGCGGCCTGCCGATGCGCACAAACACCGGCTGCGCGTGCTCCCCCGACGACGCGGATCGCTCCATCCCGGTACCGAGCCGCCGCTCCTCGCGGTCATCCCGCCTCGCAGCCCTGCGCGCCCCCATGCCACTGACGGGCCCGCCAACCGCACGCGGGGGGCGCACGTCCTCGCTGCTGCCGCTCGTTGCGGGGGTGCCTCCGGCCTCGCCGTCCCCGCCCCTGAACGACCCCTCCGACGACGACGAGCCCTGTGATGACGATGACGATGACGACATGCCCTCCGTCTCAACCTGCTCGTGGCTGCCCAGGAGCGCGTCGAGGACGGGGTTGGACACGGAGGGCGATGCCGGCACGCCCGCGGCCGCGCCGGCACCGCCGGGCCCGGCCTCCCTCGCCACCATGTGCCTGCCACCGCTGTCGGCTCGCTCCCGCCGCATCGCCTCCTCCTCGGCGTGCCCCGCGCTCACCGCCAGCAGCGCCACCTCGGACCGCGCGCGGAGCGCCACCTCGCCCCCCAGCGTCCCCTGCACGAAGGAGCTGCCAGCCTTGCGGATCTCCCTGCTCGCGTCCAGCTCGTCCCCGACGGACGCCTGCCAACCGCCGGGCCCGCGGTACGGCCGGAGGGCGTGGATGCTCGCGGCAGGGGGCTGCTGCGCCGCCGGGGTGCCCGGGGCCGGGCTCGGCGCCCTGTCACCCGCCCTCGACCGCCCGTGCACCGGCTGCAGGAGCGACAGCGACCTCGACGACGCGGCGTGCAGCAGAGGCGACGACGCCCCGCCCCCGAGACCGAACACCGGGGTGCCTGCCCTCGGCGTGACGGCCTCGGGCCCCTGTCGCTCCCCCGCGCTCAGCGACCCGTCGGGCGCCGCGACGAGCGAGCGGCCTGACGCCACCCTGGACAGCATGGACTCGTGCCTGCTGAGCACGGAGGAGTCCGACGCCATGCGGTGCAGCGCGGGCGACGACCCGCGGGCCAGCGCGAGCGTCTGCGCCGCCGGGTCCGGGGCGGCCTTGGCGGCACGGCGGTCCGGCCGCAGCACCGCCACGAGGATGCCGTCGGCGCCCGCCCCGCGCGGCTCGATGCCGGTCCAGAACGACGGCACGCTGTCGATGGAGCGGCGCATCTGCCGCGCGCGCTTCTGTCGGCGCGTCCTCGCGACCCGCACCGCCCGCAGGGTCCGAGCCAGCACCGCGTCGTGGTCAGGCGCGGCGTCGCGGCCGAGCCTGGGCACGCCCGACCGGGCTTCCATCAGCTCGTCCTCCAGCGCGAGGCGGCGGAGCCTGCGCTGCTGGGCAGCCTTGCTCGGCAGCGGGGCGGTCGCCGCCCCGCCCCCGCCGCGCATCCAGTCGACGTAGCGTGACTCGTGCGCCACGGCGGACCGGACCACCTCGTTGGCGGCCTCCGGGTCCAGCAGCCTCCAGTCGTTCTGCACCATGTCCGAGCGCCTGGCCGCGAGCCTCGCCCGCCGCGCCCCCTCGGAGGGCGCGCGCTCCGCCCAGGGCCGCCACACGTCCTCGAACAGCCGCACGAGCTCGCCCCGCCCCTGCTCGTGCGTGACGGAGTGAAACCAAAGGCCGGGCCCCACCCGCTGCGTGTCCAGCATGCGCTTCCGGGCGGTGCGGCCCTTGGCCCGGCTCCACGCCGACCAGACGGCGGCGGCGCTCCGCGGCGCGCTCCCGCCGGGCGTCGAGCTGCGCGACGACGTGCGGACCATGGCGGCCTCGGGCAGGCGGGCCGAGGACAGCCGGGCCGCGGAGGCAGCTGCCATGGCACCCGAACGCTCCTCCTTGGCCTTGCGTCGCTGCGAGGACCGGACCCAGAGCTGCACACCCCTCGTGCGCAGCCGCCACGTGGCCACCGCCGCGGCCACGTCGTCGTCGCTCAGGCACCGCGCCGCCGCCGCAGCGAGCTCCTCCCCTCGCATCGCCCACCTGGTGAGGTCCCCCGGGCCCGGGGCGGGCGGGACCAGCACCCCGGACCCCCGGAGGCTCCCCGACGACGGTGGGCGCAGCGTGAAGAGGTCTGGCTTGAGCGGCCAGCCCCGCCCCGCCCTGCCCCCGCGCTTCTTCGGCAGCCCGGGCTGCTTCCCGTCCCCGACCCCGACGCCCGCGCCAGGCGGGAGGGCGGACACGAAGCGCCGAACCATCGCCGACAGCTGCGGCACCGGCGGCGCCGACAGCGCGGGGACAAGGATCGACGCCGCGGCAGAGCCATACCGAGCAAACCCGCCGGCGGTTGCTCGGTGCGCGGGCGGCCTGCCGGCCGCGGCGTCCCAGTGCCCCCCCGCGCCCGTGGACGCCGATAGCACCGACACGGCATCGTACGCGGCAGAGCCGGCGAAGGAGGCGACCGCGGCCCAGTTAGCCCGCCTCGCGGAAGCCCCGGTCCGCTGCACCAGGTCGAGCGTGGCCATAACCATGCCGGTGCTCCGCAGCGGCGCGGCCCACGGCCTCGCGGCCTCCTCGGGCGGCGCGTCGTGCCGGCCTCCCTTGGTCCTCCTGGTCTCTGTCGCCCGCCTGGCCTTGGCGCTGTCCAGCACGACCTCGGGGGGGAGCAGCGACGAGAGCGCCGACGGCCGGGGAGCCGGCAGGGGCCGTCGCGTCGCTGCCGAGCCCGCCACGCTTGACGGAGGGGCAACGTGCCTCGACACGGAAGACGGTGACCCGAACGGGACGCGAGCGGAGCTGTGGGCGTCGCCGGGGGCGCGGGAGGCGGGGCGGGTGGGCGTTCGGAACGAGGCCGCGCCTGACGAGGGCGGGCGGCGGAGCGGCACAGACCCGGCCGGCCCGCCGGGCGTCGTGGCGGCGGCGTCCATGCCGAGCGCGTGGCTCGAGGCGGGGCGGTGGAGGGCCTCCCTCCGCGCGGCCGCGAGGACGCCTGCGGGCCCGTGGTCCGGGAAGCGCATGGGCCCCCTGTCTCCGGGGCTGGCGGACACGGGAAGAGACGGCGAGAGACGCGGCGACGCCCTCGGGGACGCCGTGCGCGGGGACGACGAGCGGGACGTCCCCGCGCCCAGGTCCGCGCCGCGGCCGGGCATCGGGTCCCTGCTCTTGGGGGGCACGCTCAGCGTGAGGAGGCGGGCCGCGACGATGCCCGCGGCCATGCGCAGGGAGCTGACGACGTGCTGCGCGTCGGTGAGCTGCGGCGCCCGGGCGACGACGCCGCGGGAGTCCCCCGCGAGGAAGGGGAGCTGGCCGAAGGACGGCGGCTGCGCGCCGCGGAATAGCACGGTGCCGCTGAGCTGCGAGCTGTACGTCACGTTGGACTGGTGGCACACCGCCGTCCACCGCTGGAAGGCCACGTCGCCGCCCGAGCCGAGCGGGCGCAGGTACGACAGGAAGTGCCCGCGGGCCGTGGCGGCGGCTCGGGACCGGACGCTCACGGACGGCGGCGGGACGCGCGGCGCCGGCAGCAGGTTCGGCACGTGCGCGTCCTTGGCCCCCGCGCCGTCGAGGCCCCGCTGCCTCGCCGCCGTGCGCTGCGCCACGAGGTGCCGCATCCTGGCTTCGGCCTGCCACAGGCCCTGCAGGGTCTCGCCGCAGGTCGGGTCGATGTGCACGGCGCAGCGCAGGTGGAACACCGCGGGCCGCAGCCGATTCAGCGCGGCGGAGGCCATCCCCAGCGCGAAGTGACCCTCCCGCTCGTGGGGGCGGAGCTGCACGAGCCGGTGCGCGAGGCTCGCCGCCTCGGCCGGCCGGCTCATCCGCAGCAGCAGCGGGCACGCGATCCGGAGCGCCGCCACGCTGTTCGGCTCCTGCTGCAGCGCGTGCAGAGCCGAGAGCAGAGCCACGCGGTGGAACCCGTTGGAACCCTTGTCGACGGCGCGCTGGACCAGGCGGGAGAACGGCCGCATCCGCCACGGCCGCACGCCCGTGAGCGTGGCCGCCGCGGGGTGCGAGGCGCCCGCCCGGTGCCGCCCGCTCGCAGGGGCGCGGATCCCGCCGTGGCCGTCGTCCTCGGCGTCGGGCCGGACCACGTACGTGCCGTCGGCAAGGTGCTCCTCCACGAAGCCGACGACGCGCTGCGACGTGCCGGTGGCGGGCGGGCTGACCGCGACCCGGTCCCCGCGGCGGAAGACCGCCGAGGTCGCCCGGAGGGTCGGGTCGATGGCCACCGCCTCGTCCGCGCGGCACGCGGTGAAGGCGAGACCCAGCGCCAGCGAGGTCAGGCCCGCCAGCTCATCGTCGTCGGGGAGGTCCCCGGACCCGCCGCCTCCCGCCCCCTGCATGCCCTGAGGCCTGCGCCGCGGCGGCGGGACCATGCCCCTGGCCGCCATGACGGCGCGCTGCGCGAGCCGGAGAGAGCCGGTCGCCTCCATCAGCGCCCGCACGAGCCTCGGGTGCACGGGGAGCACCAGCTGCCGGGACGCCGTCGACGACGAGAACCCCTCGGGCCCCGGGCCCGCGGCCGCTGCCGACAGGAAGACCCGCCACTGCCGCGCCTCGACCGGCAGCACCGTCGTCGTGGCGAGCCTGATCCGCGAGAACGACTCCTTTCGCTCCATCTCTCGCTTCCGGGCCGTCGCCGCGCGGCGCAGCACGGAGCGGGATGCCCGCCGGCCCGACCGGCCCCGCGAGAGCGTCCCGTGCGGCTGCGGCGGCGCCGGGCTGGGAAGGTCCAGGGGGAGGAACGGAACGCCGTGGCCGTCAGCGGCCGAAACCAGCGCCCCGGGCACAGCCGGACCCTGCACGCTCGCCCGCCTGCGGGCCGCCGCGGCGCCCGTGACCCGACCCGGGGCCCCGCCGCCGCCTCCCCTCCCGCCGCCGCCGCCGCCGCCCCCGCCGCCGGGACCCCACCTTGACGCCGCCCTGCCCCCTCGGAGCCGCGTGCCGGAGAACGCGGCCGTCGCGGCGGCGTGCCTCCTCCTCAGGTCCCCGAGCCTGGACCGCCGCCCGAACACGAGCAGGCCGGCCGCTGCCGCCGCCACGAGGGCGGGGCCCGTCTCCCTGTCGTCCTCCGCCGCGGTCCGCTCGATGGCCTCTGAGCCGAGGGCGGCCAGGGCGCCGAGCGCGCCGGCGTGCGACGCCGGCAGGGGGGCAACGACAGGCAGCATCGCCACGTGGCCACGCAGGGGGCGCCCCTGCCTGTCATCGAGGTGGACACGGACCCCCGCCACGCGGCGGGTCCTGCGCCACGACTCGTCGCCGAGCGGGGCCTGCCGCCCGCCCGCCTTGGAAGAGCTCGGGGCGGCCCAGGCCAGCGTCACCGGCGCGCCCCCGGCAGCGCCCCGCCCCGACGGGGGCGGCGCAGGCCCGCACTCGATCCCGCGGGCCGACGGCCGCATGGCATCCGCCGCCAGGGCTGCTGCGTCCAGACGGGCGAGCGTGTTCCAGCGCCCCAGCTCCACCGCCGCGCCGCCGCCCGACGCCCTGCCCAGGAACAGCGCGCGTGAGATCCGCTCGTGCGCGCCGGCCACGCCCTCCTCATCGACGGGCATCCCCAGGGCCCGCCGCACCACTGCCGACGACGCGTCGTCCGGGACGGTGTCCTCATCGAACGGCTCGGGCCAGGCCACGTCGCGGTGCCGCGCCTCCTCGTCGTCGTCGTCGCTGCCCTCATCGTGCCGCCGCCACGCCTCCTTTGCCCCGCTCAGGCGCCCGAGCGTCGAGACGAGCGTTCGCATCTGCGACGCCGGCGTCACCGCTCTCCTCGCCGCCCTCTGTCCCCTGGCCCGCAACGACAGCGCCGCCATGGCCCGCCTGCGCATGTCATCAAACGCGGCCTCTGGGGCCGTCGTCGTCACGCCCGTGCCCGCAGTCTCGTCAGCCTCCGCCGCAGCAGCAGCCGCGGCCGCCGCCGCCGCCGCCGCGCCACCGCCCCTGCTGTACCAGCGCGAGCGTCCCGACCACCGCACCTCGTGCAGCACGCGGGCTGACGGCGGGACGCCCCGCAGGGCCGCATCGAGCTCCGCCACCCTTGACCCGACCCGGGGCCTTGCCAGCAGCAGCAGCCGGTCGTCCGCGTCGTCAGGCGACTCCCCCGGCAGAGCCTTGCGGCTCCACGGCCACCCGGTCCAGCGCTCGTGGGCCTCCCAGGCCGCCTCCCTCTCACCGGCGGGCCGGGCACGCCCGCCGCGGAGCGCGCTGCGCAGGACCCCCGTCGCGGCCTCCCTGTGCCCCGGCTCGTGGGCCCCCATGCGCCCCGCCGCCGCGCGGCCCCGGATGCGCACCGTCTTGGCCTCACCGGCGGCGAACGCGACGCCGGCGAGCCCGTCCCGAGGCCGCCCCTCCGCCGCCGCGGGGGAACGCGGCACGGAGGGCCAGCCCTGCGGCGCCACCCACGACTGCGGCACGGCGGGGTGCGCCGAACGAAGGCCGCGCGAGCGACCGGCGACGACCGCGGCACCCGCCGCCGTCCGCGAGGCCGGCCGCGGCAAGCGCTCGGAGCCTCGCGGCGACAGGGTCGGGCGCCGCTCACCGTCCCTGACGCTGGCGAAGGACCGCCCCAGGGCCCGCCACGACTGTGTGTCCGGCCGAGAGCGCAGCTGCCGGGCTCGGCGCCGTCGCTCCCGCGTGCCCGGCCGCCCCAGGGGCGGCGATCGCTCCCTGACCTTGGCCTCCCTCGCGCACCACTTGGCACCCGCGGCGAGCCACGCGGCGGCTGCCCCGTCCCGCACCCGCGTCAGCCGCTCGGCGCGGGAGACGACCGCCAGCTCCAGAGCGCGCCGCCCCGACATGCGGAGCGGCCCACCCACCAGCGCCGGCAGGCCCTGGCCGCCCGCGCCCGTAAGACCGAGCGCGGCCGCCTCCCCCGCAGGCGGCCGCTGCACCGACCGCGCCGCGGCGGCCATGCCTCCCCCGGCCGCGCCGCCGACGATGGAGAGACGCGACGACGACGAGTACACCGCGTGCCGCAGCGCCTGCACGCCCAGGTCCCGACCCGCGTGCGCCGTCGTCGCCGCGATGCCCGCCCCCGCGAACGCCAGCGGCCCCGCCCGCTGCCATGCGGACGCGATGGCTTCGCGCGCCTTGGCCTGGCCCGCGCGGCCCCCCATCCTCGGCGGCCCGATGATGGCGAACCGCGGCACCACACGAGGCGGCGGAACCCGCACACCAAACAGCTCAGACAGGAACTCCCTGTCCTTGCTGGCGGCGCGGAAATGCCAGGCCGCAACGGCCTCAGCGACCGCGCTCTCGGTCTTTGCCTCTTCCGCGGCCCGGGCGCGTGCCTCCGCCGCCTCCTGCCTCATAATGGCACTTTTGCGCCGCTGAGGCGGCGCATCAAGGCCGAGCGCTCCCCACAGCGACTCCTCCGAGGACAGGCCGGTCCCTTGCCGGCCTCTGCGGGCCACCTGGACGTCTTGCTCGCCGCCAGCGCCGGTAAGCAGATGGCTCGACTGGATGCGGAAGAGCGCCCCGCCCCCTGCCACGACGCTCCCCTCTGCGAGGCAAAGGCAAGCACGACTGGGGGGTGGTTACCGCAACGCCACACCCGCACACTGTGAGGATGCCCCGTGCTCGGCGACCAAAGCACAGCAAGGAACCAAACCGAACGTTTCTCAGCACGGGGCGGGCGGAGCGGGCGCGGGGCGGAGCGGGAGCGCGGCGCAAGCCCGCATGAGGGACGCACCATCGGTGTCCGCGGTGCCCGGCCGGACCGAGTCAGCGTCACGGCCCGGAGGACCCCCACCAGGAGGCCGATGCGGCCGCATGGGTGCGTTTGCTCGGCCTGCCCCCTCGTCAGCGCGCGCTGACGAGGGAGTTTTTCGGAGTGGCGGCCGGGCCAGGGCAATATATTCGGAGAGCATACACGCCCTGCCACCGCCGGCGCCTCAAGCCCCCGGCCCGAGCCCGCATGTTGCTGATCATGCTCAGCACTCCATCCCGCTCGCTCAGGCGGTGCGGGCCGCGCGCACAAAAGCTTATGGCTCTCCCCACACCTGCCTTTCGCGACAAACACGATCGCAGCTCGCTGGGTGCGATGTATTTGTGCGAAGCCTGGAGTAACACAGGCGCCAGCGGCTCCGTACGGAGCATTGCAAGCATGCTGATTGCAGTAGAGCTGAAAGCTCAGTGTTGGCGTTTGAAACGCCCCCACTCCACCGCTGCCATGGCGTCCTTTGACGTGGACGCACGGCTCGACTCGGCCCTCGGCTCGTCCCGTGGCGCGAAGCGTCCCGGAAAGAGCTCAGGGTGAGGCGCGGCACCGCGGCTCGGCCGACCCTGGGGCGAGCCAACTGCGTGCCGACCGAGACGACGATCCCCTCGACAGCCCCTCACCGCGCCCATTTTCGGACCCTGATCCCGCAGTGGCTCAAGCACCTCAGCGTGAGAACCCATCCCCGCGCGTGCCGGGGCCCGAGCATGCCGTATCGGCTCGGCGGGAGGCCAGCGGATCGCCACTTGCCCGCCGTCCTCGTGCTCCTCGCAGCCCGGGCCGCGTCTACGTCGGCAACATGTCCTGGACCACCACGTGGCAGGGCCTCAAGGACCACATGTCCCGGGTTGGCACCGTGACCCGCGCCGACATCCTCACCCGCCGCGATGGAAAGAGCGCCGGCTGCGGGATCGTGGAGTATTCCGACCCGCACGACGCAGAGCGCGCCATCGCCGAGCTGACCGATACCGATCTGGACGGCAGAGACATCTTCGTGCGCGAGGACCGCGAGGGCGGCAGCCGCGGACCGGGCGGAGCCGCCGCCGCCGCGGTGGCCAGGCCCGCGGCGGGAGCGCCGTCGAGGGGCGGGGCGAGCAACACCCGCGTGTACGTGAACAACCTGTCCTGGGACGTGGACTGGCGTCGTGAGTCCTCGGCGCGACCGGTGCTGGCCGGTTCCGCACTCCGCTGCCGTGGCAAGCTCCCATTCCCGCCGCTTTCCTGTCACCCACGCCCGCAGAGCTAAAGGACCACTTCAAGACGGTCGGGCCCGTGGCGCACGCGGACGTGCTCACCGAGAGCGGCGGCCGGTCCAAGGGCTGCGGCATCGTCGAGTTCACGTCGGCTGCGGACGCCGAGCGCGCCATCAGGACGATGCAGGACACCGAGCTGCTCGGGCGCCGCATCCTGGTGCGCGAGGACAGGGACGCGCCCGGGTCCGGCCGCGGGGCCGCCCCCTCGAGCGACGGCCGCGCCGCCTCGTCGAGCTCCGGCGTGTCGGTGGCCGGCGCCGCCGCCGCCGTCGCCTCGACCGGGAACCCCCGCGTGTACGTCGGCAACCTCTCGTGGGACGTCGAGTGGCAGGGTGAGAGCGCTGCCGGCCCCGGGCGCTGCCGGCCCCGTCCGCTGAGCCCTTCCCTTGAGCCACGCTCGCACGCCCCGCGCGCCCCGGCACCGCCGCAGACCTGAAGGACCACTTCAAGTCCGTCGGCTCGGTCGCGCACGCTGACATCATCAAGGAGCCCACCGGGCGCTCCAAGGGGTGCGGCATCGTGGAGTTCGACTCCCCCGAAGACGCCGCCCGCGCCATCCGCTCGATGCAGGACACCGTTGTCAAGGGCCGCCCCATCTTCGTCCGCGAGGACCGTGAGGCCAGGGAGGCGCGCGGCGCGGGCAGTGCCTCTCGGGGCCCGCCCCGCGCCGCCGCGGGCGGCTTCGGCGGCGGCTCTGGCGGCGGCCGCGGGGGCGGCGCTCGCATCCGCATCGACAACCTCCCCGCCGACTTCCAGTGGCAAGAGGTGAAGGACACGCTGCGCCAGCTCGGCTGCAGCACCAGCTGCCGCACCGAGGGCCGCGACGGGACCGGCTTCGCCACGTTCGACCACGCCGGGGACGCGGACGCCGCGCTCCGGCTCTCCGGCGCGGAGGTCAACGGCCACATCGTGACCATCAGCATGGCGTGATCGCCCCTTGCCCCCGTGCTCCCCGCGGCCGTGCCGCCTGTGCTGCGTTCGCTGCCCGTCTGCGCGTCTTGGACCAAACCGCCCCTCATTTCCTCCCCCGGGTCAGGCGTGGAGAGACAGGCCCACACGCCCGCACGCGCCTGCCGCTGAGCCCGGCCCCGAGCGCCGTCACCCCGGAACGAGCCTGAAGACGCCGCCGGACGTGAGAGCCCCTCCGCCGACCTCGGCGAGCGCGCGGGGGCCCTTGGACACGCCCCACACACCCCAGAACCCGGCCCGAAGGCCACCGGCGGCCGACGCGTGGAGCAGCAGGTCCAAGTGGGGCGCCGCGCCGGCCTCGGTAAGCAGCCCTTCGTCCCGCAGGGGGGCGAGGGCCCGCACGCGGCCCAGAGCGGCCGCCACGGCAGCAGGCACCGACACGTCGCCCTCTGCCGCGCCGGCGTACCGTGCCTCCATGCGCCCGCCGACGGACGCCCGGTCCGCGCGCGCCGTCACCACGCCAGCGACCACCAGCGTCTGCCCCGCCTCCACCCCCGTCCCCTCCAGAAGCACACGGGCCCGCGGCACCCCTCCCGCGCCGAGACCGTCCGGCCCCGGCCCCAGCACCGACAGGCGACACGCCAGCGTCACGGGCGGGCACGCCTCGCCCGTAGCGTACCGCCTGTACAGCGTCCAGGTGGCATCCCCGCCGAGCCGAGTGCCGTCTCCGAGCCAGGCGCCAGGGTCCGACGTTGACGCGGAGGCGAGCTCGGCCTCCGCCGCCGCGTCGCCCGAGGGCTGCCCGCGGCGGCCGGCGGCCAAGGAGGACAGGAGCCCCCGGGCGTGGTGCGACGCGACGGGAGAGCCCAGCGCGCACCACGGGATGAGGAGGTTCGCCAGGGCGCGCGACGCCTCTCGGGACTGCATGGGCTGCGAGGGGGCGGCGGGTGCCGCGAGCATGGCTCGGAGCCGGCGCTGCAGCTCGCCGCCCGTGGCCGCCGCCACCACCTCGGCGCGCACAGCGTCGTCGCGCACGGCGGAGATGTTTCCGACCACCGTGGCCGCGAGCTCCTGGATGAGGCCGCTCGAGTCCGAGGCGGCGACCGCCAGACCGTCCGCCGCCCCGGCCTCCAGCAGCAGTCGCACCGACAGCGTGTCCGCCCCCGACGACGTGAGCAGGGCTGCGGCCGCGAGCCCGTCCCGCAAACGCACGCGCAGCGGCGCCGAGGATGCAGAGCTCGACGACGAGGCCAGGCGCCCCTGGGAGGAGTCAGAGCCGGACGGGCCGACCTGCGCCGCCCCGTGGCCGCCCCGCACCGAACGGGCGAGGAGACGCACGGCGTCGATGGCCGATGCGAGGGCACGCTGCCGCCAGAGGCAGCACGAGCGGTCCACAGCGTCGGGGCGGAGCACCGGGAGCGAAGGCGCGGCCCCCGCCGACCGGGCGGCCGCCACCGCGGGCAGGCCTGGCGGTGTGGGCGATGTCCTCGCCATGGCGTCGACCCGCAAGCGCACCGCGGCCTTGCGGCGCCAGTCGGCGTCTCGCGCGGCGAGTAGGCGGGCGGACGCGGCGTACAGCGCCGAGCACGCGGGGCCGTCGCTGACGCGCGGTTCGGCGACAGACCAGCGGTGTTGCGCGAGCTCTGACCAGCACGCGTCGTCCAGAAGCCGCGCCCGGGCGGCCCGGCAGGTGGCCGCGAGCCTCATCGCGGCGCCCGACCCAGCGCAAGCGACGATGCTCCCGAGCAGCTCCGCTGGAAGCCTTTCCAGCATATCGGTCATGGAAACACTGTGGCCCTGGGCCGACAGGAGCCCCAGCCGGCTGCGGCGCGCGGCAAGCACCGCCTCAGCCTTTCGGATCGTCTCAAGGCCGGTGTTCAGAGAGCTCACACCCGCGCGCAGGCTGGTTACACGACCTTCGAACTCTTCCAGCGCGCTTGCCGAGTCGCGCAGCCATGCGGGGCGGTAGTCAGCCGACCGCGGCGGCGGTCGTGCGATCGGCGGCAGCGCGGCCCCGGCCGGCGTCTCGGCAAGCCGCGGCCGGACGGCTGGTGACACGAGCACCGCTCGCTCCCGCTCGGCCTCTGCCGAGGCAGCGGCTGCGGCCTCGGCCTCGGCTCGCTCCCTGGCAGACCTTCGACGGCGCCGGGCAAGTGTTGCATCGGTGCAAAGGACCCACCGGGAGCCACCCAGCGTGCTTGTGAGCGCCACTAACATCGCGGCGCGCAACGATCCGGCCCAGCCCCGCGCAAGCTGCTCCGCTGAGGCTGTGGCGGGGAGGTCGGGGGTCAAAAGCAGAGCGGCGGCGTTTGTGAGGCTCGCTGGCCGCGTCACTCATCGCCGGCAACGCCGGGGCTGGCGCGCCCCGCCATGGCGTCTGCAATCCATCCGAATGTTCGCACTGGGCGGCTCGCGTCGAGGTTTCGGTAAGCCCATCGACGGGGGCCGAGGCGGCGCGCGGTCTCTCCCAACGCATTCGCCCTGTCCCAGCCTGCCTTGCCCGCCGGGAAAGCTCTCCGCTTGCGCCCGCTACGGCCTGGCCTCTGTGTGCCCTTGCACCCAGCCTTGCTGTGCGTTCTGTCCCACGCTGGCCCGCTCCCCGCAGCGAGATTCCGGCGCACGCGTCCGGCGCACGACCACCGATGCTTGAGGCGTTTGCGTCCGCCCGCGTCGGCGACTTCGCGTACTGCATCGGTGGGATCGGCATGGCTCCCGGCCCGTCGGGCGATCGGCGGATCATGGCCGTGGCCCGGTACCACCTGGCGGAGGGGCGGTGGGAGACGGTGAAGGACCTCTCGGCCGACCTCGGCGCGGCGCAGGCCGGCACGGGTGGCTCGGCAGCCATGGGCCCGGCCAGGCCCCCGCCCAGAGGAAGGCACGCCTGCTGTGCGGTCGGCCCGCTGATTTACGTCCACGGGGGCGAGGGGCAGCCGTTCCTTGCCGCCAAGCGGGACGACGACGACGACTCCGGCGCGCCCGCGGGGTCTCGCCCCGGTAGGACCCGCGCAGAGGAGCTGAAGAAGCTCCGGCGCACGCTGCACTCGGACATGTGGGTGCTTGACACGCGGACGATGCGCTGGGCAAAGGTCGAGGCGCAGACACCGCCGGCTGACGAAGCCCAGGCGGACGACGACAGCGATGACGCCGAGGGCGGGACCCACGGCGACGGCGATACAGCCGGCGCCGGGGCCGGCTTGGGGCCGGGGGGCGCCGACGACAAGGCCGACACCGCGGCTCGCTTCGGGTATACCAAGCCCCACCACGCAGTCGCAGGGCGCACCGACGCGGGGCCCGTGCGCCCCGTCCGTGGCAGCGACGGCGCCTTCCGCCCGGCCGGGGCCCTCCGGTCCAGGGGTCCGGCGGGGGCCACGCGGCGACCCAAGGTACGCGCCGTCGCCCTGGCCGGGCGGCCGGCCAGGGCCGGCCTGGACCACGCGGACCACGCGGACCCCGAGGCGGGAAGGACCACGACGTCGCGCAAGCGCGGGCCGCTGGGGCGGTCGGCGCGCGCCGTCGTGCCGTCCGCGCGTCGCGGCCACGTCCTCACCCCGTGGTG
>Ga0136560_1000744_pt1 | contig 16439 bp, 16 predicted proteins | sample AntRauMeHopE1497_FD_104925 | JGI IMG/M metagenome (GOLD analysis project Ga0136560, IMG submission 104925) | Saline lake microbial communities from Rauer Islands, Antarctica - Metagenome Hop E1 #497 | ecosystem: Environmental > Aquatic > Non-marine Saline and Alkaline > Saline | place... | reverse complement strand
TTCCAAAACGCCGTGATCGCGCCTCTCATTATCAAGCCGGCGAAAGCAGCTGTTGAACGACTCCGTGGACTACCCGAGGACACGCTCCCAAGCCGGAACCTCCCGGAGTTCACGGTCAATTTTGCCGAGCCGGGCAGCGAATACAGGCTGCAGCTGGGGATTGACACGATCGACAGCCTAGGGAAGGTGGTGACCCGGGCACCGCTGGATCCCCAGGCCGCGGCAGAGGTGCGAGAGCGACTTGCTGCTCTCGTGATGCACAATCTCAAGCAAACTGTTCGATCAGAAGCTTATGTTGAGTTCGTTTCCATCATGCCGACACTGAGCGAACTGAGTGGCATTTCTGTACCGCCTGTGTGCCCTGAGGGTCCTCGGGGCGAGAATGACACTGCCACATGCACAGATGGTGCCAGTTTCGCCCGACTGCTCGCCAACCCGAGTGCCCCCTTCATGGAGGCAGCCTTCGCTCAGTACCCGACCTGCATGCATGACCTGCCTCCGTGGAACGGATGCGAGAACGCCGGAGATCCCAAGCACATGGGGTACACGATCCTGACCAAGTATGCGCCAAGCGTTGTATTGCAGCACCCAAAACTTGCTGGGAGTACTGCGGAGGAAAAGTCACTCATGGCGGGCGAGCGCGAGTTCCGGTTTACCCAGTGGATGCCTTTCAACCACACGTCTGCAGAGGCAGACTGGAGCACATTGCTAGCCGTTGAGCTGTATGATCACTCGGTTGACCCGACGGAGGACTGGAACGTGGGTGCCGAGGCGTCCTACGGGTCGGTCGTGGCAGCCCTGAGGACCAAGCTCAAGGCGGGTTGGAGGGCTGCGCTTCCCAGGGAACAACCCAGGGAACAACCCAAGATAGCAGCGGTATCTGCTGGCCCTGTGCCTCCCATCCCGGGGAATTGGATTGCGTATGACGCTATGACCGATGAGTTCAACGGTGACGCCCTCGATCGGAACAAGTGGACGCCACGTAACGTCGAGTGGGAGGGCAGGCAGCCCGGATGGTTTGATCCCGCCAACGTAGTGGTATCCAACGGTAACCTTCAGATGTGGGCCCGGCCGGCACAGTTGAACGCCTCCCTACAAGCCAAGGGGTACAACAATTTCACTACATCGGCCATGCAGAGCCTTGCATCGACCGCGCATGGTCTATTCTCTGTGAGGTACCGGAGTGGAAGCAGTGCCGTGTCTTCTTCCTGGTGGTTCAGCATGGGGGGGCGGACAGACCCCTCGGGGTGGGGAGATGAAATCGACATGTTCGAGTCAAGCGGGACCACGGCCAAAAACTTCAGTTCGATGCTTGCTACGCACATTCACGTGTGGGATGTGCCTGCGGGGGTGACACGTGAAGAGGTCGAATAGCGCTGCAACTGCACGTGGCAGAAGATGGGGACCAACCCCCCCTGCTCGAGCGGGGAATCCATTTTCGGGGGGGTACAGCCGCCGTCCGACGCCGCCTGGCACACTAACACGCTGCTTTGGAATTCAACGGATATCATGGTTTGGGAGGATGATGTACTGCGAGTGCATCGCACTGGGGCGTGCATGGGAGCTGCCCAGGTGATGAATTTTGACCGGGAGACCATGGGCAATTGGTTCGGGCTCCCCGACCCAGCATCGCTTCCCGACTAGCCGTTTGAGGTCGATTACGTTAGGGCTTGGAAGCTGGCCGCGTGAGAGGGTATGCTACTACCGATACCTGAAGTACTTGGGCTGGTAATAGGTACGCAAAGGCAGTGAACTACAAGTCCCTGAAGTTTGGATGAACCGCGGATCCATCGGTGGATCTAGCAACCGGAACAGAACCGCACACTCGTCACGCCAGCTCCAACGCAATCTGTTTTCACGACAAGTCGTGGATGTTCATCATCACTATATCGCTCGGCTGGAATCAATTGAATACGTTTACTTCAGCCCTTTGGCTCAACATGCAGCAATTTTATTAAATCGTGCGAGCAATCTTGCTTATCACCGCGCAGTACATTGCAGGCAGTAACTGAATGAGTCAGTGAACTAGGCTTTGCAAGACTCACTGGATTTGCCGAGCAAATTATTGGTTCAGGCCGCTACAAACGGGATCTTTGAACTGAATAAATATGAATAATAGCAACTCGCGCCGAGCGAAGGCAGCAATAGCCCCACAGTATCAACTGGAGAACCCAGACATGCACGATACGCTCTGCAGGGTCGCAATGGTGGTGTATCATCACATCAAGTTGGGAGAATAGCAGGCATGGTCGAAGTACAAATGCAAAGGTGTATGGGAACCTGGAAGAGCGCCGCGAATAGAACAAAGTTTGAGCGACTTGGACCCTGAGTTAGAACGAACAATCGGGCTTATCGCACAGGTCGCAAGTGGCGGGCCGCGAGCTGAAAAAGCGCTTAACAAGCTAATGCGTGCACGGGATGATGAAGCTGCTATGGACAGCCCGCAGGGTCCGTTACCACAGGGAGTCTCCCGGGGAGGTCAAGGCGTGGTGGTGCTGTCGCCGCGAACCCACGCAAGCTCCGTCTCTGAGGCGACCGCTGGCGCCAGAAGCAGCGCAAGATCTCGGCATATATCACCTAGAGCTGCTAGTGCACGCTACAGCTCATCGGGGCGATACCATACAGCCGCTCAGTCGGCGCACGATGACACAGAGGCAGCGATGCCAGACCTTCGACTTGGCGATGGTGGTAGCGATGATGACGGCAACGGTATCAAATCCGCAACCGGAAGTGCATTGCATGGTAGTGATAACCTCTCGGCCATTCTGATCCCTTCGACGGCTGCCATGCGCGCCCCTCTCCGTCAACAAGCCCCAGCAGTGTGGTCAGCGCGGGCAGGAGGTATGTAGTCCCAGGGAACAACGGAGGAACAGCCTGTCGTTGGCAGTCTCTAGCAGTCATCATGGTACGGCCCAGCGCTGTTGCAAGCTGCACGAGCTACGGATGCGGTAGGTGTGACGAGTGGAAGCACCACAGGTGCATCATTCGACCCCTCAGTGGACATGCTGGCACCAGGATCAGGGTCCTCCAGGCTAGGTGTTCCCCTCCCGCCCTCGAGCGGCAATAACCATGAGCACACCCAGGGCCGGACTAGCTCTCACCTCAGGCCAGTGGATACAATGCACGGCCTTGCGGCACAACCCAAGCCGCTGCAGCGCAGGGGCTCCAAATCAAGTCGCCCACGGCCCCTCACTCGTGCAGCCAAGCAAGGCCAAGCTCGCCGTGAGTCGGGACTAGCCAGGGCGGAACAAGCCCGCGATGCAAATGCACCACACAGCAATGACTTTCGACCGGCAGCACCGCTTCCAGAGCGTGTCGGATCAATTCTAGATGACAACTTCGGACGACTGCTCCCTCTGCTAGCAGGCACCCGCGATGCAATGCATGAACCGCCTGAAGCAATCGGCAGCCGGGTCCAGGACCCGCTGGTTCCGCCCCAAAGCAATGACGATACCGCTGACGGGACAGGGGGTGCATTGGTTCCACAAGCATAGGCGGCCGGTCTGCTGTCTTCGTTCGGTCCAAGTAGCCCAGGGAACACTAGTGTTCATAAGCGCGACTCAGCCTTCGCAAGTAGAGGGCATGGCACCGGTAGTACTAGGCAGGATCGGATGCTGGCTGCTTTGGGCCCTGAGTCGGAGCTGGACGTGTCTCTGTAGAGCGCAGGGAACACAGAGATGGATGAAGATGTTGTCAGAAGCACGGGCACGGGTGTAGGCATGGCCGCTCTCACCCCAGTCAGGGATACACAGGGCAGGAGGACACAGGACACGGAATTGGATCTTGAAGGGCAGCTGCTGTCCGGAGCTGCAAAGGTGGGCGCACCGGACAACGTTGCAGCTCAGAGTGGTTTTGTTGATGCTATGCTCGGAGACTCGGCATCGGCTGCGTCTGAATTCGATTCATAGGTGGATGGCAGCGTCTTGTCTCCCGGGGTCGATGAGGGGCCTCGATCTCGAGACCAGGGGCAGGGGCAGAGCAACGGGAGCTGGCTGGGGCGGGCTCTAGCATCAATCTTCTGCTGTAGATGCTGCCGAATCGGTGGCAGTTTCAGTTCCAGATCCGAGGACCGAGCCATTGCGACGACTTCTTCAGGTCGACTGCACCACTCGCACAGGAGAAAACGGCATCGCCGGCGACCCAAAGAGGACGAGGGTGGATCCGGTGACGGGTTTCAAAGTGACTCCACAAACGACAGCTGGGTCCACGGCAAGTATGCAGCCGTGGATAGCGTGTGGTCTGAACCGGGGGACACCATGACGATGATCGGATCGCATGCGGGGCCAGGATTAGATGCAACTCCGGGCGGAGACCGCAGAGGCGGGGTCGTTGTGGGAGGAGTTGGTGGTACACCCTTCCAGCTGGCCAGGTCACAGTCCCTCCTCCGGCAGAGAGGCAGGCGCAGGGGTCGCATACACTCGGAATCGAAAAGACCGGGGCTGGTCAAGGCTGCAGGGAACAACGGATTGATCCATCCGCGGGGTGCGATCCATGAGTCACCCCTTGAGTCTCCGTCGGCTGCGGCATTGGAGCGCTGGTGGGGGCCTGATGACCCGTGGGCGCGACTACCGGCAGAGACGCTGTCGTTTCATGAGCGGAACTACCTGGTACCATGTTACAGGTACGTTCTTGCACCATCGCACGGTGTGCTGCTTGGGGGGGCAGGTGCACATGCAGTGCAGCGCATCCGTCGAAGATGGGCTGTTCCCTCCCCCGGGGAGATATTTGCATTCGCTGCACGTCTGTGCCTCCTTGCGCAGCTGACTCCGGAGTGTCCCATCGTCAGCCTCGTGTACCTCGAGCGTGTGCTACAGTCAAGCGGAGGTCGCGTGCTAATGCTGTCATGTACCTGGCGGCCGTTGGTCGCAGGCTGTCTGCTCTTGGCTAGCAAGGTTTGGCAGGACCTGAGCACGTGGAACGCAGAAGTGGCTGGCATCCTCGGCCTGTACCCGCTTCCAGAGATGAATCTGCTGGAGCGGAGGCTTGTCGCCGCGCTTAGGTTCCGCTTGTTCGTGGCGCCGCGGTCGTATGCTCAAGCGTATTTTGGGCTCCGTAGCCTTGGAGAGCGGGCTAGGTTCCGCAAGTCGAAGTTTCGGGCATTTCTCGCCGCAGCGCTTCCAGAGGGTTATGGGCATGGAGTAGGATCTGGCGGGAATGCCGGCGGAGGGGGCGGTGGGGGTCATGGTGCCGCCGGGGATGGTCACGGCAGAGGTAATGGAGGTGAGCATGAAGAAAGAAAGGAGGCGAGAGACGGGGATACGAGGGAGAGAGGCAGGGGAGGGTCGTTTGCTGGCAATGCCGAGGCTGGGTGGGGAGACAGCTCGGTGCTTACGGCTCCGATCAGGGTAGGTGCATTGCATGGTGGGGCCAAGCACGGGATGCAGCAGGCAGGGTTGGCACCTGGTCTCGCAGATACGTCTGGTTCAGTAGGTGGCGGGTCTGTATAGGACAACGTGGTGCTTGGGTATACGGGTAAGGGTCTTCGAGGTTGGGCATACAGGGAACAAGAGGAGGATATTGGCGGCAATAGAGAGGACGTGGAGCACTCTGAACGACTAGATATCGAAAACACGAGCGTTTAGAGTGGTTTTATGGGAGCCTGGGGCCCGACGGGGGGCGCTGCAACTAGCAGCGAGAGAGGGTCGAGCATCGGGCAGGGCAAGAGACAGGGAGAGGGGTAGAGACATGGGTAGGCTGGTTCCGGTGCCATTGCTATATCAAGAGGCGCTTAGAGAACAAGCGCTCAGAGAACAGTTGCGGGTGCCTAGTCTGGAGCAGCTGGCTAGGACCTCCTTGCAGAGGCCTCATTCGGGTCGGCACAGATCCGCGGGCTAGGGCTCGGCGTGTCGCGGGGCATGGAATCGTTTGATTTTGCTCACGGACCTTTAGCCAGACGAGAGAGTGGACGGTCGCTCACACCCACGAAACACGATGCGTCAGGCGGAGGGGGGGGTGGTATCGGTGCTCCGAGCGTGATCGCGACACGAGAGGAGGGACTGGGACTGTCGACAACGGCACCAGTTCGGCCACCTACGTGGCTAATCCCGGCTCGCCCTGTGTCTTCAGCTCGCGCTGGGGTGGGGGGAACAGGTGGGGTACAGGCGGGGGCAGGAGGAGGTGCTACGGGGGGTACATTCGGAAGTCTGCCTCGCCGCCCGAACACACAGTTCGAGTGAAAGAATCGATCGTGCGACCTAGCTTTTGAATTTAAGGATACTGCATTAATGAAGGTTTGCAAACTGCCCGCAGAACTTATCATGCAACTACAAGCCTGGCCATCGAGTCACCCCCCGATCCTGGCAATTTTTCACTCTCTCAACTACGAATACATCAGCGGTCGCTGCGTCCGAATTGACCGAAAAAATCCGCAGTCACGCCAGCCCCTCTCCTCTCATCTGCCTCAGCTTTATCCCGTGCGCGCCTGTCCTCCTGCTGCTTGGCCAGGGACTGCAGGTAGGCCCTCTTCTTTTCCTGCTCCGATCGTTTCAATTCCAGTTCATGCCTCCTCACCACGGCCAGCTGAAGGCCCCTCTCCCGAAGGTCCGCAGCGGCCTCATCCTTCTCCCTCCGCGCCGCTTCCTCCTTCTCTCTCACCTGAGCTAGCATGGCCTCGGCGGCTGCGGCCCGAGCATCGAACCCCCGTCCCCGGAAATGATCTGGCCGGATCCTCCCCGGCCCTAGAGCAGACTCTGCATCCTCCACCCTCTGCTCCAGAATGCCGGGTAGGGTGCCAGCCATACCCGCTTCGTCTGCCATCCTCTCCTCCTCTGCCCGCCTCGCTACCTCCCGCTGTTTCTGCGCTGCCAGCCTCGCGTTTGCCTCACGCACTGCGTCTCGCTTCTTCTACCCCGCTTCGGCTTCCTGATCGCGGAAGGCGTCTCGCTACGCACAGAAACGATCCAAATTGGCACGTTCTACTCGATCTTCCTCCATTCTGGCTTCTTCTTCCTCACGCCGCCTCTCGGCACCTTCAAGGCACCACCGACGCATCTGAGCAGCTTGCAGTGCCTCGCGCTCTGCAGCTCGCCCGTCCTCGCCAGCAAAGACCTGAGCCGACGCAGGGCCCAGGCTCGGATCTGTATCGACACCAGCTGCTCTGAGCGGCTTGGACGCCTTCAACTCTGCGGCAATAGGACCTGTAGGCTCGCCAGCATCCCGAGCGGCGCGCTGCTCGGCAAGCTGGCGCGCCCGGGCTTGCGCTATGGCTCGGTCTTGAGCCTATCGGGTGCGGTTTTGCTCCGCCTCGAATCTTGCGACGGCTCGCATCATATTCTACTATTCTTCGGCTGCGATGGGGGCACAGGAGGTCGGCACAATATCAGAAGTGATACTGGGCAACGACTCGCGAACGCAGCAAATGCCAAGGTTTGCGTGCTTGGAAACATACCTTCAAGCCTCTCTTGCTCGGCGTCGTGGCGCTTTTTGTCTTCTTTTTCCTTGATCTATTTTTGCAAAAACTCGGCGTCCATACCCATGGTTCGAAGTCCAGGGTCTAGGAACCGTTGTCGCCTCGCTTCTTTTCTCGCTCTGAGCGCTTCAATTCGTTTGGCATCTCGTTCCTCGAGGGAGATAGTGCTGGTCTAGCTTCTATGCGTAATATCTAAAGCAGACATGGCGCCCACGAGTGGTGTTGGGAGAAACACGACCAGCTCCAACGGAACCCTTCAATCCGGTTGCAACCGATGGAGTTCCGTAAACGCACCGTATAATTAAGGCAGATCTGGTTTTCTCAGTTCACGGTGTGTAGAAAACATAGGCAAGAATACCCGAAATCATGGCAGCTACCGCAGCCCGACTGCTGAATAGACTTGCCATTGGCTCAACCGTCCTTGGTGTAGGCGGGTTTGCTCTGTCGAATTGCTTGTACAATGGTGAGACCTCCGAGGGTGTTTCGTCTTCGTCGTTTCCTCGTATGTTCACAGATTGTGACAGCTACAGTAGGGCAATGCGATCATGTGTACTGTCTACATATCAAACAAGTTTGCTTGCCCGACAGGGGGAGTGACGCTAGACCCCCCGATTCAGAGGCTTCGTCACGGAATTCCTGGATTGTCTACGTGGAGTATATATGTTCTATTGCAAGCGAGCCCCAACCCTTTGATAGCCATCCAATAACATTAACTGGTCAATCACTTTGATTTCGCAGTGGATGGTGGCCACCGGGCAGTGATCTGGGACCGATTCAGCGGAATTTAGGACGGTGTTATCGGCGAAGGTACTCACTTCCGAGTGCCTCTACTACAATATCCCACTTATTTTGACGTGCGCTTGAGGCCTCGAGTAATTTCCACCAGAACAGGCACGAAGGATCTGCAGCAGGTTCAAATCGCCTTGCGAGTGCTTGCGAAGCCACAGGTGGACGCCTTGCCCAGCATCTTCCGCCAGTACGGCGAGGACTACTAGGAACGTGTGCTCCCCTCCATCATTAACGAGGTCCTCAAGGCCACGGTAGCTCAATTCGATGCAGAGCAGCTGCTCACTCAGCGAGACCGGGTCTCCCGCCGCATCAAAGAGACGCTTGAGGAACGCGCCAAGGAGTTCAACCTCCTCCTCGATGACGTGTCCATCACGCACCTTGCCTTCGGACGGGAATTCACCAAAGCCATCGAGCACAAGCAGGTGGCGCAGCAGGACGCAGAGCGATCCAAGTTCGTCGTGATGCAGGCAGAGCAGGAGAAGAAGGCTGCCATCATCCAGGCGGAGGGAGAGGGTGAGGCTGCAAGGCTCATCTCGGATGCACTGGCCGAGCACGGTGACGCCGTGATCGACGTCAAGAGGATTGAGGCGGCCAAGGACATCGCCCAGACCCTGGCACAGTCCCCGAATGTCGTGTACTTGCCCGGAGGAGGAGGGTCCGGAGGTGGAGGAGGTGGGCAGCCATCACTGCTGCTCAGCATCGGGCGCAGGTAAGCAGTCGTTCCAAGGGGGTTGGTCGTCTAGCTAGTCATTGACACATGCCAGGACTGTCCTGGTAAGGTTAGAGCTGATGTACGACGCCGTTGAGTTTGTTTGCACAGGGAACAAAGATTTAGTGTACTTTTATACCGTACCACTGGTGGTGTCCTCTGTGCATGTACGTCAGGTGTAAAGTGTTTTGAGGCTTTCGACCCCGTCCATCAACATGAAATGCCAATAAGATGCCCCTTTCGACAAAGAGCGCGATCCTTGTATGCAACTAACCATCGGACCCCACCCCATCCATGCCTGTCAGGCATTCGTGCCCTGCTCAGTTTCGCCACCATCGCCATCACCATCACCATCACTGCCACCATCACTATGCCCGTCACCGCTAGCCCTAGTACCAGTATCCTTGCCACCACCCTTGACTGCAGTTGCCAGCCCGGAAGCCCAAACGCGCAGCCCGCCTCCATCATCGCCCGTCACTGCGAATTTTTCCTCGGAATCCACATCGGCTGCCGTGACAGGCCGCACGTGCCCTGTGAGTCGAGCAAGTACCGCCCCAGCTGCGGACCTGGCATGCGGGTCCACCAGTGCGGCCTCCCCGCTCTCAGATCCAATGAGGGCACAATCACAGTGCTGCAGCAGCGCCATCGATGCATGCGGAGGGGCAAGCACGGGGTCTCGCGGAATCAGCGCCGGACGGACCAAAAGACTGGGTGCCAGCTGCAGGGCTCCCTCTCGGGGGTCCTGCCAGTGCGCCACCTGGGGAACAGATGCAGGCTTGCCCGGGAGAACTGCCGAGGCGGAAGCGATCGATTTCCCAGCAGATGCCGCCACTGCTGCTCTCGCGTGCAGATCCGAAGGCAGCAGCAGGAGTCTCACCACCCCTGACGAATCAAGGGCAGCAAGACAAGGCCTCCTTGCTAGACTGTCATAAGGGCGGTATGCTAGTTCGATGATGTAGCGTCCTCCTGCCAGTGGCACATCATCTGATGCCAAGGGTAGTACACCCTTGCCCCTGCCGCTGCCTGTGCTAGCCGATACCCTGGATCTGCCGCCATAGCTGCCGGACGACGCTCTGGACGATGATCGCATTCGGCCGGCGGGGGATCCTCCCATTCCTGCCCCTGCCCCAGGACCCCCTCCTGCTGCTGCCATCGATCGGAGATGGGCAGAGGACGCCGAGGACCAGCCCGATGCGGATGCAGTGGATGCTCCGTCATCGCCAAGACTCACCGGATCACCATCCTCTCCCCAGGTGTATTGCCGGCAGCTGGGCCCGCCTTCAAGCGACAGTCCAACCCCATCGTCCTCTTCATCCTCATCACCAACCTCACTTCCTGCACCAACGCTACCCCCCTCTTCGGCTACGGCACCGAATGATCGCTGCCCATGCATTTTCTTGTTCCCTGCACCTTCCCCAGATGTTACCCTAGCCATGACCCTAACGCCTACCACTGCCTTGCCTGACCGAGCCAATTTGCCCGCCGACCGCTCCAGGAGCAGCGCCACGACCTTGCCTCGCAACGTGCAAGCAAACAGAGCGAGTCCAGAGGGGTCGACGCACAGCGCGGTGACGGGCGACGCCAGTGCCACAGTCTGAGTGGTGCGACCGGTGGCGATCGAAACGATGGTGATGAGGCCGCGGGGGTGAGTCGGGCGTGCCGTGGGGAGACCGTGCAACGTATCAGAAGCGTACGACGCATTCCGACCCGAGCCGTTTGCAGAATTGCCGGCCGTTCTTGATGGACTGTTCCCTGCACCCCGGCCAAACATTGAGCCGAAAGACCCGAGTAGGCCGCCCCCAGTACTTCTCTTCTTGCCTGTATCATCATCATCGGCCGTTCCATCACCACGTCCCCCGGCTGGTCCATAAGCAGAAGCTAAAGACTCTCCGGGTCTCGATGCTCGTGCTAACGCCACCATTCCAGGCAACCCCGGCAGAAACATAGCGTGTGTGACAGGGCTTGGGCACGGGATCACCCGAGCAACAAGAACAGATAGCGACGCGGGCACTCCGAGGCGGGGCTTATCCCACTGCAACCTCCAGAGAACAACGGTCTGATCGGTACTACATGAGAGGAGAAATGACCCGTCAGAGCTCCAGCACACCCCGGCAATAGCACGGGAGTGTGCTCTGGAGCTGGGCAGTCCAGCATCCAGCGGTGTGCGAGCTGTTCCCTAGCCAGGGCCGGATCCTGATCCCCCGGTGGACGCGGCCTCCCTCTTGAGTCGGTCTTCCTGCCTCTTTTTCATCACCGCCTGCCACTTTGGAACGGCCCTGGTATGGCCCGACGACGACGACGAAGATGCTCTGCCGTCTCCAGTTGAACCACCTACAGCCTCACCCCGTGCCCCGGTTCCAGCTCTGGTATCAGCGTCATTCCCAGTGGAGTCTAGACGGGCCAGAGTCACAGCCTGCAACTCTCCTGCCGTACTACCGTGCAATGTCTCACCAACAACGGCACACACTGCCAAGCAGCCGTCTTCCGTGCCATATGCGAATAGAGCACCCACAGACTCACTACGGAACACTTGATCTGCCCCCTTACCACCATCAGCATGAATGGACCGTCCCCAGCTATCCCTGCCTGGCAGTGCCGTCGGGGGGGCGAATCGAAGGCACGTCACTCCATGCAGTTGCGGAACTGGTACCCATGATGGGAGCGGCGCCGCAGCCACTGCAACGCCTCCTGGAGTCCCGATTCCGACCGATCCCTTCCTACCACGACTGCCGCTGCCATCCCCGCTACCAGTTCCCGCCGTGCTTGCAGCCTCCCCTTTCCTACTACCCTTGTTGTTCCCTGTCCCCCCCCCTCCCCCCATCGCAGAGGGAGGCAGCGGCAGTCCCCGCGCGACCATCCGCACGGCTTCCACAGCTGCCTGCTACCGCTGTGACTCCTCATGTGCAGCCTGTGCTTTCTCGGCGTCCCTCAGCCGCCGTTCTGCCGCCACAGCCGCTTGCAGATCGGCAGAGCCTTGACCCAGGGCCCCGCACTGGTGCCACCTCGCAAGCTCTCTTGGCACCCCGAGCCGGAGGCTTCGGCCAACCAGTCGATACCCTCGCCCCTTGGTTCCACTAGCACTGGCGCCGCCGACGATAAGCTCTCCCGCATCATCCGAGTCCTCGTCCTCGGCTCCCATTTCTTCTTCTTCCTCCAGCCATCGACGCAGCTTGGCCCTTTCACTACGCTCGGCATCCAGGGCCCGGCGCACGGCTGATGCAGCCAAACGCTGCAGCACAGTCGTTTCTGCTCTCTCGTGGACCGCCTGGAACTTCCGCTGCATCAGTGCGCGGCGCCAAGCGCGGTATCGACGCCTAGGTAGCGATTCCTATGAGATTGTGCCCGTTTCTGCAGAATCTGCGCTAGTGGCGCTCTTGAATGGAGACACGACTTCATCTGAGCTCTTCTCTTCGGTTGAGCTGGAGCCGGGACGACGACCCTCCATTTTTGCTCTGCGAAGCAAGCCAAGGATACCCGCGCTGCTCGTGGAGTCTTTGTCGTCTATCTGTTCAGCCGCGCCACTACTAGCCTCATCTGTGCCATACATCTGAGATCGGCAGGAACTTACATTTCCAAACCTGTCAGCTGCACTGTACTGAGTACGCATGCCCTGGTCCAACCTAGGGACAGTCAAAGCTAGAGCCGCGTCTTGTACTGCTGTGGCGCATTTGGAACGCAACAAAGCTCTTCTGTACGCAGTGTGGCGTGGAAACGTTGAGGCAAGCTAATGAAGTCCACTTCTATCGTATGCACTGCCCAATACCTCGTGAGCTAGGTGGTGAAACCCTCCTAGCCTGGCGTCATCCAACACTTGAAGGGATCCGGCCTCGAATTCTAGGGCTAAATCTAAGTCTTCGCTTTTCACGACTGCTTGCGCCATGCTATGCAAGCGATGCAGAATGTATTGCCAGGAGTACGTCAGCCGTCGTCTGACCAAGTGCAGCAAAAAGTGCGACCGTTCACGATCAGCAGAAGACGTCGTACTATTGTAACGAGTTGATATATTATACCATAGCGAGTCTGCCCGCTGACGGGCACTTGTTCAGGTAGGGAAACTGCCACTTATACCGCAACTACAAGAAGTAGCAGGTTGTGATATTGCGAGAGATGAAAGCCAAATCTATTCTTCTGAGCATGATTGGCATAGAAATTATTGGGTTTCTTGCGATTGCAGCGCAATCAAAGCCACTACAGTGGGATAACGTCGCGCCCGGAAATACCTTCATTGGCTCGGGTCGCCCGGCTCTAGTTTGGGATGGGACCCACTAGCGCTTGGTTCGACTTGCTAGTGATTCTACGACTTGGACATGGAGTCTAGAAACTCAACAGTGGCAACAGTGGGACATCGTAGCCCCACCAGTTCGAGATGATACAGTGTCTGGTGTCGCTACGTTCCCGGATACTAGTCAACATTTTGTGATCGCAACAGGACGCAAGGGTCCAATCAATCGAAATGATGTATGGACACTGAATATTACAGCGGAGTCCCTGCCGGGCTGGGTGCTGGTTGAAGCAGAGGGGGACGTCCCCGTGAAGAGGTATGGCAGTAGCGGTGGCATCGCGGACGGCGATAGCGTATTGCTCTTGACTCACGGATTCAGCGATACCAAGAGATTTTCAGATGCGTACTCCCTGGATCTAAGCGAAGCAAGCCCGCGATGGCGGAAACTGCGTCGCCAGGTCGCGCCGTATACCCCGTCGCACCCGCACTCGCGATGCATTGCTGCAGGCACCGTCCTCTCCCTCGCCGATTCGAATGGAGAAGAAGCAGCGGAGCAGACGACGCAGGAATCCATCTAGGGAACAATCACTCCTGGGCGTGGCATCGGGGGAGGACTCTCCCGGGAGATGCTCTTCCACGGGGGGTGTCTGAGCGGGGGATTCGCTGCTGGTCCATGTCCCGCCTCCGACACCTGGAGATTCGAATGGACCGGGGGCCGCGACCTCGGGGACGGTGACTGGGAACGGCTTGATGAGGGAGAGGATGCAATTGAGCACATCACTGAGGCTCGGTGGCAGCATTCCATGGCGGCTCTCCCTGGCACCAGGGCTGCCATCGTGTACGGTGGGAGCGAGACAAGCCTCCAGGTCTCCTCGCACGACCAGTCGGATATTGAGGTGCTGTCAGTGATCGATTCCAAATCCGGGCGCTGGTCCAGGCACCGAGTTCCAGGCGGGCCGCGCTCCCGCTTCGTCTCCATGGCTTCCGGCCCCGGATCGAATGGGAGCGTGTATGCCGTCGTCGGGGATGGATCTGTGTACCGGCTCTCTGGATCGCTGGCCGACACGCCGGCTCTATCTGGAGCCGGAAATCCCACTCGATACAAGTGGGAGCCACATGGTATCCTCATGGTCATCGGGTGGGGCGTTCTTCTTCCCCTTGGCGCCGGAATCGCACGCTATTTGAAACCACACCACCCGGCCTGGTGGTTCAACCTGCACCGTGGAATCCAGACCATCGGGTTGGTTGTTGCAACTGTTGGAATGGCTTACGGCGTCGAATCCGTGGGAGGGTTCCCCTTCCTTTTCGCCCACAGCGCCATCGGTTTCATCACGATGATCCTGGGCTGGATGCAGGTGGCGAATGCCCTGCTGCGTCCTCACCCAGGAGAAGCCATGGAGGAGTACACGGGCCGGATGTGGCTATGCTGCAGCTGCAGGTGCTGTTGTTGCTTCTGCACAGGGAAGGAGTCCTTCGCGGGATTCCGCCCAGCCTGGGAGATGCTTCACAAGGGGAGTGGTAGGCTCGCTCTCATACTCGGATACCTTAATATTAGCCTCGGGGTGTTCATGGCACTGCTGCGCAGGCCACTTTGGGTCACGTGGTACGTTTACCTCGGAGTGGTGGTCGCTGCCGTAGCTGTGCTGGAGGTCTTGCTTCAGCTCGGGGTCGGTTTGGCGGCGGGAAAGCAACGGGAAGGAGCCCCTGCTCCGAAGGAGGCGAGCCACGGCAGTGGCGAGAAGGTGGCTCAAGCAGAGTCGAAAGATCCTGGGGTGGAGATGACGACGATGACGATGATGAACGATCCGTCATCCCCGACGGCTCAAAGTTGATTGCTCTCCCTCTGAGATCCAAGGATCGGTAGATCAATGTTCCCCCGACTACTCCTCACCGAGGAACTGGGCTCACGGCTGGGTGCAAAGCGCCTGAGCAGTCGATGCTATCTGTTTTTGCAGGGAGGATGGAAGTCTATAAGCTATGTATCTCTGAATAAAAAGAGTCGATTCGAATGCCAAAATCTCAACAGTGGACTCTATAAGTCTCTAAGGTTCTCTCAGATTACGTCAGTCGGTGGGTGCAAATTTCCTCGCCATCGATCTGACACGATCGCCATCCTGCCTCTCGAGTCCAACCAAACCTACAAGGCTCGCGTCCTTCGCCCCCAGTATTGTCTCACTCTGCCGCTTTACCCTCTACCCACCCTGGCAGCAGCTCCTTGACGGCCTATTTAGCCACCTCTGGATTCGCCGCGCCCTTCGACTCCTTAAGCACAGCACCTACAAAGAATCCGAGGGTCCGGTCATTGCCGCTCTCGATGTATTTGCGACCAGTATCGATCCCTTTCGCACCCAGGCTGTCTAGCGTTCGGAGAACAAGGTCATCGATCACTGCACGGTCGGACAGTTGCGCGCCTCCGATTGCCTCCACCACCTGCATCGCACTGCATTGTAACCACAGGGTCTCCACTGGTTTCGACTCCGAATCCGAGTTTTCCCCGGAGGCAGCACTCAGCGATTCCCTTAAACTTGTTGGCATCGCAGGCAGCGGCTCTACATTCCTGTTCCCTCCAGGCGCACCATGACCGTCGACCCACTCAGCCCCGGTCCCGGTCCCGGTCCTCGCCTTAGCGCGCAAAGTGTCCCAAGCTTGCACCCATATTCCATGCACGTCCTTTGCCACCTTGCCGCTACACACGGAGGAATGTACGAGCCAGGATAGGTCTCCCAGCATCGATGGGGTTACTGGGAGGGATGCTAGCCTCCTCTATGATGCCATATCCGCTCCTTTCGGATGTTCATCCAGGCCCTGGTCCCGTGCGACTGCTCCGGCGACGTCTATTTCTCTCTCTTCCCACTGACCCAGCGATTCATTGATAACCCATTTTACCACACGATCGGACAAACCATCGCTGTCACCAGCACGACCAGCAACAGTGTTACTGCTTCCAGCGATGGCTTGCGACCGTGCACATACTAGTGCAGCTTGCACGGCCAATGTGCTGTAATCGACCGCCCCAGGCACACCCACTAGGGTGGCAGCATCCTCTTTCGACAGACCCAAACCACCCTCTGTCCTCGGTAGGCATAAGTTCGATTTTGTCTCTTGGATCGTAAGTGGCATGGTGGGTAGCAGCGCTGCCTCGATCCCCTTTGGGAGCATCAGAGGCCGGAGATCAGGACAAGGCATGAACCGGTAGTCGGGTGCATCCTCCTTCGACCGCAGTCGCTTCGAGACACCACGCTGAGCATCAAAGGACCGAGTCTCCTAGTCGATCGAATACGCCAGCTGCAGACCAAAATCAGCCGTGCTAA
>Ga0136560_1000743_pt1 | contig 16452 bp, 10 predicted proteins | sample AntRauMeHopE1497_FD_104925 | JGI IMG/M metagenome (GOLD analysis project Ga0136560, IMG submission 104925) | Saline lake microbial communities from Rauer Islands, Antarctica - Metagenome Hop E1 #497 | ecosystem: Environmental > Aquatic > Non-marine Saline and Alkaline > Saline | place... | reverse complement strand
CGGTCCGGCCGGCTGCGGCAAGACGGCCCTGATGAAATTAATGCGCTACCTAGTGCCGCACAAACCAGGCTATGCCGTTATTCCCTGCCGGAACATCGTCTTTGGCTTCAGCCACTTGGGCCATAAGATCATTGAGGACTACGGCAATACTAAAAGCTACTGTTTCGATGATCTTGGAGTGGAACCTTCTGGGAAACATTTCACAACAGACTGCAATGTCATGGGAGAGCTGTTGATCTCCCGGTACGAACTGTTCACGACTACCGGCATTAAAACCCATATCACGACCAATCTGACCGCAACGGTTCTTGAAAATCGTTATGGCGACAGGGTACGCAGCAGGATGCGGCAGCTTTTCAATTTAGTGGCTTTTGATGAGGGGGCCGGGGATAAGAGGAGGTGAAATGCTATTTTACTTAAATTATAATCTTCAATTAAAAAGATGTGATTTTCTAAGATGCGGAGTTTTCTAATATACATCTCCAAAAAAAAGATAAGAGTAGAATCTGATTTCTACCCTTATCTAACAAACTGAACTAACTCAACTCAACTCATTATTTTAAAAATCATATTATTATGATTGATTGGGAAATTCAGGCAATTTGTATGGCCTACTATCTCTGATTGTGAAATAATTATTATGTAAAAGAACAAACCAAAACTAATTCTCCAAGTAATTATTTAGCCTTTTCTTTCCGCACAGCGTTTAACCATTTTTTGTGTAATCCTAAAAGTTCGCTTAACTTTTCCGGTCTAGACTCGGCAAGATTATTCTGTTCAGAAATATCCTCATCCAAATTAACTAGATACAAATTTGGTAACTCTTCCATGTCGCCCCTTCCAGCGGGTTCCTTTACATTACCCATTAGTTTCCAAGGACCTCTCCGTACAGCCCATTGTGCGTTTTGGTCGTCATAACTTCCTACCTGCCAGTTAATAACATCATGAGGAGATTCCATATCGTTATCACTAATAATGGGAACGAGGCTCTTTCCATCAATTCTTTCAATTATTTTAGAATTAGTGAGCTCTGCAATTGTACTGAACCAGTCCATTTCCATTGCTACTTGGCCTCGTACTTGATTAGCGGGTACAATATTTGGATAACGAATAATAGCCGGAACGCGAATACCCCCCTCGAACATACTGAATTTGCTACCTCTGTAAGGCCCTGAGCTACCTCCACCCCAAAAAGCGCGTTCTTCTAGTGAGTGACCATGATCTGATTGAAAAATAACTATAGTATCATCTGCAAGTCCTAATTCCTCAAGGTAATTAAGTACATCCCCAATTTTCTCATCAGTATCTGATAGGAATGCAGCGTACTCTTTTCTAGGAGTTGGAAGATCTTTATAATGATTCAGCCATTTCATAGCGCCCTGATATGGGTAGTGAGGAGAATTAAATGCCCAGTATATAAAGAAAGGATTATCCTTTTTTTCATTTATCACTTTTTTGACTTCTTCCACCATTAAATCGCCAAAATGCTGACCTGGATAATATACTTCCTCGGAATTCCTATAAAGATCGTGTTTGTTGGGGCCATCCCAAAAGAAGAAATGTGAATAATTATCAATACAACCTCGTTGATGCCCGAAAAAATAATCAAATCCTTGAGCATTGGGAAGATTTTGTTCACGATGACCCAAATGCCATTTTCCAATTAAAGCAGTATAATATCCATTTTCCTTCAACATCTCTGCCATAGTGACTTCCTCAGTAGGTAAACCATATTGCCCACTTTCTTCTGCACGCTCCGGAATAGGAACATTATTAGGTAGACCTGCACGCAAATTAGTCTTCCCCGTCATCAATGCTGCTCTTGATGGAGAGCAAACTGGTGCTGCGGCATAAAACTGGGTAAACCGCACCCCTGCGCTTGCTAATCGATCTATATTTGGTGTGTACAAATCGTTTGAGCCATACGAATTTAGGTCAATTGAACCTTGGTCATCAGTCAAAATTACGATTACATTAGGCTTTATCTGATTGCTTGTTTGTGCCCTAGACAATAATGGCAAAAAAAGTAAGGCAAGGGGTAAATACATAAAAAGGTGATTTTTTTTTGTAAATAACCGCTTATGGTACTCTAACAGGGACAGGTTTTTGAATCTTTGCTTCATCATATTGATTTTTGTTTAAACTAAAACATTAATTTTATGTTTAATTGAATTCATTCTTTAAAAAAGGTATCCTTATGAAGTTCAGAATATTGAGTCAACTTATCGACCAATTCTGGATACTTTTCTTTGACATCAATAGTTTCATAAGGATCATTTTTCATGTCAAATAAAGAAACTCCTATTTTTTTATAGATATAGCTTCCTGGTGTTCCATCATTTCCGTGTTTCTCAACATGCCGGTAGTCATGCGCTAGATGTAACTTCCAATTCCCATGCTTAGAGAATACACCCTCAAATTGTTTTCCATTAGAAAAAGCATGATAATCTCTTTTATAGACCGCATTTGCGTCTCCTTTCAGCATCTCTAAGACATTTTCACCATCCAATTCATATTCTGGTAGGGGACTATTGGTCAAGTCGTAAATGGTAGGCATTAAATCAATGGAGTAGAGAAATTTATTTGATTCGCGATTCGGTGGTATTACCCCAGGATACTTTATAATCAATTGTGTTCTTAGACCTCCATCAAAAGACGTTGCCTTTAATTCTCTAAAAGGCGTTTTTCCAGCATGATTTCCGAAACCGGTCCAAGGGCCATTATCCGAAGAGAACACAACTAAACTATTATTATTCAAACCAAGATCTTTCAACTTCTGGTCTATAAGGCCAATACTGTGATCTAATTCCATAATAACATCCCCGTATAATCCCTTTCCAGATTTACCTTCAAACTCATCACTACAAAAAATAGGAACATGTGGCATGGAGTAGGCCAAATACAGAAAGAAAGGTTCTTGTTTGTGCTCTTCAATAAAATTAAGTGTGTAATTGGTACTCCATTTTGTCAACGATTTTTGTTGAACAGAATCTACATCCTGAATGATAATTTTACCATTTTCCCAATATTGGAGCGGATATTTACCCCAAAAATCAGGATCAACTGGATGATGATTCCACATATCATCAGAATACATCAAACCTGCAGTTACATCAAAACCTCTTTTATCCGGTCTTGTTTCCGCGGTATCTCCCACGTGCCATTTTCCGAACCACCCGGTTGAATACCCGCCCTTCTTAAGCTGTTGGGCCAACGTTGCAAATTGAGGGTCTAAACCTATAGCTCTTGGAGGATGGGCGCCAAAAACTTTTGTTCGACCGGGGTAACAACCAGTTAACAAAGCCGCACGTGATGCAGAACAAACTGCTTGCGGAACGTGAAAGTTTGTAAAAGTAGTACCTTCCTTAGCCAATTGGGTCACGTAAGGGGTAGGTTGGTGCGCTCCTTGAAATGGAGAAAAATCTGAATATCCCGAATCATCCAAAAATATAATCACCACATTCGGTTTTATTTCTGATTGTTTTAGCGAATCAATTGATTTCTTTGAGCTAAAAGAGCTAAATAAAAATATCCCGGCCGTGCAGATATAAAATACCCTTTTCATGAACATTCATTTTTTAAAAGCATAGAATTTATTTATCAGTATCCAGGATTCTGTTCCAAATTCGGGTTCAACAAAATATCCCTATCTGGAAATGGCCACAGATAGTCTCTATCTGGGTTAAAGCTTCGCGTCTCTATTATGTTCCCATCCTTATCTAAACCAGGTTGATTCATAACAACTTCTGCAGTCCTCCATCTAATTATATCTTGATAATACAACCCCTCTCCTGCGAATTCGATTCTTCTTTCCAAACGAACAACGTCCCGAAATTCTTCCTTGCTCAAACCGGGGGAAACATCTGGCATATCTACTGACTCCCTACTTCTAACTTCGTTGATGGCACCATAAGCCCTAGCGGTCGGGCCGTTCAGTTCATTCTCCGCTTCGGCGATAGTCAATAAAATTTCAGCATACCTGAACAGTATCGGATTTATTTCAGATTGACCCGGTCGAGGGGTCGCGCTCATTTCATTATCCAACAAATAAGTGTACTTTTTAAAAGCATATCCTGTAAGGTCGGTAAAAAGTTCATCGCCCGTTACCAACTCGCCATTTAACATTGACCCAATAGTTATCAAGGTTTGCGACAATCTGGGATCTCTATTAGCGAACGGATTTGCCGGATCATAGAGGTCGGAATCAGCTACAGTTTGCCCATCGGAAACCAAATAAGCATCGACCAAATCCTTGAATACATTGCCTTGCTGAAACAGCTCATTATAACGGTTTGTCTCTCGGGGAAATTGAAACTCGACATCGAATATAATTTCGTCATTCCTTTCATTTTCCAAAAGAAACAAACCACGATAATTAGGAAAAAGGCTATAAACGTTTAAATCAATTACCGCCTGAGCTGCCGAGAGTGACTCAGACCAGTTCTGACTGTAAAGTTCGGATCTTGCCTTCAATGTCAAAGCTGCCCCCTTGGTTGCTCTTCCCGCATCAGAGGCACTGTAAGATACAGGTAAAACCGCTATGGCATTATCTAAATCGGAAATAATTACTTCCAAAACTTCAGATTTTGTGTTTTTTGGTAATTGACCCTGTGTATTATTATTAGGAGGATCCAAAATCAAAGGCACACCGCCATAATATTCTACTAAATTATGATAGTAAAAGGCCCTTAAAAAGCGTGCTTCCGCCTTAAAACGATTTTTCCGGTCTTCATCCATTGGCACAAAGTCAATATTGGCCAAAAAGGTATTTGTTCTTCCAATTCCTTCATAACAGCTCCTGTATCGGTTGTTAATAAGTGGAAGTGTTGCGTTATTATCGCCACGGGCAATAGAAGTAGCACCACTGCCATCATCAATTTCAAAAGCATTAGGCGTAATACTTTCTAGTTTCAACAACCAGTCGCCTTCCCCCCTATAAGGAGCCAATAATGTCTCATAACAACCTGTAAGAGCTGATTTTGCGTTTTCCTCGGAAGTCCAGAAAGTCTCCACACTATTTTGATCGGTAGGCTCGAACACAAGAAGGTCATTGGAGCAACCACCTGCTATTAAAAAGCCAAAAAATGAGATATAACTATATATTGTTCTTTTCATGATATTTAGTTTAAAATGATACGTTTAAACCAAAAGTGTATATTTTGGTTGTTGGGTAATTAAAGAAGTCATTGCCAATTAGATCCGTTTCGGGATCAAAATCTTCCAATGAAGTGAAAGTCAGTAAGTTCTGCGCATTACAAAAAATGGACAATCTGCTCATTCCCAGCTTCTCCAGTACTCCAGGATTAAAGTCGTAAGTCAGTTGAATGTTCTTCAACCGAAGATAGGAGGCATCTAGAAGCCAATAATCACTAGGTCGGAACAGCGTCCCTTGCGTGTCTTGGTATCTCGTAAGAATTGGAAAACTCGCATCAGGGTTCTGAGGTGTCCAAGAGTCATTGGCCCATCCAACAGGTAGTGAAGTACCGAACCAGAATGGAACTCCAGAGACATGATTATTGTAAGTTTGAACACCTTCAACACCTTGCCAAAAAGTATTAAGTGACCAATTCTTATATCCGAGGTTTATATTAAAAGCATAGGTGAATTCTGGAATACTATTTCCATCCGCTTGCCTGTCGTTCAGATCTATAACACCATTGTTATCTATATCTTTATAACGAATATAGCCAGGTCTTGTGTCAGATCCTTGAAAGGGGTGCGCATCAATTTCCTCTTGAGATTGAAATAGACCATCGGCCTGAAACAAGAGAAATTGATTGATAGGCTGTCCCTCTTGCGTAATATTGAAAGGTCCCCTACCATCACTTGAAAAATCTTCAAGAATTATCTCTCCGCCGAGGTCAACTACTCTATTGGTAATATGTGTTACGTTGCCCGATATGTCATACCTGAAATTTCCGACTGAATTTCGATATCCTAAAGCTATCTCGATACCTTCATTTTCTATTGTACCTATATTCCTAACAGGCCCACCCAATGACCCTACCTGTGAGGGAATACCGACCGGTCTCAAAACATCTTCTGTAGTCTTATCAAAATACTCCATACTTGCCGTTAACTTTCCAGCTAAAAAACTAGCATCAAGACCAATATTGGAAATGGTAGTAGTCTCCCAAGAAATTCCATCGTCATTATCTACAAGTACAGCTGTTCCTGGAGTTAAATTGTTTCCGAAAATATAATCCTGTCCTGGCGATATCAAATCTAAATATTGGAAAAAGCCTATCCGCTCGTTTCCAAGTTGCCCCCAAGATCCTCTCAATTTTAATTGTCCGAGCCATTCGACTTCTTTAAGAAAATTTTCTTCATTTAATCGCCATCCAGCGGATACTGAAGGAAAGAATCCCCATTTATTACCTTGCGCAAAGCGCGAAGAACCATCGTATCGAAAATTAGCCTCAACTAGATACTTATTGTCCCATACATAGTTAGCACGCCCAAAATACCCAATTAGGCTATTATCAAAAGTTGACCCTAAAACAAAGGGGTTAGTACTACCAGCATTGAGTTCAAAGAGATTGTTTCCTAGATAACCTTCATTTGAAGCTGTAAAAAAAGATGTGCCGAACCTTTCGTAGCTATTGCCTAATAAAATTGAAAGTTCTGTTTCGTCTGTGAAAAATTTATTCCATTTTAAAGTATTAAAGACAGTTAGATTCGTTGATTCCCTATCGTTCTGATTAACCCCTCTTTCTCTATTCCCAATAGAAACAAAAGGGTTTCCTCCTGCCTGAATCTGTGTAGGTAGCTTTGTTTTAGAATCAAATAAAGTAATTTGAGGTGTAAATCTTTTTTGACGTTCATTCTCGCTGGTAAAACCTATATTTAATTTATACACGATATTCAAAGGCAACTTAACTTCTGCAAAGGCATTTAAGAAAATTTTGAGATTTCGTATGTCGGTATCACCTTCGTCGGTAAGCACCAAAGGATGCCGATACCTGCGATGACCTGGAATATCGAAAAAATTCATACCATAGTTACCATCTTCCAACTTGGTCGGATGATACGATTGTGCTTTGAAAATCATTTGCATAGTCTCCGAAATACCTCCAACAGGTTCATCCCTCTCTTTATAGGAAAAATTGAAAGTGCCACCAATGGAGATTGTTTTATTCATTTCCGAGTTGATTGTGAAGTTGGTATTATACCGACTAGCGTCCGTACCTCTTAAAACACCATTTTGATCAAGTACGCCCAATGAAAGAGCATAAGTAGACTTTTCACTACCCCCTGTAAGCCGTAGATTATGTTGTTGAATGAAAGCTGGATCGAACATGATATCGTACCAATCGTTATTTGGATAAGTAAAAGGATTTCTTTGCATACCTTCACGGTATTCATCTATTAATGACTGCGGAAAGACTAATGCATTTTCACTTACACCGAAATTCCGTTGGGCCTGTGAATAAAGTTCAAACCATTGAATAGGATCTTTTACCACATTTGGCAAAGAGATTACTTCCTGTATACCCACAGAAGTGCTATAAGATATTTGAGATTTTTCAGAACCCTTTTTGGTAGTGACCAAGACAACACCATTAGCGGCACGCGATCCATAAATGGCAGCGGACGCGGCATCTTTAAGCACGGTTATGCTCTCTATATCGTCTGGGTTTAAATCATTGATCGGAAATTCTATTCCATTTACTAGAACTAAAGGATCATTGTTGTTCAATGTACCTACCCCTCTAATCCTGATGGTCGCCCCATCGTTTCCGGGCTGCCCTCCGACTTGGTTGATATAAACACCTTGTACACCTTGTAGGGCCTGACTAGCGCTTGTGATAGGACGATTTTCAAGATCCTCGCTTTGTATAGAACTGACCGCTCCCGTGAGATTAAGCTTTTTTTGAGTTCCAAACCCGACCACCACAACCTCATCCAAACCGGCTGCACTTTCCGTTAACTGAACATCAATGGTTGATTGTCCATTTATTTCGACCTCTGCACTGGCAAAGCCGATATAAGAAACAAGTAAGGTGGCATTCTGACTGTTCACACCAATTGAAAAATTTCCATCAAAATCTGCTTGTGTGCCGTTGGTAGTGCCTTTTTCTAAAATATTGGCACCGGCCAATGGGATACCTTTAGCATCTGTAACCGTTCCAGATACCTGTTGCTGTAACACTCTATTTTTTATAGAGAAATCAGCAGGAAGATTTGGTTCTGGTTCTGCAATTTTCACCGCTTCATTAGTTAAAATAATTTGACGGTCACGGATTTTATAATCAACATTAGTCCCTTCAAATAGTAGCACAAGTATGTCTACTATCTTTTTGTTGTTAACCTTAATCGATATTTTTCGTTCCAAGTCTATTGGGCCGGTTTCGAATAAAAATCGAAATTCAGAAATATCCTCGATTTCACTGAATATTGTCAGTATAGTCACATTTTCCAAATCAAGGCTTATCTTGTTTTTTTGTGCGTAACTATTGGCATGTACTTGAAATAGCGAAACAACAAGAAACAATGTGGTCAGTTTCATTTTAAGATTAAATTTAGGTACCGCAAGACTCAGAAGCCTGCCCTTAAGATGTTTTTTCATAATTTTACATATATTAAATGATTCTCGAATAAGGTTATTTAATTTAATTTTTTCAAATCGGGGAATGCTTGAGACCATTTCCCGATTTTCTTTATGGCTATATCATAGGCTTAGTTATTTAGTTTATTGTTATTTTTTGTTCGGAAATTGTATAATCAAAAGGCTGGATTTCCCGTAAATAGTCCAGCACGTCTTTTATTTGTTCGACCTGTACATTAAAACGTGCATTCAGCGTTTTGTCTCGCAACAACTTATTATTATTTTCTATTTGGACATTATATCGTCGCTCCAATTTTTTAATCATATCGGAGAAAGGAGCATTTCTAAAAATCATCTCGCCATCAATCCAACTTGTATATAATTTAACATCTACCTCCTCAATTTCCGTTGAATAAAGCGTTTTGTTCCAAGCCGCCTTTTGTCCGGGCTTTAATTTTATATTATCATTAGTTTCACCTGCATCTGACAAACTCACAGACCCCTCAATTAAGACGGTCTTAATTTCCTCTTCCTCTTCGTACGAAGATATATTGAATTCAGTACCTAGCACGGTTATAGCCATAGCATCTGAGTTTACAATAAAAGGATGTTTTGCATCTTTAGCCACTTTAAAATATGCCTCACCCTTAATAAAGACTTCTCGATTTTTGCCTTTTATAAATTGTATAGGATAACGTAACTTAGATCCTGAATTCAGATGCACTAGTGTTCCATCTGACAATAACACATTGAAAATCTTACCATAAGGAATCTCTAACTCGCTATAAACCAAGTCTTCAATCGCAGCATTTCGTTTATAAGTTATAGTATTTCCTTTCTGTTCGGCCACAACCACCCCTGAAGCAGAAACAAGTTGTTGACTTTCACCTTCACGAATTACTTTTATGGTTTCTGAGCCAGTTTGCAAAGTGATGGATTCCTCAAAATTATCAACCACATTACTATCCTCTTTTTCCATAATTAGGATATAGCCACCAAACATAATCCCACTAAAAATTGCTGCATACTTCAAAGTACGTTTCCAAAGGGGAATATCACGTTTTTGAGTTGTATTTATTTTTCTTTTTAAAGTTTGCCAATCCTCCTCTATGTCCAATTCATCAACGAGCTTAAGCGCTTCATTTATCAATCCTTCTTCATAAAGTTCAGAAATTATTTTTTTTTCATTTGAAGTTAATTTATCAAAAGCAACCAAATCTAAATTATTGGAAGACTTAATTTCTTCTAGTACTTCTTTTAACTTTTTAGAATCTGACATTTATGAAGGGCTTTTGTTGGTATGTTAAAAAAAATTTATAATAGGGTGACAGAAAAACAAAATATCTTCATAAATTAACATAAGAGTTGTTAATTTTATTAAATTGCGTTAATTGTCGCCTGTTATTAGAAGAACCGGTGCCATATAGATTATGAACAGTTTAGCTCAAATGAAACGAAGGGGCTAGGTGAAAAGTTAATTTTGAGATAATCTAATTGAACTCAAAAAGCTTTTCAAAGAGCACTCGCCACTGTCGTGTTTCGTATCTCCTACATGGTTAGGGATAATGTAACACCTGATTCGTATACATTGGATATTATAGCTTTTTCATTTAAAAACTAAAGTTTTGCATAACTTTCCAATCCAAAATTATTAAAGACTTTTAACAGTTTGGAATCTGACATTTATAAAAGGGGGTCTTTTGTTAGTATGTTTAAGAAATCCTACTTTTCAGTGGCAAAAAATTCATTTTTTATATAATTCCTATTTTAAATAGGAATATATTTGAGAGTTGATATTATTATAACGTCATAATTACCAATATATAACCAATCAATAACTGATGAATTAACCTCAAAGGAAGGAGTGCCGTGAAAAATCGACTGAAAAAAAATACTTCTGAACTAGAACAACTTTTTAAAGGGCATTACGCACTGTTATGTTTAGTATCTCTTAAAATAGTCAAGGACAGGGATGTGGCCAAGGATGTAGTGCAGGATTTTTTTATTTCCTATTGGCAGAGAATCGACGATATTTCCTTGAAAGCTTCCTTTAAATCCTATTCAATTAGAGCGGTCAAAAATTTGAGCTTACAGTCATTGGAAAAAGAAAGAAAGAAAAAAGCGGCCCTTGAAGATTTTATGATAATTGAGACTGAAGAAGACACGCATCAAACACCGATCAAAACAAAAAAACTGCAGGAGCTTTTAAATCGACTTCCAGAAAAAAGAAGAACTATTTTCATGTCGGTAGTAGTACATGGCCAGAGCTATAAAGAAATTGCTGAAAACAACGGGGTTTCCGTAAATACGGTAAAGACCCAAATGAAAAGGGCCTATTCCTTTTTGAGGTCCGAAGCTAATAAGGATTTACTATATTTTATAGTTTTAACGTTCTTCATATTTATTTGATAATCTAAGGGGGACTTAAACTAATCGCCTTCTTACAAATCTAAAACTTATTTAAGAAGTCATCGCCTTAGAAAAAATCCCTATTATCCATTATAAAACGCACAAACTTATTGATTTCTTCAACCATCTCCAGACGTTTATTGTTGTCCGTAATAAAGACAGCATACTTAAAACAATGCATATTAGACCATGTGCTTTTCAGGGAATTAATCAACCATTTTAGGGAAATAAAAAATTTCTTGAAACCGACTATCCCGAGGCAAACCACAGGGGTCTTTCGCCGGTTTCATTTCGACCTAGAGGCCGAAAACCGAAATTTTGTATTTGCCCCCACCCGGAATTGCAAAAAGGCAATTCCGACCTCCCCCAAGGGGAGGTGTAATCGGAAACCCCGAGGCATATCCGTCGGGGAATCATTTTGATTGAAGTCCGCATTATTTATAATAAGGTATTGAATCCTCTAATCTTACACCTTCTACTAGGTACTAATATGTTTCCTTACAAGAACCTTCTGGGTCAGTAATTTTCTATTGAGTTTGTCAACAACATACCTCCCTTCATCTCTATTTAAATGATTAGTGGGCGGCACTTTACCGCAGACTGCAATGTCATGGGAGAGCTCTTGATCTCCCGGTACGAGCTGTTCCCCGCTACTGGCATAAAGACCCATATTACCACCAACCTGACTGCAACGGTACTTGAAAACCGCTATGGCGATAGGGTACGCAGCCGGATGCGCGAGATTTTTAATTTGATTTCCTTCCAGGAAGGTACGGAGGATGAAAGAAAGTGAGGTAATCCTTAATTTCAACTTTTAAATCTAATTGTTTCATTGATCTAATACCATAATGTCTTGTTAAAATAGCGTTCACATGAATTTACCTTTACTAGATTCTGATCTTAAACTACCCTATTTATAAATTCAATCTATGGGGAATCTTACAATATCACATCTTAGATTAAACAAAAAATCGAGATAGTGTAAAAGATATCTATCCAGACTAAGCACTAGAATTCTATCAACCCTAAATTAAGCACTCAACCCCTGTATAAATACAGATACGAACTCCTTCATCTTTCCAATGATGCGCTCGCCAATGGAGCGTGCTTGTAAAATACTCGAGCGGTTATCCAAACATTTATAGATGTCGTCTTTAATTGGCTCTTGGCCACTAAAAATATAGGCATCTACCAAGGCCTTGAATTGTGCTTTATCCAGGTTTTAATCATCACATAGCTTCCCTAGCGCCAATACCTTCTCATCATGCCAATACTTTTCAAATTCATCTTCAATGGCATCAATGTCATTTATTAGTGGTAAATTCTCCTCTATAAATTTTTCAATCAATTCGCGTTTACTTCGAAGCTCAATATCACCTCCGAGCAAATCCATAATGGCTTTTTTCTGTGCTTTGGCGTCGGTAGTTTTAGCCTCTTTAAGTTGTGCTAGTAATTTGAGTATATAAGCGACATTAATAACATCGCGATGTATAAGTTCCAGTTCAAAATCAATATCATCTAAAATCGATGTTGTTTGTTTTGCGCTATCTTGTTTACTACGATCGTACAAATCCAAATACTTGCTTTTGTAGTCTTCATATTCTTGCTCGCTTATGCCTAGGTCTTCCCAATCAAAATCTGCATAAGATTGCAAAACGTTCATGCTTCGCATCAATTTTCTAAATGCCTGTACAAATTGGGCATCTTTTTCCTCATTGGCAAAATCATCCACACTTGTATATGTCGGGGCAATTTCTCTAAGGCTTTTTAACACTTCATCAAATTTCTCCGCAATGGCTTCATACGGAGGCATGAGTACCGTTTCCAAGGCATCTTTATTTGAAAATAAAGTTATGGCGTCATCTGTGGCTTTTTAAAGATTTCTAAAGGATACTATATTCCCTTGCGACTTCTGCTCGCCCAATATCCTGTTGGTTCGAGAAAATGCCTGTATTAAGCCGTGTTGCCTTAAATTTTTGTCTACGTACAAGGTGTTTACCTTTTTAGCATCAAAACCTGTAAGCAACATATTAACGACCAACACAATGTCCAATCTATCCTTTTCATCATTAAAGATGGCTTTCTCGCGTTCCTTTAGCCGCTTGCTAATATCTTTAAAGTAATTCTCAAATTGTTGGGAATCTTTGGTTGAGAACTTGGTGTTGTACATGGTGTTATAATCGCCAATAAAACCTTCTAATTTATCTCTTGTATGACTTGATATATAACCAGCTACTGGTTCTGCCGCTAAGGGTAATTCATCACCTGGCAAATAATCCATAGCATCTTCATCTTCTTCATTAGTGCCATAGGTAAAAATGGTGGCTATTCGTAAATCGTGCAGGCCTTCCTCTTTTTTCTTTTGAAACAGCTCGTAATAGGTAATTACGTTGGCGATACTGCTCACTGCAAACAAAGCGGAATAGGCTTTGTTAAAGGTTTTCTGATTGTGATACGCAATAATGTAATCTGCTATTTTCCCCAAACGCCTTGGGTCATCAAAAACTTCTTTTTTATCAATAGCCTCTACTTCTATATCCATAAAAGTATTGCTCTTGCTTTTGTATTTCCCTACATATTCAATACCAAATTTGAGTACGTTTTGATCTCTAATGGCATCGGTAATAACATATTTATGAAGGCAATTGCCAAACAAATCTTTGGTGGCACGTTTTCCTAACTCATTTTTAGAAGCATTATCCGCAAAAATGGGTGTACCGGTAAAACCGAATAACTGACTTTTTGCAAAGAACTCGGTAATTCTGCTATGGGTTTCCCCAAATTGACTGCGGTGGCATTCATCAAAAATGAACACAAGCTTTTTGTTTTGTAAATGGCTTAGATTCTTTTCATAATGTGCCTTGGATACCGCATTATTTAATTTTTGGATGGTGGTCAACACTAATTTAGTATCATCCGTTAATTGCTTAACTAATGAATGTGTATTATCCGTAACATCTACACTGTCCTTTTTGAAGGCATTGAACTCTTTCATGGTCTGGTAATCCAGATCTTTACGATCTACCACAAACACCACTTTATGAACAGTGGGCAAATCCATAATAATCTGGCTTGCCTTAAAGGAAGTCAAGGTTTTACCAGAACCTGTGGTGTGCCATATATATCCATTATCGTTTGACGTTGCCACTTGTTTGATGATGGCTTCTGAAGCATAGTATTGATAAGGCCTAAGTACCATCATGTTTTTATGGGCCTCGTTCATCACCACATACTGCGCTATCATTTTCCCTAAATGATCTGGGTTTAAGAAAGTAGTAGCAAATTCGGTAAGCGCTGTACTATTTTTATTGAAGGCATTTGCCCAAAAGAAAGTTTGCTTAACCGACTGGAGTTTGTTGTTAGCAAGATATTTGGTATTTACACCATTGCTAATGACAAACAATTGTACATACTGGAACAAGCCATGATTGCTCCAAAAGGAATGCCGTTGGTAGCGATTAATTTGATTAAACGCTTCCTTTATTTCCGTACCCCTGCGCTTGAGTTCTATTTGCACCAAGGGCAAGCCGTTGACCACAAGCGTAACATCATAACGGTTTACATACGAGCCTTCTTGCTGTACTTGATTGGTGACCTGAAACAAATTGTTCTTCCAATTTTCTGAATCGTAAAAACGCACATAAATGACTTCTCCGTCTTCTCGGGTAAAACTAAAACGGTCTCTTAGGATTTTGGCTTTTTCAAAAACATTGCCTTTGGCCAAGTGATTTAGAATAGCATCAAATTCTTTATCTGAATAGCTATAAGCATTAAAAGCTTCTAGCTGTGCTTTTAAATTAGACAACAAAGCAGCACCATCTTGTACTTTTACAGAAGTGTAACCCAGACCAATGAGTTGCTGGATTAAATCGTATTCTAATAATGCCTCCGGTTGTTTGGTCATACTTTTATTTCCATAAAGGTTCTAAATGCCAATCAGGTTTCATGCCCAATGCATTGGGGTCAACATTCGGGTATTTTTTAAATAATTTCAGCAACTTTTTTGTAAATCTATTCTCTGGCTGAACAATATTCAACATATATTTCATAATGCACAAGTGAACGTACAATCTTTGATTTTGTTTAGGTACATCCGCTACCCACGGGTACGGAGGTCTAGGCAGTAACTTTGGATTACCCGGCAAATTACGGTTCCATAGTCTTGAATGATGGGCACAATAGTTTCTTATTTGTGCTATGGATTGAAGCCAACTGGGCAGAAAGGTATGATTGACTGCCCCAAATTCTTCTGCAATACTATCTTTTGAATGAACTGTATTTTTTAGATTACCATATAGTTTAGAAAGTGCACCAAAACTTGTCTGTTCCAAAGATTTCCACGCAGGCGGAAAGCGACCATCGTCTTTATATTTTCTATTATGTAATTTAATGGTTGCGTCTTTGCTACGCTCTAACTCTCCCTCTAGGTTGGCAAGTGTTTTGACTAAGGCTTTGCTATCTATAAAAAGTTCGAAATTTTGAAACCACCAAGGGTCTATTTCGTGCGAAAGATGATAAATAAGCTTTGTTCGCAAACTAATTTCTATCTTTTCTATAACATCAAAGAGCAATAAGCGTAGTGCTCTATCAAAACTATAGAGTGCGATTACGTCTGAGAATTTACTATTGGGCTTAAAGGTGTGGGCTAATTTATCATCTTGCATAGAATGCCAATATTCACCTAAACGATAGTAGCTAATATGCGAAAGATAATGTGCTGCATTATCAGAAGTGTCTAGTATTAAACCCCGGGATTTTAGTAGTAGTATTTGTTCTTTTATGGTGGTTTCTTTCTTCCCGTACATATTATAAAGTAATAAGATTTAAGCGTAGATTACCATAGTTTTTCTCAGAAAACAAAACCCTATAAAAGCAAAAGACACACCCTGGGACGCTGTTCTTATGATGTAGCGTGGTGTGTACTGTTATTACAAAACTACAAATTTCACGCCATATTGCCATAGTTATTAACATTTTATACGCTGTCTCTAGTATTAAATGAAACAAGCAGCTACAGCCACAGCCCTTTTTCAAAGACATTGCCTTTGCAGCAAGGCAATCTGTTTCCCCTTACCGTCATTGCGAGGCTTTTTTGCCGAAGCAATCTGTTGCCTGTTCGGTTAAATCCTCCCAATCTGGATTCATCCCTTCTATCAATGCTATTTTCTTTGCCCTGCTTCCCGCTTTTAGTTGTTTCTCCCTAGCTATTGCGTCGCCTATCATTTGAAAGGCTTCGTAATATACTAATTTATCCAAAATATAGCGGGCCGTAAACGATTTGGGGTTCATTTTTTCTTTGTGTTGTTCTACACGCTCCACAAGTGTACTAGTGACACCCACGTATAGTGTCGTATTATTTATATTTGTGAGTATGTATACTCCTGCCAAATGAAAACCCGAGTTTTTGTCTCTTTCTTTTTCCCTTTGCCGTCGTTAAAATTATAAACCGTAGCTACGGCTATGCTTCGCCATCGCTACGGCTCGCCCACAGCTTT
>Ga0136560_1000742_pt1 | contig 16458 bp, 1 predicted proteins | sample AntRauMeHopE1497_FD_104925 | JGI IMG/M metagenome (GOLD analysis project Ga0136560, IMG submission 104925) | Saline lake microbial communities from Rauer Islands, Antarctica - Metagenome Hop E1 #497 | ecosystem: Environmental > Aquatic > Non-marine Saline and Alkaline > Saline | place... | reverse complement strand
GAGGGCGGCAAACTCTGCACGGCCAATTCTGCAGCAGCTTTTCCAGCGTCGGATCCACTCGCGGGCCGCACGCCCTCTCTGAGCGGGCGCCATGGCGGAGCCTGCTTTGGACAAGGACCCTGCTGCGTTCAAGCAGAATGCCAAGCAAATTTTGGCGCTGTTAAAGGACCGTGAGCACCTGCCGGAGCGGCGATCTTGCGTCCGGCGCAGCCGAGGCCCGCAAGCGGGGCGCCTCGCAGGCTTGCGGCGGCAGCAGGCGAAAGGTCCCGTCCGAGGCGCCCCGGCCGAGGTGATTTCGGCGGGTCGGCCCGCTAACGATGCGCCTCGTCGCGCTCAGAAGGAAAATGCTCGCTTGGCTCGAAGCGATTGGAATGGCTACGCCTGCTGGCCAGGCTCTCGCCTCAGCATCCCGGCCCCGCCCACTGGACGTGGAGTCATATGCCTTGAGTCTTGCGGGACTAAGACCACCGTGGCGGCTGCCATGGCGCCGTCCCGATCCTCAAAGCCTCTTTGCGCCTGATTTTTTTCGCGCAGCCAAGCAGAAGCTCGACACTGGCATCGAAACTTTCATGTCATGGACGGACACGCTGCCCAGTGTGAGACGTGGTTGCCGTTTGTGCGCCTACTGAGCTCCAGGCGGCATCGTGCAGTCACGGCCGCTTAATGCTCCCCCGATCCTGTTTCCGCAGCTTGCCAAGGAGCTGCAGGAATTCTGGCTGAACAGTGCTATCCCCGCGTGCACGTCGGCAGCGCTGGATCGCAGGGTCTCTGAGCTTACCGAGGACACCTTTGTTCGGTGAGCGTTGCCGCCGGCGTGCGGGGCCTACCCCGCCAGGCGATCCCACGGCCCACGCGCGCGCTCGTGCCGCATGCACCATGTATGACCGCTCCGCTGCCGCCCTCGCAGCATGGCCCGCCAGGTCCTCGGGACGGTGCCGCAAGCCATCGCCGAGCGCCGCACGGACCTGCTCCGAATGCTCCCTCGCCTCCTCGACCCCTCGAGTGTCGCGTACTGCTCCGGAGGGCACGCGTGGTCCGTCAAGGCGGACTCTGCGGCCCTCGTAGACGTGCCACAGCCGGAGGTGAGGGCCCGGGCTTGTCCCTGCCGGGGACGACCCGGCCTCTGCTGCTCGCCCTCGGCCGCCGCTGGTCAAACTCTGCCCCCCTCCATGCCCTCTCGTACCGCAGCTCAAGGAGTGGATGTACGACCTCGAGGTCGGGGATCGGCTCGACGTGGCGCTGCAGGACGGCACGTGGGCGGGCGCCGCGTGGCGGGGCTTCGTCGACGGGGCCACGCGCCGGTTCGAGGTCGTCCTGCCCGCGCGCACCACCACGGACATGCTGTCCTTCACGCCACACCTCTTCGCGCCGCTCGGGAGGGGCCGCCGCCGGCTTGTCGACATCCGCGGCATGATGCGGCGGCGCCTGGGAGGGAACGCCCCCGAGACGGAGCTTCTGGTCGCCGGCGAAGCCTTCCGCCGCGGGATCCGACTGGGGGCGGTGGTTGACGCCAAGTCGGTCAAGGGGCCCTGGTTCCTGGGCCTCATCGTCGACGAGCGCGTCGTCCCCGTGGCAGCCCTGTTCGCCGGTTGCGGGGCCGACGGGTCGGGCCACGATGCCCCCACGGCTGCTGACGCGCCCCCGAGGATGGTGTCGGAGGAGGCCATCGCCGCCGCGTTGGCCGCGGGGCACGAGGACCCAGAGCACGAGACCGTGCGAGAGGTGCGAGTCGCCTTCCTCGGGTCGGACGAGACCGACGACGTCTGGCTGCCGGCCGCGAGCCCCTTCCTGTGCCGCCCGGGCTGCCGCTCCGGCGGGTCCACCATGCGCTCGCACGACGACGGCCCGGTGCTGTTCCGGGAGCAGGCGGAGCTGGACGACGAGCACGTGGTGCCCCTGCTGGACGCGGCGGGGCAGCACCCGCCCAGGCAGGGAAACGACGAGTACTTCGCCCTCCGGTCGGCCACCAGCGCGCTCCAGACGGCCGAGGCCGACGTGGAGAGGCGGGTGTCGGAGGACCTCGGGGACGCGGCCGAGGAGGATGCCGACGTGCTCCGGGCCACGCTGCGGTCGGCGATCGAGGCCGACGCCGACGTGATCGCGGCCCGTGAGGCCGTCGCGACCGCGTCGCAGTTCAAGCTCTGCCGCCGACGTCCCCACGCCATGAGCAGCATGTTCGCTTCGGTCCTCGGCACCTTTGTCGAGGTTTGCGTCCCCGTCATCCTTCGCGTGGTTTCTGCCGCGGCCGAGGGCCCGGGGGCCGCCGAGGCGGGCGGCGAGGCGGGCGGCGAGGCGGGCGGCGAGGCGGCGACCGGGCCTGACACCGCGGTCTCCCCCGCGGTGCTGTCCGTGCTCGTCGAGTCGATGGAGCTCGCGTCGAGGCACTTCACCGGGCCCATGGGCGCCGTGACGCTCCCCACCTTTGTCGCCGCCGCGCGAGCGGTGGTGTCGGGCTGGGGCGAGGCTGTGGTGAAGGAACTCCCCGCCGCGGGCCTGCAGCAGGCGGCGGACCGCCTCGGGGCTATGCTCGGCCGGGCCACTTCGTTCGAGCGGGGGTGCGAGCTGAGGGAGGGGATGATGATGGAGGCGGCGCGCCGGTTCAGCCGCAGCACCCTGCAGCGGCGCATGGAGGGCCTGAAGATCTTCGGCCAGCTCGCGAGCATGTCTCGCGACCGCGTCAACTACCCCCTCGGCTTCTGGCGGCTCGAGCTGTCCCGCCCTGCCTTCCCCGCCGACGACGACGTGACCGCGTGCCAGGCCACCGGGGTGCCCGACGCCCTCGGCCTCACCTGGCTCCGGCTGAACAGCAACTACACCGGCTGCACCTCGTTCCGCCGCACCCCCATCGCCAGGGCCGTGCGGGACACCGACGTGGCCGCGGCCCTGGAGGACGAGGGCATCCTGGAGGGAATCCTGGTCGCGCGCCACCACGAGCAGCTGATCAAGCGGAGCGGCGACATCGTCCGCTTCCTCTGCGCCTGCGGCCGCCTCAGGCACGAGCCCATCGAGGCGGCCTGGGACAAGGCCGCCACCATCGGCGGCGGCTACTGGTCCCACCTCCTCGGCCTCTTCTCCGAGGTCGCCGCCGACGTCCCCTGGGGGCTCAACGTCCGGCTCATCGCCAAGGCCAGGGCCCTGCCCGCGTCGGCCATCGACGAGCCCGTCATCTCCCTGCTCTACGCGATCGCCACGGCCCCAGTCACGATCCAGCACGACGAGGACGACGTCAGAGGGCTGACGGTGCTGGCCACGCTGAGCGAGGCGGGAGCGGACGACGCAGATGCGCCGGCGGGCGAGGACGACGCCGCCCGGGCGAGCGCCGTCGCGCGCCTCGCCCTCGCCATGCTGCTCTCCGCGTCGCACGACTCCCTCGACCCGGAGCTCTGGCCGGGGGCGTGCGCCGCAGCCTCCCCCGGGGAGGCCGGCAGGTCGTCCGGCGCGGCGGCGGCCGCCGCGGCTGCAGCTGCCGCGGGCGCCGGGCAGGGTGCCGCCCCCGCCTCGGCCGCGCCCTCGGCTGCATTCGCCTGCCCGTCGGTCAGCGTGGCGGTGGCAGCTGAGGTGAACGCGTGCCGTGTCCTCTCCATGGCCAAGGCCTCGGCGCTGGTGCCCGGCTACATGGACGCCTGCGTCGAGGACCTCAAGGCCGGCAGGAGCGCCACGCGCGCCATCAGCGTCCTCCAGCACCTGATCGAGACGCACCCGGTGCCCGACGAGGAGGCCGAGGTGGACGAAGCGTCCGACGACTCCACCGCGGAGGCGGAGGTGTCCCGTGGCGCGGTGATCCACGCCCTGGAGGCGCGCCACGGCCTGCTCGCGGCCATCCTCGAGGAGATGGGCCGCATGCGGACCGACGCCATCGCGGCGGCAGCCGCGGCCGGGCTGGAGGTCCTGTGCGCCGCGCCCAGCGACGAGCTTGAGGCGTGGCAGGACGCCACCCACGCCTGCGACGACGCCGCGGCGAGCAAGGAGGGCCAGTACCGAGAGGACGCCGACCCCGTCAACGCGCTGCGCCCCGCCGCCCCCGGCGCGCCCCCCGCCGCCGTGGGCTTCCTCGCGGCCACCCGCGTCCGAATTCGCGTCCTGCGGCTCATCCTCGCGCAGTCCCACGAGATGCTCAAGCTCGACCAGGCCGTCGGCCTCTGGCGCATCGCCGTCGTCGGCGCTCTCTCCGTCGCCCAGCGCCGCGACGCCCTCTCCTGGTTCGCCGAAGGCGTCCAGGGCCTCTTCTTCGCCGCGCAGCTCGGCAGCCTGACCGACGCCATGTTCGATGGGGAGGTCGTACACCGGCTCTTCACCGACGAGATGGTCCGCCCGTGGTTCGCCCCCGCGGCCACGCAGCCGGCGTTCCTGCTGGTCAACCGGTCTTTCCTCTTCGTCAACAGCGCCCACGGCAGGCTGGAGGCCACGCAGGACTCGGAGATCATCCACTCCCTCCCCCTCGAGGGCACCGACGTCCTGTGGGGGCTCGCGCTCCGCTCCGGGTCGGAAGGTGCCGCCGAGCAGGCCACCGGCAGCCTCATGCGCCTCATCGCCTCCCTGGCCCCCGAGATCCGGTCCGACGCCCCCGCCCTGGCCCGCTCCTTCGTCGAGCGCTGCGTCCGCTATATCCGCGGCGTCATCCCCGAGGGCGTCGACGTCGGGCCCGACCTTGAGGAGCTCGAGTTGTCGTCCGCGCCGTCGTCCCCGGCCCGCGGCCCGTCGGGCTCCGGCCTCGGCTCGTCGTCCTCGCGAAGCGGCCTGCCCGTCAGCTACGTGGTGGACGAGGTGGCCGGCCGCACCGAGGAGGTGGTACTGGGCGAGCTCGCCCGTGCCACCCGCCTCGTGTCCCGCTGCGTCGGCGTGCTGAACACCCTTCTGACCTCCACCGCCGGCGAGACCCTGGGCATGGTGCCCTCCCTCCTGCCGCAGAACGGAGAAGGCTTCGGCATTCGGGTCTTCGGCAGCGTGCGGGTGGACGGCGCCGTCCGGAGCCTCGTGGGAGCGACGGTGCGGGCGTACAGCCACGAGACGGCCGCCCAGATGATCATCGGCCTCGCCACCGCGCTGCGGCAGTCCCCCCGCCGCCTCACCGTGCGAGTCCGCACCGCGGACGAGAACATCTTCATCCTCTCCGAGGCGATGCTCGGCCGCCGTCTGGACGACCTGGGAATCGACAGCTCCGCCGTGCTGGGGGTCTTCGACACCGCGGCGGCGATCACGCACAGCCTTCTGCCCCCCGAGGCCGCGGGCACCGACTGCAGCATCGACGTGGCGGCTATGCGCCACGCTGTCGACGCCAGCCCCGCCGCGGTCATCGCATCGACCCCTGCCTTCATCGGCACGCTTCTTGGCCTCATCGATGCCACCGCCACGGGCCCGGGGAACGCCGCGCCCGCCTTCCCCCTCCCCTTCCCCGTCTTCTTCGGCGTCCGCAGCCTCGTCGAGCGCCTCCCCGCCCCTCGGGACATGGAGACCCGCCTTCGCGCCCTCTCCCCGCGCCTCCCCGTCGACGGCCTGTCCGTCTCCGCGGGCGCTGACGCCGCGGCCCGCACGGTCCGCGACCGCGTTGCCCTCAACGCCGACCGTGGGCCCGACGCTGGCTTCAATGAGTGGGACGCGGACACCCAGGCTGCGGCGCTCCTCTCGACCATCGGGACGGGGAGCACTTGGGGCGCCGCGCCCGAGGACGAGGCCCGGCTCCTCGGATTCGACCCGCGGGAGCTCGCGGAGGAGGCGAGGGAGCACGCCCTTGCGCGGGGAGCCGCGGTCGCAGAGGCGGCAATGGCGGCGGCGGCCGCCACGAGCGCAGCCCAGACGGAGGACCGCGACGGAGACACGCGGGCCCCGACGCCCGTGGCCGCCGCGGCGTGTCCGGAGCTCGGCCCCGCCGACTGGGCGGAGCTCCTCGACCCGTCCAAGCCCGGCCGCCTCTTCGTCGGCCTCCTCATCGCCGCGCGCATGGTCGAGGACGTCCGCCTCACCGCCTCCATGGCGTCAGTCCGCTCCCACGGCCGCGTCAGCGGTGACAAGACCGTCAGCTTACCGCTGCCCATCGTGAAAGTGCGCCGCATCGCCGAGCCCTCGGCCGCGGCGGTGGAGGCGGAAGACACGGTGCGACGCGCCTGGGTGCGGCGCTTCGTGGCATCGGGCGGCGCCGCCCACCTCATCAGCGTCGTCCGGTCGCTCTCCGCGCGCCTGCCGACGGGTGTGGCGGCCGAGGCCGCGGCCGGGGCGGGCCTGTTCGGCTGCGTGGGCGACGTCACCCGGCCAGTGACGCTCGCGCGCTCGGACGCCCCCGCGGCCGCATGCGGGCAGGCCGACGTCACCACCCTGGTCTCCATGAACCGTGCCATGGTCATCCTCGCCGCTCTGGGCGGCGCGGGCGCCATCGCCACCCTCGACTACCCCGCCGCCGTGCACCTCCGCGACGGGGCCCTGGCAGCCACGGTGCAGCCCATGCCCGCCCCCCGCGCGAGGCCCTTCCTCACCCCCGTCCGCACCAGGGAGGCCGACGCCGCGTCGCTCCTGAGCGAGGCCCCGGACGTCCGCAAGGCCGTGGAGGCCCGCCCGCCTCACGCCTTCCCCGTCTCCCTCGTCACCTCCGTCCAGGCGGCCAAGGCGGGCATCAGGGACACCGCGTACCGCATCAAGCCCCTGGCGGGCCAGCTGGAGACATCCATGGCCGTGCCAGACGCGCTGCACCTCGCGGTCGTCCTTGGCCGCCGGGCAGCAGCGGCGCTCGCGGCCGACGCGCGCGGCCCGGGCACCGCGAGCCTCGTCACCGGCGAACTCGTCCCTGCCGGCGCGGACGACCCCGCCCTGCCGACGTGGCGTGACCTGCTGGAGCCCTCCGCCGCCGTCTTCCGCCTCCTTGCGCGCTGCAAGTCCGGCCTCGCGGCGCACGTCACGGGGAGCTCGTGCATCTGGGCGGCCGTCGCCACCACGATGGCATGCCTCCTTGACGACGGAGCGGCGAGCGCCGCGCTCGCTGCGCCCAACGCCCCCGCCGCCTCGTCTGCCGTCCCCAGCGTCATCCACGACGCCCGGTCCGCCCTCCTCCGCGGTGCCACTGCATCAGCCACCGCCAGGGCCCGCCGCGCCGTGTCGGACGCCATCGTCGCCATCGCCACGCACGCCCCGGCGCCGGAGTCCTCGGACCCGATGGCGCACCCAGCCCTCGGTGCCGCGCTCGCCCTCATCGCCGGCCGCCCCGACGCGTCGGCGGAGCCCGCGTCGGCGGCCGCGTCAGAGCCGTACTTTGACGCAGCCGTCGGAGCCGTCGGCGTGGCCGCGAGACTCCACGGGATGACGTCATCCGCCTTTGACGCGGTCTTCGCCGAGGCGCGCGAGGCCCTGACGGCCCAGATCCTCTCGGCACCGGCGCGCGAGTCCCGCGAGTCCAAGCGCGTCGACAGGCCCCTCCGCGGCGCCATGCGCCTCCTCGGTGCCATCCTCGACGCCGGCACCCCCGAGGCCCGCGCCGCCGCGTCCGGCTCCGGCCTCTTCGCCTTCCTTCTCGGCCCCGCCCTGCTGGAGGTGCCCTCCGTCGAGGAGCTCAGCTCCGCGTCGGGCCTCACGGAGTCCAGCTCGACGCCCTCCTCCCCGCGGCAGTCGGCGGCCGTGCCCGACGCCTTCGCCGCCGACCCTCCCGCCGGGCCGGATTCGGGCTCCCCCGCCGCCGCCGCATCCGCCGCCTCGTCGCCGGTCGAGTCCTCGCTCGGCCCCCCTCTCTGCAAGACAAGGCAGAGCCGCAAGGCGGCGTTCGAGCTGCTCAGCACCCTGGTCACGGGGAACCCGGGCGCCGTCCTCACGGCCCTGCGCGTTCTCGGCTCGGAGCTCGCCGAGGCGGTAGAGGACGGGTCCGCCAAGGTCTCTTCCTTCCGCTTCAACCCGCTGGCGGACGCCAAGAGCGGCGCGGGCTACGTGGGCCTCTCCAACCCGGGCTGCCTGTGCTACATGAACAGCCTCAACCAGCAGCTCTTCATGATCGAGCCCCTCCGTTACTCCCTCCTCGCCGCCGACGCGGGGGAGGGCAAGCAGGACGAGGAGCAGCGGACGGAGAACATGCTGTGGCAGATGCAGCGCATGTTCGCGCACCTGGAGCGCAGCGAGCGGAGGGCCTTCTCGCCCCGCCCATGGTGCCACTCCTTCAAGGACATGGACGGCAACCCCACCTCCACCTGGGTGCAGATGGACGCGCAGGAGTACCTGACAAGCCTCGCCGCGAGGCTCGAGGAGCGCCTCCGCGGCGGCAGCGTCGACGGCGTCATGGCAGCCGCCATCGGGGGCCGCGAGGTCTCGGTCCTCCGCCGCGCTGACGGCCTCGGCACCCCGCGCATGGCCTCGCCCAGCCCCTTCGTCACCCTCACGTGCCAGGTCCGCGGCTGCGGCTCCCTGGACCGCGCGCTGGAGCTCTACACCACCCCGGACCGCATCAGCGACTACCGCTGGTCCGAGGGCGACGACGACGAGGGCGAGGTGACGGACGTCGTCAAGCGCTCGTGCATCGAGCGGCTCTCCCACACCGTCTTCTTCCAGCTCATGCGCTTCGAGCTGGACTACGAGACCTTTACGCGCGTCAAGGTGGACGACCGCTTCGAGTTCCCGGACCGGGTTGACCTCTTCCCCTACACCGCCGAGGGCCTGCAGTACAAGGACGAGCTCGACGCGCGACACGCCGCGGCCGCGGCCGGACAGGCGGGCGGGGGCGCCGCTGACGAGGGCGGCGAGGACGAGGGCAAGGACGGGGAGGAGGCCCCGGGCGGTGCCGCCGCTGGCGGTGCCGCTGCCGGCGGCGAAGAGGATGACCCTTCGGCCGCGGGCGAGGATACCCCCACCGACGGCGCCGCCCCGGCCGACGACGTTCCCTCCTTCGAGGACGAGTCCAGGCGGCCGTACACGGCCGAGCGCCCCGCGTCGTACTACAAGTTCCGCCTCGTCGGCGTGGTGGTGCACATGGGAACGGTGGAGAGCGGCCACTACTACAGCCTGATCCGGGAGCGGGGCCGCCGCGCGCAGTCCAAGGCGGCGTCGCGCGTCTCGAAGCTGCGGTACGACGCCGCGGCGTCAGCGCGGGAGAACAACCGTGCCCTGAAGAAGCTCCTCAGGGCCCTGCACAAGGACGAGGACGAGGACGAGGACGAGGAGGAGGACGGGGAGGTCGACGGCGAGGAGGAGGACGAGGAGGCGGCGGCCGCGCAGCCCGCGGCCGGCGACACCGGGGCCCAGGGCGCCGCGGCGTCCGCGCTTCCCCCGGCCAGGGACGAGTCCATGTTCATGGGCCACTGGTTCGAGTTCAACGACGCCCTGGTCCAGCCCGTGGACGCGGCGCGCCTCACGCAGACCTTCGGCGGGCCGCCCGACGCCGACGACCTAGACAGCTCCTTCTCCGCCGGGAGCTCTGGCAACGCGTACATGCTCGTCTACGAGCGCGAGTCGGAGCTGCCCGTGGACACCGAGGTTGAGCTGCGCGAGGAGGCGCTCGAAGCCGTGGCGCTCACCGAGGCCGAGGCCGAGGCCGCGCTGGCAGAGCCGGCGGCCGCCGCCGAGCCGCCGGGCGACGCGAGCGACGCCGAGGCCACGAAGGCCAAGGGGCCGGGCGACGACGCCGCCCCTGTGGAGGTCATCCCCGAAGGGCCCGTGCCCGTCGGCACCGAGGACGACGACCCCGAGGAGGGGGCCCTCGTCCGCGCCGCCGACGGGACCCTCAAGCGCTGGACCCGGGTGTCCACCGCCAAGCGCGTCACCCGCACCCTGCGCCTGGAGGACCTCGCGCCGCGCGACCCGGGCACGGGGGAGGGCTCCGTCCCCGCCGCGGCCATGGACGAGGTGCTCCGCGACAACCGCCGGTACGTGCGGCAGCGGCACCTCTTCGACCCCGCCCTGGCCGTGTTCATGGACACCGTGCTCGGGCAGGTGGTCGCGCAGAGCATGGCATGCAGGGAGGCGGGCGCGCCCTCGTGGCCCGCCGTGCCGCCGCTCATCGCAGCTGCCGTCGCCGAGATCACCGGTGCGGCCGCTGACGCCGCGCCGGGCGCCGCTCCGCCCCCTCAGCTGACGTCCAGCGACCGGTACCGCGCCGCCGCCCTGGTCAGAGCGCGACCTGCCGCCTTGGACGCCGCGCTGCTCGCCTTCCCGCCCCGCGTGGCTCCCTCGGAGATCCCGGGCATCCTGGCCGCGGCCGGCCTGTCCCCGGACGACGCGGAGAGCGAGGCCGGCGTCCAGGCGGTCCGCGCCGCGGACCTCGCCCGGGCCAAGGTGCGCGCCGACACCGCCAGCACCGCCCTCACCTTTGCCCGCTACGTGCAGTCGCGCTCGCGCCGCGCGGCCGCCGCCCGGGACACCCTCGTGTCGCTCTCACAGCTGCTGGCCCTGGAGCCCCGCCTCGCGTCCAAGGCCCTAGCCGTCCTGGTCATCCCCATGTACAAGATCCCCGGCTACAAGCCAGGTTTCCAAGGGCCGTCCCCCATGGCCGTGAGCCTGGGGAGGGTGGCACCGCCAGCGACCCTGTACGGCAAGGAGCTCGGCGCCTTCCCCGTGCCGCCCGTCTTCTCGCTCCTTGTTCACTGCCCCGACGCGGCCGTGCGCTGCGCGTGGAGCGACTTCCTGACGGCCATGCTCCGCACAACAGCCGTGGCAGAGGCCGGGCGGCTCTGCACCGTCAAGAGCAAAGTCCTCCCCGTGACGACGTTCGTCGCTCACGAGGGGGGGGGCTCTGGCAGCTTCGTCGAGGTCGAAAGCCCCGCGTGGCTCCCCGCCACCACCACCGGCCAGACGGTGGAGATGCTGTGCCACCAGAACCTGATGGACCACGCGGCGGCGTACTGGCACCAGTGGGGCGACTACCTCGCCGTCCTCTCCCGCTTCGCGCGGCACTCGGTCGAGGCCGCCCGCGCGCTCGCCCTGAGCAACCTCCCCGTCGTCATCACGGACACGCTGCTCTCCAAGGCCTCCCCCATCCACGGCAAGCACGGCGTCTTCATGAAACGCCAGCGGGCGCTCTTCCACAACGCCAAGACTGGCGCCCGCGCCGACCTCACCGGCGCCGTCGCCGTCCTGTCCCGCCTCGCGCGCATCTTCCACCCGCTCGGCTACTCCGCCGGCGGCCTCGGCCTACCCAGCACCACCATCCTCCTCGACGACGACGAGGCCAACCGCGCCGCGTGCCGGGGCTCCCAGGCGCGCGCCATGGAGGTGCAGCTGCGCCTGGCCCGCGCCGAGAGCGGCGAGGCCGCGGCCCTGACCGCTGCAGAGCGGCAGGAGATGTCGTCCTGGCGCCGCGACGAGGCCGCCGGCGTGGCGGTTCCCCCGCCCTTTCCCCCCGCGCTCACCCTGATGCTCTCCACGCCCATGTTCTGGCGCCGCCTCCTCGGCTGGCGCTGCGACCTCGACGACGTCCGGGCCCTTGCCAGGCACTTCTCCTTCGGAGCCAAGGCCGGTGAGGCCTACCGAGCGCCCATCGTCGCCCTCCTAGCCCACTGCGCCGCCACGCGCTCCCCCGCGGACGTCCCCGCGCTCGCTGCCATCGCCCACGACCTCCTCGGCCTCCGCGACGGCCTCGTGGACAGCCGCGCGCGCATGCTCCTCGACGGCTACGCCGCCACCGCCGCCAGCCCCAGCACCCTCAGCAGCGCCTACGGCATCGTCGACGCCTGCGACTCGCGATTCGCGGCCTTCCCGGACGTCGGCTTCGAGCTGGCCGCCCTCATCGTGCGGCTCTGCAGGACCTCGACGTCGTTCCGCGCCCTGCTGGGCCGGCGGCCCCGGCTCTGCCAGCAGGTCGAGCTGCAGCTGCAATGCGTCGCCCAGGGACTCGACCCCACCATGAGCTCCACCGCGCCGTCCCGGCTGTACGGGGAGACGGAGATCCCGAGCGCGGACGCCGTGTACGAGCGCGTGCTGGACGAGGCGCGGAGCACGGGCGCGCCGACGATGGACCCGGCGGAGGAGGCCGTCCTCGTCCGCCGGTGCAACCTGCGCCGCGACTGGCGCGCGCGGCACCTCCTCACGCAGCTGGGCGCCGCCCTCGCCACAGACGGCGTCGCGCTCGTCGGCGAGAGCATCGTCGAAGTGCTCTCCTCGGCAGGCGACGGCGCCGCCGCCGAATCCGGCGGCAGCGCCGACCACGACCTCGGCCTCGACTGAGGACCGGGCACGCCGTGGGCACTCGTGCCGGACGCATGCTGCGCGCAGGCGCCGGGTGTGAGTGTTTCCCCTGCATTGAACGTGTCTTGCTCGTCATTTCGCACGGCTTTGCGCTGGCGGCCCGTCCGCCAGTCCGGGGCACACACTCACGCCCGCTCCGGGGGCGCCGCGGGCATGCTCAATGCATCGCCTGTGCGCCGCGCCCGGCGCAGCCAGCAGTCGGTGAGCAGACCGCGGCGTGCCGAGGCCCCGCGTGCGGCGTTGACCGCGGCAGCCGACCGCGGCAGAACGGAGCCGTGCGCAGGCACCGGGCGGGACAGTGGGTTGTGGGTAGCAGGATGGACCCGGGTCGCGGGAGCAGGCGCACCGGCGGCCAGCCAGTGCCGCAGGGCGTCGAAACACCGGGCTTGCAACGGCACGGGCGCCGCCTGCAGCAGCCTGGCGCGCCATGCGCATCGCAACAGCCCGCCTGGCCTGTGCAATTCGCCAACCGTTGTGCGCAGGGCGACCGGATTGCCTCATCGGGCGCGGTGATGCAGTCCCTGGCACGGGCGGCGGCCCGAGTCCTGCACGAACGCATCGGGCGCATGGACTCGCTCTCGTGAGAGTTCCCTGCCGAGCATCGACAGGCATATCATAGACTGCAGTCCTGGCGGGGCCGCTGGCGGCCCAGTTGGCCCACCCGCTGCAGCAGCAGCCGCCGGGCCCGTGAAAGGGTTGCCGGGCTTGGCCTCGTCAGCGTCGCGCGCACGTGCCTCGGTCCTCACATAGCTTGCTCCCGCCACGTGTGCGCGCAGTGGGTCGGCCAAGGTCGCGGCAGTGCTCGAGGTCGTGCTCCTCAAGGCCGTGGTCGTCAGGGAGAACCTGCGCCACAGGCTGAGGCGCGTGGCCCAGCGGGCGACCAAGGGCCACGTCGACCTCGGGGACAGCCTTGAGGCGCAGGAGGTGTCAAGGCTCGCGTACGACGTCCGGGCATCCGGGGTCAAGGTCGTGGAGCTGGCGGCGGCATGGCGAGCGGCCACGGAGATGTGTGCCCGCGGCCCGAGCCTTTCGGCACCCCATCCGAGGGCTCGGTCGCCCCGTTTCGTGCCCTTTGCCTTTGACGGTGTCAGCTACACGGAGAAGATGGCGTCGGATATGGATTTCCTGAAAACCTGCTTGCCGCTTGCCGAGCTCTTCGGGCTGGAGCGAGAGGCGCTGGCGTCGAACCCGCTGCTCTCCGCCGACGGCATCGCGCCGCGCCCGGGTGTGCGCCGGGCCCCGCACCGCATGATGCCGGGGCAGCTCCAGCTGCTGGCCGTCACGCGGGCGCAGGAGTCCGCAAACGACCTCCCGCGCCCCCCGCCGCCGCTTCCCGGATCGGTGCGCGACGCGGGAGACGACCTCCGGCGCCGCGAGGCCATGGCAGCGCTGTTCCTGCTGCAGCGTCCCTACGGGGAGCTTGAGGGCGCCCCGGAGGCCGCCGGTCGAGGAGGCACCGGGGCGGGAGCCGGGACCGGCCCCACCTCCCCCGGGCGCGCGTCAAGCGCAGCATCGGGCATAAATTCGGGTCTGGCTGCGGCTGTGCGCGCCAACACAGCGGGCCGTTCGGCCGGCCCTGTCCTGTCGGCCGAGGAGGTGGAGGCCGCGCTCCGTGACGAGCGGGTGCTGCTGACGCTCGACCACATGCGCCTGCGGCACGCGGAGGACTGGCTGAGGCAGGAGCAGTTCCGCGCGAGCGCGTTCCGGGAGCGGGAGGCCAAGACGGCGGCGGAGGAGCGAGAGCGAAGGCGGTCGGAGCGGGCGGCGGCGAGGAGGCGTCGGATCGCGACGGGGGAGGAGGCCCCGGGCGGGCCCGAGTCGGGCAGCGACGACGACCACGACCGCGGGAGCGGGAAGAATGACGCGGGGGCCCGCGGCGCCGGCTCTGCCATGGCGAGGGCGCGAGCGACGCTCGCCGACGTCTCCGCGCCGTCGCTTCCCTCGTGGTCGTCGCCGAGGGAGCTGCTGTCGCCCGTGCGCGGCGGCGGTGCGGGTGCGGCACGGAAGCGCGCGGGGGGTGGGGCGCCCCGTGCTAGCGGCGCCAAGCCGGGTCGGCGGCAGGAGGCGGCGCCGGGGGGGCAGCCGGCGATTGCATCGGCGAATCCCGTCAAGGAGGTGGTTGGAGGGCGGCCGGGCGAGGGGCAGGCGTACGGCCGGAGGCCAGGGACGGCGCTGGCGCAGGAGGTGGAGGACGAGTCCGGCGCGGGGGCGCAGTCGACGACGCCGGTGAGGACGGCACGGCCGGGGAGGGGCCCCATGGGCGGCTCTCCCGGCGCGAGGGAAGTGCCAGAGGACGCCATGCCGCGCGGGAGCGCGGGCAGGGGCCGCGGCGGCACCCAGCTGGTGTCGGCCGGCGGCAGCGTGCTCGGCGGCCTGGACGGCACAGAGCCCCCCGGCGGGGACGAGGGCGAGCAGAGCTGGGCCAAGACGCCCCGCCCAGCCCTCGACGACGTGCTGGAGGCGGGCGGCGACGTGGAGGCTGCGGCCGACGCCATCCTGGGCGATGACGACGCCATGCGGCGGCTCGGCCTCCTCCCCGGCATCGATGAGCTGCGCAGGCGGCAGCGGCGCCGGGCCAAGGAGGCGCTGCGCGCGGAGCGCGAGCGAGCCGAGGCCTCGCGCGGCGCCGCGGCCGAGGTCTCCGCGCAGCGGGCCCGGATGGAGCGGGGCGACGCCGAGGCCATGGACGTCGACCTGGCGTCGCTCGGCATCCCGGTGTCCAAGCGCGTCCACCTGGCGCTGGAACCGCTCCAGGGGGCCCGCCGCGCGAGGCAGGGCGAGCGGAAGCGGATGCGGAGGCAGGCCGAGGCGAAGCGGGCGCTGGGCAGGGCGAGGGAGGCCCGCAGGGTGGTGCGGCACGGCCTGCTGTCCCCCAGCTTCGGGGAGCGCGAGAGCGCCGACGGGATGTTCGCGGCCGCCCCGTCGCCCGGGCGCGGCGTGGGCGGGAGCGCCGGTGCGCCAGGGAACGGCAGGCGGGGGCGGGAGTCGCTCGGTGAGGAGACCGACCGAGCGAGCAAGTCAGCGGGCGCCGACGGGCAGCGCTACGACCAGCAGGCGCCGGCAGGCCGGGACGAGGCGCCAAAGGGGGCGGTGGGGCAGGCGTGGGGGGCGACGGGGGCGCCACGGCGCAGCGTGGCCGATGACATGCTGGCGGGCGCGGGCGCGGGGAGCGACGCGGGGTCCAGCACGGACCGGGGTGACGAGGCAGGGCGTGACGGGAGGTGGCGGGACGAGCCGCTCCTGGTGCCCCTCGGCGGCCCGGGCCGCTCCGACGCGGGCGAGGACCATGACGAGGACGAGGACGCGGGTGCGTGGCCGGGCGACCGGGCTCCGGAGGGAAAGCTGGAAGCCGGAAGCACCACGGAGCTTCCCGCGCGGGACAGTCCCGGCGCCGGCGGGCGCCGCGGCGGGCACCTGGCGTCGGCGGCTTCTGAGGTGGCCTCGACCATCGAGGGCTCACGGGGGGATCTCCCGGGCCGCGGGTACGTCGTGGCAGGGGGGCGTGCCATCGGCGGCTCGGGCATCGGGCCGTCCGTGGACGACGCCGCGCGGGAGTCGACGGGGCCGGGCTCGTCGCACGCCCCGGACGGGGGAGGTGCGTCGTTCGGCGAGGAGTACGGGCGGATCCGCGGCGCCCCGCGGCAGCGCGACGTCCAGGTGGATCGCATCCGGGCGCGCGAGCGCCGCGCGAGGCTCAAGCGGCAGCAGCGGAGCCGCAAGGCAGCGGCGCCGGCGGTCTACGGAGCGTCTCGGTCCCGCTCGGGGTCCCCGGTCAGGGCCCCGCGGGGCAGGAACCGGGCCGCCGCCGCGGCCGCGGTCTCTGGCCCGGCCTCCCCGTCCAAGCAGGCCCGCGCCCGGCGGCTGGTCCGAGGCTCCGTCCTTCTCGAACGGGAGAAGGAGGACCTCCGGCGCCGCCGCACCCGGCGGGCCAAGGAGGAGGCTGACCAGGCGATGCGCGCGGCCGTGGACGCATCGCACGACCAAAGACAGTCGGCGCGGCCGCGGCAGCAGGCGGCCCTCCCGAGGCCCGACGACTGGCGGATGTCGCCGGAGCGGGACGACGGCCGCGGGGCGCCCGGCGCCTCGCCCTTCGCCTCCGCCGCGCAGGCCTCCCTGGCCTCCCTCCGCGAGGAGCGGCGGCGCGTCGGGGCGCGGCTCGCGGGGCCGGGGCGGGACCTCTCCGCGGCTGGGATCCAGGAGGGGATGGCGCTGGTGCGTGGCGGCGGCGTGGGCGTGGCGGGGAGCTCGGCTCCCAAGCGCGGCAGGCAGGCGAGGAGGGCAGCCGCGAGGCAGGACGGGGCCGCGGCCCCGCTG
>Ga0136560_1000741_pt1 | contig 16460 bp, 19 predicted proteins | sample AntRauMeHopE1497_FD_104925 | JGI IMG/M metagenome (GOLD analysis project Ga0136560, IMG submission 104925) | Saline lake microbial communities from Rauer Islands, Antarctica - Metagenome Hop E1 #497 | ecosystem: Environmental > Aquatic > Non-marine Saline and Alkaline > Saline | place... | reverse complement strand
GCATCAAAGGCAGGCGATGAGAGCAGCGACGAGGATGCCGAAGACGTCGACGATGGCATAATTGTGTCTGACAACGACGACGATATTATGGACGGCCATGCATCGGACGAGGAATACCAGTGGTGGAATGCAGCGGAGGACCGCGCCAAGAAAGCAGGGCCGCGCGTCGGCTGCTTAGCCGATGCTCTGGGTCGCACCCTTGCCTGGGCAGATCTGCAGTAGCCGCTGCTGCTCGCTGGTTAGCACAGGCACGCTGACGTGTCTGCACTGCGAAAGGGAAAAAGCGGAGAGGTTGTCGACCCCAGGCACCTAGATTTCGCCGACGGTGGTAAATCTACAGCAGATGAAGACGCCGACGAGATTGGACCGGTCTCTCCCTCCGGTATAACAGAGAGTACCACATTACCTTGGCCGGGTGCCTTGGGTCTATCGCCAATCATGCGAGCTCAATGGTTACTGCCGGAACCTGCGGCCGAACCTGGTTCATCTTCTACCTCTGAGTCTCCGGAAGCTACCAAAGGCTCGAGATTGCTCTCTATGGTACGTGGAGGGACCGCAAGTATGGCGAGAGCGAGCGGAGCATTGCCAGCTATCCCTTTCATCGAATCCGGTGCGCCCATTTTGGCGGACTTCGACGACCCGATGCTTCGAAGGGCTGGCTTCCGCGGCTTCACGTTGGTCTTAAATGTGTTTCGGGCACCTGCCACCGTATCATCGCTGCCTAATCGCTTGCCTTCAATAGACACTGCCTCTAGTGGACTAGGGCCAGTTGCCGGTGAAACGGCTCTTGACAGTGCAAAGCGCAAGGCAAGCGGAGCTGTGCGAAAGATTGCAAATCAGAAAGCCCCCGCAAGTAGGCCTGCTGTTGACTCCAGAAGCAGACCGCCTCGGACTTCACCCTGCAGGCTGGTCTCTCCACTTCGAGTGCCCGTAGAAATTAGCCTTAGCAAGCGGGGCGGCCCAGAATCGGCTTCCACGCCGGTGCGGCCCAAACCTAGGATCAGTTCCCGGTCGCCACGTCAGGTCGACCTAGTTGGTGATCCTGCGTGTGAGCCTACAAGACTCGCTGTTCCGCAGCTCTCGCCTCGTTCTAGGGCCACTGCCCTGAGAACTAAAGCGGAGGAGGCGAAGGAATCGTTCGCACAACTAACGAAGCCTGGCGCGGCGATGTAGCGACTCCAAAGCTTTCGGCAATCCAAGGATAGAGACCAGGGCCGATAGGTATCTGAGGCTATCGCTCAACTTGCCAAATAGGCGGCTTTGCGCAGGGATAACGCGAATATCCGAGGGTTTTCGTCTTCCCGTGCGCTAGCCGGAGGTGTTGCACCACAGAGAACGGCCATGTAGAAGCAGGCCGCAAGAATGGTCAAGGACCAACTTGAGTAGCACCGCACTCAGAGCAGCCGGATTAGCGCCCCAATCGTCCCTAAAGTGTCACCTCGCGGGAAATCTTCCCGGCAGGTGCGAGCTGCCGGCAAAGCGAAACCACGAGGGAGATCGAGGTCACCTCGAGTAGGAGCCAGCGGTGTCCGCAAAGGCCGACAAGTCGGTGCTGCAAGCTCGGCCGTCGATCCGAGGATTGTACAGCACAGTAGGACAAATCACGGCTCTGCAGTGCAGCCTCGGGGTCGGCTTGGGCAACAACATCACAGGATCAGCCAGGAAGCGAGCTTAGTTAAGGTTGAGCAAGCAGCACGCTTGACTGTTCCTGGGCGCCATGATGCATTAGCACGTCCATTGGAGCCTGACTCGCCACTGCATGGCAGTCAAAAGAAGATAGGTCGCCTTGAAAGCAGAACTGAGGCAGCTACTGGGCACCACCAGCAGTCCCGACTAAGCCAGCGAGGCCTCGACAGTTTAGGGGCCCACCGCGGACGAGATGATCGGCAATCGGCCCGGGTGGCCACTGTCGGTGTGCAGCGATCGATTTCCCGGAGTCCATCAAGCGGGACACAAGGTAGAAGCCCCTTTACTCCAAAAACCGCCAGCTCATACCAGCCACACGCAGCAAGCCACTAGGTGCCTGCTGCTTCAGGGCTGTACCGAATGGATGCGATGCGCACTGCAGCTACCAACAGCAGTAGTGGCAGTGGTGATCATCGCCACTATCGCGGGCTGGGTGACAACTCCCTCTCAATTTCAGGCGCATCCGTGACCAGTCTTCACCAGGGATACCCACGCCGCGGCACTGGCCCTGCTGGCAGCAGGACGGCTGCGGTGCCTCTACCCAAGTCACTTCGGTAGTCCCGCTCTCAGCCTAGTGGGTTGGGGCGAAACTTGGACCGAAGCGCTCAACCCAGTGGCGCGGGGCGTGCGTCTACGGAAGCCGGTGGGCTGGCTTCATCGCTTGCGTCTCCCATCCAAGTGCGCATTGCTGCTCCAGGAAGGTCGTCTGCATTAGCGGGGGGTTTTCGTGTCGGAATGCCTGGTGGCCGATCGCAGCTACCGTAATTGTGTGATCACGGCGCACTGTGTTTGTTTTATTTGCCTAGCTTTAGACTTATGTACATCTTTAATCGATGGGAGAAATTCTGCAAGTCTGTTGTATTGCGCATGTACTTGGTATAAATCGATTTCATGCTCTCTGCAATCGCACCATGATAGCACCTCCATGCCGTCCGTCCACTCCCTTCGGCTCATAGAAGGCCTCCCCGTGCAAATCCAAGATACTCCTAACAGTAGGCGGCAAAGACCCACCGCTCTTCCCCAGCAAAGAGTGGTGCCCGGTCCCTACAATGCAAGCAAGCCATCGAATCGAGCTGCTGGATGCCGCCCCAGCTACTGACACCTTGAGCCCCATACCTTCGCGTAGCAGGCCCAGAACCCAGGGCACGATGCACGTAGCCTCCGCGGGAAGCAGACCATGAAGATCCATTGAAATCGCCACAAGATCAGCAGCCCGCGATAGTCGAACTGTGTCGGAGCACGCAGCTGCACTGTCAGTCCCTGATTCTGATTCCGTGTCAACTGTAGCAAGCAGTCCACCCCCACCCGCACCTGGCACTATCCGAGCCCCTGGTACTCCAGCCCTATGAATGCCGGTTTCTCTTCTCCCTCCAAACGCCTCGAGCGGGATTGTCCCTCCCAGCACGTCGAGGAGGACCTCGTTCCTCGCCTAGAAGATGCGCCTCGCCGCCTTCGCTTGTTCACCATCCCTCGCACTGACCAGCTTGGCTATGTCAGGGTTGCTGCGGTTGCCTGATCGCTCGGCCAGCACTCGGATTTGCGTAGACATTGCTGTAGCCGATGCTCGCTCGCGCGTGAACTGCTCGCTTACTCCTGCCCCTGTGACCATCCACTGCAGGTCGCTGGCCAAGCGCGAAGCCTCGGCCCTGTCTGTTGTCGTCAATATCGGACGACCTCCGGGCGCTGCAGGTGATTGCTCCAAGCGCAACAGCGTTGCGCTTGCAAAAGACGTGCTCCCGCCCCCGATACGAATTGTTGCCTTCGTTTGAGCTTCTTCGACAGCGGAACTCACATGCACTGCTGGCCCGAATGCGCGTGAAAGTGCCTCTGCCGCGATATCTGACACTCCCATCGAAGCCCGAAACAAAATTTCAACCTCTTCGCTAGAACATTGAGGAAATGCAGCTTGCAGCCTGACAAGGCGAGAGCTTGCCATGAAATCGAAAGGGGCGCCTTGGCGAAGTAGGGGTGCTGCCACAGACCTGGCTGCAGCTACATCCAAATCAGCTGGCAGAGCGCCTTCATGTATATCTTGTAAAATTGTAGACTGGGTTGGTTTAAGGTTTCCCGGGAGTTTAATCCCTGATAGCTGCTCCTCCAGGGGTACCTCGAATCGTTCTGAAATATCTCCATGCGAAGAAGCACCCGTAGAATCGGACGTCAAGTGCCCGAAGCTAATTGATTGATCTGCCCTCTTCTTGGCTTTTCTCTCTAATTTTCTAGCATGCCTGTTCGCTTTGCGATCCATGTGAAACCGGGTTTATGTTGATGCGACCATTTTACCCCTGTTTAAAAATCAAATTCCGAGTTTCGCATGCAGCGACCCGGTAACATTCGAGCCAACTTCGCAAAACCACGAGTTTCCCAGATTTACGGAACGAACCCAAGGCGCACATTACTCACAAATTTACTATCGGTATCTTTCTCCATTGAAATAGTGGTGTGATCAGCAACATGGACTCACGAACCACGGGAATCGGTATCACAGATCCATATGACGGCGAACCAGCTGCCGCTATTGGTGACGCGCAGGCTATTGCTTTACAGCTGATAGCCTTGAAGTAGTCTTAGAGTCGGTCGGCATTCGACAGACTTGCACCTGACTTGCGAACTACGGCACTTCGACTACTTCGTCGCGTTGACTCGGCAATACTGAAGCAGACGAAAAACGCAGCGAGGTGCATTAAAAAGCCGGGAAAGAAAGTTTCGCCCCCTAGGGACGCCTCTATTGACATAAGACGAATCCATCCACATCACCTAGATGATGCTGCAGGCCAGAAAGACTTGACGAACCATAAGTCCCCGCCAGCTTGCACAAGATCTACATCTCGCCACAGCTCCTCAAGCCCCATGAATTCTCGTTTGTCACGCTCAGGAAGCAGTACGAATTCCTCCGGCACGAAAAATGATGCGCTGCCAGTTCGACATGCTGGTCGGTAGCCGTCACCGTTACCTCGCCAGTCCCCCAGGTACCTCCGTCCCACATAGTCGTGGGTGCAGCGAGAGCGTGCAGCTCTTCAGGAAGCCCCCCGAGGCTCACTTCTAGATGCTATCGCCGTAGGAGTTGTAGAGGGGAAGGCCTTAAAGAAAGTGCTCAGCTTTAAGGAAGAAGCAGGTCCAGGCAGGCGGGCTCGGGTCGGTAGTGCTAGTACTAGTGCTGGTGCTGATCCGAGTGGTTTCAGTGGTCTCCCCTCGGTAGCTTCTCGTGCTGACGGGCATGATGATGCTGTATCTGTGGACCTCGATAATATTGGCCTGGATTCAGTCATCGAGGAGTAGGGATTGAATAAAGATGACGACGATTTTGGTGGCGGTGTGGAGGACGATGACGCGGAACGGGAATCTCCAAAGTCCCATCTGGACCCAGCTCTAGTAGCTGCAATGATTGCAGACATAGTATCTGACCCAGTGACCAAGGAAACAGCGGGCGAGCTGCTGCGACAGGCCGAATGTGATGCGGTCGAGGCAGACAGAGAGAGAGATATCATCCTCATGGGCCGTCGAGGGGTTGGTCATGGCGGTGGAAGTGCAAATATTTAGCTGCCACCGCGCGTATTCTTCTCATCTGCAAGGTCTTCAGCTGACGTGGATCTCGAAGAGGTCCTCGGGCATCGACACGTGGACCTCCAGACAGATGCACCTTCCCAAGCAGATGCCGTATCTCTTGAAGAACTCGCTTGTGGCCCGTCTGTGGAAATTGGTAAACCACCAGCTGGAGATGGTGCTCGTACCATGGCCGAGGCTTCCTCAGTGCCATGCGTGACCGTAAACGGTCACTCTGCTGCCAGCTAGGCTCCCACCAGGCGCACACGACCCTCGTCAAAGCCAAAGCCAAAGCCATCTCCTCCTCCGCAACCAGTTCGCCATCCTGCCCCTGAGATTTAGCGAGAAGGGTCTCCCGACCAAATTGCTGAAAGCCAACAACGCCGGCCAAGTTTAGCAGGGAGACGGCGCAGCGGAGATTTACTTGAGCCGACGGACTCTGACGAAGTTCTTCCTATTCGCGTTGGACATGATGGTAACTTAGATCGCGATCATGTAGATGAAATGGACGAGCACGATGCTGTTAGTGGTGGTGTTTGCGAGTCGTAGCACCTGCTGGAGGACGAAGCCGATGATGAATACAGAGATATCGTCACTCCACTAGTACCCAGTCCGTTGAGTAAGGCAGCACGCAGTCATGATGTCAGGAAAAAGCTGAAAAAACGCTACTCGTTCAGGGTTGCCCAGGCCCTATAGCTCGCATCAGGTGGGCAGCAAGACTCGCTTGCAGCCAAAATTGCCAAGCTTCGGGAAGAACACGCCAGCAGTATTTTAGAAATGGATATCCCCTCCAGCACAATATCTGTCGCTGGTGAACGACGGGTGGGCACACTGATTGACGATGCCTCATCAGAAGGAGGATCGGTCAGCTCGGGAGCAGACATCGCGGCGGGCAGCTGCGCTCCTGAGTGCGTTGTACTTGACGTGGGATCTATGCATACGCGGGCATGCATTGCTGGAGCTAAATAGCCCGGATTCATCTGTGCGAGTGTGATCGATGCGGACGGGTATGATTCCACTGCATCGATGGGGATGGGGATGCTCAGCGGTAGCACAGCGTATGATCGCTGGTCCTTTACGCCAGACGACGATGCCATGCAGCGCCGGTTTTGGCCGATTCAAGGAGGTGTGGTTCTAGACTATGACCGCTGGCAGTCTCTAGCACATCGCTCCATTCGTGCTGTTCATCCGAGCGAAAGTTCGGGTCCTCCTGCAGTGCTCGTCGTAGAGAACGGAGCGGCGCTGTCTTAGGATACCAAGGCAGGCGCTTCTATGCATGCTTCTTGCGCGGAACATCTGCTCGAGTCTGGTTCAGCAGGACATGTGTGTTTTCGGTCATCCCTTGCAATGTCACTTGCTGCACAAGGGCGTTCAGACGGATTTGCGGTAGAAGCAAGCCATAGTGGAATTAGTGGTGGGCTCGTAGAAGGCGGGAGAGTCGTGCGGAGTTCCCTTGTCCGGTCTGACGTCGGAGGAGCAGCTATTGATATAGTGTTGGCCCAACAGCTACGAGCTGCAGGATCACGCATGGCCCAGTGGTGGGATTTGCGAGCCTATCACGCACCACTGAAGAGCGCCGGCCTTGTAACAATTCCAACGCCAGTTGCTGATTTATCCCGTAGTGCCGAGTTTAACGCCCTTTGGATTGCCCGGGCCATGCGAGAGGCACCTGTCCTCGCTAATCGTGCCATGGGCAGCTTTGTATCAGGGGCGGGGTTTGAATGCGATGACACGGGCGAGGTGGAACGTGCTGGGGTTGTGTTGCTGCCAAACGGTGCGTGTCTCTTGCAGCCATTGCATAGCAATCCAGACCATGACGACCATCATGCGACTTGTGTGGCTGCTGCTAGCGGTGCTACGGGTAAGTTGCAGACGACTTTGCGAGGGTGCTATGCCTCTGAGGCGGCACAGCTGCTGGCTTACGCGCTAGACCGCACCGTCCTTGCGGGGGCAAATCATAGCGGGTCGGAGACTGAGGGCATCGTGGGGCTGCTGATTCGCTTAATGAAGGCATCTGAGTGCGGTGCTACCGATGACGACGACGCTCGTGCCACCGAGGAGCGCCGTAAGGGTGGAGTATCGACTCGATCGCACCTGCCCCCATCGATCCGGCGCCTAATGCTTGCTGACTGCGTTTTCTGCGGAGGGTTATCATCACTGCCAGAACTAGCTGGGGTAGCCACAAATGCTTTGCACAAGCACGCAATAGCAGGCACCCTCCGATGGGAAGATGATGATGTGTCTGAAGATTTGTGGACGGTGGCGTCTGAGCTGAGTCTCTCCACAGGCACAGCAATCAATATCGATGGGGACAGGCAGTTCTCGTATGCGTCGGTGCTAGGACATGTGTCGCCTGAAGACGCAGGGATGGAGTTCAGCCCAATGTTTTCGCCTTGCACTGTTGTGTCTCAAGCAGAGTTGCATCAGGCCTCTCGAAAGGCACTGCTAGGGATACCGGCGCCAGGAGGATCTCGGGGAGCCTACCTTCGCATGCGGCGGAGGTTCCCTGGCCTGGAGTGGATGAGTGCGTGGCAAGAGCAACCGGCACCATGTGGGCAATTTGATGCATTGGTCGGTGGGAGCGTACTAGCTGGCGTAGGCGCTCTGTCAGTGGAAGCTGGGGATTTCATTGACAAGTCTGTGTGGGACGAAACTGGCGAGGCTCTATTTACTTCACTGGAATGGGTGGGTTGTAAGGCCGAATGAAGACAACAGAGGCTACTCATACACAAACAAGCGTTTAGCACGCGTGTCGTGTATCTAGAAATTCAGTATGTTCTTGCAAAAGGTAGAGCTCATTCTATCCTTTGTGTCCACCTCTATCGATCAAGCTTCGTCTTGCAACCAACTAGGTATCATGCGTTCTGCGTGTTTTACGTGGTACAAGGTCCCTGCCTCCGTTACAACTGCAAGAGTCACTCCTTCCGTAGACTCTGGACTACCAATGGCATCGATGCCAATAATCCTAGCATCGACTCGAAAGCCAGATACTTGCTTCAGTGTCAGTCGGCCCCTGAGGCCACCAGGGGGGCCGCTCCCCACAGCTTTCCTTCCCTCAGATTCAACTGCATCCCCAGCGCTCGAGGCTCCGCCTGTGCTCCCCCCAGATGCGGAAGCTGCAGCCTCGGCTTTCTTGCCAGCTCGCTTGCTTTTACCCCCCTTTCCACTGATCTTGCTGCTCTTTGCAGCACCAAGCCTCACAACTGATGATACCACCTCGTAGTCCCCCCCTGCCGCATACACGATCGCAACAGGGGCAACAGCAGGATCTGAGCGAGACAGCACTGCCGCTGCCAAACCCATGACATCGTGTTTCACTGGGACTAGGCACCTGCCTGCTGCACGACCTGCCGTGGCATCGCCGTCCGAAAATGGGTCGCTCCCGTGTGCCACGCATTGCACAGTGTTGGACGCTCCTCCCGCTAGAACTGAAGAACCGACCGAAACGATGGCTCGAGAGTCCAAGGCAGAGCAAGCACCACTTTTGGCCGAACTAGAGCGTACGTCGGTGGATACTCTCGGTAGTAAAAATGGTAGAGGCTCTGGCTCTTCTAATGAGGTAACCGGGCCTGCAGGCTTAGCCGGGCCACCCGTAGCGAATGGGCTGCGCAGAGGCAGGAAGCCATCGGATGAATGAAGCGGACCCGTACCTGACTCGCTATCCGCACCAGCTCTTCCCCGTGTGGCAGATGTCTCCTCTTGTCCTTCCATACTAGTCTCGTGATCCCAGCCAGAGTACATTTCAGATGCATTAAATGAATGCACTAAGCCTCCATCCAAGAGACACAGCACGGGGAGTGACAAGACTGGAGGTACTTTTACCGACATACTTCGCGCAGAACCCAGTGTTTCTTGAAGCGGAGCTGCCGATCCCGTTGCCCATTGTACGCCATCGCCTGACGTGAGAGCTGGCAATGTGCATGTCCATTGGAGAGACACTTCGGGGGATAAAATCGTACTGTCCTCGACTGAAGTGCCGACTTGGGAGGGTACAATCGCACCCGCAACTGCCCGGGATGAGTTGACGTGTATGGCGGCCACTAGCACCGCAATACCTGCTGGGTGGCTGACTAGCTCGATGTCAACTCCGCACCACCCTTCGCAACGAACCTCGGGCACTATCCCTGTCACTGCCCATGCCACTTCAAGACCAGCCTTTGAACTGGAACTGCTTGTATCTGCGTACCCTAGGTGGACCTCCCCGCTACTGTATGCTTTGCAAAATATAAAGCCTTTCCTGAACTATCGAGCTGCCACAGACTGGATTTCCCCTGAACTCATCGGCGAATCTCCAACCTTGAGACATGTCAGCCCTTCCTTTAACGACATGGGAGGTGACGTGAAACTATCGGAGGAACTCGGAAGTTCCATTTCCTTTCTGTATGCTTCGCCGGCAGCTGTGAAATTACTACCAAAGTACAGATCCCGTCCAGATGCGAACAGCACCCCATCACCGACCAATTTAGCTCTGGTAGCTTGTAATCCTGCGGGACTTATTGGACCTATTGATCTTGTATCCCATTCTAAAGCCTATCTAAACAAGTGAGCGACATCTGATGTATGTAGTGACAACTAAGAAGATGCCATTGCTCGGAGGGATGTTCGAGCGTATCTCATTCACTGTATTCTTGACCTTGTCGCTTATAACCACTAAATGAGCTGTTGTATTGGTTCACACTGCTTCTGGTAAAGTAGTTTGACTTACTGTCTGTGTGGTAGCAACACGACTGCGATGATCCTCGAATCGGATTGATCTTCATCTTCGTGAAGTTCCAACGGTTTGAATCGAGAATTGCACTGAGTTATTTGCGCCCTAATGGACAAATACTAGCTATATGGCGAGCTTGATGGCTTGTCTGACAGTACATCTTAGTGTTTCAAGGGCCGAATACGAAATTAGATCGAGTATATTTGCTTGCGACGTGTCGACAAATCTGACAGTGCTGCAGTGAGTCGTTGCCCTCACCGCCAGCTCTCTAGATTGTGCTGCCCTGACGTGCTGCTTGCAACTATTACTACGCTTTCACCGTATCTATTTGGCTCTGCAGACAAAGGCTGAGGTCTATTTTCTCAACAAATTAAGCGGGGCTTCAAACATTGTCAAGTTCCACGGTTGGTACGAGACATCGAAACACTATTGGATCATACTAGAATTGTGCTCTGGAGACACAATATAGCGATGCCTATCACAAAGTGGGGCGCTCCCAGAGGAATCAATCGGCATGATCGCAGCTGATGTACTACGGGGTTTGGCGATTTGCCACGCCAACGGAGTGCTTTTGGCAAGTCTCAATCCAAAACACATTTGCCTAGACTCGTACGGAGTTGCCAAACTATGTGGATTTCGCCAAGCGTATCGGGTTTCCACCTTAATCGACGGTTCTGAAGCGGGTAGAAGGACCCAAGGCGAGTTGGACCGACTGGCGCAAGTAGCTGTTGCTGGCGGTCAACTTGGAGATGACTCGCCGCCAGAATGTCTGCCAGGAGCACATCCTCAAGACGCAAGCATCAATAAAGATGGAAGTAGTCAAGCGCTAGTCTATGGAATAGCCAGTGACCTCTGGAGAGTCGGTCTGTTGCTTTACAAGTTGCTTGCGGGGCGCGGGTTCAACCTCCCTGCTTCGAGGACAGGCGATGACGGCGCTGCAGTGCCGCTCGAGCAGTACTGTGAGCTGTATTCTGCTCGGCCGTGGCGCCTCGGGCGTCGATCCTCATAGCACCGCACTGCGGTGTTGCCCCAGGGTTGCGCTTTGATTCTTCGAAATCGACACCTCGTCAGTTTGCTGGATGGCTTGCTTGCACCTCACCCGCTCGATAGGCCGACCTGGACAGAAGTTGCCGCCCACCCATACTGTCGGTACGTGCATCGCACTGCCGTGATCAGGGCTCGGCAAACGGTACCACCTGCAGAGGGTGCCGATAATGATGACGATGACCAGTAGATTGACGTACTTGGTTTGCTGCCGGAAGGAGGAGCTCACGCATCAGAAATACCAGAGTGTATGTCTGAATGGAGCCGGCTCGGCATTCCCAGGGTATTCGAGCTGCGGGCTCCAGACGACACTAGTAGGCGCAACCGGGGACTTCAGAGCGATGCTGACTCTGGGGGGCTACCTGGTTGGGAGGCCGGTGATGACTAGGTCAACAGTGCGCGAGGTCGGGCCGGGGAGCAGGTAGATTTGTCCACAACGGTAGGATCAATTGGCGGAGGGGAATTTCCAGGTGACGATCTTCCTTCTGCACTCGTTGACAGTGCTGGAACTGCACATGGGGAGTCCTAGAGAGGTCATAGTAGGGAACAAGGTGCCTCGGAACGTCCCTCTAGGCCTGTGTCCACGGAAGCAGGACACGAATCAGGAGTTGATGGCATGCTGAACGACTCGCCAAGACATGCAAAGAGGCGCATACATAGCTCCCAAGCTCAACCTTCGAGGGATACCGAAGAAAATATGTCTGGTCCGCTTGATGAATCTGAGCTGTTCTCAGATCATCCGCAAAAAGATCGAGGTGTTGAAGGAGCGGGGAGCGATGAACGGAGCTAGAACGAGCCGACGAGGCATGAAAATATAGATCGTCCTGATGCTGTCGCTGACACTGTCCTTCGGATTGCTCGGTTGGGATGCAACCTGGACACTTCCGACGCTCTACAAAGACTTCGCGATTTCCAGGCATCTAGTAGCGAAACACCTGTGGATTAGCCTCGCCCACGGGTGATCCAGAGCGCGCTGGAGAAACTGGCACTCACCACGGATTGGATGGCTATGGCGATGTTTCCTATCGATTCAGTCGCTGCTCCTGCTACGCCGCCTCCAGTGGTATTCCTTGCGAACCTAGCAAGATGCGTGCCTAACTGGGAAACCCCGGGTGGAGGCAGAACAGACGAGGACTTGGCTGCCGCCCTTCTGGTGGAAGTTGCGATTCCATCATCGAAGGATCTCGGCATCCGACCTGTTGCTGCTGGAGGCTACTTGCGCATGCCTTGGAGAGACGGCGACTCCAGCACGAGTGGACTGGGTGACTCGGGGCCATCGCCCCGGCGACGCCAGCCGGACACTAGAAGGGACATGCTTCGAGGCATTGCTAAAGCAACAGTAGAGCAGTTAGCTATCGTGGCCGGAGCGAGAACCTCAAGGAGCGGATTTCAAGCTGACGGGCGAGACCAGGCCGTAGCTGCTCGGCGGCTGTGCGGTGTGCTTTGCCACTGTGCTGCTCTCGCTTCCGGAGTCACAAAAGCCCTTCGTCCGGAAGCACAAGGGGTGGGGGACATCCCAGTAGTGTTTGATCATGGGGCTGCTGCAGAAATATCGAACGATGTGATGGGTTCAGTGCTCCCCCGAGCATGCCTTGAAGTTCTCGTCGTTGCTGTGAAGGCCAGGAGGGCACTGCAGGATTCAAACACCCTCCAGCTGCTCGACTCGTGTTCCACGTTTGCCGCAGCCCTTCTCGCTAGCGCGTTGCGGAACGCTACAGCAGTACCTGAACAGTCTCTAGCGCCGATGGGTACTCATTCAGAGGCATAGAGATCAGAAGAAAGACGGATGATTGGAGCCAGATTGTTGCAAGCACTGCGGTCTGCGTCAACCGGACATGAGGTCGAGGGCGAGGGCAAGGGCAAGCCTCGGCTTGATCAACATATCATCGATACACGAACAGCATGCCAGGCAGCCTGTGGATACGCGCTGTCGGAAGCTGTATTCTACTGCGCCGCACAGCTGGATGATGACCTTGAGAGGCGGCGAAACGCCGGGGCCGGGGACGACTCCGCCTTGGGTGGGGAAATCCCCAGTCGCTGGGAGCTTCCACAGTGGGTGGCAGATTGGCTTGTCAGCGCATAGGCATCAGGTCTGGTCGCCGGCAGTAATCCAGTGCAGCAATGTTTATGTAACGTGCTTTCACAGACTGAGGCTGTTCGTGACAGGCTTTGCTAGGATGACGGATTCCTAGAAAAGCTATCGCAAAGCCTCATATCCAGTAGTCCAGTGGCAACGATGGGAGCCGTTGTCTCCCAACATGACCGAGCCCTCCTCCTGGTGTTACGGGCTCGTCTTGCCATGGGGGCAACGCTTTCTGATGATGGTGTGGCCACCATAGCTGGGCATCTCCTGGTTGCATTAAGGGCATCAGCCTCGATACATGCAGATTCAGCAAGCCAGGTAGAAATCGGCTACGTCACAGGAGCAATTCTTCAGCTGGCTGAGCTCGCGCAGCCCGCAGATGCAGTGCAACGCTGGGCTCTCGTTCTCCCTCCGCAGATCACAGGCCCTAGGCACTAGCATGCACGTGCACGGAATTCGCTGGATCTATCAGTTCTAGGGGGAATACTGCAGTCATGTGCTCGAGGAATCCGGGGCAGGTAGAGCGGGAAAGTGTTTGAAATATCTGCCTAGCTGGGTAGTCCGATGTCGCCTGGAGTCAGAAGGCGGCGGCTGCGACCGGCGAGCGCCCTTGTTAAGGGCGCAGAGAAAGACCCGCTGTCGGCACACGCCGATGCACCTCTGCATGCCACTGAAATGGAGTGTCATGTGCTCTGTCGAGTTGTTGCTGCATGTGGTTCTGCATTACAGGCGGCTTGTCTTGCTCGTAGCAGCACCATCCGCGTGGAATGTGCCGCAGACCTTGCATCAGTGTCCTTTGGGACGTCATGCGCCCAGCTAATAGAGATAGCCAAGGCGACGCTTGCACATGCTGGGGATGCGGCCACCTCTGCGGCAAAGTAGCTGCATACCGCGGCATCGCCTGGTTCTCGGCTCGGACCATCAGCAGTGGAGGAGCTCGAAGTTATTCACGATGCATCTATCCAGTTCGCTGAGACAGCAAAGTTACTCTCCCTGTCACTCGGTGGTCTACTGAAACACTTGGAAGCTCTCGTCGCTTTGCTTCTGTGTGAGCATGCGATAGGGCTGCATGACTGGTCATTGCCCAGCCCTCGAGCTGTGGGCGAAATCGAGGCTGACCCAGAGGCGAGTTTTTCTCAAAGCAGTGGCATCAAGTCCATCCTATCGATCGCTAAAGGCTGCCCTCTGCTTCTGAAGGCCGTTCTATCACGGTATAAGCAACCAAGCGAGTTCTCCGTTTGTCCAGCGCTGGGCATCAATCGGACCGCAGATGCAGTATCGAATCATCCTGCGGTTGATGTACCAATACTCTGTATCTGCGCTGCAAAGGCTATTGAATCGCCCGACAGCTTGTCAGCTGAGACACTAGAGCTTGCAGACGCAGTGATGTCATGTGTGCTTGAGCAATTGCTGCACGCTTCCAAGGTCCCATCCCCAAGTGTGACCAGACAAGCCCAAACACTGGCGATTGCCTACGGTGGCATAGCCATGATGCGAGCCCTCGGTAGCTCCGTGCAAGCAGCCTCCACAGCGGCCTTATCAGCAGCAAAGGCTCCAGTGGGCATTTCGTAGCTAGCCGTAGCAACTCAACTATTCCTCTAGAGCCTGAGGGCCTTTTTGTCTGCCGCCGTGGGAATGGATGGAGTGGCTAGAGCGACCAGGTCACTTGCAGTCGAAGTGCTGGCTCACGAGTCTCTGAGATACGCTGGCTTCGGAACCATACGATTTTAGCCTGGTGACCTAGCTGCTGCCAGTGGTGCAGGTACGGGCGTCGACTCGGACGCCTCGGGTGCGGATCCCGTCCATTCTCTAGCCCTGGAAGACTGCGCTGCCGAGGCGCTGCGATTCTGGACATCAACTTAGTATGACGTGGCCAGCGGGACGGTGCCGTCAGCTAGCGATTGCGTTGATGCTGACTCCGAATCGCCGGTACTAGTAGCCGGTGCTCTCACAGTGATGTTGCACTCTGCCATCGAGCGACTACTAGATTGTGATGTAGAGGCCGGAGGGGGGGTCATCGGGGTGAGCGATCAAGGCCCCGTAATGAGGTCCGTTGAGAGGTGCTGTGGGCTGCTGAGACAGGGCGCACAAATCCTGCGTTCGCACGATGCCACCGAGCCAGCGACGGCTCATGGGTTGAATGAGCTGCGAGAAGGCTGCACGATAGGTTGTGCATTGGTTGCACGGGCTGTGAATGACCTCCTGCAGGAGGCCAAGGACGGCAACTCATCGGAGGCTGATACCGCTATTGCCAAGGCAGCGAGTTCAGTACTTGTTGGCCTGCAGGCTTGTACTCAATCTGATGGCATCATGCCTACGAATACTGTTAATGTATCATGCATAGCCCTGCACATCCTTCGGGCGATTGAAAGGCATGGCCTCGTGGCACGCATGTGCGCTGGCGATGTCGCTGCAATGCTTACGACTGCTTGCGAGACGGTTGAGATCATAAGTACGTCTACAGGGCAGAGGGATGAGACATAGGCCAGCCCTGCCTCGCACTTTGGCAAGACCGTTCTCCTATCTGCAGTGCTATCCTGCATTGCCAGTGCTGTGACTACGTAGTTGTTCCCTGGGTCGGCCAGCAAGCGCCTTGACTTGTCTTGCTCTTCATGTATTGATACGGTAGGGGGTAAGAGTGATGACTTGCGGGGTGCGTCGGGTGCGCTGCTTTCAGCTCTAAGTGCCCGTGGGTCGTCGAAGTCTTCAGGCATGCCACGAACGATGACTCGGCTGGAACGTGTGAGCAGGGGGCTTTAATGTTGCCATCTAGGACTGGACTTATTTGCTGCTTGTGCTCAGTTGCAATGGATAGCTTTCACAGTTATTTTTGTGTGTATTGTTATCTTCAGATCTTCGTGGCTACGGTAAGAATATAGGAGGTTTTCTAGTGCAGATCATTCGTCTTCGCTATCATCGCTATCACTACCATACGCTGCAAGTCCTGACGCAAGACCAAGATCTTGGTCGGTTGTCGGCGGCACCTGACTGCTGGACTCAAGGCGGCGCTTCTTGGTGCTGCTAGTTTCGCTCTCTCCCTTTCCCTACTGTCCGCTTTGCAGGGGCCTATCAGTCGCATCGCCGCTGTGGACACCACCTGAACCCTTCCCAAGAACAGGCTTATTATTCTCAACAGAGGATGCGCTCAAGTGCCCAACCTTTGATAGCTGCACACTGCCATTCAATGCCCGCGCACTTGCCAAGCCTATCTCTGTTCCTGCATTGGCACTTCCCCTGCTGAACCCAAAGCTTGAATCCACTGGATCCACAGACAACCCCCCGTCGAGTCCTTCACGCCGCCGTTTTCGTCTGACTAGCCGAGTCCCCCCCTGCCCCCCCTCCCCCCCCCCCCCCCTCCCCTTTGCGGGGTCCCCCCGCAGTTGCCCCGGGGGGGGG
>Ga0136560_1000740_pt1 | contig 16464 bp, 6 predicted proteins | sample AntRauMeHopE1497_FD_104925 | JGI IMG/M metagenome (GOLD analysis project Ga0136560, IMG submission 104925) | Saline lake microbial communities from Rauer Islands, Antarctica - Metagenome Hop E1 #497 | ecosystem: Environmental > Aquatic > Non-marine Saline and Alkaline > Saline | place... | reverse complement strand
CCGCGGAGGCCTCCGCAACGGTGCCGTTCGGGGCGGCGAGTCCACTCGCGACGGCACGCGCCATGCTGCCGAGCGGGTCAGATGTGGCAGGCGGGGCGGCCGCTGCGGGCTGGCTCTCGTCCCGCTCCGTTCGCCCCTTTGCCGGCGCTCGCGCCGCCCGGCCGGCTCCTGCACGGCTCGTGGTCGTCGACCACGGGGGCAGCAGCGCCGCCCTGTCAACACCTTCGGGCAGGCGCTTCGCCCCGCGGCCGCCCCCTCCGCACCTGCCCCGCAGCCCGCCGCCGAGGATACCGTCGCCCGCCGGGAGACCGGCGTCTGCAGCGCTGCCTGCGGCAGAAGCCTCCCTTCTCGCCGGCCCGGTGTCCCATCAGGCTCTCTTCTCGCTGCTTGCCGACGAGAGCACGGTGGAGCCGAGCCCTCGGCGCCAGCGGACCCACCGGCCGTACCGGCCCGAGCCCTGGATGCCAGGCTCGGCGTCGGGCTTCCTGGACAGCACGGCCCTGACCGGCGGCCCCGCCGGTCCGCCCGCCGCCCTGGTGGCGTCGGGCGTCGTGCGGCACGACGGCGTCGAGGCCGGCGTTGGGGGCCACGCGGCGGACTGGGAAGAGCACTCTCTGGCGGTGGAGGGAGAGCGCCGGGCCGACGCGACGATGCGGAAGGCCCGAGCCCGCCTGCACAAGGCCGGTGAGGGGGAGTCAGAGGGTGGCGGGGGGACTCCGGACCACGACGGGGCGTCGCCCCCGGGTCGGCGGCGTGGCGGCCGCAAGAATCGGCACCAGCGTGCCAAGCGGGCTCGTCGGAGCGGGCACCCGCAGCGCCGCGCTAGCGCCACCCATGACATGCCCATGGCCGCGGGGCTCCGCGATTGGTCGTCCTCGGACGAGGAGGCCAAGGACGGCGAGCCGAGCGGCGGCTTTCTGGTCGACGAGACCGACCTCGCCACGGCGGGCGACGACATTATGGCGGCTCTTGGGAACGCCTCCCCCGGCAGCTCGCCGTCCCCCGTGGCACGTAGCAGGCGCGGTGCCGGGGCCCGCGCCTCGTTCCTGATGCTACAGTCTCCCGAGGACATCGCCGCGGCCGAGGTGGGGCTGAAGTACATCATCGACCCGGGGGAGGCCGATGCCGTCCGCCTCAAGCTCGTGCTGCACCAGCTCCGGCACTGGCGCGCCTCCAGCCTGGAGGGCACCGTCCGCACTGCCATGGCCGCCCTGGACCAGGCAGAGGAGATGACACCAATGCTCCGGTGGGCATCGCACGACGCGCTGCCCGCCTTCCCCCCCCTCGTACTCCAGCGCGAGCGCATGGGCCTACCCACCGGGTCTGCCGAGGCCGGGGGGAGGCCGCAGCCGTTCGACGCGGGCAGGCCGGGCCGCCGCGGCTCCATCTTCGCCTCGGGCCTGCGGGCGCCCCAGCCCAACTCGCTGCCCGTGGAGTACCGTCCCGCGCGGCCGAGCGCCGCTCTATCCAACGCCATGCTGCACGCCTTCGTGATGTTCCGGCGGTGGGAGCACAAGGCGGTCGTGCTGCCGCAGTGGCGGGTCGCGGAGCGGGTCAGGCAGCAGAAGCTGCTCGTGTTTTCGGCCGACGACCTCATCGCCGCCATCCAGCAGGGGCCGGGCCAGCTGGAGCGCTTCACCGCCGGGCGGTACGTCCAGGCGCTGCACTCCAAGGGCCGCCCGCCCCCCATGCTGATGGGCGCCCAGGACCCCGCGGGGCTCCGCGACGAGCTCAGGCCCCTGGTCCGCCGCGCGCTCGAGCTCTCGCAGCTGGTGCGCTTCCTCGAGGCCCAGGAGAGGCGCAGGCAGATCAAGTCACGGAGGACTTCGGTGGTGCAGGAAGCGTCCCGCCTACACCAGGCCATGGCCATCGCGGCCGCCTCGGCGGGGAAGGACGAAACAACCAACGACGTCGACGTGCTCGAGTGACGAGACCATCGGCGAGGGCGTTGCGGTTTCGTGCTGCCACAGCATGCTGAGCCCGGCGCACGACGGCAATACCTGTCGTTGGGGTATTTCATGCAGCTGTTAACAACCTGTGTGCGGGAACGAAACGAGATGCCGCTCCGCTTCTGTTCCCCCGCTTTGTGCACTCCGCGGCTTTCAGCACAAAGTATGTCCATCACCCTGCGCACAGCTGTGCCGGCGTCTGCTTCCCCGCTCAGCTCGGCTGCTGGCTTCCCGTGTACTTGTTGAGTTGGCTCCGGCACCGCTAAGCGCTCATGCGCTTCTGTGCTCTGCACCGAGCCAAGTGATGCCACTTCGCTGACCTCTGCCAGTCGCTCGGGTATTGCCACTGTCATTCCTATGCAACCGCATTTCTCGTGCCATGACGCAAGCCGCCCTCCAGGACTGATCCGTCCAAGGCAGATGTTGACATGTGCATGAATCGAAATCCAAGCTCGCAATGCCCCGAGCGACCGTGCGGGTGTGCGTGGTGGAGGTAGCCTACCTTCGTCCCGATCGGCAAACGAGCGAGCCACAGCGCACATCACACAGATCGGACATCCTCTGACCTCGCTGCCCCGACACGCCACCCGTGCACACAATCCCAGGTCAGTCCGCATCCTGCAACTCAGGTGGGTGCCACATCCGCCTGGCACCAGCAAACACCAGGCATTCCACCAGCCCGCCCCACTCCACTTCCGCCTTTCGTGTCACCAGAGCAGCGACGACGTGTTTGCGAAGAAGGCGCCCCGGCCAAAGGAGCCGACCACGAACAGGCCAGGGTCACGCTTCGACCCGGCAGCATAGTCTGGAAAGTTCCCAAGCTGCGGGCCCTCGGGCTCCAAGGTCGGCACGAACGTGACCCCACAGTCGGGGCTCACAAACGGCTGCGGTGGCAGGTCGCTCCCGCCCAGCCTGGTCCCCACCACCATGAGGGCAAAGTCGCAGGCCGAGCCCGGCGGCGCGACGCTGAACGCGGCTGCGTGCGCATCAACCCATCCTGGGACACGTCTGAAGGACACGAGGCTACCATCCAGCGCCGCCCGAACGCGGAAGAGGCCGCGCTCCCCCATCGCCACGAAGATCTCCACAGCCGACCCCGCACGGGACGGGCTTGACCCATGAGGGACGACGACCTGGCAGCGTGCCGCGGACGGTAGGTCGGCGTCCACCTGCTTCCAGACGGCCGCGCGCCCGTCCGACGACACCCGCAGGCCCCGGGGCGAGTCGCAGTCGACGTGCACGAACACGTTGACGCCTCGCTCCGGCGTGTGGTCCGAAGCCAGCCTCACCGATTGGTTGTACCGGTTCCCAGAGGCAGGCGCAAAGCTGTGAACGGGCAGAGCATCGACCTCGCTCCACGTTCTGCCCCCGTCCACCGAGGCTCGCGGCCTCCCTCCCTGGACGGCCGCCACGATCACGTCCTCGTCGTGCTCGCCAACAGCAACCCCCAGCACAGGGAGGCGGGACGAAGCGTTGTACGCAGTGTAGGTCCACGTCACGCCCCCGTCGTCGCTCGTGATCACGTTGCCGGTGCGCGCCGGCCCCGACGCCACGACCTGCCCCCTCACGATGCGGCGCGGCACCGTCTCCCACCACCCGGAGGGCAGGGGCTCTGCGGCCGGAGGCGAGAGCGTGGCTTCCCGCGACGCGGTCGTGGCGTCGAGGCCGCACCCCTCCCCGCCGCTGGCGCCGTACGTGCCCCAGAAAACGCGGGCCGGCCAGCGCAGCAGGTCCGGGCCGTAGTGCACGAACCCTCCTAGGTCGGCGGTCCCCGTGATGAGCTTCGGCCCCGTCGCGGGCAGCAGCAGCGACAGCACGAACACCTCCTCGTCGCCGGCGGGGCTGTCGTACCACCTCGTGGGCCTCGTTGGGTCGCCGATGCTGCCCAGGTCCGACGTGAACCACACGCTGAACATGTCGCCCGACGCCACGACCGGCGGCGACGTCCCGCGCCCGGGGAGGAACGTCGTGGCGCCGTTGGCCGAGCACACGCCCGTGAGGTTGCCCTCCGCGACGTCCCAGGTCTGCCTGGACGACGACACCACGCCGTCGCACCCGTCTGTGCGCCAGCTCCTGCCGCCATCCGACGTGCGAGCGACGGCGAAGGCTCCGCCGCCGTGCGTGACTGCCACGGCCTCGTCCTCGTCGACCGGGTTGACGTCCACGCTGCCCCACACCGACCGCCCGTACCCCGGGATGCCCTGTAACACGAACGGGCCCGGGAGCGCCACCACCCCCTGGCCGTCCGGGAGCGGCCGGTGCTCCACGTCGCTTCGGTAGACTCCCGAGTCCGCCGCTGCGAGCACGAACCTCCCGCTCGGTGCTGCCGCCATGCGGGACACGTTCGGCGGGGAGCCCGGCACCCTGGCCCAGTCCTGGCCAGCCGACGTCGACACGTACACCCCGCTGCGGTGCGGCTCGGGCGGGAGAGCGCGGCGCGTGCACGTGGCCCGCTGTGACAAGCCGGCAGGGGGTCGCGGGACAGCAGCGCGGGACGGACGGGCGCGAGACCGCGTCGGCCGCCTCACTCGGAGTGCACGGCGGCGAGGATCGTGTCCTCCGTCCCCGGCGGGGCGGTCCTCGAAGGCATCGCAAGCAGGCACAGCGCGCCCATCTCGGTGGCCCCCGGGAACCCCGGAGGCGTGGAGTTGGTCCACGTCGCGCCGCCGTCGGCAGTCCTCCACAGGCCCGAGCGGAACGACCCGAAGAGCACGACGCTGTCGTTCCGCTGGTGGACCGCGAGGCGCTCGCCGCTGCCCCGGCGCGGGCTGGAATTCGCGAACAGCGGCACGCCCCACGTCGGAGGCGTGATCATCTCGAACGACCCGCCCCCGTTGTCGGACCTCCAGATGGAGCCTGGGCCAAGGGACGGGTACGCGCCGACGGCCATGAACACCGTGCGGCCGTTGTTGCCGCTGACTGCGAGCGCCGATGTTCCGTACCAGTTTGCGTGAGTCGCGTTGAAGAAGTCGTTCAGGGGAACGTGCCGCACGGAAAGCCCCGAGGGGTCGCTCCCGTTGATGCCGTCGAGCCGGTAGGCGCCCCCGACTGCGGCAGCGGAGACTGGGCAGCCTCGCCCGTCAGACGCGAACAGATGGCATGCAGCACTCTACCGGCAGGCCGTCGCACCATCGGTTCTTGCATACACGGACGGGTTGGCAAGGATTCCCGGGCGAGACGCAACCAGCCCGTCCACGAAGCCGCCGCCCCCGATCCGGACGTTGCGCCACTGCACAGCCTGACACAGCGCTGCAAAGGATAATCCGATGACGATGCCGCGTGGTCCCATTTCGGGGGTGTGCGCGCCGGCGGCGTGTGGCACGGGCCACCATCTATCGCTGCGCACGGCCAGCAACCTCCACCCAGGCGCAGTCGGATATCGGCACTTCGCTCCTTCGCCGGCAGGGGGCGAAGCTCCAGCTGCCGGAATGGACAAGATCCCGGTCGTGCTCCGCTTCGGGGCGGTGAACAAGCGCTTCTTGATCCCCGAGCGCCTGATCCGCGAAGGCATTGCCGCCGTCATCGCCAAGGCGGTGCGCCGCGCCCTGGACATCGGCGCATCCGACACCGGACGTGAGCCACGGGCCGCGGTGCCGTCGTGCCTTGAGTCTGTGCGCGTCCGCTCGGCTCGGTGGCCGCGCCGACGAGGGCGGGGCGAGCCGCGTTCTTGAACTTGGTCGCCCCGCGCTCTCCTGCGCCCGGCCGTCTCAACCGGGCCACTACTCGCACACGAATCCATGCCCTTGATCCTACTGTATCACCGCTGCCTCCGCAGAGATTCTTGTCACGGTGCCCGGCGAGGAGGACGAGGATGGATTCGCGACGGCCTCGGAGCCGGAGCTCCTGGCTATTGCCGCGCGAAAGATTGTGGAGGGCTCCGTGATCACGGTCAAGCAGGCAGGCGGCGGGTCGCCCCGGGGCAAGCCCGGCCGCGCGCTTCCGTCGTCGGTGTCGGCATCTTCGCTGCTACACGGCGCCCGGGACTCAGCCCTGGAGGACGCCGTCGACGAGGCAGGCCTCGAGGAGACCCGGCTCCTGGCCAGCTTTGGCCTCGAGGCGCCGCTCTCGGACCCGCACGGGCGTGTGTTCCTGCCGGGCCGCGGGGCCGTTGGCCGGCGCCCGCTGACGCTTCACGACCGGGCCGACGGTGGCGCATCCGGCCCCACGGTGGCCGGGCAGCCGCTGCAGCCCGTGGAGGAGGCGGTGCTGAGCCGCGCGCGGCGCATCTTCGAGCGTGACGCCGGGCTCACCACGCAGCGGGTTGCTTGGGCGGCGGTCGTCGCCGACGGGCAGCCCGAGGCGGCCGGCGAGGTCGAGACCCTGGCCACGCCCGGCTGGCAGTCGGCGCCGGGGGGCGTGGTGGTGGTCTTCGGCAGCCCCGGCGCCCCGCCCGGGGTCTGGGGCCGTACCCTTGCGCTCTTTGGCGGCCAGAGGCTCGGATCCGCCGTGGACCTCGCGGCGCAGGCCTCGCGGCGCAGCTGCGGGGTCATCCTCGCCGACCCCTTTGGCGTCGACAGCGCCCCGCGCCCGGGCGCCGCGGTTGAGGATCCCGACCGGGCCAGGAGCCGGGCGGCCGGGCGCTCCCGCCGCCTCCTCCGCGGCGTCCTCCAGGGCCGCAACGGCTCGGGGGGGCGGCCCAGGGTCATCATCGTGGCCTTTGCGGAGGGCTGTGAGGCCGTGCTGGCCGCGCTCGGCGCCGAGGGCGCCGTTCCCGCGGGCCGCGCGATGCGGAGCGGCGACGGCGGGGACGCGGCCGAGGCGATGCCCCCCCCAGCCCCGCTCGGGGACGGCGTGGGCGTGGTGGAGGACGAGGAGGCGGTGGAGCGGCTGGTCGCGGATCGGCTTGGCCCCATCGCGCTGCTGCAGCCTGCCTACTCGGTCGAGCGGTTCCCCACCGCGGTGTGGCGGGCCCTCGCCGAGAAGGGCGTCGCCTGGCTCGCCGCGCTCCCGGGCCGCTCGCCGCCCGAGGGGGCCGAGGGGGAAGACTGGGTGGGCAACGTCAGCGTCTCCGAGGCGCGCACGCAGTGCGGGTGCGGAGTGGTGGTCCTCCCCGCGCCGGAGCTCAGGCCCGCGTTCGTGGCGCACAAGCGGTGGCTCGAGGCGTCGCGCGGCGACGCGGGGGCCGCCGCCGTCAGCGAGGAGGACGGGGCGTGGATGGGCGGCACGGACGGCGAGCGGGGGCTGCTGCGCACGGCTCTGGGTCCCGCCCGCGGCGCCCCGGGCCGCGTCGCGCTCCGGGCCAGCCTCTGGCGCGCCCTCACCCCGTTCCGGGCCACGGAGGCCGTGTGGCAGCTGTACGACACGCTGCAGGGGTCGAGGCCCAAGGCCATGACCGCCCAGCAGCGCCGTGCCCTCTGGTCCAAGCCCTCCGCGCGCTCCCTCACCGGCCCCAGGGGCGGCCCCGTCGCCGTCGCGGCGCCGGCGCCGGCCCCCACCTCGGTCCACCCCATCGCGGACGCCGCGTCGCTCGGCTCGACTCCCCCGGCCTCGGCCAAGTCCAAGGGGCGGGTCAGCGGCGTCTGGGCAGCCGTCTCCGCCGCCCAGCACCTCTCGGCGGGCGCAGCACCCGGCGGCGGAAGCCCCGGCGCCGCCTCCGGCGCTCGCCCCCGGCGAGAGACCCTTGGCGGCATTGAGTCCCCCGACGCGCTGCGTCGCTCCGCGGAGAGCCTCGCAGGCTCCGTGCCCGCGGAGGCCCGCACCGCTGCCCTGGTGGCGACCTTTGTCCAGGCGGCCAACGGCGGCGACGTTGCCGAGTCGCTCGACGGGCGCCGCCGCCGCTCCTCCGCGGCCTCCTCCGCCTCCCGCACCCCCAGCAACCAGCGGGAGGGAGACCTCCGCAAGTCGGGAAGCATCTCCACCATCGGCTCCGCGGCCCAGCTCCACGCCCTGGACTCCCCGTCCCGCCGCAGCCTCGGGCGCCGGGAGGGCTCCTCCGCGTCCCTCGGGAGGCCGAGGGACGACCCCGACGACGGAGCGACGGACCCGCTCCCGGCACCCTGGTCCCAGCGGGTCACCGAGGCGGCCGCTCGCCTGCTCGAGGCCGCGACGGACGCCGCCTCATGGGGCGGCGCCGCCCCCGCCGTGCGCCAGGGCGTGACCATTCACACGTTCGGCGACGGCCTGCCCGGGGCCGTCGCCACAGACTGCTTCGAGCTGCCACCGCAGCGCGTCCTCGCCGCCCTCCGGGACCCCGCGAGCGCCCCGGTCCTCGACGCCAACGTGGCCTCGGCGGAGCGCCTCGAGACCGCGGTGCCCCGCGGCGCCGGGGCGGACCGCATGAAGCTGGAACACGTCAAGATGAAGAGCGTCATGGTCATGGTCTCGAGGCGCGACGTCGTCACGTCGTCGTGGTGGACCATCGACAAGGCCGGCCGCGTCCTCCTCGCCACCTCCTCGCTGCCGATGGACGAGGCCGCGGGCCTCGGCGCTGGGGCCTCGGGGGCCATCGTCCCCGACGTCGGCGGCGCATCCCTCCGCCTGCCGCCCAGCCCCTCCGGCATGGTCCGTGCCTTCCTGGGCGTCGGCGGCTGGATCATCGAGCCCGCGGACACCCTCGACGCCGCCAGGGCGCTGCCCCCGCTCGACAGGCAGGCGGTGGCCGACAGCGTCGCGTCGCTTCGCGAGCCGTACCGCGCCCAGCCCGCCCGCTCGACCCCTCGCGGCGCCAAGGCCTGCCGCGTCACGTACGTGTTCCGCACCCACCCGGGCGCCGGCCTCCCCCTCAACCTCATCCGCGGCTCCATGGCCGACCAGGGCCTGAGCGTCGTCCGCCTGCGGGAGCTGGCTCTGAAGCGGAAGGAGCAAGGGCCGGTGAGCATCCCCGCCGAGAAGGGGTGGAGGCCGGCCGGCGCCAAGCGGGGCCCGGGCGCACGGCCCGCCAGGCCCACGGCGCCCAAGGCGTCAGAGGGGGCCACGGCCGGCGCAGCCGTGGCCGGGGCCTTCAGCGACGAGGACGAAGGCCCGGGGGACGGCCCCGGGTACGACGACGCCGTGGACGAGCACGCCGCCACCGCCGCCCTCCCCTGGCTGGAGCTGCCCGAGTCGGCCGAGGAGGACTTCGAGCCCAAGCCGCACCTCAGCGCCCCCTGGCTTCCCGGGGAGGAGCCGCCCACTGACGTCAGCGGGACGTGGCGGCTCGACGAGGCGGCCAGCGACGGCCTGCGTGACTTCCTGGCGGCAATGGGCGTGCCGGCCGCGCTGAGGGACGCGGCGTCGTCCATCGAGGCCGCCACCACGACAATCACCCACGAGGGGCCGTCCCTACGGATCGATGACGTCACCGCGTTCGGCACCAGCACCCAGCGCATCCTTCCCGACGGCCACGGCCGCGCGGCGGGACGCGGCGGCGCCACCCTCATCACGGCGTGGTATGGCCGGGCGCCCGGCGTCGGCGCGGCGGTGGCCGCGCAGCGCGGGACCCACCTCGCCGCCGAGGCCGAGGCCGCGGAGATGGCCGCCACGGCCGCCCGGCTCGCAGCCGAAGCGGACAGGGAGGCCGCCAAGGCGCAGAGCAGCTGGTGGTTCGGCGCCAAGCCCGCCGCCTCCTCCCCGCAGGTGGGGTCCGGGTCGCCGGCAGCCAAGGCTGCCGCCTCCTCGGGCGCCGCCCTGCCCGGCTCCCCCGCCGGCTCCCCGGCCAAGAGGCCCGCGGCTGCGGTGGCATCACCCGCCGCGGCCAGTGCCTCCGCTGGCAAGGATACCCCGTCCGCCGCCGCCCCCCCCGACGCGTCGCCGGCCGCGCCGCCGCCCGCCCGCCGCGCTGCACGCGTCATCGAGGTCGACGGCGAGACCGCTGCGCCGGAGCGCGAGCACTGGCTCTCCGCGGCGGTGCCGGAGGAGCTCTGGGGCTACGGCCGCCGCGGGGCGGTGCTCCGGGTCCGGACCCGCCTGCCCGCGGGCCGTGGCGTGGTCCTTGAGGAGCGCTGGCTCTCGGGCCGCGGCCGCATGCGCACCGTAGCGGTGCTCGTGCGCCGCGGGCAGGCCGTCGCGGCGCTGGTGCGCTACTACAAGCGCTACGCAGAGGGGGAGGAGGACGAGGAGGACGACGACGACCGGTCGAGCGCCACCGGGAGCCGCGCGGGGGAGGAGGGAGGCGCCATCACGGAGGTGGACGACGAGGACGCGGACGAGGACAGCCCCCGGCGCCGCCCCGCGGGCGCGGACAAGGCTGCCGGACCCAAGGGCAAGGGCAAGGGCAAGGGCAAGGAGGAGGCGGGCGAGGACCTCGCCTCGGTGCTGGAGCCGTGGGTGAGCGCCGCCAAGCGCCGGCTGGAGTCGCTCAAGCTGCGGTCCGCCGCGGCGCGCGACGCCAACGGCCCCATGTCCATCATCGCCGCCCGCGTGACGCCCCCCGTGGTGCTCTCGGGAGTGTGGGTCATGGACAGGGAGGAGTCGGGGAGCATCGCCCCCGTGCTGCGGGCCCTGGGCCAGCCGGAGCCCAAGGCGCAGGAGGCCGCCAAGCTGGCGCTCCGCTCCGGCCTCGTGCTGAGCCTGGAGCAGACGTCCGCGACGGTGGAGTACACGGAGCGCGCGGAGGAAGGGGCGGCCGCGCGGGGGCGCGGGGCCCGGCGCCGCCTGGTCCTCGACGGCCGCGAGTGCATGCTGTTCAGCTCCAAGGACCGCACGCACATGGTCTCCCGCGCGGTCATCGCCCCGGGCGACGGCTCGGACGGCTTCACGGGGGAGGGCCCCGGCGCGGCGTCCCTCGTGGTGGTCAGCTACCTCCCGGGGGGCATCGGCGAGACGGTGGAGGTCCGTCGCCTCCTCTCCCGCACACGCATGGAGCAGCTCATCCTCGTGGTGCGGGAGGGCCGCGAGGCCGCTCGGGTGCGCCGTGTCCTGAACAAGCGAGAGTCGGACGGCGACGGCGTCGCGGCCGAGTCCGAGGCCGAGCAGCTCCGCCTCATGCGGGCGCGGCAGGCGGGCGTCCCCGACGGCGGCGCCAAGTCCGGCGGGCCGCCCGTGCGGTCCAGGCTCTCCAGCCGGGCGGCAACGATGCTCGAGGCGGAGCTGGACGGCGACGACGGCGAGAGGGGGCCGCGCGGCCGCGGCAGGGGGATGTCGGCCATCGGCGAGGAGGATGAGGACGAGGACGAGGACGGCGCGGGCGCCGCTGCCTCGGCATCGGCCTCGAGCTCTTCCGGTGCTGCCCTCTCCGGCGCGCCCCCGCCGTCCCAGCCGTGCCCCGTCGACTTCTCGGGCGTGTGGAAGGTCGATGCGGAGCGGTCGGAGCCCCTGGAGCCCCTGCTCGTGGCCATGGGTGTGCCCTGGATGCTGCGCGGCATGGCGGCCAAGGTGGAGGTGACCTCAAAGATGGTCATGAACGAGGGCGACGCCGGGCCCATGGGCCGCGGCGCCACCCTGATCATCACCGACTCGTCCAAGTACGGCGACGCCACCCAGGAGCTCGTGCTCAGCGGGGAGGAGCTCGACGCCGTCGGGCCCGACGGCAAGCCCATCAAGCGCAGCTCCACCCTCATCCTGCCCTGGGAGGCGGAGGGGGCGCCCGGCGCCGCGGGCAAGCCGGGCGAGCCGGCGTGGGCCAAGGCGATCCGCGCGCGTCGCAACTTCGACGGCATGGGGGCGGACGCCCCGACGGTGCGGATCCGCGCGCTGCTGGAGGGCGGGGCGGTGACGGTCGACGAGCGGCGCCTCATGGAGCCCGGGCTGATGGAGCTCAAGACGACCTTTGCCAAGCGCGGCCAGCAGCCGGTCACCATCCGCCGCGTCATGGCCAGGGTCGAGGCGGACGACCCCGTGGAGGCGGCCAAGGCCAGGCTGAAGCGCCTTGCAGACGCCCGCAAGGCCGAGCACGACGCCGTCCTCGCCAAGCTCAACCCCAATGGCGGCGCGGCGAAGGCCAGGCCGGCCGCGGCCTCCGGCGCTGCCGCCGGCGCGGCCCCCGCGGCGGCCTCGGCCTCCCTCGCCCCGTCCAGGCTGCCCGAGGTCACCGAGCACCTCGCCCTCGCCGGCCCGCCCCCCGCCATCACCTGCTCCGGCTGCGCCGCGTCCGTGACCCTGGAACGCCCAGAAGGCGCCGACGCCCACCCGCACATGGACGTTGGTGGCAAGTGGCGCCTCGGCGACGCGGAGCTCGTCGTGGCCGTCGGCGCGACGGACGTTGCCATCGTTGACGCCTCCCTGGGGCCAGCCGGGCACGTAGTGGTGCTCGTTGCCGTCCCCGCGGGCGCCGCCGTCCCTGGGCACGCCCCCGTGCCCGTGCACGCCGGCCTCATCGCGCCCAAGGCGTCGGCGGGCGGGGCGACGCCCAAGCCGGCCGCGGGCGACACCCGCGAGGCTCACTGCTTCGTGTGCCCGCCCGCCGTCGCCTCCGTCATGGTCACGGGCAAGGCGGACGCCGCCCTCCTCTCCGTGACCGGCGCCGGGCCGTTCCTCGGGGAGGTGCGCGTGGAGTGGCGGGGCGAGCCGGTGCCGGTGCAGCGGGCCGACGTCGGCTCCCAGACCCTGGTCGTCGCGGGCGCATTTGGTGCCGCGGCGCTTCCAGGAGAGTTTGCGCTGTCGTGGGGCGGCGCCGAGTGAGCGAGCGCGGCACAGACTCGGCACTATTCCTGCGTTCCCCGTGTGCCGGCGAGGCCTTGGCTCTCACTCATCGCGCGCGCACCATACGGCCGCATGCGGGGGGGCGGGGGGGGGAGGGGACCAGGTTCCTTTGCCTCTCAGCAGGGCCAGCCCTGGGCGGTCCACGCCTGGTCCCAGAACATGTACTCGAAGCGCGCGGACATCTTGAACGCCGTGCGGGCGCGGGCGCGGGAGGTCTCGCCGGCGTCGTTGGCGAAGCGCTCCATGCGCTCGAGGAGCTCCTCGGTGAAGACGTCGAAGCTGTCGTCGGCGTAGAGGCGGAGCCACGCCGCGTACGGGTGTGAGTCGGGCACGGGGCCGTTCGCCTCGAGCAGGTGGGTGCCCAGGTCGGTGTAGAGCCAGGGGCAGGGCGTGAGGGCGGCGACGGCCTCGACGAGGGAGCCGCGCGTGGCGGTCTGGATCATGTGGTCGGCATAGGCCTTGGCGTTGGGCGTGAGCTCGGCGCTGGCGATGTCCTCGGGCCCATAGCCGAGCTTCTTGCCGTAGTCCAGGTGCATCTCCCTCTCCACCTCGAGCGACACGAGGCCGGCGCGCATGAACCAGAGCTTGTCCTCGGGGAGGGGGCAGCGTGTCGCGATGATGGCGCACGCGTCGCTGAAGCTCTCCAGGTACCGCGCGTCCTGCATCTGGTAGAAGCGGAACGCGGACGGGTCGAGGGAGCCGTCGGCCAGCGCCAGGACGAAGGGGTGCTCGTAGCTGGCCGCCCACGACTCGCCGGCCTCGTCGAGGCAGGCCTGGGCGAAGGGCGGCACCACGAAGCGGTGCTTGGGGGCGGCGCCGGGGGCGGGGGCGGGGGCGGCGACGTCCGACGGCGCGGCGGGGGCGGCGGCCGCCGGCGGGGCGCCGTCGATAGCCTCGCGGAGCGCGGCTGCGGCGGCCTTGGGGTCCGCCTGGTTGAACACGGCGCTGACCACTGCGACGCCGGCGGCGCCGGAGTCGCGCATCACGCCGGCGGCGTTGCTGCCGTTGATGCCGCCGATGGCGATGACCGGGACGCGGCCGGCGGCGCGGACGATTCCGGCGAGGCCCTCGACCCCGATGGCCTCGCTGTCCGTCTTGGTGGCGGTCTCGAACACGGGGTTGGTGCCCAGGTAGTCGGCCCCGCCGCGGCACGCGGCCTCGGCCTGCTCCACCGTGGCCACGGTCACGCCGACGATGCGAGACGGCCCGAGGATGGCGCGAACGTCCGCGAGGGGCATGTCGGACTGCCCGATGTGCACGCCGTCGGCGCCGGCGGCGAGTGCCACGTCGATGCGGTCGTTGACGAGGACGGGCACGGCAAAGGCCGCGCCGAGGGACTTGACCGCCGCCACTGCCTCCTTGACGGCCGCGACGAACGGCCCGGTCTCGGCGGTCTTGTCGCGGATCTGGATCATGGTGGCGCCGCCCTGCACGGCGGCCTTGACGGCGTCGGCGAGCTTGTGGCCCTGCGCCTCGAGGAAGGCGGGGTCGGTGACCGCGTACAGGCGGAGGGAGTCCGGGGAGAAGGCGCTCGGGCGGGGCTTGAGCGCCGCCGTCATCGCGGCGGGGCCCGCCGGCGCGGCGGGGCCCCCGGCGTTCCACGGCGCGAGGGCGAAGGCGTGGTTGACGGGGCCGTGGTCGCCGCCCCCGACGGAGAGAGCGGCGGAGCGGGTGAGGGCCTCGGCCAGGTAGCGGCGCGCCGAGAGGACGGCGTCCAGGACGGGGCGGCCCTTGGCGAGGCCCGCCGCGATGGCGGACGCGAGGGTGCACCCGGTGCCGTGGGTGTTGCGCGTGGCGACCATGGGTGCCGTGATGGCCCAGGCGCGGCCGGAGGCGCCGTGGGCGAGGACATCGCTCACCAGCACGGCCCCGCCGCTCCTGGCGGCGTGCCCCCCCTTGATGAGGACCCAGCGGGGCCCGAGGGCGGCGAGCTCCAGGGCCGCGACGCGCATGGACTCGACGAGGGCATCGCCCGACAGCGGGGCGCCGCCCGCCTCGCCCGACGCCACGAGCCGCCCGAGGAGGGCCTCGGCCTCGGGAAGGTTGGGCGTGCACACCAGCGCGAGGGGCAGGAGCTGCTCGCGGACCGCGGCCATGGCTGGCTCGTCCACGAGCCGGTGGCCCGACGTGGCCACCAGGACGGGGTCCACGACCAGGGGGACGCGGCCGTCGTCGGCGTCGCCACTCGGCGCGCCGCCGCCGCCCCCTGCGCCGAGCTCGGTGATCCGCACCGCCGCGCTTCCGGGGCCCTGCACGCCCACGTCACGGCCTGCGGCCCGGCCGACGGTAGCAGAGCCCGCCTCGTGGGAGTAGGCTCGCACGGCGTCGGCGACGGCCTTGACCGTGTCGGCGTCCGGGAGCATGCCGGTCTTGATGACGTCTGCGCCGAGGTCTGGGAGGACCGAGGCCATCTGCGCCTCGACGGCCCCGGGCGGGAGGGCGAAGACACCCTGCACGCCGCGGGTGTTCTGGGCGGTGACGGCGGTCACGGCCGTGGCGGCAAAGGCGCCGAGGGCTGTGACCGTCTTGATGTCGGCCTGGATGCCGGCCCCTCCGCCGCTGTCGCTGCCCGCGACGATGAGGACGCGGGGCGGGACCTCGGGGGAGCCTGCCGAGCCGGCGGCCGCCTCCGCGCCGCAGGCCACCAGGAGCGCCTGCGGGCCCGCCGCGAGGGCGAGGACCTCGAGCAGGGCTGCCTCCCGCGAGGTGGTGGTGCCGGGCCAGCGGCCGTGGGACGGCACGTGCACGGGCCACTGCGAAGGCGCGGCGGGGTCGGCCGGCTCGGGGCGCCAGCAGTCCGCGGCGCTCCGCCCGCACGCGGCCTCCATGGCGCAGGCGAGGAGAGGGCGCAGGGAGGCGCCGGCCGCGGTGAGGGCGAGGCCGAGGTGGGAGGCCGGCTCAGGGACGACGGCGAGCACGCCGACGGCGGCCGCGAGGACGGCCTTGGCGTCGCCGAGCGAGTCGCCGACGAAGACGCAGGGGGCGCAGCCGCGGGCCGCGGTGAGGGTGGGGGCGGCGGAGGCGGCCATCGCGCCGCGGCCGGCGCCCGACTCGCGGACGAGGTGCCAGACCTTGTCCGCCGCGCAGTGGACGTTGCGGCCGCGGCAGGGGGCAAAGGCGCCCGACGAGCCGGCGTCAGACGCGGCGCCGTCGAGTACCGGCGCCGTGACGCGCAGGCCGGGCCGCGCCAGGCTCGCGCCGATCATCGCCTCGCCCCCGAAGGATAGGGAGACGACGGAGACGGCGATGCCGGGCGCGGCGTCGAGGGCCGCAACCACCTCGCGCGCGCCGTCCACGAGCACCCCGGCCTCGGCGAGGTCCTCGCCGGCCTGGCGCAGGGCCGCGTGGCTGCAGCCGCGGAGCGCGCCGGTGAGCTCCACCGCGCGGATGGCGCCGACGTCAAAGGCGTCGTGGTCGCGGAGCGCGGCGGTCAGCTTCTCCGCAGCATCCTCGGCGTCGTGATCCACGGCACTGGCAGCCGCGGTGAGCTGCTCCGCGAGAGCGGCGGCGTGGGGCTTGTACGCGGCGCCGTGGCCCTGGATCGCGAGGCGTCCGGCCTCAGTCGCCGCCGCGACAGCCTCGCTTCCCTCGCCGTGCCGGGCCGCCACCGCCTTGACGACGGCAGCGAGCGCAAAGTCGGTGGTGTCCTTGCGAGTGAGGGTGCCGTCGAAATCGAGGGCCACGGTGCTTGCGCCTGACGGGTCACCGAGAGCGCGTGCCAGGAGAGGTGGCGAGCCCTCGGCGACGAGTCGCGGAAGCGTCGCGGCATGTGCTGCGCCGGCATTGCATGCGGCCTCGTCGGCCGATGAGGTGGTGAGGCCTTCCATGTCGTCGCTGGCCCAGGCCTCAAGCCAGGCGATGCCCTGGGGGTGGATCGGCGGGGCACACCGCGCGTGCTTTGCGGCGTCAAGGAGCGCCCGCGCGCTGGAGGAGCGGACGCGGGCCCACCCCACCGCAT
>Ga0136560_1000739_pt1 | contig 16475 bp, 7 predicted proteins | sample AntRauMeHopE1497_FD_104925 | JGI IMG/M metagenome (GOLD analysis project Ga0136560, IMG submission 104925) | Saline lake microbial communities from Rauer Islands, Antarctica - Metagenome Hop E1 #497 | ecosystem: Environmental > Aquatic > Non-marine Saline and Alkaline > Saline | place... | reverse complement strand
CGCCTCGCGCTCCGGCAGCGGGTGGGCGTGGAACTCCGACTTGCTCTCGCTCACGCCGCCGAAGCGGCCCGGCCCTGGGCGCCACGCCGCCCTCTCCGCCGCCTCGCGCTCCGGCAGCGGGTGCGAGTGGTATTTTGCTTTGCACTCGCTCACGCCGCCGAAGCGGCCGGGCCCCGGTCTCCACCCATGGCACGTGCACGCACAATCTCCCTGACGCGAGCTTGTAGTGGATTCGGCCATGCTGGCGGAGGTGTGCCTGCGCGCCACGAGCAGGAGTTGCGGCTCTGCATGAAACGGCCATTCGTGCAGATTCTCTGACACACAGACGCGGCGCCCATGGCTCGACCGGTCGGACGCAACAAAACACCTACAGCCCGCAAGCTGGCCCCGTTTCAGGACGGTCGTCGGGGCGGGCGACCGACCCCAATGCCCAACTGTGGATGACAGTGACACGAGTTGTGGCTTTCATATGAAGAGCAAGTCAAGGCGTGCTACGCACTCCACACGGTACCACCGACGCCGGCAGGCGATGGACCGCATCGCAGAGCTGTGCGAGGCTAGGATTCACTCGCTTGAAGTGCTGAAAGGGTGGCTTGATGGGTCCCTCGTGGGAAATGCCGTGGTTGTTCCCGGCGACGCCGCGCTATCGGCGCCAGCGTAAGCTAGTGCACGGTGAGCCGCTCCCAAGCTCCTCCTTTGTCCGGAGCCACCGGCATGTAACGCTTCCCAGTGCCGCAACGTTCGCAGGCCTGAGGTGGCGCTGGTGATCGCCACGACGCTGTGCCGCACGTCGTACGCACACGGCCCGGACGCTTCTGCTCGGGCATTCTGCCAGGCCATGCTTGAGGTCGACCACTGGTCGGGTTCGCGGCCGGCGCGGCAGCAACCGGGCGATGCCGCATCGAGCTTGAAGCAGCGCAACCTGTCGGGGCCAGACCCTCGCTCGCGAGGCCCTATGTCGCCGACGGCTGTGGCTCACGCGCTCGGAGGCGCGGCGTCATCAGGGGGTGCTGCTGTCGCTGCGGCGTCGGATGTCGTGGCGATGCTCGGGAGCTCCTTGACCGGGGGGCGACGCGCCGCGGCGGGGGACACGGCCGGCACCGGCTTTGCCGGGCTATACCCCGACGGCCTGGCCAGGCGGCCGCGGGGGGACACGATCCGCCCGTCGCTGCGGCGCGGGCCCCGCGGCGAGGCCGTCTTCGAGTGGCTGGGAGGGTGGCCGCCGGTGAGTGGGGCAAGTGTGGGCCAAGGCTGGCCCGCGCCGCGCGACAGTCTGCCGCGCATGAAGCCCAGCTGCCAGGGTACGCCTGCGCCAGCCTGCGCCGCGCGAAGCCTGCTCCACCGCCTCCCGGTGTTGGGCAACCGCAGGGCGAAGGGCTGGGCCTCCGAGAGACCGGGGTGGCGGCGTGCGAGGCGGCGTCCGGGGTGTACCGGCGGCTTCGAGGACTCGATAGTGCTGATGACGTGACCGTGTCGTGCATTGAGGCGGCGGATGCGAGGGTGGAGCGGCTGCTGCTTCGCCCCCTCGCCGCCCAGCTCACCAGAGCGGCGAGCGAAGTGGCAGCCAGCACCGCTGCAACCGTGCTGGGCGGGGCTTCAGACCCGTTGTGAAATGCGAGGCGTCCGGTAGGCGAGCGCCCGATCACGGCAGAGCAGCTGAGGCGCTGAATCTGGCTGCCACTCGGACCCGCCACACCTCGCCACCATGGCCGCCGCCGCCTCCGGATCAGAGAAGCCATCGCCCCTTGCCGCCCTGGTGAGCATGTTACCGTGCCCAGCTGCGCTTGCTGGGACTGCGCGGGGCGCAAATGGGCCCTAACCACCCCAAACCGAAGGACTGCTGGTCTCGCAGGGCGCCGCCACCCTTTCCAAGGGCCCGTACCTGGTGTTCGGGGGCAAGACCGGATGGATCGGGCAGAAGATGGTCGCGCTGCTGCGCGAGCACGGCTGTGAGGCCGTTGCTGCGGCATCACGCCTGGAAAACCGCAGCGAGGTCGAGGCGTGAGCTGGTGGCACGCTGCGCGGCATGGAGGCCCTTCTGTCGCGCCAGGCGCGCGCCTCGGTTAATACACGCTCAGCCATTGCTGCGCGCTGAGCTACCGGGCGTCGTTTCCCGCAGCGAGATTGATGCGGTCAAGCCTGAGTTTGTGCTCAACTGCGCCGGCCTCACCGGGCGCCCCAACGTTGACTGGTGCGAGGACCACAAGGACGAGGTGATCCGCGTCAATGTCATCGGCACCCTGAGCCTTCTGGACCTTTGCGAGAGCCGCGGGATCCACGTGACCAACTTTGCCACCGGCTGCATCTACAAGTACGACGAGGAGCACCCCCTCAAGAGCGGCAAGGGCTTCACCGAGGAGGACGCGCCCAACTTCACGGGCTCCTTCTACTCGCTGACCAAGGGCATGGTGGAGACGATGAGCCGCGCGTACAAGCACGTCCTCACGCTGCGCTTCCGCATGCCCATCAGCGACGACCTGAACCACCGCAACTTCGTGACGAAGATCACCAAGTACGCGCGCGTCGTGGACATCCCCAACAGCATGACGACGCTGTACGACATGCTCCCCGTGGCCGCCCTCATGCTCACCCGCGGCCTCACCGGCGTGTTCAACTTCACCAACCCCGGGGTGGTCTCCCACAACGAGATCCTCGAGTTCTACCGCAAGCACGTGGACCCGACCTTCTGGTGGGCAAACTTCTCCGAGGAGCAGTGCAACGCCATCCTCAAGGCCCAGCGCTCCAACAACGAGCTCGACACCACCAAGCTCGTCGCCGCGCTCCCGGACGTGCACGTGCCCCCCATCCAGGAGGCCGTCGAGGGCGTCTTCGTCCGCATGGCCGAGAACCTCAAGGCCGAGGGCGCCTTCCCGCCCGCCAACTTCAAGGACGAGACGGGCGTGGAGAAGCCCGCCGACGCCAAGTGAGCTGGGCAGGCGACGTTCCGGCGACCCCGCGGTGTGTGGTGGCAGTGCAGAAGCCCGTGATTGAGGCACCGCGGACCGGCGCGACGCTCGATGCGCAAAGCGCGCCTCCAGGGGCGCCGCCCGCGCTGTTCACACCCACACTTGGTGGCGCCACGCACAGCCGGCACGGGCCTCGCGCGCGCACCTGAGATGTCCGAGGCGGTTATCGACGACGCACGGCGGCTGCGTCGGCGCCGACGAGGCTCCGCTGCTCGTGCTCCTGGGCGGGCGCGGAGCCCGGCGTGGCCCGGCGGAGGAGGCGGCGCGCGTCGGGGGAGTCTGCGAGGCAGGGCTTGGCCATCTCGTCTGCGAGGATGACGGCGACGGCGAGGCCGGCGACAAAGAGCCAGTCCGCGGCGGCCAGGGCCTCGGTGCTGAAGACTGCCTGGAGCGGGGGCAGGTGGACGGCGAGGAGGAGGAAGCCGATGACGCCGCTGGCGGCGTAGGCGAAGGGGCGGTTGCCGAACACCGGCACGGTGAAGACGGAGCGGTCGCCGCAGCGGGCGGCGTAGGCCGATGCCATGTCGAGGACGACAAAGGTTGCGAAGACGAGGGTGCTGTCGCGGCGGGAGACTACGCCGTCGAGGATGCGGTGCCAGTAGGAGCCGAGGAGGGCGACGGACATGATGGAGGCGGTGACGGCGGTGCGGGCCATGAGGCGGGCGGTGAGGATGGACTCGTCGTCGCGGCGGAGGGGCCGGCGGACCGAGGCCGGGTCCACGCGTTCCAGCCCGAGGGTCTGGGCGGGGGGCCCGTCGATGAGGACGTTGGCCATGAGGACCATGGTGGCGTTGAGCGGGGAGGCGGCCCCGGCGGCGTAGCACGCGGTGACGAGGACGAGCAGGGCGATGGAGGAGGCCACCTGGAATCGGACGAAGGCGCGCACGTTGCGGAAGATGCCGCGCCCGGCCTCCACGCCCCGCACCAGCGTCTCGAAGCGGTCGTCCAGGAGCACCACGTCCGCGGCCTCGCGGGCCACCTGCGTGCCGTGCAGGCCCATCGCCACGCCCACGTTGGCGGCGCGCAGCGCGGGGGCGTCGTTGACCCCGTCGCCGAAGCAGGCCACGCAGAAGCCCCGGGCCTGCAGAGCCTTCACCACGCGCAGCTTGTGCGCAGGGCTGACCCGGTAGAAGATGTCGGTGCGCTCTGCCACGGCGCCCAGGGCCTCATCAGTGGTGGCGTCGATCCGGGCACCGGACACGGCGGCGCCGCCCCCGGCCTCGGCGTCGCTCAGGGTGCCCGCGCCCTCGCTGCCGCTCGAGTTGCGCCGCTCCAGGGCACCAGTCTGGCCGGCGTCGTCGCGGGCCCCCGCGCTGCCGCCGATGCCGACGAGCCCGGCCACGGCCCTCGCCGTCGCCTCCGCGTCCCCCGTCAGCATCACGCAGCGCACCCCGCACACCCGCAGCATCTCCACGCTGGAGCCGGCCGTCGGTCGGGGCGGATCCATCAGCGCGAGCAGGCCGACGAAGCAGAGGGAGCCACGCTTGCCCACGCGCCCGGGCCCGCCCGCCGGCCCCGAGGGGGCCGCATCGGCGGCGGCGGCGGTGGCGGCGTCCACCTCGTCGCTGCCGGTCCCCGCCGCGACGTCGGCGGCGTCGAGCCTGGCGCCCGTCGCCACCGCCAGGACACGGAACGCGTAGCCCGCGGCCGCCCCCTGCGCACGCAGAACCGACTCCCGCATCGCCGGGGTCAGCGCCACCGCTGCGCCCCCCGCCTGCCGGATGGAGCCGCACATCGCTAGCACCCGCTCCGGCGCCCCCTTCACCCACACCTCGCACCCCTCTTCCTCGGGGATGCCCGCCGTCCCCTCCTCGTCGGCGTCGCCGATGCCACCACCCGTCGCGGCCGCCCTCGCCGCGGCGTCGGCCTCCGCCGCCTCTGCCGCGTCCGCCGCCGCCTCTCCCGCCGCCTCCCCCGGCCGCACCTGCACCGCCATCCACTTGCGGTCCGACGAGAAGGCCACTTCGCGCAGCCGCCGCACCCCGCTGAGCCCCGGCATGCCCATCGCCGCCGCGGCCTCGACCAGCGCGACCTCGGTGGCGGCGCCCACGACGGTCCCGCTGCCGTCGGCCCGCGCGTTGCTGCACAGCGCGGCGCCCCGGACGAGCTCGAACACCGCGGGGGCCTGCCCGGCCGACGCCAGCGCGCCCATCTGCGCCTCGCCGCGCGAGGACCGGCTCGGGGCGAGGACCCAGGGCACCCGCCGGCCGGCCTCGTCGGCGTCCGCGGCGGCGTACCGCTCCGGAGCGAACACAATCACGTCGCCGCCGGCTCCCTCGGACACGGCGCGGACCGCGGCCGCGGCCTCCGCCGCCGTCTCGTCGCGGACGTCCTCCGCTGGCAGGAGGCCGACGTCGGCGCCGTCGACGCCGCCGCCCCCTGGCACGTAGGCTAGCTGCAGCACCATGCGGTTCATGGTCAGGGTGCCCGTCTTGTCGGTGACCACCACGAGGCGGGACGAGCCGAGGTCGGTGAGGGCCTGGAGGCGGCGGCACACGGCCTTCTCGTCGGCGAGGCGCTGCACCCCGACGGCGAGCGTGACGGTGGTGACGACGGGCAGGCCCTCGGGGATGGCGGCCACGGCGAGGGAGATGGCCACCTGCACGGTCTCGAGCCAGTCGCGGCCGCGCCACAGCCCGATGGCGCCGATGATGGCGATGAGGACGAGAGACGCGACCGAGAGACGCTGCCCCAGGGTGTCCATCTGCTCCTGCAGCGCGCTGCGGCGGCGGTCCTTGCTCGCGCGGGCGATGAGCTCCTCGATGGACCCGTACACCGTCCTGGGGCCGACGGCCGTGACCACGCCGCGGCCGTGGCCGCCGACGACGAGCGTGCTCAGGAAGGCCATGGACGAGCGCTCGGCCAGCGGCGCGTCCGCGGGGCACGCGGCCGGCGACTTCCGCACGGCGTCGGCCTCGCCGGTGAGCACGCTCTCGTCCACGCACAGCGCGGACGACGAGAGGATGCGAACGTCGGCGGGCACGCGGTCGCCAGCCGCAAGGAGCACCACGTCCCCCGGCACGACCGCCGACGCGTGAACCTCGACGGAATGCCCGTCACGAAGCACCGTGCACTTGACCGGGGCGAGGTCCCGCAGGGCGGCGAGCGAGCGATCGGCGTGCATTTCCTGGGCCACGCCGATCCCGATGACCAGCGCGACGGCGACGCCAATCGCCGCGGCGTCGTCCCACTGGCCCATGGCACAGCTGACGACCATGGACACCAGGAGGAGCAGGATGGTGGGGTCCTTCACGGCTTCCAACACCTTTTCGAGCACAGACTCGTCCTTTTCTTCCTCCACGACGTTGGCGCAGGCCAGGCGCCGTCTCTCCGAGTCCTCATGGCCGAGGCCGCGATGACCTGCGCGACCGTGCGGCGGGAGCGGCACGGGATGGGATGAGGCCGCACCTGATGGCTGGTATCTACGCGGCGGTGCTGGCCACAGCCTGGCTCACGGTCGGCTCGCATGTCGCGCACAACATCTCCGACCTGCATCGAGGCCGCCACATCAGAGGCTACCTGCGCCGGGCAGGGGTCCATGACGGCGCCCGCGCCGCCGAGCCGTGGTCCGTCCGTCTCAGAAAAAAAACTCACTCGAATCAGGGCTCTGCTCGAAGAGTTGGCGGACCATTCACGGCGACTTGCCGGCAGTCCCGCTTCTGCCGGCACCCTTGGGCTCGCCTCGGCGCACCCCTGGAACCCGGACCGGCCCCAGCAATGGTCGCAGGCGGGCGTCGTGCCATGCCTTGCGGCAGCAAGATCGATGAGACCGACGAGGTCACAACCGATCACAAGTACATCGCCAAGGCGTACTCAATCTCGCTCGTCAACTGGTGAGGGCTGCCAGGCGACGCAGGTTTGGCGGCACGGGCGGCACGCCCTCCCTCGCGGTTCGCACGCTGCTGCCGTGCTCCGCGCTACCGCCCGGGGCCGGGGCCGCGCCAAGTGACTCATCGCGAATCGAAGCCTGCGAGGAAAGCCGCGCGGTGTTGAACCTCGGCCCGCGCTGCCAGCTCGAATCTGCCCCGACCGCGGCCCGATTTCCGATGCAGGTGGCACGTTTCCAAGGTGTACATCCCGCGCATCGCGCTCGGGGTGCTGGCCGCCGCCACGGCGGCGCTGTGGCAGCCTGTCCTCGCGCCGCTCTGGGCCGAGGCCGCGACGCTTCAGACAGTTCAGGACGTGCTCACTCAGCCGTGGACATGGAGCGTCGTGGTGGTTGTGCTCCTGTCGGTGTACGTGCTCCTCCCGGCCCGCAAGGCGCCCGTCTACCTCATGGACTTTGCCGTCTTCAAGCCGCCCTCGGACTGGGCCTGCAGCCACGACGACCTCATCGAGATCTGCCGGTGAGAGGCCCACCGGTCCGAGCGCGCAGCGAGGCGAACAACGGGCAGGCAGCGCCTGCGACCCGCCGCGACGCAACCCGACGTTTCGCCCGCAGTCGCAACGAGACGTTCTCGGAGGAGTCCCTGTCCTTCATGCGCCGAGTGCTGGACCGGTCCCAGACCGGCCATGCCACCCACTGGCCGCCCGGGACCTGTGAGTTCACCCGTCGCCCGCCCCGCTCGCCCGGCCGCCCGCGTGCTCGGCACCGCCTCACCGCCCGCCCGCTCGCTCTTGCCCGCAGTCAAGCTCATCCGCGGGGACGGAACTGCCGACCGCACCATGGAGGCGGCGCGCGAGGAGTCTCGCGCCGTCATCTTCTCGTGCGTGGACGAGGCGCTGGAGCGCACCGGCCTCAAGCCCACGGACATTGACATCCTCATCGTCAACTGCTCCCTCTTCGTCCCCACCCCGTCCCTCGCGGGCATGGTCCACTCCCACTACAAGATGCGCCCTGACACCCGCACGTACAACCTCGGCGGCATGGGCTGCTCCGCCTCGGTCATCGGCGTGGACCTCGCCCGCCAGCTCCTCGAGGCCAGCCCCGGCTGCCGCGCCCTCGTCGTGTCCACCGAGAACCTGACGCAGCAGCTCTACCTGGGCAAGGAGAAGTCGATGCTGGTGCAGAACATGCTCTTCCGCTGCGGCGGTGCCGCCGTGGTGCTCTCCAGCCGCGCCACCGACTTCTTCTCCGCCAAGTACAAGCTCCTCCTCACGCACCGCACCCAGACCAGCGGCCCCGCGGCCCTCGAGTGCGTGTGGCAGTGCGAGGACGCCGAGGGCAACCGCGGCATCCGCCTCAGCAAGGACGTCCCCGCCATCGCCGGCAAGGCCCTCAAGCACAACCTCACCGCCATCGCCCCCTACGTGCTCCCGCTCCGCGAGCAGTTCGCCGTCCTCCTCCGCGAGGCCATGCGCTGGACCCAGACCCACCTCGTCACCCTCGGCTCCGCCGTCGGCGCCAAGTGGCTCTCCTCCCTGCAGCGCCCCAGGCCTTACATTCCCGACTTCAAGAAGGGCATCGACCACTTCTGCATCCACGCCGGCGGCCGCGCCGTCATCGACGGCGTCGGCCAGAACCTCAAGCTGTCCAAGGCCGACACCGCAGCCTCCCGCGGCTGCCTCTACCACTTCGGCAACACGTCCTCGTCCTCCATCTGGTACGAGCTCCGCTTCTGCGAGCAGGAGGACGAGTCCTGGATCGCCGAGGACGCCGGCCGCCCCGTCCGCTCCGGCGACCGCATCCTCCAGATGGCCTTCGGGTCCGGCTTCATGTGCAACTCGGCCGTGTGGCTCCGCATCCGCTGAGCGCCCCACCTCCGCCGCACGGGCGTGATGCCGAGGGCACACCCGCGCGCGGCGAGCAACAGAGTGTGTGTTTGGCATATTTGCGCGCCCAGAGCGCGGCGGGGCCCGAACGCGCGGCGCCGATTCGTTCGCGCGGGCACACGCATGCACAATGCGGCTCGGATTGGACAGACAGACCCGTCGGCCGAAGAGCGCTCAGCTCCAGTGCTTGACCTGGTGCGCCCAGTCGTCGGCGCGCACGGAGAGCATCTTGGCGTTTGCGGCGGCCTCCTTGGCAAAGGCCTCGCCCGCCTCGGCGTCGGACAGGGCCGGGGAGAAGCGCTTGCGGAGGAAGTCGATGTCCGACTTGGCGTTGAGCTCGGGGATGCCGCAGGACGTCATGAGGGAGAAGAGAGTGATGAGGAGGTCGCGGTTGGCCTGCCGCCGGAGGGTGGAGAGGGCGCGGGTGGAGAGGTCGATGAAGCGCTTGTAGTGGTCGCTGTCCTCGCCGCCCAGGGTGTGCACCATCTGGATGGTGAACTTGAAGGTGGCCCACTCGCGGCGCACGCCCATCTTGTACTTCCAGTTGCCCAGGAAGTGGCCGAAGTCGATGTGGAACAGGCGGCCGTCCTTGGTCACCATCAGGTTGTCCGCGTGCCGGTCCCCGATGCCCAGCATGTACGTGGCCACGCACGTCCCGGCGCACGACCGCGCGAAGCGCTCCACCGCCGCGAGGTACCGCTGCCCCGCGACCAGCGGCTCGTCCACGGTCGGGCCGACGACCGCCATGGCCATCACGTCGGCGGACGGGCCCATGGCCATCGGGCTGTCGGCGCTGCCGCCGCTCATCGCCGACGCGTCCGAGCCCCGGCGCTGCCGCCTCCTTGCCTCCTCGGCCGCCAGGACGCCGGCACCGAAGCGCCTGGCGTTCATGGACGGCGAGCGGGACATGAGGGCGGCGGTCGGGGACGGGGCCGAGGCCGAGGTGGACCGCGCGGGGGGCGCCACGAAGCTTGAGGCGCGGGACCGGGGGTCCAGCACGTCCCGGCGCAGGCCGTAGGCCGAGCCGCTCATGCCCGAGACGGACCCCGACCTCGCCAGGCGGCTCTGCGGCGAGTCGCCGGAGAAGGACGGGGAGCGAGGCGGCAGGCCGGGCCCTCCCATCGGCGTGCTCATGGGCGACTCGCCCCCGGCGGACTCTTCCTCGTCGTCGGGCCCGTCGCCGGGCTCGTCGTCCTCGTCGGCCGCCGCCTCGCCCATGGCGGCCCGCTCGTCGGCGAGCCTCGCCTCCTCCTGCAGCCACACCGTGATCATCTTGGGGTCGAAGACGTTGTTGGCGGCGCGCAGGCCGCGCCTGCGGCTCTTCTTCATGTGCTTGGCGGGGCCGGCGATGATGTTGCCAATGGTGTCGGACTTGAGCACCATCTCCAGCATGCCCAGCTCGTCCCCCGTGCTGACGCACTCGTAGGGGAGCATGCACAGGTCCAGGCCGTCCCCGAGCCACATGGCGTTCATGACGCGGAAGACCTGGAGGGTCAGCTGGTCCTGGCGCAGGTCGTCGCCGTTCTTGTACATGACGGTGAAGGGCTCGTCGCCCGTGGCGGACTCGAAGACGAGCCAGAGGGGAAGCTTCTTGGAGGACATGACGCGGCAGCGCTCGGGCACCACGCCCTTGCCCACGAAGGACGGCCGGATGGGGAGCTGGAAGCGCTCGGGCCACACAATCTTGGAGAGGGCGGCGCGGGTGGCCTCGATGCGCTGGCGCTTGCCCTTGGTCTTCTTGGCCACCTCGCTGACGGCGAGGAGGCGCTCCAGGACGTACTGCTGGTGGCCCAGGGCGACGCGGTGCTCCCCGCAGTGCTTGAGGTAGACGTCGAGGAGAACCCCGAAGCGGTCGCGGACGTGCGGCTGGTGCGTCTCGGCCTGGAGGTACCAGAAGAAGATGTGACCGACCAGGGGGGGGTTGAGGAGGGAGCGGCGGAGGAGGAAGCGGGCGAGGGCGGAGTCGTGGAAGGGCTCGTTCTTGAGCACCTGCACGAGCTGGAGCATGTAGAGCACCAGGTCGTCGTCGGGGAGGCCCTCGAGGCACTGCACGGCGTAGGCGCGGACCTTGGGGTCGGGGAACTGCCCGTCGAGGAGCTGCAGGGCCTCGAGCGGGGAGGGCACGGCCCAGAGCCGGAGGAGGCGGTGCATGCGCTGGACTGCCTCGCGCCTGCTCCAGTCGACGGAGCGGAGGACCTTGGGGAGGGCTGCCGGGTGGTGGCTGAGCAGGTTGCGGTTCCGCCAGAGGACCTGGCGCTCGGTGTCCTCGAGCTTGTGCAGCGGGTCGCGCTCCAGGAGGCCGCGCACCGAGGAGGGGAGCGGGGTGGAGGGGTCGGGGCGCGGCTCGAGGGCGATGTCCTCGGCGCCATGGTCGGTGAAGATGATGGGGCGGAGGGAGTTGGGTAGCTCGATCTCCAGCACCGGGGGGTCGGTGGCGTACCGGTTGTCGAGGGATGGGACCATGGCGCTGGGGCAGTCGCCGGGCCAGAGGGGGAGCCTGACGGTGCCCCGGCGCATGCACTTGTCGTAGCCGAAGAGGTGGAGGCCCGCCCACGCCACCGGCTCCTTCCCCTCCAGCATGACGGTGAAGACGATGCGCGTGGCGCGGGGCAGGTCCCGGATCGCGATGCCCGACGCCAGGCGGGCCGTTGCCATGCTCGCGTACGGCGTGCGGCTGGGCGGGAAGCGCGCGGCCGACACCCCGATGGCCTTGGCGTCCTTGGCGTCCTCCTGGTCCAGGGTCTTGCGCGCCGCCTCTGCGTCCGTGGCTGCGGCAGCCGTCGACGCCGATGCCTGGGCGGCCCCCGCCTGGGAGCCGGCCGCGGCGCCGCCGCCCGAGTCGGGGAGCTCCCGGGAGAGCGGGGAGGCCGAGCGCTTGCGAGTGACGGCGGCCGCGTCGGCGGCGCTGCCAAAGCTGAGGCGGGCCCTCGACGCCGCGCGCGACAGCCTCCTCTCGCGGCCCATGGTCACGGTCTGGGAGCGGGGGCGGGACCCAGGGGACAGCCCCTGGCCGCCGGACATGGAGACCGACCGCCTGGGGGAGGGCGGCATGCCGCGCGGGGAGTCCACGAAGGCGTCCATGCCCCCCTCGTCGTCGTCGTCGTCGTCGTCGTCCTCGTCGACGTCGTCCGTCTCCTCGAGCCTGCTGAGCGCCGCGCCGATGCGCTGGTGCCTCGCCTCGATCCAGGTCTTGTCCTTCTTGACCAGCAGCATGGAGGACATGGCCGCGTTGTCGATCAGGTCCTCTCCGTGGAAGAGCTCCACCTTGACGGTGACGTGGCGGTTGCTCATCATGCGGGCGAAGTTGCCCCGCGCCGGGAGGGGGAGGCCGCGGAGCGACTGGACGCGGCAGTAGAAGGTCTGGCTGCCCGCCCGCCACGTGGGGGTGAACTTGACCCCCTTGTCCAGGGCGACCTCCTGCTCGAGGGCCACGAGCGTGGCGCCCAGCTGCCGCCCCATGCCCTCCAGGAGCTCCTGGTCGCGCCCGGAGAAGGGCACCACGACGCGGCCCGGCTCGGCCACGGCGGGCGGCACTGGCGCGTCGGGGTCCGCGCTCATCGCGCGGCCCGCGGCGGCGTGGGAGGCGTCGGCGCGGGAGCGGATCGCGAGGTCCGCGGAGAGGCTCTCGGCCAGCGTGGGGCGGCGCGGGGCCGTGCCGCCGGCGTGGCGGCCGCGCACCGCCGGGCTCGGCAGCGTGAGCGGGGAGGTGTGCCCCGATGCGGCAAAGGCGGCGGCGTGGGCGGCCGCCGCGGCGCGGGCCTGCTCGGGCGCGGCGTCGACGGGGACGGTCTTGTTGAGGACCTGGAGGACGGCGATGACGCGGTCGCTGTCGGGGCGCGGCTTGATGGGGAGGCAGAGCATGGACTGGGTGCGGAAGCCGGTCATGTCGTCGAAGGAGCGCTGGAACCGGGAGTCGTGGTAGGCGTCGGGGATGTTCTCCGTGCGGCCCGAGCCGACGACGGCGCCGGCGATGCCGGAGATGGGGAGGCGCTGCGACTTGGCGTCGGAGGAGACCTTGAGCACGAGCTGGTTGGACTCGCGGTCGACGATGAAGAGGCCGACGCGCTGGCAGCCGAAGATGGAGTAGCAGGTCAGCACGGTGCGCTCGATGATGTCGTCCACCGAGAGCTCGGGGACGAAGCAGGACATGACGGCCTCCAGCTCCTGGTGGTGGCTCTTGAGGACCATGGAGTTGAACTGCCGGATGTGGCTCTCCAGCATCCGGGCCGCGGGCTCCCGGTGCGCGTTCATGTACCGGCGCAGCTTGTCGTTGAGCCAGGGGCGGGCGGTGCTCAGGAGCAGCTCCTCGAACGGCTCCGCGCCCACGGTGATGGCCACCATGGGCTCCGTCGCGATGCACGACGACGCGCGCGGGTCGCCGACGAAGAGGCTGCGCTCCCCGAACCAGTCACCCATGCCGTAGTACGCGACGGCGGCGCCCATGGGGCCCCGGGCGGAGTGGCGGTCGTCCGCCGAGTGCGCCCAGGCCGCGGTGCCCCCGTCGGCCTCGTCGCCCGACGCGGCGCCGTCCTGCGGCCCGTCCGCCGCCGGGGCGCCGTCCCCCCTCAGGTACGCCACGACCTTTCCCCGCATGATGATGTACATCCGGTCCCCCACGTCCCCCTGCCGCGTCACCACGGAGCCGGCGACGAAGCGCTCCACCCCGATGCGGCCGCACAGCGCCACGAAGTCGTCCTCCGTCATGCGGTGCAGCAGCGGCACCGAGCGGAGGAAGTTGCGGACCTCCGACGCCAGGGGCGGCGGGGGCAGGCCGTCGCTGCCGACCGAGTCGACGTCCTGGGGCGCCCAGCCGTCCGCCGCCGCCACCATGCGCCGGGACGGGCTGCCGAGGTACTCGATGCTGGCGCGGCGGCTGGGCTCCGACCCCGTGCCGGGCGACCGAGACGAGTCCGGGCTGAAGCGCTGGTAGCGGCCGCCGGAGGACTGCACGCCGCCACCCTCGGACGGCATGGGCACCATGGGGCCGACGGGGGTCGGGGCGACGAGGGGGCTCGCGTCGGGCGCCGCGGGGGCGCGGACACGGAGGCCCGAGGAGGCCCGGCCAGCCTGGTCGGGGGCGGGCGACGGGGAGCGCCTGCCCGCCGACCCGGCGCGCGGGGCGGCCCCGAGGGTCCCGAACCTGGGGTGAGACATGCGGCGGTTGAGCCTCGCGGGGGGGGTCGGCAGGCGCCGGACGGGGGGTGCCGCGCCCGGCGGGACCGCGGAGCGAGAGGACCGGTCGCCCACGCTCTGCAGCTGCCCGGCCGCCCCGCCGCCGCTCAGCGTCTTGCGGAGCCCTTCGTCCGCGGTGAGCGACGCGGTCCGCGGAGAGCCGGCAGAGCTGAGCCGCGCTCGTTGCATGCCGGCGTCGGGGTCATAGGGCGCTGCCGTAGAAAAGCTGCCGCTCGTGCCGGCGCTCTGGCCGGACGGGGACGGCGACCGACGGGCCCTGCGGGACCTTGACGGCCCGGCGATGCCGGTTGCCGCCTGGGAGCGGGGCGCGGCGTCGAAGCTTGGCGACGGAGAGGCGGCGGGCTGGGCCCGGGGCGACGGAGACGCCTCCGCGCGCGCCTGCCGGCCACGCGCGGCGCGGCCCGGCGGCGTCCCACTCCTGGCCCTCGAGGGAGTGACGTCATCCGCGGGGGCGGCCCCTTCGCGGGGCGAGCCTCGGCCACGCACCTGGACGGCGATGCGCTGGCGGCGGCGGCGCTGCTGCTGCTGCTGCCTCTGCTCCCTCTGCTGTGAGACGTCCCACGGCCCGCCCTTGTAGTCGGCCATGGCCCCGCTCGGCTCGGCCTGACCCGCGCCCCCGGCGCGCGCCCCGGCCCCAGCCGGGGAGGGGGTCCCGCCCGCCGCTCGGGAGAGCCGGTCCGCCCTGGAGCGCTGCTGTCTCGCCTCCGTCCTGGCGACGGTGCACGCGTCCTTGGCGTCGGCGAGCTCCCGCACCGTCTTGCGGAGCGAGTCCTTCGCCGCGCGAAGCGCCTCGGCGTGGGCGTCGCGCTGCGTCTCCGCGCGGAGGCGACCTTCACGGGCCGACTCGACCTCGCGCTGTAGCTGGGCACAGCGATCCTCGGCCGCCTCAAGCTGGCGGCGGAGCCGCGCGGCCACCGCGCCAGACACGTCGTCCGCTCGCGGGTCTGCCGGGGCTGTCCTCGCCGACGTGAGCTGCGTGTGAAGCCTTTCATTCTCGGCCTCCGCCACGAGCGCGCGCCGCACGGCCTCCGCGACCGCGTGACGGCCCCCGTCGGCGTGGTCCGCAGCGGCGCGCGCCGAAACGTGCATCTGCGCGGTCTGCACGGCCGCTCGCGCCTGCTCAAGGAGTACCTGCTTGCTGGCATTGTCCGCCTTGAGCCTCTGGATCTCGGACATGAGAGCGCGAACAGTCGCAGGCGAGCTCGGAAGTCCACCGGCCATCGGTTGCGGTGAAGCCCCGTACGCAGCCGATGCCGCCCTTCCGGCCATGCTGCTGCCCCTGGCGTCCGTGTCGGCGGCGCCGTGACCGCTGCTCGGGCGGGGCCCGGGGAGCGGGGGCGCGCCAGCCTTTGCGGGCGTCGCCCAGGCAGCAGGTGCAGCTGCAGCCTCTGGCACCCCTCGCCCTTGGCCGCCGCCCCCGGAGAAGCCGTGAGGGCTGAACCCATTGCCGGAAGCATGGTGCGCGCCGCCACGGCCGGTGGGCTCGACCACCGGGCTGAACGGCGCGTCGGGCGGAGCGGGTGCTTCGGAGCTCGCGCCAACAATCTCGCCGGCCTTTGCCGCGCGTAGCTCGTCCTGCGATACCTGGAAGCCCGACGCCATGAGCCGGGCGAGTGCCTGGGCCTGGGCCATCCTCGGGTGGCCGCGCCACACGGTGCTCCCTGCCCCGCGGATGGGTCAGGACCGTCCGACCACTGCCTGCGCGAACGAGCGACTGGGAGGGCTCTGCCGCGCAGGTCGCGGATTCTGTTTCCGACGGGAATCGGCCCCCGCACCGGCGTGCGGCGAGTGCGTAGTGAAGTAGCGATCGGTGCTTTGGCGCATGGCGGCAAGGGGCGCGCGAGCCGTGGGGTCAGAAGCCTGTTTGCAGTGATCGCCACTCACTCGGGGCGCTCGACACACCCGTCCTCCCCTTCATCGTCGCCCCCCCCCCCGTCTGCGACGACCACGGCACCTGGGGCCGTGCCGTCTGCCGCAGGGGCGGCAGCGGCGGGCGGCTTCGCGTCCCGCGCCTCGCCCTCGGCCCCAGCAGACTCGGTGGCGGGCTTCGGCGCGTCCGAGCCGGCCTTGCGGGCCCAGGCCGGGAGATCCTCCTCCCTCCTTGTACCCTTTGGCGGCCTTGACCCCGACGACGACGACGACGACGACGACGACGGCGGCGGCGCTGCATCCGACGACGACGACGGTCCGGGCGCCTTGGCCGGAGCGCTGCCGTTGGCTGCGTCGACGTCCGGGAGGGCCCTGCGCCTCTGCGCGTCCGCTGCGACGTCCATGGCAAAGTCCCGCGGCGCCCTTCCGTCGCTGCGAGCGCGGGGCGGCTTCCTGGAGTACGAGATTCGAAGGGCCCGCGAGGAGGCGTCGCGCGGGTCGAAGTCGTACCCGTTGATGACGGCGTGGGCGTGGGAGGCGTCAGTGGCCGAGCGGAACTCGGCGAAGCAGAGGTAGATCTTGCGCCCCGAGCGGGCGGTGTGGGGGACGAGCCGCACGGCCTCGAAGCCCTCGAAGGGGCGGAACAGGTGCGCCAGCTCGCGCTCCGAGGCGTCGTCGGGGACGCCCTCGACGTAGAGGGTCGGAGTGGACCCGGGGGGGGCGCGCGCAGCGGGG
>Ga0136560_1000738_pt1 | contig 16480 bp, 22 predicted proteins | sample AntRauMeHopE1497_FD_104925 | JGI IMG/M metagenome (GOLD analysis project Ga0136560, IMG submission 104925) | Saline lake microbial communities from Rauer Islands, Antarctica - Metagenome Hop E1 #497 | ecosystem: Environmental > Aquatic > Non-marine Saline and Alkaline > Saline | place... | reverse complement strand
TAGCGCCCCTGCAGGTACCACGAACGGCAGCCTCGCTTCCTCCTCGTGTGTCCCTGTTCCCTGGCAGGTCTCGCACGGGGCGCTCCAGACAAAGCCACGGGCACCACACACGGGGCAAGGTCTCCTCTCAGCATGCTCGTATGGCTTTTTGGGACGGTGGGTACCCATGCAGATAGAAGCACCCGCGCTCGCGCTCTCTCCTGCCATGTAGTGTGACGAGTGCGATCGATCATGAGCTGGGTTTGAAGCAGCTCGGTGCTCGCATGCCGGAGTTTCGCGGCCATAGAAAGAGTCGGACACGTTCCGGTTTTGCATCAGGTACCAAGCAAGCCCGCTTCCTTCGCACCGAGAACACACATGTACATGCTCCGGAGTGAGCGCGCCCATACCGCTGCATGCCGGACACAGCCGCTGCCTGCTAAACACGATCTCCCGCTTATGCGGCAACAGGAGCTCCTCTAGGGAGACCTCTGCGACTGAAATCACCGAACCTGCTTTCGTGGGACGGGGAGGCGTATGGTACAGCTCAAACGATCCAAACGAAAGCCGCGCGACGATGCTAAAGTGCTAGGTGCCAAGGTCAGGGACCACGGATCCTTGAGTTCCGCCGCTACTGCCCCCCCCGGGGCCTCCATTGCCACCAGACCAGGCCGCATGACCCATTTCATCATAGCTCTCTTTGGTCTGCGGGTCTCCTAGTACCTGATACGCGGCCTGGATCCTGAGAAATTGATCGACCAATTCCTCGCTTGTGTTGTTGCCAAGCTTGTCGGGGTGCAGCTCAAGCATAAGCTTTCGATACGCTCGCTTGACGACGCGACTGTTAGATTTATCGGGCACGCCTAGTTCTTGGTAGAAAGTAAGAGCCCGAGATAGGATTGCACATGCGGCGAACACCAGTAGAATTCCAACGCACGAGCGACCCAGTTGTTTGCCCATGCCTGTCGATCTGATCAGGCGACAAATTACCGCAAGCAAGACTACGGCTTTGTAACCAGACAATTAAGTTTCTTTCATTGACTATTGGCAACCCTTTTGGAGTGCACTTCGTCAAGCCACAGCGGCGGCGCGAGTGTTCTTGCGATTATTAGAAGAAGATGATGAATCTCGTGCCGATCGATCGGATCCGATCAGTCGCCGAGCTTGACCAATCAGGCGGTCAGCTGCTCATGCCTCACGGATGAGGTTTGGTTAGGCAGTAAGCTCGCATGCGTAGGCAGCGGTGGTGAGTGCACCGTCCCCGCAACAGATGCCGGTGCAGGACAACGCATAGCTAATGGGACGAGGAGTTGGATCTCGCGGTTGCTTATGTGAGCGTAAACCACGTAAGTAAACTACATGCTGGGCTCTGCAATCAAAACACCAGACGCCTGTCTGTGACATCTCCGAGTTGCCCCTTCCTCTCACCCGCAGTCACTCTGGCAGTGACAGCAGAAGCGCCGCCGACCGACATACCCAGTGTTTCGGTTCGAACGCCGTCGGCAGTCGCACGCTCACGACAAAGTTCGTGCTGATGCCAGTGGTACTCAGGGTACCTGCCCTCTCAGGGGTCTTGTACACTGGGCATTCGTACCTGAACATCCCATCCCTGGCAGGCACTGGAGCATCGACCGACGACGCCCTGATATCTTCTGCTGCTTCCTCAGCCTCCACGATACCGGCCGTTGCGGCGGCACGGGCCGCACTCACATCCATAGCTGTCATCTGCATCCCTCCGGCGCCTGCAATTCCCCCCATCCCACCTCCACCGGCAGCTCTCGGCGTCACGGCTGGCACATTTCCTGCGAAGAACACACGGCGATCCCCTTGCCGTCTTGTGCTCATACCACCACCCCCCCCAGCGATCCCGCCCACACTAGACCCACCATCTCCCATCATCATGTTGGCCGCTGCCGTGCTGTCCGGGACGGATAGTCCGGCAGCTCTTGCTGTACGCAGGGCTCTGATGTTCCTGGTGGTCTGAGGGGGGCGAGAAGGCGGCTTAGGTCGGGAGATATCCACTGTTCCCTGGTCGGTGCCCGTCGGATCACCAGCTGCCGTGCTAATGCCGGCGGCCTCTGCCATCTCGTCCAGCTCTTCTTCCCTCCTCCTTGACTCACCAGCCAAACCTGCCGCTCCTTCGTCGTCCACAGCACCCGAGATAGCTGCCATCCCGGAGGTGCCTGCCATAGGCACACCGTCCTTGTCTCCTTGGGGTAATCCTGCAGGGTCCACCACGCGAGGGAGGAAAAACACTGCCGGCATCTTGGAGTACAGCTAGCCAGGCCTCGCTTCCACTAAGCTGGTGCTACCCTCGTCCCATGCCGCTCCGCCGTCGAGGTACAGCCCGGTCACGATGACACCATCACCTCCTACAGCATCAGGGTCGTCGGCTTCATCATCCTCAGCCTCAAAATCGTCGCTATCCTCAGAATCAGAGTCCTCGATCAATGCCTCTGTGCCACGCTCCTCATCTGCCTACTGCGCTGCCAGCACCTCTCGCTTCCTCAGCACACGGAACTTGAATGAGAAATCCAACGTGTTGATTGGCAGCATGTATCTTCGGGCGTGCCTTTGCAGCACGGCCGTCAGAAAGCCCTGCGGGAAGAACAGAGCCCCGAGCTAGAAGACCCGAGGCTGTCCCTTGGTCAGCCACAGCCGTAGGAAATGCACCCTAGACTAGAGATCTGCCAGCCACGAGGCCAGAGGCTTCAAGGAGGGATACCCGACGTCCTTCCATTGCTAGGGAACAGCATTGTTGTTTACGCACTCGAGTGCATTCTCGAGGTCGGGAGAGAGAGCAACAAGACCCCTGAGGGCACCTTTCAGCTGCCCCAGCACCTCTCGCACCGCCCCAAGCAGCGTGTTATACTTGCTGACCTCCTGCAGCAGCACCACTGTGAGAGAGCCATGGAGACCCCTCCTGCTCCTCTTAAGCACAACAAGGGCTGCATCCTCAACGTCAAGATCCTCTGGTAATCTATCTTCGAGACTCAACAAGGCCTGCCACAGATTCGGATCTGCATCTGGAGGCACCTCGTTCTCCTTGTCCTTGCGGTTCGTCTTAGAGCGACCTCCACCTCCTGTCCCGGTCATTTTGGCGCCACCACCCCCTCTGGGCTTGCTGCTATCCCTGTTTCCTGCCCCTGCCTTTTCCTCTGCATCTGCGGCTGCCTATCCTATGAAACCCATGGCAAGCGTGGTGTCGCACAAATATGCAGCCTCTCTGGTGCGGAACCTAACGGCGGCGTTTGCATGCAGGCCGAACACAGAAGGTTCATCGTCGTCGGGCAGACGATCAAGGTACTAGCGTAGTACCTTATGGTCGTCGAAACCGAGCACATCCTGGACGCGAACACCGGGGTGACCGCTCGGATCGGAGGCACTGCGACGAATGGCTCCAGCAGCAGTGGCCGCATCCAGTTCTGATTCGGCGTCTTCTTCATCCACTCCTGCCTCGCTTCCAAGTCCCACGGCCGCAGCGAGATTTGCAGCATCAGAGCCCCTTCTCGCCTCGGCCAGCTCGGCAGATTTTGCCTATAGAACCACCTCTCGATCATGCGCGGCAGGAGTGAACTCATAGTCATCCTCGACCACTGCCTCATGGCGCATCACATAACCCAGGAGAGTAAGCAGCAGTCGACGATCCCAATCGTCCGTGACTCTGCCTCCGTACGAGATATGCCCGATAACATGCTTTGACGCGTCAAAGGGCACTCTGTCGATCACCTTGGACAGCGCAGCCATGCCCGCCTGCTCCATCCTTTCTCGGGCGAGCATGGACGGTGGATATCCCTCGGCCTGTTGCAGCAGGGACCGCAGCACTTCCAGCCCCGTTTCCAGATCTGAGTCATTGAATTCATACCTGATGTTCCACCCAAGAGGACCGAACTTGCGCCTCTCCTGCACTACTGCATGGAAAAAGCACAGACCGAAGGCCAACCGCTTCCACACGCGCTCGAGAGGCAGAACATCGTGAGGTGGCAGGGCTGAAGGCGTATCGTTGCCCATGGATACGCTCTCTCGACGAGCTCGCCGGGCTTTTCCACTCGGGGTTGGGGCTAGCTGCTGCGATGGGTCGCTCGCTTCCATCACTATTTCATCGCCATCTCCGTCACCATCACCGTCACCCGTCTCATCGTCCGATTTCCCTCTCGCAGCACCGCCGGCAGGGGTGGAGCCAGCAACTTTCACTTCTGGTACTCTCGGCTTGGAAGGTGCTCTCTGTCCTGGCTTAGGCAGCGGTGCTAGCGTGCATTCCTCCAGTGCATCTGGAGTGAGCATGAGTTGCAGGGAACGCTGCAGATTGGCACGGAGACCTTTCGGCGGTTCGTTCGTCATCTTGACGGAGTTCTGAAGGATGCTCGTGGGGAAGTACAGGGCAGGGAAGGACGTGAGGAATACACGATACCGAGGATGTAGGGTCGACGCCTTTCTCCTTTGCGACGTGAGAATGCCCTCCAGTCGAGGCAGCCACGATTTGGCCAAGTGGCAGTTCTGCAGCAACACCCAGTTCCCATCCACTCCTGATTTCTAAAGCAGCACCTCCGCGCTATGTCCCTGCCCAGCTCCGAGAGACACTACATGTGTACGGGAGGACATGCCTTCTGCCTCGGCGAAAGCAAGCAGGCGGGAGGTCGGATCCGCCCCCTGCGAGAGGATGAAGACGCACGGCGTCACTGGATCTGTGTCTTTGTACACTGCTGCCATGGATGTAGTCGGGGGATTCACGAACTGGGGTCCAAGCACCATCCGCACCAGCATAGAGAGGGTGCGAAGTGATCGGCTTGGGTGTAGCGCACGGATGAGAACGAGTCGACATACCTCGTCTAGCCTCGTCGCCCAGTCTCCGGGCAGAGTTGGAACCTCAGCTGGCCCTTCTTCTGCGGCCACAGACGAACGGGTGCTGCCAAACTCGGCGCTACGCATGCCTTCAAACGGATTCCCGCGCTCTGCCCATGCATCCCATTCCAAGAACTCATCCCTAAAGCTAAGGCAAAGTCCCTAAAGTCCCCGGGCGCGATAGTCACCAGTCGGGGGTGCCATAAGCACCCTGTGTCCATCGGAGGCCTCGAGGGCTGCAATCATATCCCACGCTGCATGTGATACCATGGGCCGGCCTGACTTGCGGCGATGCGTGGGCTCAAGGGCCTTGCTAGTTGCTGAAGCAGGGGCTGATGCACTTGAAGACGATGCCGAGGAAGCCTCGTCCACCTCGCTGAGCCCTGGGCGCAACGGAATCTATGATCGATCGACAACAGCTCCGCCTCTAAGAAGCAGGGCAGTTTGCTCTCCTCGAGCGCGCTTAGAGTCCAATAGCAGCCGGAGCGAAGCTGCAAGCGCAAGCAGAATCTTGTCTCGCTCGAAGAGTCCTCTGCAAATGTTGAAGAAGACAGCCTCCGTCACGGCTTTTTGCAGGGCTGAGCACCGTTCCGCTGCTTTAGCCGCGCCTCCCCCGAAGAACGGCACTAACGGGTCCTTTAGCGCTCGGCCAAAGAGAGTGACAAAAGACGGCAGGCTCACCTGATACATAGGGTCCACAGTCGCCATATCTGATGCGCAGAAAAACAACAGAGAGCCTCTCCGCGCTACCACGCGGTATCTGTCGCGTGCCTCCCCGATGTCGTGCTGGATCTGCTTGGAATCGAGGAGCCGGTCCCGGATGTACTTGCTGACAGTTTTGGCCTGGCTTAGGCTATCGATGAGAACCTCATCGTCCAGGATGTCATCACCTGCCTCGCTAATCTGCTTGAGGACCGTATCTTCTAGCTGCTGCCGCTCTCTAGAATCGCTTGCAAGACGCTCAAGCACTTCTCCACGCCGTTTCTCGACCTCGGGTCTCTCGTGTTCCACCGTGATGGCAAGCAGCTGTTCTTCGAGCCCGCTCACCGTGACTCCAAAATCTATCACATTGACCGTGGTACTCATTTCGGGCAGAAGGTGCGGGTTAGAATGCCGAGTAGTGATGTACAGACGGAAGTTGCCGCTGATAAGTACATCTGTCTCGCCCACACGGATCGTTGCAGGACCCATGGACTCCCCACCATCATCTGCAGCCGCACCGCCAGCCAAGGCGGCTGCAAGACCCAGCACCACACGACCTGATCCCCCGGCTGCTCCAACACTAGACGCTGGCCTAGCTAGCACGGGTCCAAGCACGGATGGAAGTACCGTGCCTGCATCCTCCAGTAGTAGTGCGCTCCCGTGCTCCATGCAGCGCTTGAGCACATCACCGAGTGCATTCTCGGCGGCGGCATCTCCAGACCGACCGCTACCACCGCTGCGGCCTCCTTTCCGCTTCCTCCCTCCCTTGCCTTTGCTTCCCTTGCCGCTCACTCCGGCAGCGACTACTCCACCACGTGTGGATGAACCCGCGCCTCCTCCGAGTCCCCCGGAGCCCCCCCCTGATCCTCTCCCTGAATCTTCAGCTAGGGAAACCACTACTACGTCTTCCTTGCCATCCCCACTTGGTGACGACTCCATGTTCCGAATCCAACGGACGGCCTGCCCTTGCGGATCGATCAAATAGGGCCAGCGAGACACTCCGAGAGAAACACTATCCCCCGCAACCCCACCACTGGACTGGGCCCCTCCGAAGCCATGGCGGTGATGTATGCCGGAAATGGCCGGATCGAGCGACGGAAGCAGGTGTTCGAACGACGTTGTAAAGTTGACCGAGGTACCGGCCGCTTCGAGTGCTGCCAACTACGAGGCAGGAAGGGTGGCCACTACTTCCCTTGCTTCCTCGCTCTGCAGCATCTCTGCTGCCGTCGAGTGGTCGGAGCCAGGCTCAATCGCCCCAGCCGCACGAAGTCGATCCTCAGTAGCTCGGAAGGCAGCGCCACTGATGACTCCACGGGGCAATCGCGGCAGCTGGAGCACATCATCATCCCCACCAAATGGACCCACAACACCGGCTCCTGGTAGCGGGGGGCCAAGTGACTGCGATGCCATCGCAATGATGCCTGAGTCTGATGACACGTTATCGGCAGGAAGCCCTTGCACCCCCCACGACCGGATCTGCACGTCGGAAGCGAGTACTGCCTGCAGACTGAACTCGCTTCGGAGGGGCAGACCCCGGGCCCTGACGGCACTGATCAGCCCTCGAAGCATCGTGGCCCTCCTTGCGCCGTCCAGGGGTCCAGAGTAAACAATCATAGCAGATGCTACGAGCATGTCGCCTACTGATATGTCGATCTCTCGCTTCATAACTTCCACCTCGCTGCGCCAGCGCTCACCTTCAGAAGAAATTCCCTCCGTCAGCCGTCCTGCGCGCTGCAGCTTCTACTTGATCGATGCTAGCTCTGCCTACAACTGCTACTTCTTTTCTTCTGCCTGGTCCACCTTGCGCCTCAGTGCTGCTACGGTCTCTTCGACTTCCCGCAGCCTCGACTGCTTCTCGTCGAGAGCACGGTTGGCGACTCGCAGCTGCTCGTTCAGCACGCGGACCTTCTCTTGCTTCGGCTTGACGTCAGATGCAACCCGAGTATAGTTCTCGATGGCACGCACCCAGATGCACAGACTCAGGGCGGCTCTGGACACTGTGCGCACCCTTTCAGGATCCATGCGACCAGAGGCAATTGACTGCCGGACGAGCCGAAGCCTGGCTGGAGGGATATTGTCTCGATCGTAGGCCCTGCGATGGCATGAATACGATGGCATCAAGACAATGAAGCGCTAGGCATGAGAGTGCACGCATTGCGGCTGCAAACACAGCTCCTTGAGTTAAGTAGTGTAGAAACGCTTAGTGTGCTCATGCGTGATTCGACTTACTCGAGACCTTTGAGGAATCCGCTCCTTCCCAGCACCTTCTTTGCTACATCCCAGCCCTGCGATTCGCCCAGCAGGACGCAAACAGAGTCCATCACATTTCGCACTCCTTCGGGCGGAGACGGGAAGGACCTCAACTCGACGATGTCCTTAGGCTCAAGCGAGTTAAGCGCTTGTACCGCGGCCTGCGAAAGTAGTACACAAAGAGCGAAACAAAATACGAAGTGACTGCTCCTGAAGAACAAGAGGCGACCAATATGTAGGATAGAGGAACACAGATGTGAATGGTTGGGCAAGGAACGATTACGATGCGATACAATCTATCGTCCGATGGGATTGGAAAGACTCACCTCCAGCTCTGGCATGGCCTGGTCAAGCTGCCGCTGAGCCTCTTGCTGCACCATAGCCACTTGCTCTGCCTTTCCGCGGACGACTTGTTCTTCGCGAGATACGACGGCTCGCTTCTCAGCGACTGACTCGCTCTGCTTGGCAAGTTGGGCGAGCAATTCTTGCGTGGACTTCGCATTTTCTGCGAGGACAGGCTGTGTCTCTGTCATTTGGTCTCTGAGACGAACCACCGTCTCCTCCACATTCTCCAGGCGGTGGATTCCCAGCGTGAGGCGGTAGATTGCAGCGCGTTGTTCGCTACAACGGTGACCCAGTCTCGCAGCGAACATCTACACTAGGTCCAGGAATGCACGTGGGGTTACATAGACACGTTTAGCACGGCTTCCAGTAGCGATGTCACTGCCACCTGATGACTCTCCCCGCAGCCTTGCAGCTGTATCTGCAGCTCTGACATGAATCGCTACACACGCATCGACTAGGACGTGTCTCAATCGATCGTTGATGTCAGCGGCACTGCCCAATCCTTGTGCAAATGGCGGAAGAGTCTCAGCTCGCTGCAATGAGTACTCATCGTCCTCAATTCCAATGCCTGTGCCAGTTACAGCCCCTGAAGCCGACCCAGTCCCCAGAGATCGTAGCCCTGCTCCAGAGTTCGGAGCAGAGGGGGCCCCGGGGATTTTTGGAGCTGGGATTGTCGATGGTAAGCAAACGAGCCGCAGCAATCGGGTTCCAACCGACTGCAGCGCGGCTCTGGGCCACTGCTCGAACCAGTCGATGCTACAGCAACTGAGCAGGGAGGGGAAGGTCCTCAGGCGACGGCGCAGCGTGGCGCCCACTGGAGATGTGGCAAGCAACATATGAAGGTTCTCGCGCAATCGCTCTACGAACGTAGCATACAGGTCGTTGCGCGCTGCAGCTTTTGCAAAAGCACCTTCGCCGTCCTCGTCTTCGTCCTCGTCGAGGGGCTCAAGGTCTCCGGCCGCAGCCGCAGCCGCTTCTTCAGCCTGCACTTGCTCCTCAAGTAGCTGCTGCTCGTCTGCCAGCACCTGCCCCATGCGTCCGTAAATCATCTCTAGCTCGTCCTGTTCCCACAGCCCGGGCACCTCTCCTTGATTCAAGACACAGTTCACGTCCTCGAAGAGCGCTTCCTCGCCGATCATTGCATCTGGAAGCAGCATCACAGTCCGCTAGCGATCTACACCCGCCTTCAGCATAGCGACCTTGAGAGACTCGCGGAAGGTCTCAACCGTGAAAGGAACACCACCATCTCCTTGGACCACCTCACATCGCGCAATGTATGCCGCCAGCCGTGCAAGGGATTGCTTCCCGCTGCCGGCCACCCCTACGAGCATGGCATGGCCACGGGGCTGCGAGAGCACTCTGCAGAGCCTCACCACGTGTTCTATGGCCCCACGGAAGAATACGAGCTGCATCGGACTGCGGGGGTGGTCCAGGTTGTGGTCCTGGAGGTAGGCTTCTAGTAATCGACCCAATCTAGACGGGTCTGGGCACTCCTCGTACTTCATGCTGGCCTCGTCCTCACCGGGGGTGAAGAATGAGCCAAATACCAGTGGCCCGATCATGGGCCGTTGCACGTCACGTCCTTTGCCGCGCACAGACGGCAGATGTGCTGCACTAGCCCCGGAGACGGAGGTTGCCGCGACTGACGATCCATCTCCGAGAGATTTGTGTTCAGCCTCGGTGCCCCCGTCGCCAGGTGATGGCTGGTCTCCGAGACATGCTAAAGCCTCCGCCCCGAAGAGGTCCTCCCATGTCCATGGCAGCCGGAAATACCTGTGCAAGGTCTGCACTAGAGTGGTCGTGAACCAGATTCGGTCCTTTTCCGAGGCAAGTCGATCGTGGAATAGCCGCATACACTCATGCATCCACAGCCTTGCCTGCACGGGGCCTGTGCCGCACTTCTCTGCCTTGCCCATTAAAATTCCCTTGAAGACGCCTGCAACGTCTCGAAGGTTGAACATGTAGTGGCTCTTGCTCGGGGTTGGCTTCATTTCAGCCGTGACGCGGCGATACACTGCAATAGTCGACGACACGATTGTGGAGCCTAGTGCACGAACCTCGGTAGGAAAAGGCGCAAAAAAGGAAGTCAGGATAGTTCCGAAGATGAGACGCATCGCCTCGTCGGATGGAGCCGGCATGTTGAGCACTGTCAGATGCCTAGAGAATCGCTCGTCCAGGGTCTGGCGACCTCCGCTGGGAGGTGCCCCGGCTGCGAGCATCCCGAAGTCGGCCACTTGGGACCAATGCAACTTCGCCCGGTCGTACCAGCCTCCGCAATCCAAAAGCTGCCGCAACAGCTCGATGGGAGGCTGTGCTCCATACTCCTCCTTGGCCGGCATATTCACGTCATCGACAAAGATCACAGCGCGTGACCCTGCCGGCGGGGTCAAGGACCCCTGTCCTCTGCGTACGAATCTCATTTCGATTGTCTCCTGCACGATCGTACTAGATGTCCTGGCAGACATGACCAACTGGACGGGATGCGTACGACGGGATGCGACCGATTCAGCACCGACCCCGGCTAGCACGGCCTGTCGACCACCGTCCAACACATCGTCTTCTTCTCTGCGTCCATGGTGCCCCTCGCTGCTTGCACCGAGTCTGCTGCTGCTCTGTGCGTGATGCTCCCTCTCTCTGATCTCTCCGGATGATTCCTCTGCTTGATGTGCAGTGAGTTCCATGAGTTTCGCCAAGAGCACGCTCTTGCCTGTGCCCGTAGTGCCAGTCATGAACACGGGTCTGGAGGCGAGGAAGACAGCTCCATCAGTAGGAAACTTGTAGTCCCATCCATCCGATACAGTTGCTGCTGCGGCAAGATCCAGCATACGATTCCCCGGTGCAGCTGGCACGGAAGCGGCCCGGGTGCTGCCTGGCCGCTTCTTGCCATGGGGTGACCCACTAGGAGCCACAGCTGCCCCAGCTGCACCACCAGCAGTCCAGCCTAGTGGCAAGGGAGTGCGATCGTGAGTAGTGTACTAACTCCTGGCAAAGGTGTCTAGGCAATCGGGTCCAAATGACAGTAGCTGTGTCAATCGACCGAAGCGAACCGTGTCAGACGTTGGCACGATGAGTGCAGCGAGTGCAGCAGGGTCACCGGATGGATTCACGGCGGGGACAATATCCCTCCACGGACGAAAGAGCCCAGCCTCCAGACCTGCCTCTACTCGAACGAAGAAATCGAAACACATGCCTGCTGCGGGAAGACCAGCCTCGATACCCGCCCTGCGCAATCCATCTCGCATGGATTTGTCGAAGCCTCGCCAGTGCTCTTCGGAAAGCTGTCCTCCGACAGCCCACGTGGCTGCGAAGGTAGCCAGACGGTCCATCAGACGAACAGCCTGCGTGAGGTCCGCATCCCATCGCGTGCCCTCCTTCTCGATGTCTGCAATACACGACTGCAGGAGGGCGAGGCACGACACGACCGCTGCAGTGCGGCCACTCTTGATAGATACCTCTGCCTCCCGTTCCACAAACCGGAACAGGGAAGGGAGAATTCCCAGCATCACGTAATGAAGCCGTGCTCTGCAAGCGGCGGGAATGAAAGCCCGAGCAAAATCTCCACCTAGCCAAGACCCGACCATTGGCTCCCATCCTAGATCCGTCTCGGCCACAAACACTACTCCGAGTCGACTCACTGTGGCTGGTGATGCATGCTGCAGATCGCCGACCTCGAACAGCACCCGCATCTGAGGCTTCAGACGCACCCGCTCACCGTTGGCCAGGCAGAGCATCTGGTTGTCGTCCAGCACTGTGTTCAGGCTCTCGATCCAAACAGCGTCCACGGGGCCGTCAAATACGATCCAGTGCCTGTCTGGCCCCGGGTCTTTAGCAGCACCTCGAAGCAGAGCAGATGCCACGCCGTCGCTCCATTCCTACGACACGTCGTTGAAGGTGCCGTACAGCTCCTACAGAGTCACGCTCTTTGGGTTCAGCTCGTGAAGCACGGTCCGCGATGGGTACTCCTCGCGCTCTTTCTTCGCATCCAGAATGATACGACGACTCGATGCCCCATGCAGGAGACCATGAGACGAGCGTCCCCCGGACTGGAGGGATGTCTTGCTCGAGCTACTCGAGAGGCCTCCATCTCCAGGGGCAGACGTTGCCGACCTGTAGGTCCCACCGAACATAGGTGATCTTGATATGGCGATCTGACCAGGCTAGTCTCCAGAGGCACCCTCCTCCTACTGCACCACCCCGTAAGGGACAATCGACGAACTCGACCGAGCGTGTCCTCCAGCCCCGGATCGCCCTCCGCTGGCCACAGACCCACTGTCAAGCCCTGATATGCGGTAGCCAAAGTCTAGCTGTCGGACCTTGTGCAGTGACAGTCCTTTCTTCCGGGCGAAATCTCGCTCGGCAATATCTGTCAGAGCGGCGGCCAAAACACGACGGATCGTAGTTTTGCCCATGCCTGCGGGTCCGACGATAGCAGCCCCGAACCTGACGTCGATCGTGTCCCGAAGCTACTGCGTCTTCGTGATCTGCCTCTCGACCACCTACAGTCCATTCTTCTCAATCTGCGCAAGGACCGACTTCCTGAGCTGCTCATCCTCCTTGTAAGGCAGCACAATGCCAGGGAATAAATCGCCCACGATGGCATGGAAAAGAGGCAAGTCTTCAGCTAGAAATTTTGGGACGTTAGCGTCTCGCATGGCTTTGATCAAGATCGCATCCTCGGCTGCCGATACAGCCGGGCTAACTTCAGAGCCGGAGTTAGCGCCTGATGGGCTTGGCAAGAATCCATCTCCATCTGCGCCAGCGCTTGGTGTGAACGGAGAGAAAGGCGCTCCGCTGCGACCGCGCCGAGGTTTCGCCTCTTCGACTAAGTTTCCTCCCTACTTCCTCCGCAGGTTGCCCGCCATGACGAGCACACTCTTCACGGCGCGCAGGCCGAAGTCATAGTGCTTCTACTGGCTCAGCTGCTCCGATGAGAGTTTATAGAGCTTGGTCATCTTGCGACTCAGAGATCGGGCCGTGCGAAAGCCCTGGGCGAAGAGAAGCACCTCTGCAATGAGGCTGTAGTCAGGCACCATCATTGCCACGGGACGGAAGAGGGTCTTGAGGTTATCGGGAAGCTCAGTCCGGCCCGCATAACCAGGATTCATGGTGACAATGACATGGTATTCCCTAAGAGATATGGTCCTGCCTTGGAACTATACCGTGTCTGCTCCTCGTAATCTACCATCTCGCAGCTCCATCATCTGCTGCGCGATCACCGATAGCACCTCGATGTCGATCCGATTGAACTCATCGAGACATGACCAAGCGCCGGCTTCCGCCAGTCCAGCGAATAGCTGCCCAATCATCGTATGCGTGATCTATTCAGAGCAATTGAACACAATGCACTGGATAGCAAGCCCCTTGGCCAGGTCCTTGCTACTCTCCGTCTTGCCTGTGCCGGCAGGGCCTGCAGGGTTGGCGCCTAGCTTCATTCTCAGAGCTCCTGTGATGGTCATCCAGCATCGATCCGTCAGCGGGGTGATCACCAGCCTTGTTGTCCGCCCTTCGAACTCAAGGCCATACTTGACTGTGGAATCAGCCTGCCTCGCCACGCAGTCATCGCCCTCGGAGGCGTCAGCACCCCGGCGCCAGTACATGCGCAGCTGCTGCTGCCACGTGAAGTCACTCGTCTTGGACACCTCCTCCTGAACCAACCTTTCAATCACAGAGCGATTGTGTACGTCTGCCGTGACTAGTGCAGTCGCCGTTGCGCGCTGTAAGTTCGTTAACCTTCCGCGAACGCGCTTGACCAACATGTCGAGCGCCCTAATCTGCACCTGCAACCAGTTCTATAGGGACTGGGCCGCATCGTGCTGTCCAGCAGGACCAAGTACGCTTCCAGATCCTCCGGCTGTGCTTCTGCGTGCAGCTCCGGTGGCGGCAATGCTACCTGCGATAGATCCTCTGGGCGGAGCGGTGGACACTGCGCCAGAGATACCGGAGTGTAGGCTCAATCGACTGCTTGCTCCTGGAAGCACTTTCCCGATCGATGACTGGTCGCCTGGCTTGATACCTGGGATACTCCTCCCTGCACCACCGCCGCCTCCGAGCAGTGCTAGAATCTGTGGACCCCCACGGCCGGTGATGGCGGCTTCTGTGCCTCGAGCCCACATAATCTGAGACACGGCTGTGATAACTTGGCCGGGAGTTTCAGACAAGGCGAAGTCTTCCCGCGGAATCTTGAGGAAATCATTGATGCCTTTCTTGAGTGATCGCTGAAGCTGCGCCTTCATGTTGAGTTCCACGTTGCCGAGCCATTCATCAACTTCTCCATGCACCTTCAGGTTGCGACCCAGCTTGAAGGCTTCTCCTTCTGCGCTCACGAGGTGGGTCACATCTACAGTGCCTCCTGTTACCTCCTCTAGGCGCAGGCTTGCAACATTGTCGAACATCTTCTGCACGTGTTGCTGCACTGCCCGCGCGTCCTGTGCATTACTTAGTATGTTCAGCAAGTCATCGTTGGACAGGAAGTAGAACCGAGCGAAGGCTCGCCTCTTGCGGTCCAAGAAGCGTTCAAGGCCCTTTTGGACGTAATCCAACGTGAGATTGTGCTTCATCAGCTACTCCCTGAGCTAAGAGCGAGTCACCGTTCTCAGAGCATTTGGGTCCTCTCTGGTTTTCTTCATGATATCCCGGTATGCCTGATCCACGCCTTGGAAGGCTCGGGCCTCGCTTGCCAGCTCCTCTTGGATCTTGCTGCGGCCACGGCCGCCGGACATAGATCCTCCACTGAATACGGGCTGAAGATACATCCACTGCCGCTGAACGGCGACCCACTCTGAAAGCGTCTCCTGGAGCTGATGCAGTCTGGTTGCGAGCTCGTCCACCTTAGGTCGGATCCGACCTACGAATCTGGAACCGAGCACCGAGTTTAGTGACACAAAGCTCTCGTCGAGAGCATCGAATATGTCGTCCACCCCAGTCAGGATCTCAACGTCTCGCAGATCTTTGTAAGGGATGGTATCGAGCTCCTTGGTCTCCCATACCCCTCTGATACGGTCCAGCACTGTCTCCAACTGCGCCTCCTGAGCTGCCTCTAGGGCCACCTGAGAAATCTCCGCTGCCTTGGATGTCACGCCTTTCTCTACCAGGGTACCGACCAGGACTACAGGCTCGTCAAAGAGCCGGTAGCTACCGAGGAGTCCATGTATTCGCTCCTTATGCGACTGCTGTAGTGACGGGTGCTTGAGATCACCCAAAACCGGAGCTAGCTGCTTGACCTCAGATAGCAGAGCTCGGAGCATTGTCAGCACGGGGCTGGAGCGCAGCACGGTGCTGCGTCCAGCCACGGCTGCAAACTTGGAGAATGCTCGCATCTGGGTTCTCATCTCTGCCGGGTCGATCGCCTTGTGGAAATCGCTATCCAACCACTGTTCCATTTTTTCCCTCCAGTCCTACACAGACTGCCAAAGCCGCAACTTTAGACTGACATCTTCCTTCAACTCATGCAGCTGCGAGAAGTCCGTGCGGGTCAGACGCAATATGGTTTGGTACCTCGAATAAGTCGTGGCCTCTTCAGATAGACGTATTACGGCCTCGTCGACAGACCGGAGATGCTGCAAGGCATCGTCAGGATCTGCACGTGCGTTGTGTACAATCATCTCGTCGGCCCGTCTCTTCGTGTCCAAGATAGCTGCCCGAAGTCGGGGCATCGTCGTCTCTAATTCCCTGCCAAACTTAGTTTTGTCTGCTTCCACCACGCTCTGGACGCGCTGCACCAGCTGGCCAACTTTGACATAAAGGAGACAAGTCATCTGATGCGATGTGCGGAGCTGCTCTGGGGCCGGGAACTCTTCCTCCTCGACGATCGTGAATAGATCGTTTACTCGTTCCATTGCCTCGCGCCACTCCTCTTGTCTCTGCGTTGCCACTCGAAGGGCGTCCAGCAGACGGATAAACTCGTGCACGTCCGTCGGCTCGATCTCCAGCCGCTCCTCGGAATGCCTGAGGTCCTCGTAGAGATTTTCATTCCGAGTCTTTGCCACGACGGGAAGCACCCGCGAGAGGACTCGCAAGAAACGAGCAGGATGTGGTGTGAGGTCTCGCTGTAGCTGCGTTGTTTCGATGTCAATCTGTCCAATGGCCCTGACCGGTCGGATGGCTTGGAACCAAGCATGGTGCACGTGCCTCGACCGAATGAGCTGCCGCAAGACGTGCGTGCTGGTAGCATCCACTCGGTCGTAGCTGAGCCTGGCTGTCTCGCCAGCATCCCGAAGGGCGAGCTGTCGAAGCCACTGGAATGCAGCCGCAAACTATCCCGCAGCATCATAGGACTCGCGGACATGCGATACTACCTGGTCTGCGAGGCTGGTAAACAGATCAGTTGACAGAAGCATTGACTCCACTTGCGTCGCAGGATCTG
>Ga0136560_1000737_pt1 | contig 16483 bp, 12 predicted proteins | sample AntRauMeHopE1497_FD_104925 | JGI IMG/M metagenome (GOLD analysis project Ga0136560, IMG submission 104925) | Saline lake microbial communities from Rauer Islands, Antarctica - Metagenome Hop E1 #497 | ecosystem: Environmental > Aquatic > Non-marine Saline and Alkaline > Saline | place... | reverse complement strand
CAATGCCACGGCTACAGAAACTCCACCAAGGATTTTAGCCATCAGTAGCCTTCCGAAAAAATCGAAAAATCCGAATGGCAGCACGATACTCAAAAGATACATGGCCAAGGCGAAAAGTAGAAACACAATAATGGGGGGCAATTTTAACTCCATGCTATAAAATTAGTACTTTTGAAAGCACAGACATGAGAAATTTACAGATAAATTATTTTATATGAAATTAGTATTCGCTACCCAAAACGAGAACAAATTAAAGGAAATACGGGCGCTAGTCCCACCACATATTACCTTGGTAGCGCTGAAGGATATCGGTTGCTTGGAAGATATTCCGGAAACGGCAGCTACCCTACAAGGCAATGCCAAGCTAAAAGCGGATTATGTCACCAACAACTATCAGCTTCCTTGTTTTGCAGACGATACCGGCCTGTTGGTTACCGCACTAAATGGTGAACCGGGTGTCTATACCGCACGTTATGCCGGCGAAGGAAATGGGGCCAATGCCAATATGGACAAGCTATTGCAGCATCTTGCCGAACATGAAGACCGCTCGGCTCACTTTAAAACATATATAGCCTTGAACCTGAACGGAGAGACGCATTTTTTTGAAGGTACTACGGAAGGTGTTATTATAAAGGAAAAGAAAGGCGAACATGGCTTTGGATACGACCCCATTTTTAAACCGAACGGATATGATCTGACCTTTGCAGAATTACCGTTAGCTATAAAAAATCAAATAAGCCATAGGAGTAAGGCATTCGCTAAGCTAATCGCCTATCTAGACACAAAACTATAAGAAGCACCGGCAAAAGAACAATATATATAGTAATTTCCATACCACATGAAAAATCTAAAGTATGACCACAGTTGGGATTTCTTGTTGAATTGCCAAAGCTATAAAAAAGGGATATTTAGGGCTCGTCATAAAATAACCTTTACATTTTTACTTGCTCTTTCGCACATTAACCTCGTTAAAAATACGCGCTTTAGCTATTGCTATAGCTGTGTTTCTTGCCTCGTTACTGCACAAAATAATGTCGTCAACTTTGTAAACTGTATTTATTTACAAGCCCTTAGGTATAGTAATCTCGCGGTAGGAAATGGTAAAACAATAAACGTAAAATTACGGCAGACCTAAACCTTAGCTTACAAAACCGACAAAGAACACCTTATCCTAACCGTGTGCTTTTTTTAAACCAGTAGCGTCCCGGTTGCTGTTTGGTGTTCAATTATGCCATAATCCAAACCGCAAAAAACCGTAGTATGCTTATGATTTTGTAAATTCTTACGGGTAATCTATGTCAAGATCCGCCCGTAGCTCGACTCCTAAAAATGGGCGTATAATATAAATTGTACCATCTCATTAATTAGCAGTACCTTTGCCGCCAAATTAACGCCGCTGGTATAGCATGTGTTACGCTGAGTCTAATAGGTTATACGATAATCGCTCTATGTAACATTCTTATTTGCGATTAAGTATTAAATATTATGACAAAGTTTGAAGCACTGGGACTCCAAAAGTCCTTATTGGATGCTGTTGCGGATATGGGTTTTGAAACCCCATCCGAAGTACAGGAAAAAGCAATCCCTATTTTATTGGAAAGTGATACCGATCTGGTGGCACTTGCCCAGACCGGAACAGGTAAAACGGCCGCTTTTGGCTTCCCGTTAATCCAGAAAATAGACAGCAATAGCAGAACTACGCAAGGTTTGATCCTCTCCCCTACCCGCGAACTGTGCCTCCAGATTACCAATGAACTGCAACTGTATTCCAAATACGAGCGGAACATAAATGTAGTAGCCATATATGGCGGCGCCAGTATAACAGATCAGGCAAGACAGATCAAAAGAGGTGCGCAGATCATTGTGGCTACCCCAGGCCGTATGAAAGATATGATCAACCGTAGGTTGGTGGATATTTCCAAAATTGATTATTGTATTTTGGACGAGGCGGATGAAATGTTGAACATGGGCTTTATGGAGGATATCAAGGATATTCTTTCCAATACGCCCAACGAAAAATCCACTTGGCTTTTTTCGGCAACCATGCCCAAGGAGGTAGCGGTTATCGCCAAAAAGTTCATGCATTCTCCGCAAGAAATTACGGTTGGCGCCAAAAATTCAGGTGCATCGACCGTACAGCACGAATATTATGTGGTTGGCGGTAGAGATCGCTATCCTGCCTTAAAAAGACTGGCCGATACCAATCCCGATATTTTCTCCCTTATTTTTTGCCGTACCAAAAGGGATACGCAAAAAGTAGCGGAAAAATTGATAGAAGATGGTTATAACGCCGGGGCATTGCACGGAGATTTGAGTCAGAACCAACGTGATTTGGTCATGAACTCCTTCCGTAAGAAGCAGATTCAGATGTTGGTGGCCACCGATGTGGCCGCAAGGGGAATAGATGTGGACGATATCACCCATGTCATCAATTACCAATTACCGGACGAAATAGAAACCTACACCCACCGCAGCGGTAGAACAGGGCGAGCGGGCAAATCGGGTATTTCTATGGTCATTATTACCAAGAGCGAATTGCGTAAGATCAAAGCGATCGAAAACATTATAAAACAGGCCTTCATTTCCAAAAAGATTCCTTCCGGGATGGAAATTTGCGAAATTCAGCTGTATCACCTGGCAAATAAAATAAAGGACACGGAAATAAATCAGGAAGTGGATAGTTTCTTGCCTGCCATAAATGATGTGCTTAAAGGGCTTGACCGTGAAGAGCTTATCAAAAAAATAATTTCGGTAGAATTTACACGCTTCTACAATTATTACAATAAGACAAAGGATCTAAACTCGTCTTCTTCGGAAAGGAACAGCGATTATGAAAGAGGCGGTGATGCTCCTACAAGTGGTGCCGTGCGCTATTTCATAAATGTTGGCGAGAAAGATGGTTACGATTGGATGTCGCTAAAGGATTTTATTAGGGATACCGTAGGCTTGGACCAAGATGATGTTTTTAAAGTAGATGTAAAGGAAAGCTTCTCCTTTTTTAATACCGATGCGGCCGTAACCGAAAAAATCCTTGCCACGTTTACCGAGTTTAAGGTAGATGGCAGATTCGTTAATGTTGAGGTTTCCAAAAGCCCAGGTGGCGGAGGCGGTGGTGGCCGCAGAAGCTTTGGAGGCGGCGGAGGCGCCTACAAAGGAAAACGCAAAGGAGGCAAAGACGGTTTCAGGGATCGAGGCAGTAAAGGCGACGATAATAACAGCCGCAGCAACAGCAGAAAGGCACGTAGTGGATCTACGAGCCCAAACTCCGGGAAAAGAAGAAGTACCAAAAAGAAAGGCGATTTCTTTTAGTTAATTGTATATTAAAAAATACGCTTCGGCGTATTTTTTTGTTTTGTTTGTACTCTACGTTAGATATCAACTGAGTTTTATGGATAAATTTTTGGCATTTTTTTTCTGTATTGTTTCTGTTTGGGCCTTTTCTCAAGATGACCCTGAAAGCAGCAATATAAGTGCTATTGTAGTAAATGCCCAGACAGATGTCCGTATGGAAAGTGTGCACGTCGTCAACCTGAACCAAGTTATTGGCACCATTACCAATGAAAAAGGCGAATTTAATATTACCGCCGCTGTGAACGACACGTTATATCTTTCCTTTCTAGGATTTAAACCACAAAAAATTCGGGTAACCAACGATATGTTCAGGTTCAAGGACACCAAAATTGCGCTAACAGAGCTGGCATACGCTCTGGAAGAAGTAGTTGTACGGCCCTATCAGCTCACGGGTTATCTGGAAATAGACGTTAAAAACCTTTCCTTGAACAATGCCTACCAATACAGTATCTCTGGACTATCGGTAGCCTACGAAGGGGGTAATAAAAATCCCAGTGCCGTAACCAAAGTACTTGGGGCCATCCTGAACCCGGCCGACCTGCTGCGTAATTTGTTCGGAAAAAAACCCGAACAAATGAGAAAATTACGGCAAATGAAAGAGGATGAGGAAATCCGAAACCTATTGGCCTCCAAGTTTGATCGCGAAACATTGACCGAATTTTTACAGTTGGAAAAAGTGGATATTGAAGATATACTGAACAACTGTAACTACTCCAAGTCATTTATCCTGACAGCGAACGACCTTCAGATCTTGGATGCGATCAGTAGCTGTTATGAGGAATTTAAAGTATTGAATAGAAAGAAATAAAATTTTTCGTTTCCATCTGCATTTTATAGCTTTAGGCCAAATTCAATGCACATGAAACGCCTCCTTACCTTCCTTATCCTACTTTCCGCTATTTCCTCTTGTAAGCCCGAAAAAAAGGAACCACTTAAGGCAAACTTGGCCGTAACCGATACGGTAATCGTGCCGAAAAAAATGCTGCCCTTTGTTTGGGACGCTGCCAATATCTACTTTTTGCTTACCGATAGATTCAATAATGGAAATCCTAATAACGACCTCAACTTTGAGCGCAGCAACCCAACAGGAAAACTGCGGGGTTTCATGGGTGGGGACATTCAAGGCATTACGCAAAAAATAGACGAAGGCTATTTCACGGAACTCGGTATCAACGCCATATGGTTTACGCCGGTTATAGAACAAATACAGGGCGACACCGATGAAGGCACCGGAAACACCTATGGATATCATGGCTATTGGGCGAGTGACTGGACGGCCTTGGACCCTAATTTTGGCACGAAGAAAGAACTGGAAAAATTGGTACAAACCGCTCACAAGAAAGGTATCCGCGTCTTAATGGATGTGGTCTTGAACCATACGGGGCCTGTGACATACAAGGATGATGTTTGGCCCAAGGATTGGGTCATAACCGATCCGACTTGCGATTATACGACCTATGAAGACACTACCAATTGCACACTGGTAGACAATTTACCGGACATCCTTACGGCTTCGGACGAACCGGTGACCCTGCCCGATGCCTTGTTGGCCAAGTGGAAGAAAGAAGGACGATTAAGTGCAGAACTGGATGAACTTCAGTTATTTTTTGACCGTACGGGCTATCCTAGGGCACCAAGATTTTATATAATGAAATGGCTTACGGATTATATACACGAATTTGGGATTGACGGCTTTCGGGTAGATACCGTAAAACATGTCAATGAAAACGCTTGGGCAGAACTCTACACCGAGGCCTCCTTTGCCTTTGAGACATGGAAGAAAAAACATCCCGATAAGATCCTCAACGATACCCCTTTTTATATGGTAGGCGAAGTGTATAACTACGGGATTTCCGGTGGACGGGAATTTGATTTTGGCGATAAAAAAGTAGACTATTTTGACCATGGATTCCATAGCCTTATCAATTTTGAATTAAAGAACGATGCACTAAACAGCTATGAAGACATATTCGCCAAATACAGTAAATTGTTACATACCAAATTAAAAACCAAAAGTGTCGTGAATTATCTAACCTCACATGATGATGGGCAACCTTTTGATAAAGAGCGGAAAGACCCTATAAGAGCGGCCAATATACTTTTATTGACGCCAGGCGCCTCACAGGTCTATTATGGCGATGAAACCGCCCGAAGCCTTGTCATAGATAGCACACAGGGCGATGCCACCTTACGTTCCTTTATGAACTGGGAAGAATTGGATAGTTCACCCAAAACCAAAAAAATCCTAGAACACTGGCAAAAATTAGGGAAATTTAGAAATAACCATCTTTCTATAGGTGCCGGGAAACATGAAAGGTTATCAAAAACACCTTATGTTTTTAGCAGAACGTACATTAAGGACGATTACAAGGATAAAGTCGTCGTTGGTCTAGATCTGCCAAAAGGTAAAAAATCACTCTCCGTTAAAGGATTTTTTGGCGATGGCACCACCCTATACGATACCTACTCCAACACCAAAGTGGTTGTAATCGATGGAAAAGTAAACTTGGAAAACGATTTTGATATTGCACTTTTGGAGTTGAAAGAATAAGTATAGCGTACTGTGTATACAACCGAAATCATAGCATGGAATCATGTTTTTGACTTAGGACTCATGGATTTGCCAGCAGCTAACCGGTATACATATCGCTTGGATTTACATGCATTATGGACATTACAAATTTTGGAAGCTCCTCCCTCAGTCCCCATAAATATAGGGACGAAGCTGGATTCAGCCCATAGGCGAGGGACGAAGGGTTTGGCCACCTGCTGCTTTACCGTACCAGATTAACACGGAAGTAAGTTTACAGGCAAACAACGTCTTTGCACCTACAGAAACAATGATAGAACTCCTCTATTTTACAAATCGCTTTTTACTTTATGCAGTTTAAGGGTACGTACCAACCATTTGGGCAAAGGTTTTTCCGGATTTCGATTTTTAAGGTTCAGGAAAAGTCCAAGTGCCTTAAGTACTGGAACCTTATGGGTTTCTACGAACTCAATAAGCGTACCGTCCGGATCTTCCACATAGCTAAAATGACCTGCGGCATCTCCCATATCAAAACTATTGGCACTATCCACAGTAAATCCACATCCCAAATTAGCAGCCTTTTTACGCAAGGTGTCCATACCGTGAACATCAAAACAGATATGAATATAACCAAGATCCCCCCATAACCGGTTCTCGAATATTTTATTGGGCTGCCTGTCCAAGGACTGCACAAGTTCCAATTCCGTTGGCCCCAGTAATTCCCCGAATCCTCCAAATTTGGGACGTGCATGTTTTAACAAAACCTTTCTAAATTTTCCTTTTTCCGACGATTCCAAAGACAAAGGAAGTGCTACCTTTTCATCGGAAACAACTTCATTGTAGCCTAGCAAGTCGGCATAGAACTTTAGGGACGCATCCATATCGGAAACACCTATAACCGCCCCCATAACCCCGCCAGAAGGCGTTTGGGTCGGCGAAAACTTATAATCGTCCTGTACAATTTGTACCCGATTGCCCCAAGGATCGTTAAAATAAAAAAACTCCCTATAAGGAGTTGTCGTTACATCGGTTAAAAAGGGCAGCCCAAGCGCTGATAGGATTTTGTGGGTTTCAGTAATAGCGCTACTTCTCAAGGTCATCGCATTAATACCTAAATCGCCCAGTAATATTTGGTGTTCCGGCGGGTTAGGAATGCGATCTTTGAACTGCCATATTTCCAAACCACCGCCACCGAGCATATTAAGCGACAGATATGCCACCCTTCTTTGGGGTTCGTCCAATGTATATTTTGTCATTAAGCTCGCCGTTGCCTCATCGCGGAACAAGAGAATATCAAAGCCTAGATACCGTCGGTACCAGTTAAACACTATTTTGGTATCGGCTACACCAATTCCTATTTGCTGTATCCCGTTTATAATTTCATCCATGTGTTGGAGGGTATATCAATCTATCGTGAATAAATTTTAATCGCTTGCCAGAATACTCTCGTTTAACTAAGAGAACTAGTAGTACGCTGGACAAATTAACTCGAATATAAGAATTACTTTCATATTTACGTGCGGAGACCAGAAGATCATTCTTTATTACGGTGTACCGAACCTCTTCCCTTTTCATGCGTTTGAAAAATTCGAAATCCTCCATAAACACCTGTTCTTTATCAAATCTGCCTAGGCGTTCAAACACAAACCTGCATATAAACAGGCATTGGTCGCCAGCACCGGTATAAAATCCGTCCTTCCCGGTAAAGACTGCATTTATGCTCAACCAAAAATTAGTCGTATCAAATCGGTATGAAAAAAATCCCGCGTCATAGCCTGTGGCCATGGTTCTTGAGATATCTAAAAGGAAGTTGTTGGGCGGAATAACATCGGCATGTAAAAAAACAGAATTTCGCCCTTGGCTATAAGCGACGCTTGGTTCATCTGTGCCGCCCTACCTCTTTCTTTGCATTTTATAACCTTCGGGTCAAGACCATAAGCCAAGGTAATCCGCTTCGCTCTCGGGAGATAAAGCTATAAAAACTTCCGCTGTAGCGATATCCTTCAGCGTTGCCAGAACAGACAGCAGTTCGGCTACCTTTTGCGGGTCTTTATGAGCGGGAACAATTATGCTTATCATGGCCATATTGTTGTATTAATTATGAGTTTGCTCCATAAACTCAGGTAAAATAGCGCAACGTTAAAATATCAATTTACGCTATTTTTTAGAAATCTTTTAGTCAATAATTTGCGGTTTTGTGAAATTGTAATTCCCGCAATTGTATACCAAAGCTACTTTTCGAATCGGACTCAATTTTTACTGTCAAAAACAGATGTACGGTATTCTCCGTAGACTAGATTCACGTTAAAGCTACGTATGACCCTTGTAGGGATTTCAAAGCATCAAAGCTAATTGTCTAGCTTCTTTCTGAAAGTTCGTTACCTTTTTACGACCAACTAGAGTCCGCTACCCTATTTTTGTGTTGTCAGAAAAAAATAAATCTTTATGAAGAATTACTACCATTTTATTGCGCTCCAAGTACTGCTATTGGTCTTTACATCTCCCATGGTAGGGCAAAACAGCGAAGGGCAGCAGGTAGATTACAATGCCCTGTCGGTAAGCTTTCTAGAACGACTAAAAGAGAACAAGGACACTGAGGATATTCAGGAACTGTTATCAAATGTAACACTTGGACAATTAGAAACCGCTTTGGATACCAACACAAAAAAACTAGCTTTTTGGGTTAATATATACAATGCATTTATCCTGGAAATCCTTAAAGAACAACCAGAACTTTACAATGATCGAGGTACTTTTTTTAAAAAAGAACAAATTTCCATTGCGGGAGCGACCGTTTCTTTTGCCAAAATAGAGCATGGTATCATTAGAAAATCGCAATGGGCGTATGGCTTGGGAAGGGTGCGCAAGTGGTTTCCTGATGCTTTTGAGCGTAAATTACGGGTAAACGAGCGGGACTACCGCATTCATTTTGCCCTAAACTGCGGCGCCAAGGATTGTCCTCCGGTCGCTATTTATAGCTGGGAACACCTGGATGAACAATTTGAGAAGGCTACCGAGCAATATCTTAGAAGGACGACAACCTACAACAAAGAAAAAAATGAGGTAGCCGTTACGGCACTATTCAATTGGTTTAAAGGCGATTTTGGAGGCAAAAGCGGAGTTAAGAATATTTTAAGGAAAAAAGGCCTGATACCCAAGACAAAGGATATTCTAATTTCCTATAAAAATTATGATTGGAATTTAGAACTGGATAATTTTACGTCGCTTTGATTTTATCAAAAAAAGCGAATAACATTACACAGGCCTGTTTTTCCCATTGATAGTTCTTTGGAGCGAACGGTAGGCGAATATGCTTTTACCGACCATAAAAACCATTGCGGCAATCCATATGGAGAAAAGTAGGTAGACCATAACAGCAGGTATTAAAGATTTGGCTACATATAATACACTGTTTTGCGTCTACTCAAATAGGACACCAACAGCATAAAAATGTATTTGGTCGATAAATATAGGCATTTCATCTAAACGATTCATAAATAAAAGCTAATTTTCGATGAAATACATCCTTTTTTGCCAAAAAATAAACCAAATACCGCTACTATAAAGATTACTAAAGACTATACGTTATTGGTTAAAAAGCTGTTATCGACAATAAGCCCTTAGAAATAACAAAAGTAATATAGGCAGATAGCATGAAAACTGAATTTTGTTTTGTTTATTTAGTGCACGATACATCAACACACGAAACATATGCGGACAAATGAATTCTAGGAGAATGGTTTGACCTTGATTCGATTGACGTTAAGCAGATAAAACAAGTTTTGAAATAAATAATTAAGTACAATAACTAAGCATTTCCGCCGTCGGTAAGGCCGAGTATGAATATCCAAAACATTTGAGGTTGAACCAAACCGGTTGGGTAATCTTTTTGTTTTTTAAGGAGATTGAAACGTAACTGTCGAATACACAACAAAAATTAAAAATGACAAAAAAAACGGATATAAAAGACTTCATTAAAAACGTACTAAAAAACAGTCCGGACGACTGGTTGCAGTTAACCACCCATCGGCTGGATATTTACCATGAGTCATTGGCCAAAACGCAGTTTTTAGATGCATTCGACCTTTTATTTAAAGCTAATTCTGTTTCTTCATCGGCATTGGAGGGGTTACCTACCGCTTACGATTATATTCGCTTAGGGCATCCCTTATCCTGTGTCTTGGAATGGGGCATCGCAAAGTTGAACAACACCACGGCAGATCGTGTCATCAGTTTTTCCTCCAAGACCGCTCCTATTTTGTCCATTCTAAGAACAAACCTATTCGCTGCTAAAAATACCCGTATGCTGCACACAGGCGACTTACCTGAGCATTTTGATGTAAAACTGTTGCGACGTGTCTATGGGTATCAATTAGAGGTACAACATCTGGAGGACATAGCAACCATTTCTGCTTTTGAGGGCAGTACCATTTTTATTTTCAATCAAGATGAAATTTCCAATTTCGATGTCCACCCGCATACCGATTTTAGTATCCAACTCCATGCAGATTTAGGAAGTGTTTTAACAATACATGGGGAGGAAAATGAAAATTATATTTCGGATATACAGCACGTAAGAAGGAGGGAGACCATTGCCATGACGCCGGCCGATTGTTTATCGGCCTTAAAATCCCTTATAGGAGAATCTTCTACAGCTACTGACCAAAGTGCAACCCAATTAGCTAAAAAGGAAGTCTTAGCCCATATTAAACAGATTACGGGAACTACCGCAAGCCCAGTGGTAGGCTCTAGCGGATTATCCGTACAATATGCGATTATGATGGGGCTGATACAGGATGCCTTGGACAAACACAAAGGGAAGGCCATCAAATTTATTGTGCCGCCCAACTGTTATGGCGGAACAAATGATCAGGCAAGGCGGGTTGCTGCGTGTCTGGACTATGTAGAAATCGTGGATTTACCCGTGGATGGCGACAACGATATGGTAAAAAGTATCGCTGCCGTTTTGGATAAAATAGCCCATGAGGATGCCGTACCTTACATCATCGCCGAAATTCCCACCAACCCTAGGGTGGAAGTGCCAAATCTGACAAAGCTAAAAGAAGTCTTAAGTGCTGTCCGTACTACTGCAACGGCCGAACCGGCCATTGACCCTGTTTTTATTTTGGACCAAACATTTTGTCCCAATGTGCACTTTTTAGGCGAGGGCGAAATACTTTCGACCGTCCGTGCCATTTCGTATGCCAGCGGGTCAAAATTTCCAAGTGGCGGGCAATGTACCGCCGGCTATTGTGTTGCGAATAAAAAAGCCGAAACCTTGATGGCAAACATAGCAACTCACTTGCAGCTATGTGATAACGAGGCTACACCGCTACAGTATCAAATATTGGCAAAACAGTTACCGTCCATGAACCAAAGAATCAAGGACGCGTATATAAATACACGGGAATTTGTAAACTTCATTGCCGATACCCTGCCTATGGCAAAACTCAATTTTGTATCAGAGGAACTGGCGGCACAAGGATTTATGCCATCGGTATTTTCATTGGACCTACCTACCAAAGGAACTACGCACGAGGAAAGGGAAACGTATAAAAGAGCCTTGAACCACAGACTCATACATTTAATGATTACTAAAATCCCCAAGGAAAGCAAGTACTGCGTGAGCTACGGACAGTTAAAAGGCTGTTATTGGACCATACCGGCCACCTCTACACAAGGCACTACGAAGGAAGGCGATAAAGACTATATTGCCCGTATATCCTGTTCTCCAGATATGGATGTGGAAGCTCACAAAAAAGTATTTTTGGAGTTTGTTGAAGGTATGTAAGTACGGTAAGTGGTTAGGTCTTGTTCAAAGCCAGTAGTGTCCGCTTAAAAGGTAAGAGCGTCTCTCACTCGGCCCCATGCCCTGCAATGCCAATTTTTAGCTGACGTGAACCAAGTATTTTTTGGAAGTCAGGAATAAAAATGTACTGCTTTCCTATAATTATAATTTTGAACATATGGTCAAATGCTGATGGAGATGGCAAAGACCCCAAAGGTCTCCGAGACCTATGGGGTCTAACATACTCGTTACAATGAAATGGTCTGTATACGGCATCAGTTAATTCTTAAATTCTGCTGTGCGAAAGCAAAATACGAATACAAAATCATAAAAATTTGGTCATGGTAGTTTTAAGGAAGTAGTTGGTTAATTGACCAAAACCCCCAGCTCATTTTTAATTCCAACTTGGTCGCTGAACCTGCCCAAGCCCAAGTAGGATTGCCGCAAAGTCGAACAGGAATTCCTATTATAGAAAAACCAATTGCGATTACTTTGTGCAGCATTGTCAGGAGCACTAGTGCCGAGAAAAAAAATTTCGGAATCTTAGCGCTTGCGAAACTTAAGCTATAGGTAATGGTTGCTTTATTGCTTAAATTTGAGAAGTATCTATTAAAACAAAACAATTCAGACATGAACATTACATTAAAAAAACTAAAAGAGGTTATTTCAGAAAGCTGCATAACCATTATATTGAACACGCACAGGACAAGTCCCGACAATAAACAGGATTCCATAGCACTTAAAAATCTGATCAAGGAAGCCGAAGAACGACTTTTGGCGGACCAAGGCAAACGAGATGCGAAAAAATTGGTGGAAAGTTTACGTGCTTTAGAGTCGGAAATCGACCACAACCACAATTTGGAGAGCTTAATTTTGTTCGTAAACGAAGACCTTGCCGAATTTACCCGTTTACCCATTTCGGTAGAAAATCGTGTTGTAATCGACCATACTTTTGCTACCCGTGATTTAGTGAGGGCCGTACATCAGGAAACAAACTACTTCATCTTGGTCATCAACCAACAAAAAGCAAGGCTCATTGAGGCTTTTAATGATAAGGTCGTCAACGAAATGGGCAAACCGTTTCCCATAGAAAACACCGAACTCTACTCCACCAACAAGGCCGAAATTTCAAACGCAAGCAGACAGACCAGCTTGGTTGCCGAATTTTTTAATAGAATTGACAAAGAAGTAAATAACATAAGAAGAGAAAATCCGCTTCCCGTTCTCATTTGTGCCGAAAAAGGAAACTACCACGAATACCTGAAAATTGCCGACCAAAAGCAAAGTTTTTTCGACACCCATTTCAGCAAAAATAGATGCGATGAAAAAGCACACCACATTGTTAGCGAAGCATGGAAAATAGTAGAGGACTATACCATGGCACAAAATAATACCAGAAAATCGGAATTACAAAAAGCGGTAGGTAGCGGCAAGTTCTTAAGCGATATTAACGACATCTGGAGAGCGGTACTGCAGGGCAGGGTGCAAACCTTGTTTATCGAGCAAGGCTTATTCCAGCCCGGGCTTATTGAAGGTAACAGCATCACTTTGGTTTCGGATAAGGAACGAAGCAATAAGGAAGTCGTAGATGATATTTATGATGAACTCATAGAAACGAATATGAACTTTGGCGGCGATACCGTTTTCTTGCCCAAAGAGGAATTGACCGATTTTAACGGATTTGGAGCGATAACGCGATACTAGTTTTAAGTCAGGTAGACCACGGAAATAGAACACCCTCTCTAAAATTTACTGAAAACTAAAGGGATTGAGGAGTGCGTTGAACGCGAACCTTGATTTTAAACCGCACCCACCCGAACGTACAACCTCCCTTAGTCCCTCCTTGCTTGGAGGGAAACTCAGGCTGTGTTACTTTAACGAAACAAAAAGTATCCCTATCAATCCCCTAATTAATAACAATCTCATCCACAAACAACCAACTATTCCCCCCTGGATTTTGATGCCAAGACGGGTTTTTGAGCACGCTCTTTACCTCTACCCTAACGTATTTTGCCGTAGCTGTGGGAAAATCCAGATCAAAAAATTGTAAAGCAATAATAGAAGATGGGTCAGGCTGCCCTAAATCCTTGGTATGTATGGTCTTAAAATTCCTACCATCATTTGAAATCTGTACGTTAAAGCCCACCGGAAAGAAAATCCAGCTTCCAGGCGCGGACAAGGCTCCCACAGAAACCGAACTAATATCAGTAGTCTCGGCCAACTCAAACGTAGCCTTAAAATGGTCGCCTTCATGGCCTATCCATTTTCCGTCCACAAAATTGGCGGAACCTCGTTTCAAGTCTATTAAGGTGTTTCCTCCTTGGGAATAAAATTTCTCGCTAGGCGTACTATTTAATGCTACTCCGGTAAAATCTACGGTACTTTTCTTAAAATTTGCAATAGCAGTCTCACTTATTCCCCAGCCTTCCTTAAAGGTTATCGCTTTTAGATTCGTAGTTTTAGAGATAGTTATGGGACTCGAATATGTAGGGCTAGAATTATCCGGTTCACTACCGTCCAAGGTGTAGTGGATAGCCGTATCATCAAAAGGGTAACTTATTTCCACGGTTACCTTATCCTTTATAAAATAATTATCCGCAACAATGGTAGGTGGTAATAATTCCGTAGCACCAAATAAATCCATATCTATACTATGAACTGTAGTACCTGTATTCTCGGCACTATAACCGCTCATGGCATCCTCTGTAATTTTGGTACGCCATAAGTACAAATCGGTTAATTTAGGTAGCCTTTTAATATCCTCTATAGCTGCATTGGTAATGGCGGTACCATACAAATTTAAAGATTCTAGCTTTTCTAATTCGGCCACGCTTTCCAGTCCCTTATCCGTTAAGGCGGTATTCTGTAACTGTAATTTCGTAAGATTTTCAAAAGGAGCAAGTACGGAAACCAAGGTGTCGCTAAAGTTGGAGTTCGCTAAATTCAGTTCTACGATATGCTCGGCATAGTCTTCCAGTGTTTCAAAAACACCTTCTGTCAAATCCTTCTTATTGCCTAAGTAAACTGTATACAAGGGACTCCCTTCCTCTAGAGGTGACATAGAAATACCCGAGGCAGCTACAGCGGAGAGCCACTCCTCCGCAGCCGGTCCCAAAGCTTCGGTAAGTACGCCCCTAGTAGACGTATCTTCTTCCAAATCTTTTAAATAATCCTGTATGGTTTTTGTACGATCCAGATCTACCGTTTTACATTCAAAACAGTTTTTATTTTCCATCCACCAGTTCAATAATGCCACTTCGTTGGATGTGAGCTGTACTTTACCTTTTGGTGGCATGTGCTCCTCATCTTCAATGGGCAATACAATCCTGTGCGCTATTAACGGCTTGCCTAAATCTAAAACAGAATCCAAGGGGTTTCCGGTATCGCCTCCTGCAAGAATTTCCATTTGGGAGGTCAACAATAAATTCCCCTCCGCCTTTTTAGGGTTATGACAGCTAACGCATTTGGCATCAAAAATAGGTTGCACAATATCATGGTATACCCTAGCCTCATCTATATTGGCAATACCTTTTTTTACCGTTGTAGTATCCTTGGTCAAAAAATCGGCACCATGGGTCATGCTGCCTCCCCAATGGCCGGCCAAGACCAACATAATGTTTACGGCAACGAATAGCGGAAAATATAACTTCTGCAAGAGTACCTGTTTGGCGTCCTTGGCAAAGAAGATGACTATGGAAAGTACCGTGAGTGAGATGGCCATCCACTTATGCTGCCACAACAAATCTGGATCATAAGCACCGTTCTCCTCCAATAAAAGTCCGGTTCCTATAGAAACCAAAGCACTTAACACCCCAAAACCAAGGGCGAGTTTAATGCTCGTAGTTAAATTTTCTTTAGGCTTTATACGTTGATAAATTTCAAGAATAAACGCGAAAATTAAAATACCAATGGGCATGTGCACCAAAACCGGATGAAAATTCCCAATGTTGATAAATAAATTGGTCATATTATTCTACTAATATTTCGTCGATAAAAGTGAAGGGGGCAGTTCCTTGGCCTTGGTGCCACTCCGGAATTGCTTCCATTAAATCGATATGAATTTCAATACTTTTATACAAACCGGTAGGCACTGGAACATCCAAAAGCGCTACGTCCTTAACCTCAACCTCGGTGGGTAGTGGTATCGATACAGATCCTATTTCGGCTTTGCCATCTCCAAAAACCCGAATTGCCGTTGGGAGAAAAATCCACGAACCATGGTCGTTCAAGGCACTTACAATCAATTTAGAAATAGCAGTTTCTTTTTCAAACTCCAAAGAAACGCGCACCTGTTTGCCTTGAAAGCCAAGCCAATGGTTTCCAGCCCTAAATTGGGTAGTTCCCTTTTTCAAATCTACCAATGCCTGTGGACCATCGCCTTTATAATTTTTATCTGCCTGCGGGGCCAAGCGCACCTTAGCGGTGGATACGTCTTCCTTTACTTTTAACAATCGCGTATACACTTCCTTACTTTTAATATACTCCGGATGAAAAACGCGAAACCTAAATTCCGAAGCATCAGTCACAACCAAAGGATTCTCATAAAGCATGGCATCGGTGCTTACTTCGCTACCATCTTTGGTATATCTTATTTCCGCCCCTTCCATAATAAAAACGGCTTCTAATTTAGCGGTTTTATTGAATAAGAGCGAATCTATTTTTAACTGCGGCGTGGCCAGCTCAAATAGTTTTGATGCTGCATAGCCGATCTTGACTTCTTTTTGATTACAAGAAGACACGAGTATACAACAACATAAAATAAAAGGGAATTTAGCACTCATTAGACACGGTATAATTTTATTGGATAGGTTTTG
>Ga0136560_1000736_pt1 | contig 16487 bp, 8 predicted proteins | sample AntRauMeHopE1497_FD_104925 | JGI IMG/M metagenome (GOLD analysis project Ga0136560, IMG submission 104925) | Saline lake microbial communities from Rauer Islands, Antarctica - Metagenome Hop E1 #497 | ecosystem: Environmental > Aquatic > Non-marine Saline and Alkaline > Saline | place... | reverse complement strand
GCTATCCCATCACCGTCCCCGCGGGCACGTACGGCATCTGGGCGGGACCGTCCTCGGACCCGCGCACGTGGTCGACTCCGTCGGCACACCCGGGCGCGCCCCTGGTCATCGAGTGAGCAGGGCTAGCCTGCCGGCGAGCGCCGCCAAAGTCCGCCTGCTCGGTCGCGCTCCGCACTCGGGTCTCGCACGCACCCCTTGCCGCGCGAACGAGCGCGTAGCGGCCAGAACGATGCGCTCGACTGCGACCGTGTTGCTGGCTGCCCTGCTATCCGCGGCGGCCCTTGCAGACCAGCTCGAGTCCATCGTCGGCGACCCGGGGATGCTGCTCCCGCCGGCGATCCAGGCCGAGGGCTGGAACATGTGCAACAGGGTGAGTGTGTGCGTCACGCGTGCGGTGCCGCGCCGATGCCCGTCCCTGGAAGGCGCGCCGGAACAGCAACCATCCGGCGCCACGTCTCGGACCCGCAGGCGAGCGACCTTCCCACCCCTCACTGCGCCGTCGCGCCGCGCTGGGCGGACTGCGCCCCGCTGGACGCGAGCAAGCCCGGTCCGGGGCCGCACGGCAACTTGGTGACGCCAGCCGACAACGCCGCGGGAATTCCCCTCGGTTCGTCGTCAGCCGACTGTGACGCCGCCGCCGAGGCCAAGGAGCGCGCGCTCGGGGCCAAGTGCGCCAAGACCTCGCCCTCGAACCAGACGTACAGCTTCTGGACGAGCATGATCAAGTCGGGCAACTTTGACGTCAACGCCGAGTGCGTGCTGTGCGGGCTGTGGTGCAAGAGCATCGGGTGCTGTCCGTCCCTGCGCGCGGAGGTCCCGGCCGGGTGGCCGGTGACGCTCGATGACCTCACCAAGGCCGGGCGCGCCGGCCGCGCGGTGCTCGGTTTCAACAACCTGGACATGAACCAGCCCACCGTGCTGCAGCAGTGGAGCGAGATGCAGCCGGACGGGCACTACGCCGGGTCGTTCTACGGCTCGTACGACGTCGGGAGCACCCCGCCCCCGCCCTCCGAGGTGGACCTGTTCCCGCCCGCGCCCGCAGCCTGCCCCGCCGTCCTGGCCGCGCCGAACGAGTTCCGCGCCGAGCCCGCCGCCGGCTCTGCCGGCCCGCCGTGCGACCTCACGGGGACGTGGGTCGGCACCGACCCCGCTCACCCCGTGAGCGTGGTCATGGCCGCCAACGGCTCCTTCGTCGCCAACGCCGGCCCCTGGTCGTCCCCGCGCACCGGCGAGCAGGCGGCCAACGGCTCCGTCACGCTGCGCGACGGCGGCGCCGGCTCGCCCGTCTCGCACCGCGGCGCCGTCGGCCGCATCAACGCCACCGCACCCTCGTGCTCCGCCGTGCTCTGGGACCGCGAGGGCGCCTGGTGCCGCGACCCCGTGTGCTCCTCGGGCGTGACGCCGTCGTACCTCGCCGTGGAGTGGTTCTGGCGCGGCGGCTCGTACGTCTACCGCAACACCCTGCGCACCAACGCGCTCTATCCGTGGTGAGCCGCCGCCGCTGCCCCGCAGGACGCGCCCGCTCGCGCCCCCCCTTCACTGCGATTGTCGCGAATCACGCCGCCCCCTCGCAGGCTGATGATCTACACGGGCGCGGACACGACGCGCGGCTGGAAGGGCGGGTACCCTTGGGACGGCCGCGGCGCCATGACGGCGCGCCCGCTCTCGAGCCCGTCGTGGAGCGACAACGACTTCCGCGTCCGCTTCTGGCTCAACGTGTCGCACCTCGACACGGCCTCGTCCTTCTACTTCCTCAACACCGGCTCCTGCTGGCAGATCGACGGCTCCCAGTGCACCGGGGACCTGACCCGTGACATCACGCGGTACATCCTCATGGACCTCAACGCCCAGCCCCACGTCATCGGCGGCCCGGGCGGACGCGCCGTCCGCTGCGGCCCGGCCCCGGCCGACCGGGTGCACTGCCCCGCGTGGCACAAGCGCGCCGACGGCTCCCGCGTGTCCCGCGACGACGTGGCGGCCTTCCCCTACGACGCGTACATCTACGCCGGCCCGCCGACCCCGCCCGCCGCCTCCAGCGGGCAGTCGGCCACGGCCGAGGCGGGGCTGTTCCTGGCTCACTTTGACAACTTCTCCAACCCTCAGGCGCAGGACTTCATCAAGATCGCGCCGAGCCCCGAGTGGGCGCAGTACGGCTTCCCGGCGAGCAGGGACGAGGTCATGGCCGGGCCGCGGACGTGGGAGCTCAACGTGGGGCAGTTCACGGGGGTGACGCCGATGCTGGGGACGGAGCCGGCGCAGCGCGTCTGGGCCACGTTCAACGTCGGCCCCGAGATGGGCCTCGGGGGCGGCCGCCAGGCGGTCAACGTGTGGGAGGTTGCGCAGTTCGACGTCCTGGCGTACGCCAACCGCACCATCCCGGCGTGAGTGGGCGAGGCGCCGCGGGTGCGTGAGGCGGCGTGCGCGAGGCGCCGGTCGGGCCGTCACTCTTGTTGCTGCCTGCTCGCTGGGCGCGGCGCACGGCACGTGTCCGCCACACGGCGTCGGAACACGCGCGCGCGCCAATCAATCACCATATCGTTGCGCTGCGCCTATCGGGCCGCTAGCGCTGGGGTGCCGGCACCCGCGGGGGCCGGGGGCTCCGCCTCAGCGGGAGACGTGGTAGAGCGGGGACTCGCCGTCGTGCCCGGGCCAGTGGACCTGGTCGACGCCGCCGCGGAGGACGACCTCGAGCATGGCGCCGTTGAGCGCCGCCTCGAACTCGATGATCTGCAGGTCCAGGGGGAGGGAGGAGGTCAGGTGCCACACGGGGAGGTCGCCGCCGACCATGGACTCGGCGAGGGAGGCCATGCGGCGGTCGGCGGCGCGGCCGCTGTCGAGGAGGATGACGACGCCGTCGGCCTGAGCGCGCTCGGCGTGGACCGGGTCCCGGCGGTGGGAGAGGAGCATGAGCTGCTGCTTGCCGTGGGGGAAGGACAGGTAGTCGCAGACGGAGGCGCTGCAGAGCAGCATGCCCTCCTCGAACTTCTTGCAGGCGTTGAGGAGGTAGTCGCAGACGGGCGGGGAGGCGACGAGGGCCACCTCCCGGAGAGGGGCGGCGCGGGCGGGGATGTCGTCCGCGGCGGGGGCGTCGTCCGCGGGCGTGTCGAGGCTGGGGCTGCCGCGGCCCGGGCTGGCGGCGGCGGGGCTGGGCATGGCGTCGGCGGATGCGGCGCCCGCGGCGTGAGTGCGGCGGAGGAGCCCGGAGGACATGGCCCGGGCAGAGGCGATGAGGGTCTCGAGGACGGCGGCGGGGGCGGGGGTGCGGGCGGACTCAGCGGCGGCGTCGACGGCGATGGTGGGGTCGGCCAGGCCGGGCGCGCACCATGAGCGGACGCACTGGTAGACGCGGAGGAAGCCGCAGGCGGGGCCGACGACGCGGACGAGGATGCGGTACTCGTCCTCGAGGGGGAAGCGGACGGTGACGCCGCCGCCGGGGTGCGCGGCGACGGCAGCGATGCGGGCGGCCTTGTGTGCCTTGCCGGCCTCGCCGACGGAGGTGAAGAGGACGACGCGGTCGAAGGCGTTCATGTGCCGCAGCGCCGCGAAGGAGTTGGGGCTCATGCCCTGGGAGATGACGACGAGGATGCGGGGGCGGGAGCTGGCGGAGAGGGCGGCGTCTGAGTCCAGCGTGGACAGGGCGCGCGGGGCGGGCCCGTCGCGGTCGCGGGCCGAGGCCGCGGCGCCGCCCGAGGCCCCGTGGTCGGCATCGAGGAAGGCGGTGAGGGGGCAGAAGCGAGCGGCCGAGGCGGTGTGGCGGTGGAGGAGGCTGGCCAGGTACCGGCCGTGTGCCTCGGAGGAGCCGGTGCCGGTGATGATCCACTCCGCGTTGCTCGGGTCCACGGAGGGGGCGTAGGTGCGGCCGTCCAGGGGCGGGACGACGTCGGCGGCGGACCAGACGTCGGCGACGTCGGGCGCCGAGGCCGCGGAGGAGGCCGCGGCGGCCGCGGCTGCGGCGGCCGGGAAGGCAGGGACGTCGAGCTCGAGCGTCTTGCGGAGGAAGCGAGGGACGGCGGCGGTGCGGGAGCGGAGGAGGGAGTGGCCGCGGTCGTGGGAGGGGTCCCCGACCACCACCCACTCGGCAACGTCGACTCCGAACTGCTGGAGGGCGCCGGAGATGGCGGGGTGGGGCGCGGAGGCGAGGACGCGGACGGAGGAGGCGCCGCGGAGGTGGCGCTGCAGGACCCAGCAGGCAGCGGCGAAGTCGCGAGTGTCGGAGACGACGCCCTTGACGGCCCCGTCGACGAGGACGCCGCCGAGGCCGCGGCCACGGCCGTCGTGGAAGAAGAGGGTCACCAGGCCCCACCCGTGCTCGACGATGGCGCGGACCGACTGGCGGTAGCGGTCCTTGTAGCCGCTCTTGACCAGCGGGAAGCGGTTGAACACGCTCTCGCTGTGGAAGCGCACCAGCGGGGTGGACGGGCCGCCGCCGGCGAGCTGCTCCGTCGGGGGCTTCTGCCCCAGGGACAGGTCAGCCCCCGGGTCGCCGTACTCCAGGACGACGAACTCCTCCGAGGCCACGATGTCGTAGTACGTGTTGATCTGGAACCAGTACACCGCCAGGTCCATCACCTCGCCCGCCGCCGACAGCAGCAGCGAGCGGGCGACGTCCTCGTCGCTCGCCCCGGCCGCGCGGGCGGCCTCCTCGTTGAAGTCGGCGGCGTCCTCAGCCGGGAGCGTCGCCACGTCGGCCTGCACCCACACCCGGCCGCGCAGGGGGCGCTCCGAGAGCATGCGGACGCCCGCGGCCCGGAGCGTGGCCACCTGATCGGCGGGGAGGAGCAGCCAGCCGTCGACGGCGCCGATGGGGAGGAGGTACGAAGCCATGTGCACGAACCGCGGCACGCCCTCCACCACGCGGGGGGTCATGGGCTTGCAAAGCTTGATGCCGACCTTGTCGTAGACGCTGCGCTCGTCCGTGGCCTGCGCGAGGGAGTGCCCGTAGACGCGCTTGGAGCGGAGGTAGGCGATGTTGAAGCGGGTGGGGCGGCTCTCGATGGTCTCCGACCGCTTGATGGGGAGGCCGTGCTCCCGGAAGGCCTTGAGCTTGTCCGGGTTGTTCGTCAGCACGCACCACTCCGGGTTGATGCCCATGAGGTGCACCACGTCGGCGACGCAGCGGAACGACCGGTGGTCCGCCTTGAGCCCCAGCACGCCGTAAATGTCGTACGTGTTGATCGTCTCGGAGCTGTACTGCACCAGCGCGCGGTCGCGGGCCTTGCACAGGTACGACGCCCCGCGGCCCTCGTGGGAGGCGCCGTAAAGGAAGAAGAAAATGCCGTCCCCGACCTTGACGATGCGCTCCAGGGCCGCCTCGAGCTGCTGGACGCAGTCGCAGTCCCTCGCGCCCAGCGTCTCGGACGTCACGCAGCAAGAGTGCACGCGCGTGGTGAGGACGGACTTGGACACGTCGCCGTACGCCATCGCAAGGATGTAGCCCTTGCTGACCACGTCCTGGTACACGAAGCAGCGGAACTCGGCCAGCTCGCCGGTGCGCTCGTCCTTGATGTTCAGAACGAGCATCTGCTCGCCGAGGTAAAGCGTCGTTCCGCTCATGACGCGCTCCTCCGGGGTCGCCCGAAGGCTGGCAAACTCGCGCCCGAGGTCCTGGATCGCCTTGGCCGAGCGCACGACCGGCGCGCCCAGCTCGCGCAGCTGACGCTCCGCCTGCGGAGTCACGGGGCCGGCGGCCGTGGCGGCGGCGGCTGCCGGGCCGGAATCTGCGAAGGGTTCAAGGTCAAGCACACATCAAGATTGACGCAAGCACGCTGCCCGGCGGGCGTGCGGCCGCGCAGGACCTGCAGTCTCACCGCCGTCCGCGGCCGATGCCTTAACAGAAAGAGACGCCATCCTTTGCGGGTGGCCGGGTGGTTCACTGGGCAGATGTGCTCGTGTCTGCTGCGGGATGGGTGTTTTCGCAGAGCAGGTGCTGGCTGCCGCTCCGGCTCCCGGGCGGCGCGCAACGGGGAGATGTTCCAGCGATGCGTGCCTCGCATGCAGGGGCGGGCGGGGGCTGGGCTGGCTCGCGGCTACCGCCCGTGCCCGGGAAGATGGTCGGCCTCCTCGGCAGGCGGTGGGCGTGCCGGAGGCATGATGCCCACGGCTCCGCGAGCGCGCGACCAGCTGGGAAGGAGCATGCGTGTATACATGATACGCGCCTCCGTGTCTACGACGCCAAACGGGCAAGGCGCGGGCGGAGCGCTCGCACTCGGAAACGCCGATCCGCAATCCCGCGCCGAGGCTCCCACACTCGGTAGCCGAGCCGCCGAGGGACGCATGGATGCCCTGTTCTCCCCCGCAAGCATCGGCGCCGCGGCTCTGACGTCCTGCGCCGGAGCCGCGCTCGCGCTCGCGCTGTCGTTCGGCAGCGAGAAACAAGACAAGGGAACCGAGGGCCACCACAAGGCCGGCAGCGTTGGCGCCGACATCGCGAGCGGGCGCGCGTTCTCGAGCAAGAGCACCGGCCTCTCGCTGGCGTACAGGGTGTGGCGTCCGGCCCGGGCTCCGGAATGCGTGGTGTGCATCCTCCACGGATTCGGCGAGCACGCCGCGCGGTACGACCACGTGGCCGAGGAGCTATGCGGTAGCGCCGGGGCCCTGGTCGTGGCCTTTGACCAGCAGGGGCACGGCGCGTCCGAGGGCGTCCGCGCGCACGCGGAGCGGTTCGAGGACTTGGTGACGGACGGGATGGGTTTCCTCGAGTTTGCGCAGGGCGCCGGGCTCATCGCGGCCGAGCTTCCTCTGTTCCTCCTCGGCCACTCCATGGGCGGACTGATCGCGGCGCGGATGGCGGACCGTATCGCCTCGGGGGCCGGCGCGGCCGGGGTCAGCTGCGACACCCGGGCCGGCGGCGTCCGCCTCGCCGGCCTCGTGCTGACGTCGCCCTTTTTCATGGTGGCGCCCGAGCACGACACGGCTCTGCTTCGCGCCGCTAGCTCCTTCCTCTCGTCCGCCCTCCCCCTCCTCCCCGTGGTGGCCATGGACCTGCCCGCTCTGGCCAGGGACGACTCGGTCCGGAGCCAGTACCGGAGCGACCCCCTCGTGTACCACGGCCTCGTCCGAGCCCGCATGGGGGCAGAGCTCGCGGCAGCGACGAGGGCCATCTGCGCCGACGCCGAGTCGCTCACCTTCCCTCCGCTCCTGCTGATGTACGGCGGCGCCGACCGCATCGTGCACCCCGACGGCTCCAAGAGGGTCGGGTCCGCGTGCACCATCGTGGGCGGCGGCGAGAAGACGGTGGTTGAGATGGAGGGCGGCTTCCACGAGATCCTCAACGACGTCGACCGCCGCGAGGTCCTCGCCCGCGTCGTCGCGTTCCTCGTGGAGCATACAAGGCCCGCGTGAGTGCCGGGTGGCGAGGCGGCACCGCTGCACCGCGGCCGTGCCGTCGCGGGCGTGCGCGCTCGGGCCCGCCTGCGGCGTCGGCCGTGCCGGGGGCGAGCAGGCCGCGGAGCCGGGCCGCCCGCGCGGAAATCCACCCCGTGCGATGCGGAGCGCGCGCCGAACCCACGGTGCAGCTACGAGGAAGAGTGTGGCAGCGGCCTGCGCGTGATGCGCGGCCGGTCGCGGTCACGGGACGGCCGCGGGATCCACCGTTGCCGGCACGGTCACGCGACTCCCCACGCCAGGCTGCGCACCGCGTCCAGTAGCGGGGCGCCGCCGTACACGGCAAGCCAAGCCAGCACCATGCCCACCACGAGGCCGGCCCAGAACCCGGGGTCGGACAACTCCTCGCCGCTGCGTGCCCCGGGTTTTGCTGCCGCCTCTGATGCCGCGGGGGACGGCGGCACTGGCGCATCATCCGTGCTCTCGGCCGCAGCGTCGGCCAGCGAGGGCGCGGCCCGGGCGGCGGCCACGATGGGCGCCGCCCACCACCGGCTTGTTCCGCGCTCCTCTTCGAGGCTGCTCATCTCCTCATCCGTTAGCGGCCGCTTGCGCTTGAACAGCTCTGAGCCCTTGAGTTCCGTGTACTTGACGGCCCGGCCGCGGGTCATTGCGGCGGGGTATTTGAGCTGGTTGATTCGAACCTTGCGGATGCAGGCCTTGCCGAGATCCACGTCGCAAAGGTCCGCGAGCCGCACCAGGTACACCAGCACATCGGAAAGCTCCTCTCCGAGGCGGATCCGGCCGTCGCTGCCCAGCTCCGGCGCCCCTCGCGAGACCTCGCCTTTCCACTGAAACAGCTCCGCCACCTCGCCCACCTCCCCCACGAGCGCCAGCGCCACGTTCCTCGGCGTGTGGAACCGCTCCCAGTCGCGCTCCGCGACAAAGGACGCCATGAGCGCACGGATGCCCTCAAGGGTCACGCCCGCGCCGCTGCCCTCCCGCACAAGATGCGATGCCATTGCCGAATCGCGCGGCACGTTAACGTGATGCGTGTGCGACCGTGTGGTGCGGCTGCGCGTGGCACGAGGCGGCTTTGGCAGAGTGTCGGCGGCTGCAGCATCCACCCTGGTTTCCGATCCCGAGCGGGCCTGCCCCACCCAGGAACAAGCGTCAAGCACGATCGGTTGCATTCCTCCCCAACACTGCTGTGCTGGCAGGCGGCCGGGGTGGAGAGACGCAGAGCACAAGAAACGGCTCAGAGACGCGCGCTTGCGTTGGGTTGCCCACATCGCGGCACGGCCTCGGCCTGCCGCGGCTGATCATGCGCCCGCTCGCCTCGTTTGCTACCGTGTGGCTGTGCGCGGCGGCCGGTGCCGCTGGGGCCCTGCCGCGCGCGACGGCGGGTGCTGAGGACATCACCTCGCCGACGCTGCACCCGCAGACGGGCCTGCCCGTCTGGTTCCGGAACGCGACCGTGGACAGGACGGTGGGCTACCCGGCGTTCAGCATCGTGATGCGTGTCGCTGGCCTGGTGGCGCCGCTGCCCGAGGGTCTGGAGCTGCTCGACGGCCTGGTCCCCGTCGGCGGCAACACGTCCGCCCCCGCGGCCGGCAACAGCTCGGACGGGTTCGTGCCTCCGGAGGAGTTCCAGGTCCGCGCGGTGCCGTCCCGGTTCGGGACGAAGCGCGTCGTGTACATGCCGCATTTCGTCGAGGGGGTGACGCCCCCCGTCACCTGCGACGTGCTGCACGCCGAGCGCGTGGCCGAGGACACCTGGACCGCCGTGTTCGTGGCGAGGGAGTCGCAGACGCTGGCCGTGGTGGGCTGCGTGGACGGCGTCCCCGTGACGCCGGTTGCCAAGTACCAGGTGGTGGCCGAGGACTTTGTGGGGCTGCTGCCCCTCGCGGTCACCTGGTCCGTCGGGGCGGGCATCGGGACGGGCGTCATCCTGGTCCTGAGCCGGGCGCTGCGCCGCGGCCTGGTCCCCGTGTACAGCTGCACCGCGCAGTTCATCTCGCTGGTGCGGGTGGTGGTCGCGCCGCTTTACTTCATGATGCTGGTTGACCTGTGGCGCGGGAACGCCGGCTGGGTCGCCGACTGGCTCGTGGGGGTGTACCTCGTCGGCGTGGCGGTGGTGGTGGGGGTCGGGCACTGGTGGGCGCACCCGTCGCACATCGCCGCCGTCGACGCGCTGACGGCGCCGGCGGTGCAGGGCTGGGCGTGGGCGTTCCGTGCGCGCACGGTCGTCATCGTGAGCATGGGCGCCATGGGCGCTCACGTGATGGCGTCGCTGTGGTCGGGCATCCTCGGCCTTCGCATGTTCCAGGCCCCCGCCGGCGTGTGGCGCCGCATCCCCCTCCTGGACCTCACCCTGGCCACCGTCGTGCTCATGGACGCCCCCGTCGTGGCGGCGGGGGTCTTCACCCTGCTCCGGACGGACGCGGACGTCGCCATCCCCCTCATGTGCTGGCCCGCGGCGGGCGCCGCCGGGTGCGCGATCATCATCGAGTTCATCGCCGCGCTGGCGGCCCCGCTGGCGGCGGACGAGGCCGTCCTGGTGACGCGCCTGGCGGGCCTGTACGCGATGCGGCGGGAGATCCAGTGGCTGAAGCGGAAGGAGACGGAGAAGGAGGAGGCGAGGAGGAGGGCGGCGCGGGAGCGGGCGAGGCTCGCGGTCTCGGGAGGCGCGGTGAACGCGGAGGAGAAGGAGGAGGGCGGTCTCACCACCGTGGTGCGCAAGGTGGGGGTGGCGCAGCCGTCTACGGGCCTGACCATCGAGGTGGAGGCCGGGGGCGCGGTCCGGCAGGCCGACGGGAAGGGCATGGGGGGCCGGTCGGCGCCCGCCCTGGTGGAGGAGGCGCTCGCCATGGCCATGGTGGACGGCGTGGGGCCGGAGATGGGCGGGGAGCTGGGGCTGGAGCTGGACGCCGCGGGGGGCTACTCGGGGGCGCTCAAGCCCATCCCCAACGTGGCCGGGGTGCGCCGCGACGCCGTCCTGTACATGCGCTCCGTCGGCCCGCACGCGGCGGCCATCCCGGGCGTCGCGCGGGCGGACCGGGGCGGGGGAAGGGGGGCGCTGGACGGGGGCGAGCTGGACGGCGAGGGCATCCCCAGCTACCGGAAGGAGGGGGTGTGGGGCGGCAACGCGGCCATGGAGGTGGTGGGCCGCGCGGTGACGCCGCCCGAGGAGCGGCGCCGTCGCGCCCGGCGGGAGGCGGACCGGTCGGCGCGGCAGAAGCAGCGCGACGAGCGGAAGCGAGCGAAGCGGCAGGAGCTGATGGGCAAGGTATCGGCGCGGATGAACGAGGCGATGCACACGGCACGGTCGCGGGGGGACTCGGCGAGGGGGGACGGCACGGCGCGGGGGCCCGGGGCGGCGGCGGCCATGACCGGGAGGTCTGACTTCACCGCAGGAGGGCTGATGACGGAGCGATCGACCGCGGGGGGTGCGGCCGCGGGCGGGGCGCTCACGGTAATGGGCGCGGGGTCGTCCCCGGCGGCGGGCCGCGGCCGCCCCCCGCTCGCAGCGTCGAAGCCCAGGCTCCCCGAGGCGTCGGCGCTCCCCGTGGGGCTGGCGTCGGTGCGTCGCTCGGCCCGCGTCGCTCCGAGCGGCTCGGCGTCGACCCGGAAGCCGGGCCCGAGCGCCCGTGGGGCGGGCGACGCGACGACGTCGCGCGCCGGCGGTCCGCGCCCCGACCTTACTGCTCGGTCCGGCGACACGGGCCTCGCCACTGCGGACGCCGGCGCGAGCGACGCGGGGTCGAGCCGCGGGTCGGGGGAGCCCGGCACCACGGACCGCGGCGCGCCGACGTCGAGGCGGAGCGGCAGCCCCAGAGCGTGGGCTTCTATCGCGAGCAGCCGGCGGTCGGCGAGGCGGCAGGCTGCGACGGGGTCCGGGGGCCGCTCCTCGCCGTCAGCCTCCTCCTCGCTGTCGTCGAGGACTGGGCGGTCCAGCGCGGAGAGCCGCGCGTCGCCCGACCTCGCGGCGTCCCACGCGGACGAGGTGGCGGCGCTGCGCGCCAAGCGGCGGGACAGGCAGGCACGTCGGATGCAGCTCTCGGGGGCGGGGCCCACGGGCGCGAGCGGCGGCGGCGGGGTGCTCCCCATCCCGTCCACGCGCATGACGACGACCAGCAGCCGCTTCCTGACGGGGACGGGCCTGGGCGCGGCGAAGCGGCCGGGGGCGGGCCACTGGGCGGACGAGCGGCCGATCGCGTCCGGGCCGTCGTTCGGCGTCGCGCCGGGGGCGCCGAGGCCCGACGCCGCGTCGTCACGGGTGCTCCAGCTCAAGCGGAGCATGCGACGGCTGAACGGCGCGCCTGTGTGACGGGGGCCAGTGCCCGGCAGCGCGCGCCCGACGAATCCAGCTGCTGCGCGGCCCGCGCCGCCCGGCCGCCAGTGCTCCACGCACATTCGAAAGCTGCAACGCACGGGCAGCCCTGAACACAGAGCCAGGTTGGTGTCGCCGGGAGGGGGGCGGCAGAGCGAGGCGTCGTCGACCACGTCGGCCGACGGTGGAGGCACTGCTGCCGGCGCGGCCGAGGCGCCCATGCAGGCCGCAGCCAATGCCGCGCTCGTCACCGTCGGGTTCTTTGCCGCCGGCTTGCCGCCGTGGGCGGTGCTGCGAAAGGCGGCCGCGCTTGTGCTGGCCATGACGGCGGCCACGCTGGTGTCGGTCGGCACGCCGGGGGAGATCGAAGCGGCATCCGCCGCCGCGCTGGCGTCGGCAGTCGTGCTGGCCGTGTCCGGAGCCCGTGGGGCAGTCGAGGCGGCCGCGGCGATGCTCCTGGTGGGGGGCGGGTCGCTGGCGAGCATCGGGCCGACCGCCGCGATCCGGACGGCAGGCACCGTCGCCGCGGGGGCGGGGCTGGAGTGGGTGATCTCGTGCGGGCTGGCCTCCTTGCCGGGTGCGGGCCTGGACCGTTGGCCGGGGCATGCCACGGCTGTCGTGGCGTCGGCGTTTGATTTCGCGCTCTACGCCGCGCTCGCCAGGCCCGTGTCGCGCTCGGCCGACGACCGTTCCGTCGTGACCCGCGGCGGGAGGCTCCGGTACCGGCAGTGTGGCAGCGCGGCCGCCACGAAGCGCGACGCGCTCGTCGTGGTCGTCCCGGACGGTCCCAGCGACGCCACCATGTACGACGGGCTCGCGAAGCGGATCGCGGAGGGCCGTGGCATCGGAAGGGTGGTGGTTCTGGACATGCCGGGCATGGGCCTGTCGCGCGCCGCGGCGTCGTACACGCACGGGCTTCTTGAGGGGGCGGGCGCGCTCGGCGACGCCATTGCCGCCCTCCGGGGTGGCGCGGGCCAGCGCACCGTGGTGGTTGCCTCGTGCCTCAACGGCCTGTACGCGCTGGCCCTGGCGCGGCAGGAGCGGGAGGACGCCCCGGTGTCCGGCCTGGTGCTGAGCCAGACGCCGAGCGCCCCGCACATGCGGGCGTGGGCGGAGCGCACGGTGCCCCTCACCGTCCACGTCCCCGTCCTCGGCCAGGCGGTTCTCTTCGCCACGGGGAGGGCGGCGGCGCGCGCGTGGGTCCGGCGCGCCCTCCCGGACCGGCGGCCGGACCTGCACCCGCTGCAGGAGCCGGTGCGGGCCGCGGCCGGGCGGACGATGGACGCGGGAGGCTGCTTCTGCCTCGCCGGGGTGGTGCAGGGCGGCATGCGCTCGACGGACCCGGAGGCGCCCGAGGCCGACCTGGCCGTCCCGCCGTCCGTCCCCGTCGAGATCCTGTGGGGCGCGATGGACCGGAGCCACGGCACGACGCCCCCCGGCTCGCTCAGCGCCGTCGTCCCGCACGCCATCGTGACGGTCCTGGACGACGTGGGTCACATGCCGGACCTCGAGGACCCCGACTCGCTCCTCGAGTCGCTCGGCCGAGTCATGGAGTCGCTCCACCTCGCGCAGGAGCGGCGGAGCCGTGAGTCGGCGGACGCTACGAGGGTGTCGGAGGGACGCAGCGGCAGGCGCAGGAAGCGGTGAGGGGGGCGGTGGCACTGTGCGGGAACGACGATTCTGTCGGGGCGGCAGCACGGCCGCTGCGGCGGGCGCGCCGCTGTGTCCGCGTGAGGTGTGCGCGCGCCGCACGCGTGGCTGGATCCGGCGGTCTGAGGTCGGCTCGTGCCGTGGCAGTGGTCCAAGGGGCGGCAGCACTCAAGCTCTGGCCGCCCGGTCACGCGAAGTCTGGGGGACGGGGTAGGGTGGAGGCGCCACCACCGACTGGCCGCCCGGTCAGACCGCGGCCTTGAGGGCGTCCGCCGCGCCGCGCACGAGGCCGAGGAACTCCCGGAAGGATAGCTGCCCGTCGCCGTCGGCGTCGAACATGCCCACCAACCGCGCCGCCTCGGCCTCGGTGAGCTCGCACCCCACGCGGTGGAAGCCGCGCCTGAGGTCGTGCGGGGGGCAGCCCCGCGAGCCGGTGGCGGTCATGGCCTTGTGGAGCTCGCGGGAGGAGTAGGACGTGCGCTCGAGGGCCTCGCCCACCATCTCGAGGAGGCCGGCCACCGAGAAGCGGCGGCCCGTGCCCGCGAGGGGGTCCGCGGCCTCGTAGTCGCGGTACGAGGTCGGGGACGGGGGCGCCTCGCGGGCGGGCCTCAGGTCGTGGCGCCCGCTCGTGCCCATGGACTTGGCGGCCTCCTCCGCCTCCCCCGGGTCGGCGCTCACGAGGAGGCGGAACTCGGAGAAGTCGAGGGACGCCCCCTCGAGCCCGTGGACCTCGGCCATGGCGCGGAGGCGGTCGATGGGGACCGGGAAGCCCTCGCGGCGGAGGGCCGCCGCGATGGAGCTGAGCTTGGCCTCGGGGCGGCGCGAGTGCGGGTGGTACGCCCGCCAGGCTGCGCTGGCGGTGCCGTGCTTCGTCCACACGTGGCGCCGCAGGCGGCTGAGGTCGCGCTCCAGCTCCTCCCACGACGGTGCCGACGACGCGGCCGCTACGGGGACCTCGCGGCGAGGGGCGCCCCTCGCGTGGGAGCGCAGCGAGCGCGTGACGGAGGACGCCTGGTCCCGCGAGAGGAAGGTGGCGTCCTCGACCGCGGTCACAAACTCGTCGTAATCCACCGCCCCACTGTCGTCCGTATCGAACACCCGCATCACATCCACCAGCTGGTCGTCCGACACGGTGATCTGTGACACGCAAATCCGAACGCGAGGCGGGCTGAGGTCGACGGGCCGCAGCCGGTTGAGCCGGGGCGGCGGCAAGCAAGCCACGAAAACTCACCTGCATGGACCGCAGCGCGTACCGGAGGTCCGACAGGCTGATCTTGCCGTCACCCATGTCCGACCGAAGGAAGACCTCCCTGATGTCATCGCGGCTGCGGTATACCTTCTCCGCGAGCAGCGCGATGATGTTGCTCGTTGTCTCGCTTGCCTTGGCGTCCGCGGCAACGCGCTTCCCCGCATTGCGCTCCCTAGCAATGGTAAGCGTGCGCTCTAGAACCTGCGGGGCCGATGACCATCCGAGAGGCTTCCAGTGGGCGCGGGAAAGGGCGCCCCCAGGGCGAAGGCGTGCCCGCCAAGGAATCGGAGAATCCGCCGTCTCGGCCGGCAACTCTTGCCCATTGCCGAGGCAGGGCCCAGCACGTGCTTGCCACGCCCGGCCTCAACCTTGCAGGTATGCGCGCGTGGCATTTGCAACACGGGGCTCACCTGCAGCGCGTCCGCGAGGAGCATCGCCCGATCCGAGCTCGAGAGCTCCCTGAGGTCGTCGAAGCGGCGACCAATGGAAGAAAACGCCGCCTCAAACGTTGCCATGGTGCCCAAGTAAGCTGCTGAGGTCGAACCTCCTTTACTCAGCCGGCCCCGAGTGGTGCTGTGAAGGCGACTGACAGATGCAGCCGACGGTCGGGGGAACGCTTGCCAGCAGAGTGAGCACGTTCAGCCACGCATCCACAACGGCCCGGCGAACCAAGGTAAAAGCCAAGGGCCGGCATCCCGTGTTTATCACCGCTGTTGCCGCGGCAGCACCGTCGCGGGCGAGAATGGCGACGGAAGAGACTCCAGTCATGCCAGCGCATCAGCCCCTGCCCTCCCATGCCGCGCCGCCTCCGCCCCCTGCGAGACCGTCTGTGCCTGTCGCCCCCTCCGCGGACCTTGGACCTTCCGCATCGGCGCGTTCCCAGCGGACCGACTCGCCGCCGGGTACCGACTCCTCGGCTGGCCTCAGCGGCCCCGGCTCTCGTGCGCCGCCGATGTTGTCTCCCATCCGCGGCATCACATCGAAGCTCTGGGGTGTCGACACGGCGGCTTCGACTGGCCTACAGTCGCCAGGACCGGTGGCCAATGGCAGCACGGACTTTGGCAGGCCGGCTCGGCCGGTCCTGCCCCTCGTGCACGGCGAGTTCCAGTTTGAGTTTCATTCGCGCGCAAGCGGTAGGCTGACGCACCCGTTTGCGGTGTTCCGGCGGTCTGACGCCGAGGCCTCGAGCGCCGAAATCCTCCGCTTCATCTCGGACACATGGGGGCTGGCGCAGCCCGAGGCCGTGATCAGCGTGACGGGGGGCGCCAACCTGGAGGACCTGAACCTGCCCGCGAACGCTGAGGCCAAGGAGGCGCTGACCAACGGGATCGGGGACACGGCCGGCGCGGTGCCGTCCTGGGTCATCACGGGCGGCACGAAGAAGGGGGTCATGGAGCTCGCGGGGGCGGGCCTCGCGCACCACGCGGTGTCGGTGGTGCTCGGTGTGTCATCGGCGAGCCAGCTGTTCCTGCCGCCCAGGGTCCGCGACGCCGTGGCGGCGGCAGTGGCGGCGGACGGGGACCACGTCGGCCGCAGGCTCGAGGGCGTCACGCGGTATGCCAACCTGGAGTTCACCGCCGCGTTCGACCGGCATGAGCAGCGGGTGGCGGACGACGCTGCGGCCAAGGCAGCCGCGTCGAGGGGCCGTGGCAGCCCCGGATCGGCTAGCTCGCGGATGCGCGCCGCCTCGCACGCTCGCCCGTCGCCGACGGATAAGGGCGTGTCATCCCCCGGGGACGCCAAGCTCGGCGCCGTGGGCTTCCGGCCGAGCCCCGCCCCCTTGGGCGGATCGGCGCTGAGCCCTCTGCCGTCGTGGACCGTGGCGGGGGGCGCCACCGCGTCCACGCGCCGGCTCTTCGCGGACACGAGCAACAAGGTGTCTCTCGACTGGAACCACACCCACTTCATCATCATCCACGACGACTCGGGGGCGGG
>Ga0136560_1000735_pt1 | contig 16496 bp, 14 predicted proteins | sample AntRauMeHopE1497_FD_104925 | JGI IMG/M metagenome (GOLD analysis project Ga0136560, IMG submission 104925) | Saline lake microbial communities from Rauer Islands, Antarctica - Metagenome Hop E1 #497 | ecosystem: Environmental > Aquatic > Non-marine Saline and Alkaline > Saline | place... | reverse complement strand
TGTAAACCCATGAATACCCATGCTCTCGCCAGTCTGATAGTTTCATCATGTCTATCCATGCTTTGGATGAAGTGTGCTTTTATAGGGTGAGAGTCTGTGACCAAAATGAAAGTGGTCCGGGCCGTTTGTGTGTAATCGTGTGCAAAATGAGCAAGAATTTATCTGGTTACACGTTGGAAGCGACAAGACGGTCACTTTTGCCATTGTAATGATGTGATGTAGTGTCATCTCTACGAGCATTCGGCAAGACCTCAAAAATGCCGCCAAACCTACGACAAAAAGGTTTGTGCGCGGCAGATTGCTCATTGTGAGAACATAGGTTGTCAGCGTATAAAGATCAACACACGAGGGCAATGTATATAAACACGTACAAATGAATAGATCAACTTCGTCAACTTTCCGTTGTCACTATGTCGGGTATCGCGAGTATCGGGACGGCGACGAATTCGAACCTGGCGGGAGCCGGTCCATCGATCAACATCACCTGTAAAACTGATCTCATGACTATCAGCATGTTTTCGCTCAACGACAATGACCTCAAAAACGGACAACACGATATTAGCCGGCATCAACTCTGTGTTGCGGTGCCGCAACGGCAAATTCAAGCGTATGGGGCTGTTTTTTCGTTCGATCCCTTTGTCGAGATGCCGGTGACTCTATCTCCTGTTGTTGATTTTACGCAACTGCCCTCTGACGGCATACAGTCTCGTCTCGATATGAACATTTCTCGCTATTATCGCGACGTTTGTGATGCACGTAACGACCTCGAGTACATTTTGGCAACTTATCAGATTTCTCTGCACTCCCTCACCGAAAGTATCAATAAATCGTTTGCCAAGATGCAAGATCGGCTGATGACGGTCTCACCAACGTCGAGCACTCCGACATTGTATTTCCATCGTCGTAACGCTCTATACATTGAGACCGACGCTGCTGTATTTACTACCGTGGATGTAGCACACGGGGGCGTTTGGAAATTGGTCACTGGGTGTGACAATCTGTATCAATTTACGGCCACGGATCAATCGCAACCGCTTCACACCAACAGCATGGTGTTTGGCATCTGTGTTGCGATGGCAGATGTCGGTGAAGATCTTGCAACACGAGTATACAACGTGGAGGCAGAACTTGACTTTGCGATCCGTTACATTATGCGAGAAAATCCGCCAAAAGTACACACGGTCAAAAACGCAAAGAGCGCACCCATTGTCCCACCCGACCTGGTGTATGCAGGTATCGCGCTCACAGACGCATGTGCACATCCACAGAACGGCGACACTGCAGTTACACTCAATATTTTTTCTGCGCTCACGGTGGACAATGGACCGTTTAATGTGCTTATCAACGACGATCTCATGTGGATTCACGAGATCGAACTCGCGGATTTCGAAGTTGACGGCATGCGCCGTCAGCGCATCGTGTTGGATATGACCTCAATTGCCAACACCTTGTTCGTACAGAGCACGGCTGCATCATCGACCACGATCAACAGAAATTTCGCACGCTTCCAGCAAAATCGCAACAGAACAAGCGTGACAACTGCATTCAAACATGTACCCGGCAACCCATCTCGCAAAACATTTTTAATCGCCCCTCAAAAAAAAGGATTCGGTCTTCTCAAGCGATCGTCCATAAAAGACAAGATGCGACACATCGGCACGTCAATCTCATCGTGCATGCCTTCGAAGCGTCTCGACCTTGTCAATGGCGCTGTGGCCAAGTTTTAAAACAACAGCACTGGCGCTTCCCTTGAACAGCCCAAGACTGACGCAAATAAAGGACGGCTCTTGAGGTCGGTGGCAGCGGTATCGGCCCCAGCAAGGGCTGTTACCTTGCTGTAGGTGTTGTTTCCGATGTTCGTCGACTCACGCAAAAATTGAATCGATTCGCTGTGCTGCAAAAGCTCTTCAACGCTTAAATTGATCAAATTAGAAATCGCAACAATTGCAGATGCTGAAGCATAAAGACCCTCGTTTGTATGCATCGCTGTAACAAGGCAGAGCGCTGCAAGTTTAGACGGGCACATCGAAACATATTTGTGACTTGACAAACATACAGTAAGCAACTTGCTGGCTTCGAACTGACTCTTTGTCGAAGTGTCGTAACACACAAAGAGCATTCTGAGAAATGGAATGGGTGTGTGCACGCGGAACAAGCGCCACTTGAGTTGTTCGAGAATGTCTCTCTCCACCGTAATAAAATCAAATTCCGTGTGTTGACCGATCGGATGTCCAATCATTTTCATGTCGCGAATAATCTGACTAGGTTTGATCATCATGTCGAAATGACTTTCCTCCATCTTTGCTGCCATGCACAAGCAAGTGGCAGCAATCAAAAGCTTGTTCTCATTACGGGCCAATTTCCGGCAGAAGGTGGCGGAAATAGCATACCATACCCGGCTTCGATCGTCGTGCTTCATTGTCATCATCAAACGATTTCTGTACAGTTCGAACAAACCGCAATCGTCATCTGTCTCGCTACCTCCGTAATGCCGCTGCACGTGCGCCATGTAGGTGAAATACAAATAAAGACCAGAATGCACAGTTTCGGTCATCATGCGGTATTCCAACGCCATTTTGAGAATCCATTCCGCTGTGATGGCCATATCGCATGCATCGTTGGTGGCAAGACCAAGTTCACTAAAAATCAGATTTTGTGCGTTTGAGATGTCGCTATATACCTGCAAAATCTTATGTCGCTGGTGTGGATGCATTTCTACTCGAAAGTCGATTTGCGGCGGAAGCTCTACAGAGGCCGTCAATATGGAAATTCGCGGCAGTAGTGGTGTGAGCATCATATCAGCAGGCAACGTCGCGGTAGTCAACGCATCTTTGGAATCTACAACAATTCTTTCTCGATTCAGTGCACAGAAATGTTTCTTGATCTCCTCGTCGGTTGTAACAGAGCGCTGACGTTTCGACGTGGGAGTGTCGGACGCCCGGGTGCAAATCATTTTCGCAGTTGGAGTATTGTCGCTAGGTTTTGCTTGAATTTTCAATTTATTTAAGCACATTTTGTGATGTGGGGCTATTAAAAGCATTTATGGCAAGACTATAATTTTGAAATCACGTTATTTCACGGGCATATTGCACATTCTCAGACGTTATGGTATGTGTGCATCTTGCCCGGAAAATCAACGCGTTTGTACACGACTGCATACACGTCTATATATATATATACAAGGAAGATGATTTTTGCGTACCCTGCAGGGAACATGTCCATGAAGCACGAGTTGCTTGCAATATCGAAGAATGCATGTTCCATCATCACTGTCTCGTGGATTTCAATCCTCATTGTGGGACGCATCTACGATTTTCACGTGGCGTACATCTCCTTCATCGAACGTACCAAGAGCGAGGAGTGGTTACTGGAACACTGTCAAGATGACCATTTTTTCCACAAAATGGCGTATCACACCGATGTCTGCGCGATGGTAGTGGGCAACAGTATTATCTGGCCAAGTCTTTATGGCATTAACGAAAGTATGTCGAAAATGAAATTGTGTGGATTTTATGACTGTGCGCAGTTACTGCAGATTATTTACAATGGCGGAGTTCCCGTCATGTTCTGCATTGTCTTATTATACATTGTCACACCTTCATTTATCTTGCCGATGCTGCAGCGAATGTATACCATCTATTGCGAAAATGTGCTCATGGCCAAATGTTCACCGAACCTGCACACGATTCCGAAACGCGATCCCCACGACAAATACCAGCATAGCATGTTTTATAGCCTTCTCGACGACGTCGCATCCACAACAGTGAATTCCGGCTCCAAGGCGCGTTTTGTGTAGAAATTTAGAACAGTGTCCCGTCGAAAAATAAGACTGGTCTTCTGGCCGCGATATATAAACAAACCATTACATATTATGATTCTTCATGTGTTCCCAATATGTCTGAAGCAACACAACAAGTCTCTTGCGCATCGAGAACAACGATTCTTCTTTCTATTATTGTCTCATCCTTGTCCGTGTGCGTGGCACAAGACTCGCGACTGCAAAGTTGTGGTGTGGATTTTCAGAACAGCCGAGCGGAATGGACGACATTTCATCATCGTCGCGGTCTTTTCCTCTCGACATCACCGAAATTATTTACGAAGGATTGCGATAACAGCCTGTTTGATACTGCACACGCATCCACCTTTTTTCAGCATGACACGATGCTCCATAACATCGAGGCGCGCACCGACATATTTCTGCAAATCAGTACTCAGAATTTGGATTTAGCAGCTCTGCGTTTCGCGATTGCGGGCGTCGTTCTTAATGTAAATCGCACACACACACGAACACATACCCATCGTCGATTATCGGGGCCCCATACCCGATTCGATTACAATCAAGTCCAAGAGTACTCGCATACGGAAATGTCGCTCAAACCACAACAACTGCAAGAACTTCGAATCACGATTGTCAAGAATGATTCGGAATGTGCTCTGAGCCTGCAAATTGGAGCATTATTGCCACTCGTTCCGGTTGCGCGACAACGGTGGCAATGTGATCCGACAAACCATTTCCATCTACATGGTAATCACATTTCGTTACATTCGGTCGTCTTGCAAATCAACAATCAGCGGCAAGCTATGTGGGACTTTTCGCAGGAATATGCGCCGAATAACACATTGTGTGGAGGTTGTCCGAGTGGCAAGACCATGAATGTCGATTTGCAGGAATGTACGGACTGCTACACCGGTTTCAGGGTTAATGTCGATCACTCAAGCCCGTGGTGGTCAAATCCAATCCCCACACAGCTGAGTACTGTGGTCGTGCCCGAACCTGACTGGGCCGTACTAAAGGTGCATGGAAATTTGCAATCGAAAGGCATCATGCGACATTCGAGCATGGCCAATAACGGAAACATGATTCTTACGCCATACGCCACGGAATATGGTTATGAGCAAAAAGACACACTCCCAAACGTGTGCGCCGACTTATTTCAATCGCGGGTGAGACGAAATTTATTAGGTACTGATCAGTGCAGGTTGGGATTGCTGTTCAATGCGGGTGTGAGTAGGATTTTAATAAGTTGGTGGCCTCCCTCCTCGGCTGTCACTGTACGCGCTTATTTGTCAGTAGAAGGAATGTCTTGGTCATTAGCCGATACAGTGACTTTTTGTGATCATGACTCCAGTGCTCTTGAGGTGCAACATACATGTGTGAATCCCATTGTATTTACGTACGTGAGATTTGGAACATGGCATCCATTGAACATCCATCCGATTCACCACAAATACACTCGATACACACTCTCGCTCAAATATGAAATCTACTTTCAAACTCCATATAAATGAAAACACACACGGTATTCACTTATATAAGGCGTGTCGTTGAATGGTGCTCTGGTGGGGATGGCTTTTGCGAGTCTGGTCATGCCATGCCTGGCATTGCGCAGTACAGACACAATCGAGACATTAGTCAAGACGCAACAGCGGTATCAATCCTTGGCCAGCGATGCTCCCGACCAAGCCAATGTAATTTTTTCGTGCGCCAATCTTCAGAAAAAGGACAACGGTTTGTCTGGTCTTATGTGTGAGATCAAAGGCACAAGCTTGCTCAACACCACAGATCTGCTCACCGAGCAGGTATTCAAAGGCATTTCCGTGGTGAAGTGCAACATTGATAATTTGCACGCAATTTCCATCATGCAGCATAGTGACGAATATACGGCAAAGTTGCATGCTTTCATGGCCAATATGGAAATCGCACGAAAAAACAAAGCGGGAATGCTTTTGGAACAAATCATGCCCACGGACGAGGCACTCGACTTCTGGTGGTGGGGCCAAGCATGCGAATTTAAGGGTGGGTCGGCGACAAAGGATTGCATATTACACGATGGAAAACGTGGTGACGTTGTGTTTTACGACGCGTTTACCTGCATCTCGCGCACAGACAATAGTACTAATAAACACGAAACAGCTTCCGACCACAGTTATCGTGATGCGTGTGTATGGGAGCCTATTTTACACGGTTCTATAGGTATTTATTCACAGCGTGCCGGCGACGGCAATAATATTTTCTTGGTATGCCTGTCGGACTTTGACCAAATTGCGAGCGATATTGTTCGATCTATGAAAGCGGACCTGGGTAACAGTACAAATGTGTACGATTTCTGCAGCAGTAAAGAAATGTGGTTTTTAGAAAATATTGCTCTTCGAAACCGACTTCGGCTCCTGCTACGTGTCGCGGAGCATCTTGGAATCACCGTGCCGCAAAAGACCGACATGTTTGCTCATCCGAAACAGACCGAATCCAATCTCGCCATTGAGTGTTGTGGAATTAGTCTTGACCACATTGAATGCCATCTGAAAGTCGACAAGCTTACCCACAATACCGTTGCAGTGGTCCGTCACTACAAAGATTGTATTGACGTTACGCATCGTAAGGGCCCAATCCCTGTTCTTCTGGGGGACAAGCAGGGAATTCTTATTTTGCTTCCAGAGAAAGTCAGTAATTTGTCTTTCGCGAATCATCATGATACCGTCGGGTACATTCAAAACAAGGGCGACCAACAGGTCCATCTTTGTCCCACTCTCAATATTACTGAGCTCAGCCGCTTAAATCTGCAGAAAATCCGCGCTGAGCAGCAAAATATTGTTCACATGACAATGAACGACCTTCTATATGACCTGCAAGTACAAGGTCTTCACATTCCCGTGCATGTACAAGAATTGTTACTGTCTACGGATGAACAGGGCTGTTCATTTTTTTACGGCGTGCATCACGGTCCGAACACACCTCGTCTAATTTATCCACGTTGTATTCCGGCATTTGTGCGCGACGCTCGCACTAAGGACAACGTTCGGAACTCGCTCATCAACAATTTCCCACACACGGTCGAATTGTCCTCGATAACAACGCTGCAGTCGAAAGAGAACAGTGACATCTGTATGGTTAACAACATGGACTCCGGTTATGACGTGGACGCATCTAGAGACGACATGTCGCATGAGAGTAGAAACGCGAAACACGCACGCGGAGTGCAGCAGAACGCCGTCGCCAACGCTACGAAAAAGAACCCATTGCCGTTTTCTACGACATCCTCGGCCCCCCATGCATCGGCTACAACCTTGCGCAATCATCAAAATCTTGCTGAAATATTGTGCAATGTTTTCGCGTACCCGATCGCTGAAACTCGTCTTCAAGATGGCACAATGCAAGAGATTCCAACATTGTTTGATTTCCATTCACAACAGGGTGTGGAAGACAATGAACGTATGTCTTTGGAATGGAACGAAGAGACGATCGAGCTTCTGCAAAAAATAACACGAATGAATCACATAGACACACTCTCTCTTCTTCCACACATTTCGTTTTCCAACTCCACACAAGTGTGACCCGATGCTTTTGATCTACGAAAATACAACGTGAAATTGTCGCCGAATGCAGTGAGAACTCAATGGCCATGCAACAAGGAATGTCACATGCCTCCTTTCAGAAAGATCTGTTTACATACTTTCACATTGTAAACGGCTATTTTCGAAACTCATTTTTTGAAATTATAAAGAACAAAAACCATGTTTCACTCACACGCGTCAGAATAACGGCGCTGTTCGTCTCTTTGAAGCAAACGATGCTTTTGGGACAGACGAATTGAGCGAGGGTGTCAGATGCTGTTGCATACTCTCTTCAATATTCTGCAGTTTAGCTAGAAAGTCCGCGGAATTCTCTGCAACATTCGATCGCGTTTCTTCCAAATGTGTCGAGGACGAAGAAATGTAAGATGTCATATTTGGCATCGTGGTGCTTGTTGGATGAATCGTTTTTGTGTCGGACATGACTGTACTTGGAAGAAGCATAGTTGTGTTTTTTCGGGAGCCGCTGGGTATTGCCACAAGACGTATGTATGCGAGTAAACTGAACATGAGACTGCTGTATACGACCGCAATCGGCAGTAAGACAAGCCAACCAAATAAGACAAGATTTGGTATTTCGTCCACGTAACTGTCACCAGGAGTTCCCTGCGCGTAGCATCGACCACACACGTAGGATGCGTACAACATAAGTCTTAGACAATATTCGGCATATGCCATGTCTGTGTATACTACATGTAGACACGGCGACGTAAGACTGATAGCCATCAATAACACGACGACCATGTAACACAGCACAGGGCTTGCTATTAGGATTGCATCCCATGTGCTTCCATTGCCACTGGCTCGACGTGCTCTGTCTTGCTCGTGATACAGCACTTTGCGTTTGAGCTTGGTTTCACACAAAAATAATGCGAGTCCAGCAAGGAACCACAATCCACTCGTTAGATGATAACCATAGCTTCCTGTCATACACGGCGACACTGACAAACGTTGTGTCTTGATTGTATACGTCAGACAAAAAAACACGAACATGTCATTGACAATGTGAGTATTCAGTCCCGTAAGAGTTTTCTTTGTGACTTTTTGTGAAACTTCTGATCTGCTTGCAACATATATATCCATGCCGCGCTCACACAGAACTAGTAGTAGAAGTACCACAGCAATAAGTCGATCCCACACTCTGGTGGCCGGCAAAGTGGATATTGTCGCGCCGACCGTAGCATTAGGAGTTTCTCGTACCACGTCCACGATATCCCAGCACAACGTGGAGGCGGATATTAAACTGAACAGACTAAGCACCGTAATGCTTTTCAGCAGAATCCATAAGAAGGGCACAAACGTTTCTGTACGACTAACGTCAAATGTCATTGGAAACTAGGTGTAGACCTTGTAGGATAAAACAACCGCCATGATGCTGCTTATATTGACCAGTGATGCGAACAAAGTGAATCTCCACCAAACACTAAACAATGTTTACCTGAGTACGTCATGTGGCTGTATTGAAGAGTTCGACGCGACAGATGAGATTTTCGTATGAAATGGCGTCATTTCTGCCTAAAATAGAACATCAAATTATTCTCTTCGTGGATACATGTGGAAGACTCGATGAATTCTTATCCGTGATTTTTCTGCGCACCACGGTATATATAAGCGCATACAATCACAAGTTGTCCTAGACGAGTTCAGTCTATCCAACATGAATTCATTGAATGATACCAATTTACAGCAAATCATTACCCTGGTGCAACCGCGTATACACGAAAACATAATACATCTGGTTAGTAAGCGCTTCCACCGTCTGATGCTTCGGAGTGTTGATTTGGAAATTTGTGTCACACAAAACATGGACGAAGAGGTCCGCGAAATATACGTCAGAGGCATTACCAGCACGCTGTCTTCAATAGGCAAGATTCACTTTCTTCATCTTTACAGTCAGTGGGCAAGCAGCGCGGAAGCAAATAATGTTTTGATGCGATTAGCTTTCCCGGTACTCGCTGTTGCTGCCGAGGCAAAAGGCGAGGCATTTTGCGTGGTACTCCGCACGTTGCAACTAGAATTGAACAACACGACACAGCTGCCGGACAACACATGGAATCTGACAGCCCTGAGAGATCTGGATATTAAGAAGTGCAGCCGTATTACAAGGATTCCCGCTTTCTTGAATTCGCTTTGCAATCTGTTATTTTTGCACATTGACAATTGTACGAGACTGTCCGTAATTCCAATGTTACCGCCAAACTTGTACACTTTGCGGATCACATCGTGCCCGATGTTGGCTCTTGCACCTGGGAACTTGCAGCAGACCTTGAACTTGACGTATCTTGAACTTGAAGAGATTGCTGTCGATGCTCTGCCGGACCTGGAAATGCTTTCAAAACTCACTTACCTGAGAGTGGCCAATTGTAAAAATCTCGTCAAAATAGGCGCGCTGCCCGTTTCACTTCAAACACTCATCATATCCAAATGCCACGTTTTGACCGCAATGCCAGCAAATATGCATTTTCTGTCTGAATTGAATGCACTGCAATTGCATAATCTACACCTCGTGGGCGATCTGGGAGACGTGTCGCTTTTTGCGGAGTTGCAGATACTTGGCATTCACAGCTGCTCTCGCTTGACCTTACCAGCTGCCTTGCCAGTATCACTAGTGACTTTCCAATGTTCATTTTCTCATCCCGTAGCACAAAATTGGCCACATAATCTGCACCTACTTGCTGAATTGCAGACTTTCGAAGTCGAAGTTGCTCACACGATATCGCCCGACCTTGCTCGTTTACCCAAACTGACGAAAGTTCGTATTAAAAATTGTGTTCAGTCTGTTGGGACAGCTTCTCTGAACCTACCCGTATCGCTTCAAACTTTACGCATTGAAGGCCGTTTCTTCCAGGCTATGAGATTTCGTCCAGGCTTCAGTTTCACTCCTTCCAATTTGGGCGAATTGTCGTATGTTACCAAACTTCATATTGAAAACTTATGGCTCTCTGACACAAATTTATTACAGATTCAGACGTGTGCCGGTCTATGTCGTGACCGTGATGGGGTTGGTTTTACGCATTTGTCGCTCAAAAATTGTAGTCTGCAGATCGCTCCCATGTGGATTTCCGAACATGTTGGATTGGAATATCTTGATTTGTCGCTGAACAACATCAAGGAATTCCCGGACGAATACGACAGGCTGATAAATTTGCGCTCGCTCTTGATTGGCAACGAAATCGAATCGTGGCTGTTGACAGAAAGTGATGTGGATATTCCCGAGGATGTGTATATTCCCGAGAATATTTTCCCAAATTTCATATATTCACTCGCACGCCTGGAATGTCTCGATATCAGCGCGTTTTTTGAAGATATCCCCCCGCTCGGACTAGGAGATCCACACTTTTTGGCCATCTGTAACATGCAGCTGGCGCGTCTCACCCACCTCACTTCGCTGAACATAAGCGGCAATCGATTTCGTTTGGTATGTTGCTATTTTGCCACTGCTTTGTTCGCTAAGAGCAGTCTTTCGTGTATACTTGTGCGTATTCGCGCGATATTGCATTGATTCCACTCTGACACAGGTGCCCGATGGAGTGCATTTGCTGACCAATCTGGAGTTCTTGGACCTTTCAAGCAACGGCTTCCCGAGAGTCGACGTGGATTTCAGTGGCATGACACGCCTGAAAACTCTTAAAATCAACGATTTCTTGCGGACTGTGGAGGGGGAAAATCAGTCATCGGTGGTCCTATCGGAAACGATTTCGACTCTTTATAATCTGACGACGCTCGAGCTGTGTGAAACCGATCTCTTGAGACTTCCACAAGAAATCGGCCAATTACGAAATTTGGAGATATTGAACGTCGACGGGTGCATGTTAGTCGAACTACCGGTGTCCATTTGCAAACTTGCGAAATTGAAAACGTTGCACGCGCAGAACAATAGACTAACAGAACTCGACGAAGATGTTGGGGCCATGCAGTCGTTGACCGACTTAGACTTGTTCAACAATAATGATCTTATCACCCTTCCAGATAGCATTTGTACTTTGCCGGAACTTCGCACGTTGTTTTTATCGGAGGGTCCAGATTTTACGTTTCCTATCGGCTTCGATGCCTTCATTGCGTCGAACAACGTGCAGTATAATGAGGTGTAGTAAACTTTCTGGTTACTACATTTTTGTGACGTTTGTCATTCGTACCGCGCGCGCTGAGACGCTGGCCAAAAACACAGCAACCGTCTCATATACAGTTCAAAAAAACACAACAACTGCTTGCATACATGTATTGAGTATTTATTAAATTCAAAAATTCGTGTCTGGTGTTTGGTGTGTACTGCAGTGAAAAATTGGCAAACTCTCCTTGTTTCATTCTCACAGGTTGGACAATGACAATGCACAGGCCTGCACAAATCCAATTTGCAGAGTTACCTCAGGGTTCCTGGGACTAAAATCAGGCCACTACCAGCTCAAGGGCAATGTCACAGCGCATGATCTCTATTCTCTGGCGCAAAGCAATCTCCACTCGCAGTTGCCATGCATGCATCCAATTTAATGCATGTTATGGTACCATTCGATGCGGCGAACTTGATGTGAGTGTGCAAGTTTCGCAATTTCGAGTTTTTTGTTCAAGTCCTCTAAAATAGCTCTGTTATGCGATTTTTCGATTTTCAATGCATTCTCGATTGCTATGACTTCGTCCAACAAATGTTGACATAGAGCACTTTCAGACATTGTAGATTCGTATATACATCTTGACGTATACATCGACTTATATAGTACTATCGCGCGCCCCTATTCCCTCGCGTTCTTACAAACTTGTCCACGGCGTCATGAAAGTCACATGTCGAAAATAGTCGATTACATGTAGGTTCATGCGTGTGCGTGTGGTCGCAAAATGCTTTCAAATAACTCTGATGGCATTTCGTTGATCCACGATGGTGTAATACTCATTTTTTTCGTAGAAGTCATCAAGAACGCAATCTCAGAGTCGTCTCGGAGTCGCTGTCGTCGTTTCAAACACACTGGTGTTGAGATCAAGCCAGGCAAAGATCCAGACCTAAGACGACTTGCGACAGGATTATGAGTATTGTATTCCTTCCCCCACACATACACATCTCCATCGCGAGTGATGGCCCCACTGCTGTTGCGCCCACATGAGATTTCCGTCACAAAAACATTGGCTGGAAATCCTGTAATTAACGCATATTCGCGAGTAATCGTCTGTTTTCCGAGTCCCAATTCGCCGGATGGTCCGTTACCTTGCGACCAAACACGACCTTGAACGTCGAGGGCAATTGTAAACTTTCCTCCGCAACACACCGTGCAGAATTCAGCTTCCTCAAACTCGATATTGTATGACTCGGACGCAAAAGGGAATTGTTCGTAATGAATCTCGCAACCATCCATGTTGTCGAAGGCGTGTATTCTACCCCATTCCAAACACGACCCATCGCGACTGACAGCCACACTATTGCCATCACCGGCTGCCACTCCGGAAATCACACAATTTGCATACTTTGTAAAATCGACGAGCATTGGCGTCCGACTCCAATCGACATTCAATTCAACACTATTTCCAAGTTCATTGCAACGGTTGTCACCCCAACCCCAAACACAGCCTTTCTGACACACCGCAAGTATGTGTTGGAAACCAGCAGCTATTTGTACGACTTTTGTATCGCCAAATAAATGTGGCGGTATCTGTGTCATGTTGTAATTGAAAACATGACGGAATCGTAGCGATTGACAATCACTTGCCATAAGGCGCCCTGAGTACCACACTCCCCCCTCTGCCGTCACAACGACAGTATTTTCACAGGTACACGCACTCGAAATCGGCAATTCGCCATTAAACTGGTCGCGTCCCCTGCGACAGGGATGTCCTGCGAACACCTGATTCGAATCAACCGCATCTTTCGCATAGTGTACTTCTTTTTTATGTTGCGAATTCCAATTGTCTCCCCACGTAAACACCTCAGTCTCCGGGCCTTCGCTAATTGCACACGCGTTCTCATTCTTGTTGTCGTCCGACATTGACCCTGATAGGTGTACAAAGCGACGTTGCCGTAGTTCCGGGGTGTACAGCATCGCCGGTTCGGGAAATCTTGTCAGACGGGTTCTGGAATACATGTTCACGTTTCCTGCGACGAGAATTTTCTTGTTGAGTAAGAAGAATACTGAATCGTGAAAAAGTGCAAAACTCATGTCTGTATTTTTTGGGGTATGGTCATCAGGATACTTCTTTTACATATATATATACAATCCATCTACTTACACATGGAAATGCCCAAAATGGACGATTTGTCTCCTCCATTCGCAAAAATGTCGTTCTTGTGCACTTTGGTTGGCAAATGATTCAAACCACGACGCCAGTAAAACGCGGCGAGGAATCGAACCCCGCTGTGCACGTGATGTGGGCCAAGTCCACATCAGCACACACTCCATGGGGAAAAATCGACACGTTGTGTGTTTCAATAGATTCGTCATTTTTCTCATTTGAGAACAGGAATTGTCAACCACGTCGAGGTTAAAAATGACAAAAGTGATTTTATTCCAAATCGTTTTAAGAGTTCAAGACAAACCACACAGAAAACACAATTTTCAACACACTTTCGACCAAAATAACACGATTGCCATTCGGACGTCCTTGTCCACAACTTCGTGCCCCAACAGCAAACGTGCACCGTCATACGCTAACATCACTTCCTTCAAGGTTTGGCTATCCCTGTCCATTTCTTTCTTTACATCCTCGGCGTGCAAAGCGTCGTCGTCGACAACATCACGATTGTCGTCTCCAATCACCACACATGCACCACCGCTAATCTGCATGCGCAGACTCAACTGGAGGTTGCCATCGCAACGGTGCAATTTCTTGCCTTTGATCATATTCTTGATATCGTTGATTGTCATGCAAGCATCTATGTGCTTATAAAACGCAGATTCTTCATTGTTGTCCAGCAACACCTTTACATATACAAAAAGTTGGTGCACGCGAGCTTTGTCGCCCAGTGCGGTCGCCCAGTAATCTCCCATATCCTCTTCTACGAAGGTGCTATTGCCGTCCACGGGATCTGTGGAACTCAAAGTCGACATGTAACATTTGGTGGCAACACAACTGAAGGTGCGCTTCATGGTGTTTTGTGGCCATTCCAGTAGAATCTGGCGTTTTATGGAATATTTTAGAAATATGCCTGAAATAGAAGTATGCATTTGTCTCGTTCGAAAATAATGTCCGAAAGGGACAGCATACCAGTCGTCCCGACCTTGTTCGTACTATTTTGCAGTTTTCACACCGCGGCCCAGACGCTGTAAATAATGTCGAGATATGTCACTACGATTTCCTCACGAAAAGCCGTAATGATTTTATGTCGGGGATCATCTGCGGAGATGTCAGAAGAGAGAATGTAGTGCGCATGTTTCAAGACGTAATATAGATTCACGGGGATTTTGTCCAGCGACGATGATGTTTGCATCTTACGCATAATGTTGTCTTGGTGTGCATAAGTGTCGGCAACAATTTGCGACTCGGTGATATTGGTAGACATCGACATTCTCTGCAAGAAGGAATTGCTCTCGTTCATGTCATATGGACAAGATGATACAGAACGAAGAAGGTGAATGCCCATATTGGTGGTCTCGAATTGCGAGACGGTCGCGGACAGTGTTTTCAGTTTCATTTCTGGGCACAGTAAACTCATTGTTTTTTGCATTTTCACATGTGTCTCTTGTGTGTACGGGATGTTTTCTGCAAGAATGCACGAGAGTCCACTCACGTTGGTCACCATGTGTTTGAGTTGCTCGTAAACCATTTGACGTCCGTGTACGCGGATCGTCCGTGCCATGAGACGCTGTTTTTCGAGAATGCATAGATCTTGCTTTTGGTGTGATTGAATCGAGTCGCTATTGTCATCCACGGGGCGTCCCTGAGTCTTTTGCCGCGACGGAGAGAATTTGCCGGCGTTCTTGTGTGTCGGATTCCAATGCATATATTGCTCGCCGTACAGCTCGAGCATGTTGATACAAAGAACACCATACGCGTAATGAGTCTTACTGGGCGTTTGCATGGCAAGGATTCCTGCAATCACGATTTCTATCATCATCTGGCTGGCCATTTTCGAAAACCAGGCTTGTGACTGACTGCCCGCTTGAGGCTTGGATTTTGAAACATTCGTTTTCAACGCAGTTGCCGTGTTCACACACACCATGTCGCTGAGAACATTGTGCACTCCGTCGACAACTTCGCGAATGATTACAGAAATACAGTCATCGGGAATCAAACCGTATCGTTTGAAATTTTCCTCCACGATGAAACTTAAGCGCACGATTTCACCAAGACGAATGCTGTGCTCCAGAGACGACCACGATCGCCAGTTCACAGATTCCAATTCCAACAGCGGACCATGGTGCATCGCGGCACAACACATGTTCTCGGACGAGCTGGGTTCTCCGGAATATATGTCGCCACATAGCGCCATACACGTTATGTGACGAAGCACAGCAATGACAGATAATACACTCCCCAGTTTGTCTGGCACTTTCTCGTGTCGTGATTGAGAGAGTATACGTTGGCGCACGGCACATAACTTGTCTGCACTGGCTCGCAACATGCCACTTTCGCACAGGAACGACAGCATAATAGAGACTGACATTTCGTGCGTGTTTTCCATCATATCTCTATCCAGATCGTGTGTGGCCTTTTGTGTCATCACCATGGCCTTTACTGTGGACAGCGTAGTGTGGATGCGGTTGACAAACCCGTATGTATTAATGTGCTGAATTCGATGGATGTTGATACGTACGGCCATGGTGGCACCTGCAAAGTGAAATGGATGTCACGACTTTGCCAAGAATGTTTTGGGTACTCGGAACACTTTAATTTGCATTGTATAGACCGTTTTTCTGGATTCTCTAATAATAGGAAACCTGCACAAAGAACACGGAGCAAAAATAAGTGGAAATACTCCTCCTATGATGGGTATGTCTTGCTGCGCAGGTACCACCAGGAAGACCGTATTGCACGAGGTGCGGCATTGTTGCTCACAATTTGGACCATTTTTAGTAGGGTACGTATGCGCTTTAGCCTTGGTCGTCAGCATTATCTGTTCCATTATCGCGGGAGGCGGTCGTGGATTGTTCATTGCAAATATGACGATTGGTGTGTGAAGCAACAGACACATTTTCATTATGCGAGGGCATTTTTTGAATAAATAC
>Ga0136560_1000734_pt1 | contig 16522 bp, 21 predicted proteins | sample AntRauMeHopE1497_FD_104925 | JGI IMG/M metagenome (GOLD analysis project Ga0136560, IMG submission 104925) | Saline lake microbial communities from Rauer Islands, Antarctica - Metagenome Hop E1 #497 | ecosystem: Environmental > Aquatic > Non-marine Saline and Alkaline > Saline | place... | reverse complement strand
TGCGAGGCTGCACTGGCTGCAGGGATCTTTCATAGGCGGGAAGTTGGGATCGACGAGGTGAAGCAGCACCTCGTCGAGGCAGGGGTCTCTGCGAGACCGGCCGCCAAAACCGCAGCAAAGGGCGGGGCTGCGACCGGTGGAGGAGGTGGGTCTTGATGAAGCACTCGTTTATTATGTGTTGATATCTTGCAGATTGCGCTGCCAATGTGGCAGAGCAGCAGAGCGGGGGAGGGGGCATGACGATGTCTATGCCTAGCAGCGGCGTGTCACACTCGGAGTGGACCAGCAGCAGACAAACGTGCTCTTGTCTTTCTGATTAAGCCATTGATTATGAAGGATTTCTGATCCGTGCCAATCTAATGCTAGAAATGCTATTTTGTGGACAGAGAAACGCAGTATGTTCGATCAGACACTTATCTGGCTTCGTACTGAGTCACTGCGAAAATGGAGCTCTCGACTAGCAGGCACATACATAGAAACTAAAATGACATGCGTTGCTACTGCCTGGCTCTCAAATGCTACTGAAAATTCTTACGTCTTCTGGTTCTCATCTTGTAAAGAATTCGGTACCCGCACGCGTGGCATCGAACATCATCCCTAGCACGCAACTGGTTGATAGCGTTGCAGTCTGCGCGAAAGGTTTAAATTCAAGCGACGCTGGTCTGTTCTTGCGCTCGGCAGATCTACGAATAGTGCAAAATAGTTCGGACGGCCTTACCGCCGCAGACGTACTAGATCGGCTATGACGCCGCAGCAGTGCCAGCAGTTCCGGTAGTACCAGGTGCAGCTCCTGCTGCAGCGCCTATTCCAGTTCCAAACCCCTCTGCTGCTGCCATACTTCAAGGAATGCCAAAAACTGTATTCCGGCGTTGCAGGCAACACGTGGTTCCGCAATTTCAAGCTGTTCAGCGGCGCCAACTGGGATTCTGATCTGAGATCCTGTGACGAGGAGCGAGTTCATAATATTCCAATCCATAACTATGCAAAGACGTAGATCAAAGCGTTTGGCACAAATTCCAAAAGTACAGTGAGTTTGGATGGAAACCACTGCCGTAGTCGTCCAAGATCGAACTGTATACTGTGAAATAGCATGAACTTCGTATCACGCTTGCAGGTATTTCGCTCGGACTCCACGGACATCGAAGTCGGGAACCAAGGGGAGCAAATTACCATCAAATGATAACATAATGCGAATCAAGTCATTTTCGGTTGGGGTAGGGTCCCTAAATCTTCCTGTGAGTGCACTAATAGTCAACCTTGAACGGCCGGAGCAATTGCTCGAAATGCACGCATTCGTTGTAAGGCCTGACTGTGGCGTTCGCAGAGAGATTTTCCGATGTCATATCAGGCATTACTATCTGATAAGTCTGTAATGGGCTTCGAAACGTCTGTTGTTCACCCAATAGTGAAACATGCCATGGTAAGGGCACCACCCAGTGCAAGAATCTGTTTGGATCATATACATGCGGATTGAGTACCTACCGCGAATATGAATTAAATCAGAACGATTCATTATTGTGTAATTTGTTCGACGGTTTCAATGTATGGCGCAGTAGCTTTACGTTTAGCACGGGCATTTAACCTGGGAGTACATCGCCGCGAACCAAGTGAGAGGTGTCGTCCTATCAAGAGATCATGTGTGCGCCAACAACAGCATACATAGCCCAGAGGCATTCAAATACACATTCATTCCGAGTATCATAACGAGCATATCGCGCAGTTCCTTGTTGACGCAACAACAACAGCCTATCCAGTGCGGTGCGTCCTGGAGACGCTCGGCTGGGGCGTTCGATCCGGCATGCAGATCCACATGCCCGAGTACCTCAAGCGAAGCAGGGTCAAGTTCTTCCATGAGCTGCGCATCGGTGCTAACCAAAGAGACATCCTCGCAGCCTGGTCCTGGGGGGACCGATCGACGCTGCCTCCAGGGGCGGATGGCATCTCTCTCCTTCAAGTCGAGTCGCCGTGCTCGCCCAACGTTACGGCTGCCATCAGCTTCAAAGGCCTTCCAACGGAAGAAGAGCTGCTGAACGGCTATGACATGTCGGCAAACTACCACAACCTAGAGTTTGGTGAGGGAAAGTGCCCATGTGCAAGCTGTGTCCGTGCCACTCTCTCCCAGCTTGGCGAGGAGGAAGGATGGGAGCAACTCCGCACAGCACGAAACAAGAAACTTCCGAAGTCGAAAAAGCTGCCGCCATGGGAGCAGCTCCATCCTCAGGCCAGAGTGCTCCTGCACGACCAGGCAATGAAACTCATCGGTCTCTTACAGGTCAGAGATCGAATGATGGACCAGTGCCGGAGGCTGGCTGCGCAGTCCTTCCTCTGGTACACAAAGCCAGGGAACAATTCATCCAGCAGATGTGATCCCCCTTCCTGGCTAAGCACAGATCCATCTATCTTCAACGCGTCTCCTCAAGCAGAACAACTGCATACCCTCCTGGAAATGGAGGCTGGCGCCACCCACCCTGAGGCATGTCGCCTTCTTCGGACCATGATGCCCGCTGTCATGGGACCCACGGCAACAGACGGGGTGCCAATGACAGCCTTACAGATCATGTAGAGTGTGCTGAATCAAAATGTGTAGCCGGCTTCAGGTGCAGGTGCAGACAGTCCCGGGTTATCGAACGCTGTGGCTAACCCGGGGTGGAGCGGCGGCCAGGCTGCCATGTCGAGCGACAGCCCTCGTGCCGGAGCAGAAGATGTCGACTCAGATGACACCAATGACGGTGGAAATTCCAAACAGCCTTCTAGTCGAGCCTTGGGTAGCGCATCAGGAGCGGAAATTCGAAGCCTCTCTAGCGGTCGCACGTCCGGGTCATCTCCTCGTAGTGAATAGCGTCTCGAGGAGCTAAACGTTGCTGATCTGTTCAGGGAGGAATTGGTGGAGAAAGTGCGTGTGCAGGTGCACGCAGTCCGAAATGAGCACATCAGGAGATTGAAAGGTACGGTGCCTGAGCAGTACGTCCAGGCTGGGCTCCTGGAGACGGAACTGAAGGAAAGGCAGATTGGACACTCTATCGCTCATTCCAAGTGGAGGATCTAGATCAAGCGCCTCAGATCCGAAGATGTCCGCGGAGAGTAGCCGGAAGCAAGGCGGGCTCGCAGACTCCGCACACTTGAGGCAGTCTACTCCTCCCATCTGAGCCAAGAGATTGAGCCTGCGGTTCAGCAGGAGAAATTGCAACGAATGGCCGACTTCCAGAAGCAGATGACAGAGGAGATTCATTTGATGGCAGAGGCTTTAGACTAGCGAGACAATACGACACTTGCTATGATGAAGCTAGTAGCAGCGGCTCAGCAGCACCTAGAGGGTCAAATAGCATCTCTTGATGATGGACCAGACTCGGACAAGCCCTTGCAAAGCGACGGCTACCAGGAGGAGGGGAGTAGAGCTTCAGGGAACATCCAAGGGATTGAGTTCGATCCTCCGGCTGCACTACCAGGCAGTGTTCATGAAGAACTCCCGTATGCTTTGCCAACCAACGGTATTGTCCCGTTGGAGTGGTTCCGTTACTCCGGTAGGCTATCATAGCAGGACCCCCTGGCCACCGGGGTTCTCTATGATAGTGCCGATACCTGCGGAATCCCGAGAGTCTGGTCTCTGACAGCATCACTGACAGAGCACTATGCGGAGATTAAACGCCGCAGCCCTGCTGCTGCAGCTCTAGCCCTGAAGCGACACGTTCTGAGAGGTTAGATGAGACAGAAGCTGTCGTAGGCTGGATCACCATCTGTCACGTCAAGCAGAACAGAAAATATCGACCATGATCAGGGAATGCGACTGTCACTTGGCGTATCGGCTACCGGATCTGTTGTCGAGCGTAATTACTACCCGAAGAAGAGCGCTTCATACAGCGTCTTTGCGCCTCGCCGTCTAGGATCTGCGGACGTAGTGCTCAGAGACGAAGGCTCTGTCTTGATAATGCACAGGCTATAGGGCCACTTGAGGCAAAGCCAAGATGTTGATGCCAAGAACTCAACATCTGGTGCAATCATGCAAGACGCAGCGGAGCCAAGTTCATCGTCTGATGACAGTAAGGACGACGGGTTCGACTCGTACGTTGCATCTGGGAGTTCTGCTGATGTCAAGAAAGAATGGCCTGAGCATCTACCCAATGAAGTGCAACCCGTCCTGTTCCATCTTACGAAGGCCATGGGGGTGTCTATTGAGACCATCTTTGCTGAGAAAGAGACGAACGTAGAGATGCAGTCAACCTGTGGCAACGGCTTGGGGAAGGTGCAGACGAGGATCGGTGGGGGTAGGCTCGATGCTCTCCGCCAAGCCGTTCACACTCTTTCTATGAATGACCGCGGGGAACAAAGCACACTTGGGAGTGTAGATTTTCCTCCAAAGGATGGACGTGTCATGGGCCCGCTCGCTGCACATCGTATGCACGACGGCTGCAATCCAGGCATCGAAGAAAGTGCCGGTGGGAGTGTCCCGGTCCGTGCTGAAAGGCATTGCCGTGGACCAGTCAAGGCAGTACGGAAATCATCCGGTTTGAGCAAAACAGAACGCGCAGAGCCTATGCAGGGCTCTTCCGTTTTCCCTCTGCAATCTCGTGACTCTGGTGCTCTCACTGACGCAGAAGCGATCGAGAAGCTCAGGGGTGAGCTCATCAATAGCAGCGAAATGATTGACGTGCTTAATCCGAGAACACCCCAAATCAAGGTGCTTGAATACATCCGTGCGTGTACGAAGAAACTGAACAATGCAGTGCTGAGATCTCAGCGGGGTGAGAAGGTCAAGGGGTCAGCATCATCAGAGGCAGCGGCGCCGGGAGCGCTGCAAGGGAAACTGGACTCGCCTGCTCTCGCCGAGCTAGATCTCGCTACAAGTTCTACTACGCTAAAACGAGGAAGAACCTATTCAGAATCACAGGAGAGTCCCTCTATGGGGAACAAGGGGGTCACCGAGGAAGGCCGGAAACGTGTTGCTCGAGGTGCACTGGCAGCGCTCTTGAGCGGCATGGCTTCCCTCGGATCAACAGCAAGGGCAAAGTAGCTGGATGGCAGTCTGTTAAAGGGCATGGAGGCTTTACTAGGGGCGCTTCGTGAGAGCCTAGATGAAAAAGATGCTTAGCTTGTGGTTGCGGCAGATGATCTCCTTAGCGGGCATGTGCAAGCTGCATTCGGCGCTTGGACCAGCGGTGAGCATGATACATACGCCCAGGCTGCTGCACCTACTCCCATCAATTCTATGGGCATGCAGAGAACTTCTAAGGGTGCTGGCAATGCCTATTTTGACACGTCAGGGACTTGGACTTTGAAGCCGTTGTTCTCCAGAACCAAGTGGTCGACGGTACTGTAGACAGTGCAGCTGGTCCGAAAGATGGTGCAGCAGCCCAGCGGTGAGACAGCTTACCCTCCCGGAACCTAGTTTGAGGTTGATCTAGAAAAAGAATTCGACGAGGGCGGCATGTGCCTTCAGGTGATTATCGTTTCAGATGGAAGAGATGAGGAGCAGTCGGCCTTTAAGACAAGGTTGGCAGTAAAGCGCCAGCTCGATACTGATATTGAAGCAGTAGAGGCAGAGGCAAGCGCTCCAACTTCTGCCGGCTATGCAGCACCAGATTCGAGTGCTTCTAATGGAATAGCAAGCTTGACCTCCGACTAGGCTACTAAATCCGAAGGAGATGAAACCTACTTTCAGCCAATTAGTCCCTGGGTGGAAGTGACATTCGCCTTGGATCGTCATGAAATCTCAGTTATTACCCCTGCAACAGACGATGGGCCACAAGCTCGCATCTCTGAGCAATTGGTGACAGCCGTCTGTACGACATCATCGAGAACCCAGTGTCGAGCAGTACTGGAAGCGGGGGCGACAAAAAAGTGTGAGGAAGTAGATCGAGTAACACTGAGGGAGCAACCTACATCAAGCACATCACCACAGGTACAAGTTGCACTCGCGAATGCGATGAATGTATCAGAAGGTAAAGCTATCGATATGCAGTCGGCAGAATAGTTGAACAAGGATTTGGGCCTAGCGACGGGGTCGTTGGTTCCTGTGATTGTGCCAGCAGCTGCAAACCGGGTCGAGTTTGACCGCAGCAGCATCACAGCCAGCGATCCAGACTACAAGTCGTCGTATCTGCTGCGTTGGAGGAGCTACGTCGACAGAACCCGAAGACGAACGCAGGCGGTTGTCATCAGAGCTAGAGACAGCGCACTTATGCTGCGCAAGAGAATGTTTCGCATGTTGAAGTGGATAGAGATGTCGTACATCGCGGAGGTAGCAAAGAGCATGTCAGCTGATGGACAATCGATTGATGCGATCGACAACCTCCTAAATGACGCGAGTGTGCCCACGAAGATACCAGACGAGAGAATGTAGAGGCATGTGAATGAAGATGTGTCTAACTCGGTACTTTGGCCTTGGAAGGAGGTGCCATTACACATTGACTTCCATCGGGACTGGAGTAGGCAAGGAGCGTCACACCCGTACCACTTCAAGGAATTGCCCCCATTTGCTCCCCTTGGAAGGACGTTCCGACTCGCCAAAATGAAGAATGGGATTGACTACCGTGGATTCCATGGAATTGCGCTGGCGGAAGAATTAGCGAAGATTCAAGGCCGAATTCGGACGCAATGGCGCACCAAAGACACGGTCAGCATCCGCTGGGTAAAATCACAGCTCGAAACGTCCGAGTTTGCCACCGGGGCTCATCATGTGGAACTATATGCGTTCGTGGCTGCAACCTTTGGCCTCACGGCTTTCGACCCACCATCTCGACTGTCGATCGAAGCCGTCCAGAACGCCAGCGGTGCCTCCATCTCTGACCATGTCCGACACACACGTGGTGTGGCAATAAATAGTGAACAATCTCTAGACGAGTCTGGAAGTGGTGGCCAGGGGGCAATGGAATTGTAGCCCGTTAAGATACAGACGTCGCTGGAGGAAGCCGAGCAAGACGTCCTGAACGGTACTGATCAAGAAGCGACCAGACCATCCACTTAGTACCAACGGCAAGGGGAGGTCATCCATGAGTACCTAGGCGGGATCGAAGACATGCAGCTGCAGCACTGGATAGCAGGTGTGCCGAATCTATTAGCTACAGACAGCGCATTCGGTTTAGATGCAGCAAGCAAAATTCATCTCCGTAGAGCGCAATCACTGACAGATCTCTGGCTCTTGGCAGTGAGGGCGAGAGAATCCTTCTGGGATAAAACGAACGTGTTACGGTCTACTATCCATGGTCTGTAGCGACCACCTATGCCGCGTCGAATTTCTTCGAGCGATTTCTTCGCGGCGAACGAATACTTCGTGCGGCAGGCAGCGGCTCGGCAACGGTTTGCTGAGGCAAAAGCACCGATATCGGCTGCGCTCGCACTCCCAGGCCTCCTGTGGGCAGATCGAAACTCCGATTGGTTCAGAGATCAGGTTCTTGACGCTCTCAAGAGGTCGCTCAGGGATCACAAGCTTGGTTTCCTTGCTCCTCGCAGGAAGCCTCGCAATAGATCAACCAGCAGCTCTGGCACTCTAACCCAGTCACAGATGGAATTCGTGAGAGCAAAGTCAGCTTCGACTAGGCAGCTTACTTGGTTGTTATCTAAGATTTCATGTAGAGTACCTGACTCTGCGATCATCCCAGGTGAAAAGACTAGCTTTAAACGCGATCTGCAGGTGCTGTCACTAGAGTATGGCATCGCCGCCGTATCACTCGCTTTCGCTAGGCGAGAGAGGCAGCGAGGTAGGAAAGACACCAGCTTGGGGTATTTGCGAAGGAGGGCCGAGAGCTGCGTTTCGAATGGCGTTGTCGCGGTAGTCCTTGCAAAAGCTGTCAAATAGTACACAGATGTCCGCAGTGCGATTCTGGCGAATCCGGCCTCGAAAACGAAGTTGCGAGTAGAAACCGTACACTGGAAGGCCCAATTCATCAAGAGTGAATCAGTGCACTTAGGCATGCAACATCTTTAGTCTGCGTGGGAGGTTGGCGCTGCGGGGTGTCATACGGCAGTGTGGCCCCCTGATGTCAGTGTGTGTAACACCGACGAAAAAAGATTTTCGATACCGCTGGTGGTTGAATCTGATGACTCCGGAGGCTCCCCTCCTCGAGGCTTCGATTAGCGTCTATCCACGCGATACGGTTGCGTTCTAGACCCAGTGATAGAAGCATTCGAGGCACCTGAGACCCAAGAGAAGTACTATCAAGCTCAGGAAGCATCAGCTGAAGGCAGCCACATGGAGCAGGGGGTGTTTAGGTAGCAACATGCTTCTACTGCTGCATTGGAGGATGAGCGTACAGCTGTGAAGTAGGACGCGATCGCTGCAGCGTTCATGCTGCTACAAGACACAATACCTCTTCGCTCTGTGGCTTAGTGGGGCAACCACTGGGCCGTTATCACGTCTGGGCTTTCTGCTCCTCCGATGCTCACAACACGCGACGGCGTTCTTAGAGCGCCCGATATGCAGACACATGCGGCTGCAGATGACGTAATTGAAGCGAGCGAATGTGGTACGAAGGGCCAGGGTCGACGGTTCGAGCGACAGGTGAAGCGCGGTCGCGCTGATGTAGCCCGAAGCCTGAAGAAATGGTAGTCTCTGCTTGCTGGCGTCGACCCTTCAAAAGAGCAACTGGACAATGGTTCAAGACGTAGTGATATGGTGGTCAGTACTCAATCCTGCGACGGACAGAAACAACCAGCACCCTGGCAATACGCCAACCAAGTGCAAAGCCAGGACACAGGCAGTGAATCTTTGTCGTCGGCTTCTAGCGGCTCCAACAGATCAGAGTCTAGTCTGTCGTCTTCAAGCAGCGACGAGGGGGAAGACAGCGATACATCAAGCATTTAGCAGCGCACTTCCAGAGGCATATCAGCAATGTAGCGATCCGGGAGCTCTAGCTCTAGTGCAAGCACTGATGAAAATCGATCCGATTTCGGAGGATCATCCTCGCCTTCGTCTGATGATGACAGTTCCGACTCTGGGTACGGCAGTGCGTAGGCTGCTCGCTAGGCGAAGGCAGACGATGCCGATGGAGCTTTCGATATGGAAGGCGTTGTGTCCGAGCCAGAGACGTCATCCTCCGAGGAGGATGAGTCGGATGATGACGACAATGGTAGTGACTATGGTGTCAAGGAGGAGATGTAGCGGCTGAATCGGGCACGTAGAGGAGGCACCCGGCGCGGGCCCAGTGGACCTAAAGCAGGCGGCCTCACATCAGTCTCAACAGGGACAGCCGGTAGTACTGCTGACCTACTGGAACAGATCGTGTGGTTGCCTGCTAACAAATTGAGCAGTGAGCAAACGCGCCAGCTCAGCTCGTCTACCCCGGTACTCGATCAAACCATGCTCTCCCTCCGACACCGCATGTACACAGCATCCACCACATGGATCACACCCACATCCGACAACCCATCCCGGACTCCCATGCCAGTGGCCCTGCGCACGTGCCGAGCCTCCAGCTGCTCCTACGTCGCATCCGGCCCCAGTGCGCTCGCCCGCCATGTCGCCGCCTGCCACCCACGAGAAGCGAGAGAGGCTATGCAGGAGCCTCGGGCCACGGAAGGAGGCCGCAAGTGGCGAGCGCTGTGCCGGGTCTGTCTCGGAGTCACCACGGCGGGGAGGAAGGGCAATGTCATCTTGAATCGGTCCACGCACGAGCGGAAGCACACGGGGGGCTGGTTCGAGTGCGGGCTGGAGCTGCCGGGAGGAGGCAGGTGCGGGCACCGGGCGTCCCAGCCTGGCGATCTGCGGCGACACATGCAGGGACACGCGATGGACAGGCCTGTGTGGGTGTGTCCGTGGGAAGGCTGCAGCTATGCGGACATGGAGAAGGGCAGTATGAGGAGCCACATCCGGACTGTGCATGTAGGGGAGCGGCGGCATATGTGCGGAGTGTGCGGGTCTGCATTCGGGTAGATGGGCAATCTCCGGAAGCATCAGCATACAAAGCATGGCGGGAGATCCTGAGGGTGGATCGAGATGAAGCAGGGAGTAGAAATCCTGCTACCGTTGTGTCCTGTGATGTGTGAACCATATTCAAAGCCTAGTTTAATCAAATTAATTCAATTCAATTCATTCCCTGACGCTTAATCGTAACTCAGTGCGCACTTTAGCTTGGGGGAGGAGGAGCTGTAGGCCTTGCTACACCTGATCTAAGCTCAGATTGCTGTCAGAGCCACTCCTATTTGTAGCTCCCAGCAGCAACGAGACCAGCCCCCGCACCGCATCAATGGAGGGCCATAACATACCGCTAAACCGATCGAAGTTTTTGACGCCTTTCCAACTAGTAGCTCCTCCAGCTGCTGCCTTTCCGCGCCTGCTCCTAACCAGCTGCGATTCCACAGAATGCAACGCTGCGGCATGGATGGACATATCTTCAGCTTGCAAGTTCTCCCGCTTGTCCACCATCAGCACGGCTGGGATCTGCACCGTCACTTTCGCATCCTCGTATCCATCTCCATCCCCACGGATGCGACTATCGCCGGCCGCTGGGATCTAAGAACATGGTCTCGTCCCCTGAAGAAACTCTACAGCGTCACTTCCAGAAAAATCGCGGGCCATTGAGCTAGTATTGGCCAGTTTGCTTGTCGACTTCACTCTGGCACACACATGAGCAATCCTAGGTTCAAGGAATCGACTGACACCCTGCTCTGCTGCTGCCATGTCTATGTGGACAAGAAGCTCCAGCGCGAATCTCTGATTTTCATTCGGGTTCGGACTGGGATTCGGAATTGCCCGGACCCACTCCGCCCAGTCCTCAGGTTTCCCACCCCTGCCCGCAGCTCGCATCGCAGCAGAGGCGACAAAAGCTCGGTTCGAATCCAGCCATCGCATGCCGGCATATCCCGGGTAGTTAGCTTTCGATGCAGGTAGAAATACAAGGGCTGAAAGGCCTATCGCCACCACTGAAGCGCATACCATGAGGCTTACGACCCCCCAGAGGCACATCGACGCAACCGCCGACTGCCTCTGCCTCGGATGCCTCTGCCTCGATTTACTAGGTTCATCGGATTCGTTGGGCAGTTGATGAGCGGACCGGTTCGACTGTTCCTTGGGGTGGTCACCCTTGGTGTCAGTATCACCGGTGTCAGTATCGAGTGTCTTACCTCGTGTGACTTTTCTTCGTCTGAGACTGCTGCTGGGACCATCCTGACCCTGATGCTGATGCTGATCCTGATCCTGATCCTGATCCTTCTAACCCAGTTGGACATCCGTGTGAGAGCTTTGAGTACCTAATTGATCTGTGGCTGATTGCGGCAGAGACTTCCCTTCACCGGCAGCTTCAGAATCGTCAGATGCATCAGCATCAGCACATGTAACGTTCCCAGGACGTCCAGACCGTCCAAGCACAAAGCCACCAACAGCCAACCCCGAGCCCCTTGTTCCCCCGAGAAAGGCAGACACGCCCATGCCAGCAGCAGCAAATAGCATTGGAAGAGCAGGCAGCAAGAACCGCACCTCTTTGTGGGGCAATCGGCTGTAGAGAACAACGAAGAAGACGAGAGGGAACCAGACATCCAGGATGCCAGCGGACACATCGACACCTAACCACGCAGCGACAGCCACCAACGAACGTTCGCTCGAGCGACCGAACCAGCGACCGATAAGCCCTGCATTTGCATGCCCCCCCTCTACGTTTTGCCGCACGGGAGGCGCGTTCCGACTAGTTCTCGATGCGTTCTGCCGACAGGCCAGGAAGGACCCCGCCGTTGCAGCGAGGGGGGCGAGGGCGGCGAGCGGGAACCAAAATAACGTGCTCTTTGGGAGCGCGTGGGTGGCGTACCAGTGCCAGGGTGATACTCCCCACTGGCTGGATTTGTCCAGAATCGCGTTGAAGAAGAAAACTTCGCCCTCGGGCCAGACCCACCTGCCCCACATGATGGAGTCTACAGCTACGCTTGTCCCAACGAACACGACAGAAAGACCGATACCCCAAGTTAGCAGAGGCAATAGAGATACGCGACCTCTGAGTAGAAGCACCAGTAGCATAGGGACTGCTAGCATGATCATATCACACCGAAACAGGCCAGCAGCGGCAACCAGGCAAGCAAGCTCGATCGTCCATCTGCCGTACCAAGCGCGCCCCTCGGAGGGACGCGCTTGGTCCACATGAATAGCGGTTGCATACGTCACTAAAATGGTAGCGAATGTATTTGGAAGCGGCCTTGACGCATAGAAAGCGAAATGGAAGCAGCAGCCGATCCCTAACAGCATAGTCCGCATTGCAACGATACCTTGGGAACGCCACATTGCAACTGCCAGTTTTAAGACAGACATGCAGACCAGCCCGCCTATTGCTGCTCTAGCTACGATTTGCATTATGGCTTTCGGTGCTTCTGGAGCGATTGCTCCAACCAGCAGACGGATCGGTGATGTAACTGATGCAACTGCCATTGGTCCTAGAAACGTCCTGGGAACCACCCCAGGAAACTCCAGATGGTCGTACTGCGAGATGGATCGCAAATAGAGGGTATTATCGCGCTCCCGAGCTCATTGCGCCATTGTATTTAAAGGCATGTCGTTCAGGCTTACATTCGCCAAATCTCCTCCGTTATATAGGATATCGTGAACAGCCTACAGGTTAAAGCTCTCCTCTACTTTCGTTCCGGGGCAAGCAAAGAGGTACACCATTGTACATATAAATGGGAATATGACAAGGAGCGAATCTAACGCGCCCCATTGAGCGTGCATATGTGGGATATGTGCTTATCTACACCGATTAATTATGTGGTTTTGATAGTCAGATAACACGCTACCCGCGCAGTGAGTTGAATCACTGAGTTCTGTAGGCCTTGCATGAAACCTCCTCAAAATCACTCCCAAGCAACGTCTCCGTGAGAGTCAGTGCTTGCGCCGTGCCCACCAGCACTCGCGAAGGCCGCCGAGCCAGGCGAAGTCTCCTACACGATGCTCTCCTTCAAGTCATCTATACCGCGTCCAGTTCCCTCAGCAGGGAGTTTCCTTACCGGCGTGCGTGGGTTACACTATGGCGAGTCGCCTTGCCTGGCAGAGGCAGAGGCAGCAAGCACCGTATCTGCTCCCGCCCCATCCTCTCGCTCGACCCTTGCCCTCTTGCTGGCAGGCGTGCTCACAACAACACCAACTTCCTCACGTCCTGCCGCCGCCGAGGGAGTGCCGTCACCGTCATTACCTCCTAGCGTGTCCTTCATCTCCATATCCTAGTGATTAGGAGCCCCAGCCTCAGCTCCAGATACATCAGAAGAGGCGACTCTCGAGCTTGACTCTTTGATCTCGCCATCCATCTGTTCAGAGTCAGCACGAGTATCTATGTCATCATCGGATTCAGCACGAATACCGCCAGTATCTGCTTGGGTAGTGGAAGAAACAGAACCACTCAAGGGTCGCAACACCGGTGCTACCGCTGTTGACGCATGCTCTGATTCCCCGACAGACACATCCAAATCCACCTCCCTGGCTGCTGCTGTCTCCATGCTGCCGGATCGACGTCGTTTGCGCCCCGCTGGATTCTTCACGCCAGATTTACCTTCGCTATTCTCCTGGAGTCCATGATCTGCATCTGGATCTGCATCTGCGTCGCGGTCGTGGTCACCCTTCTTCACCTGCAGGGTCTCTGCAAGGTCAATTTCTGTATTTGCAGGTGCTGTGGCAATCGACCTCCCAGCAGTATCCGAAGCAACTGTATGGCCTATTCTATCCTAGATGGCATCAACACCCTCATCCTACGTCTAGGTGGACCCTGAAGGTCCCGGGGAACTTGCATCGGTATCAGCCTCAGCCTTGTCTCCGGAGCTGACTTCAGCAGCAGTAGGGGGCTCGGCCGTCGTCGAACTCGCACTTGACCCCGTTAGTCGACGTCTAGCTCCCTGCTTAGGTGGCTATGCTTCATCTGGGTCGGTTCTAGATAGTTGACCTACTACGCGTGCAGGTGGTGGGCGACCGGCAGCCAGTGCTTGCACCACTCTGATCGAGTGTGAAAGCTCCTCGGCTCTATGCTGGATCGACTCGCAGTCCCTCTGCATCTCCATGGTGGCTTCCAAGAACTGTAGAGCTGACTTGTAGCTCAATGTACGGAGCAAAGACACGCCGAAGTTCCAGCAACCCACGGCGATTTCATCGAGTGCGTTAGCTGGAAATGGCGGATGCAGTGAGGCGTCCTTGCGAAGTTGACTCGCCTAGGCAATCCACTTGAGTCGCCTAGATGGAGAACTTGTGCATTTGATTAGCTATACCGTTACAGCTGCAATGACGTTGCCGTCCCTCTTCGGCGACCTGAGCAGAACTTGCAGCTATAGCGTCAGTGCCTTGACAGCAACCGAGACACGCCCCGAGGACCGAAACGCCGCAGTGGCTGCATATCCCAGCACAGACGGATGCATTGGGTACTGCTCAGCCATGAGAGTCACTGCATCCTCGAGACGACGATCAGACACAGCACCAGACGGCTGTGCTGCCTTGGAATGGAACGCCACAGCGGAGGCAGCTGCTGCAAGAGCCCTCAGAACGTCAGGGGACACATCGTGGTCTTCACTTGATCCACTACCTATAGTGTTTCCATTGCGGACGTCGGAAATCAAGTGCTTCATTCCATGCGTTCCTGCAAGCCCTGCATCAGCGAGAGCTGAATCAACCGACTGCATTGATGCAGGCTCTGGGAGGAACCCCGGCCTCCTGGCCATTTGGGTGAGCTCGATTGCATTAGCTGAGGACTTGCACGCCATCTGTAGGGAAAGGTCACCACCGTCAACTCCAGAGAGACCGTGCTGCAGATAAAGCTACGCGGCTCGCAAATGACACTTGAGCCGCGCCACCAAGACGGCTAAGCTCGCCGTAGGCAGCGAACTGAGAATTGCTGCCACATTATCGAAGGAACGAGCTGCTTCCACCTGCAGCGTGCCGTCTCGAATCGGGTACTCCAGCAAAAGATTGAACGCAAGACTGCATAGACGAACCAGCATGTCAGCATTCTTCGTCGATGGTTTTCCAGCCGCCGACTGGCGCTGGAGCGAATCGAGTACCGCTTCTAGTGCCAGTTCGACGCGGATAGGGCCAGCACTACCAGAAGTAGGTACTGCGACCGTATCGCTGTGCTCCTGAGCATCTGCTGCGTTCACCGAGGCTTCCAATGAACATTCGATCCACATGAGCCCATAGGCTGCAGTGTTGCCCACGATGTCCAGCTCTGTCTGCTCATGTTCTCCTCTAGCTATCGCCGGCACAGATGCATCATTCTCCGAGTTTTTCTGCTGCACCGAATACCGGATGAGGTGCTCAAACGCTGACGCAGCGGTGTGATGCTGTCGCATTTCCCGAGCCTACATCGCAACATAAGCCAACAGCTTCGAGTTGGAGCCAGGCATACCAGCAAGCTTGGGAAGTAAGCTGCAAACGATCTCTGCATCGGAGCCGTCTCTCGAGCTCCGGCGCAAATGAGCAGCAATAAGGATCACCATCCCTTGTGGCGTCTGATGCAGCTCGAAGGCAGATTTGGCACACTCCACAGCGCGGTCTGTGTCCCCCGTCTAACTCACTGCTAGAGCACGGAGACTCATTGGCACGGCTTTGTGCATCGCTGTCGTCTGCGGGTAGTGGTTGAGTAACTGTAAGTGGAGCTCACAGAGCCTTGCCGCCTGATGATAGCTTCCTCCAGCAATAGCACAACGAGTAGACACATGGCATACCCCTTGAAGGCATTCGTTGGTCTCTGACCTTATGCAAACTTGATGCCAGAGATCTGCAGGTGAAGGATTGCTCTCGCTCCTGCTGCCATTCCAGCAGCTCACTACCTGTCGTGCCCATTCTGAGGGCATGTGTCGCTCAGTACTGCTAGACCCGTTAGACTCCCGGCGAGAACTTGCTGCTTCAATGAGATGAAATGCCTTTGCCTCCCTGTCCTGACTCGTAGCAAGCTACTCGCACCATCGAACGAAGAGGAATCCGGCGCACGTAGTCCCTGCAACTCGCTGCAGGCATTCGATTATGGCTGGGACAGCACTTGTCCAGGCGGCAGAACTTAGATTTCCATGCGAGTCAACTAACACCTGGTACAGCGTCCGCCCAATCGTAGCGGCAAGAAGCCTCTGTGCTTTGCTTCCTGATGTGCCGCTGCCTTGTCTTCGCAAGTGGAGACTTTGAAAAGCGGGATCGCTGGAAGCAAGGGCATCAGGAACAATAAGAGCGGCACTGCTGGCTCGGCTACTCCCTCGAGCAGCCTACTGGGCGTGCTCATCCTCCTCGCTGACTGCCTCAAGCAGCTCCTGCGAGGCTTCCTCGAGGCAGCCGAGACAGTCTTCAAATGCTTGTCGCCTGAGTAGCACCCGAGCCAGGCTTGCTTTCAATCCCAGCCGGGGATCACCCCGTGCTGCACAGTCTTGCATGGACTCGATCGCCTTCTGGTGCACTCCAGTGATAGAAAGGAGCTCTGCCTCGTGAGCACGTGCCAGGAGCAACCACTGCTCTGCCTACACTTTCACTGTGTCTTCCGCTTCCTCGGACCCGCCATCGCCCTCGTCGCCTCCTTCTTCGCCCTATTCGCTGCTGACCTGCTCCTTCGTGTCCAGCATGCAGCGCAGGGCTGCCTATCTGAGGCGAACC